>Ga0210397_10000005_pt1 | contig 371319 bp, 327 predicted proteins | sample IncBWH2OmetaG_FD_160126 | JGI IMG/M metagenome (GOLD analysis project Ga0210397, IMG submission 160126) | Forest soil microbial communities from Barre Woods Harvard Forest LTER site, Petersham, Massachusetts, United States - Inc-BW-H-2-O ... | reverse complement strand
CTGAATGAGATTACCGCAGGTGTCCTTCAGCATCGCAATGGTCGAGCCGGTCACATCCTTGGGTGGCATCGTGAACTCGGCGCCGCGGGCCTTGATCTTCTCGTAGTCGCCCTTGACGTCGTCGGTGAAGAACATGGCCGCGGGCTGGCTCTGTTGAAATAGCGCCTGCTGATACGCTTTGGCTGCGGGGTTGTCATTCAGTGCCAACTGCAGTTCAGTGCCATTCGGCTCCTCGGGCGAGGCCACGGTTAGCCACCGATAGGGGCCCTGACTGAAATCGGTTTTCTTGGTAAAGCCCAGCACCTCCGTATAGAAGTGCAGGGCTTTGCTCTGGTCGTCCACGTGTATGGTGATCACTTTGATTTTCATTTTGTTTCTCCTTTGTTATGTCCGCGGTTTGCATCGCGGCGATTTCTCCTTGTCTTTTTTTTCGTCGGTGTTGCCGTCGTTGGTGCCAACGGATGCATGCGGTCGAGGTGGCGTTCGAGAGCATCCACATGTTCGGACCAGAACCGGCGGAACCGCGCCAACCAGGCATCCAGTTCCTCAAACGGTTCCGGTTTCAAGCGGTAGAGACGGCGCTGTGCGTCCACGGTGGACTCCACGAAACCGGCCTCGCGTAGCACTCGCAGGTGTTTTGACACCGTCGGCTGGGTCATACGAAGCTGACGCTCGATCTCTCCCACCGACTGTTGGGACGAGACCAGCAGGCTCAGGATCGCGCGGCGGTTCGGCTCCGCAATGATTTCGAACACAGATTCCATTCTCTTAGCATACTCCACATGGCATATACGTGTCAAGGTATATAAGTAAGAGGGCCCAGGCAGCGGTTGGCATGCGGGGATGGACCAGTCCGATGTGTTTTTGGCCGGCCTTATTCTCAACCGGAATCGACTCTTCTCGACTACACCCTTCCGACGAGGCGGCTGCAACGAAGTAAAGTGGTAGTCCGCAATTGAGCACAATCGGTAACTTTTGCCAACCTGCTTTGGCGTCGAGCGAACCACAATATGGACACTGTGCGACTGTCTTCAAGCCTTCGTGGATTGCTGGCGAGCCTTTCTCTAAGGCTCACCTCAGGTCAGAGTGCCACGGCTAAAACGCGGTTAGACTTTCAGATGGTCCTGGAGATTTACCGTTCCCGTTGAGAATCCTGACTACTTGACGCCAGGCGGCGGATCAGACAACCCCACGTCGTCCTTGAAGCAGTTCACCCTGTATGCAACATCGTCGCGCTCGGGATGCGTCTGAATCGCGGTCCGCTCGGTTTCGACCGATTCGCGAACACGCTCGTTCATTTCCGGGCTGATCAGAATCTCTCGGGCCGCGGCAGCGGCAGAGTAGCGTGCCGCCCGGTCTACGGCTTCGCCCACAACCGCAAATTCCATGCGGTCTCCCGCACCGACAAATCCTTGCACCACCTCGCCGCAGTGAATCCCAATGCCGAAGTCGCCGCAAGGCGCTCTTCTCGAACGGCGCACATCATTCAGTCTTGCGATGGTTGTCTGCCATTCGAGAGCAGCGTGTACGGCATTTTCGCGCTGGTTCGGATCGGATTCCGGGCTCCCAAAGACGGCAATGATTGTGTCGCCCGCGCACTTATCGATTGTTCCGCCATACATAAAAACCACCGGCACCAAGGCAGCAAAGTAATCGTTGAGCATCTCCATCACGTCGACAGGATCCAATTCCTTCGCCAGTTGCGACGAATCCCGGATTCTGGAATTGAGAATCGTAACTTCGCTCCGCTGGCCGGCAAGCCGCAATCGTTTGCGATGAGCCAGGAGCCTTTCCGCCACCTTCGGCGGAAATTGGCGCATAAGATTGTTCTTGGAGATCGACTGGCGACAAAGTTTTTCCCTCAAGCGAAGCGTGGCTACCGCCATCGCCGCATAGTGCGCGGTGGCGACCGTGAGCCGCAGGTCTTCCTCATTGAAGGATGTTTCCAGGTTCCCGGCTCCCACGCAGATAGCGCCAAGGGCTTCGTCCTGCCAAATCAGAGGCGCGTACATCCCGATTTCGAACTCGCTCTGCCGCATGCTGTCGCTCAACTCTGCTTGCGCACCCTTCTTCCAGATGAACGCTTTGCGATCGGTCATGGCTCGGCGAATCAGCGGCTCGCTGATGAATGGCTGTCGAACGTAATGGTAGGCCGCGACCAGGAGGTCATTCGTGCCCGACTCCCGGAGCACCAATGCCCAGCTTTCTCCGTTTGGAATCACCTCCATTAACTGGTCCACAATTTCGGGCAGAAGAGATTCTTGTTTCGTCTTGGTGGCAAACTGGAATGGTAGGTCGTGAACCACCTTCAACCGGCGTGTGGCGTCATCGGGGGCGCTCTCCGGCGGCGCGGTGCCGACAACCGTAGAGGCCATGTCTTGCTCGATAGTTAAACTGGTTTCCGCTTGAGGCTTCTCAGGCAGTAGGAACGTGCCGGGATCGAGGTAGTGCGTTCTTCTGGCTCCTCCGGTCGTCCCCGTAACTTCGAGCTGGAGCGTCGTCTCTCCTGCAAGGACGGAGTCACCCGGGCGCAGCGGCAGCCTGCCCTTTCCTTTAATTTCGATTCCGTTCAGCTTTGTCCCGCGGGAACTGTTGAGATCTTCAATCCAGTACGTGCCTTCCTCTTCCCAAATTCGCCCGTGGAGTCTTGAAACTTTTTGGTCGGCCGAAAGATCGAGGATGACAGCGCGTTTATCCTCTGCTCGCCCGAACAGCACCTCGGTCTCTGGTGTTTCCCAGATCTTCTGGGTGCCGTGATAAGAACAGGCAATGCGCATGGCGGACTCATGAAGAAACAGTGGCCTGCTAAGAAAACCGCGCCGGATCGATCAGGCCGTATCTTACGACGCCATCTTCGCCGGCGGCGGTCTTACCGCGCTGCTAAAAGCTGTAGGATACGCCGACCAGGGGAACCGCCGTAGCGCGCAGTCCGCTATCATTCATTTTCAATAGCACGTTTCCCGTGAGCACCAGCTTGCCAAAGGGCCTGTACTTGATTCCGAGCGACCCATTCAGGATGTTGTAGTCCACCCCTGGGCGGACGCCCAAGTCGGCATGCACAGTTCCAGGTGTCAATTGCGTGCAGTTCGGATCCCCGCACTTTCCCAGGTCCGTGTAGGGGTTCAAGAAAAGTTGCGGGACGCCAAACAGCCTTTGCCCATAGAAATCAAATGACGCCGTGAGCCGCTTGACGATGGCAACGTCGGCCCCCAGCGTGTACACAAACCGGTTAGGGAGTGAGCCTTTAGCATTTGTTGCCGTCGGGCCGACTATATTCCCAGCAAGAACGGACTGCCCGTTTACCTCGTACCCGATTACGGCGTGGGGAGAAACACGCGCGCTATAAGAAATGATTCCAAATGGCTTGTAGCCCCAGGCCCCCGAACCCAAAAAGTTCGTCGCGTCCCCGGAAGGCGCGCGAACGTCCAGTCCAAGTGCGATTCCAGCTCGCTCACCGCGGTAGACTTCGTATTTCCCGCGGAAGACGACGTCGCCAATCCCGGAGGCTGAATTAGGATTCGGCACTCCGGTTCCAGCGTTGGGAAATGTGGCTGTCAAACAGGGCTGCACCGAACCACAACTCTTGACTATCGTTGGATCAAACTGGTGAAAAACACCACCCGGGAAGGCTGGAATGTTGGGAGCGAAAGGATAGTTCGAGACAATCGTCGCAGTCGAACTGGCACCCATATGCACGTCCAGCAGCGGAATTACCACCGAAACATCAAGACGATTCGTGATGCCATAGGTTGCATACAGCGTGTATTGGCTCACGGTGAGGTCGATGTTCGTGGTGGTATCAATGTAATCGCGCACGAAGCAGGTGCTGCCGGCGTATGCGCCGGTCAATCCCGTTTGATTCGGGCAGGGCGAGAAAGGTGGTGGAATAAACGGCTCGTGCTTGAATACGGCAGGCAAGTTGCTGATGTTCTGCCCGTCAATCGAGGTGAAATTAAAATACTGATAGCTGAACCCCAGGTAAAGTTTTCTACGCCCAATCGTGCCCGCGCGTTCCCCGAGTATTGGCCCGAGACTCTCTTCGGTTGAGGGCGCGAAAGTCTTTAGCGATGCATCGTAGACAAACAAGATGCCGGAGGCCGGCGACGCTATCGGCAATTGAGACACCTGTATGCCAACAGCTTCGTTGATGGGGCCAAAACTGGAAAGAAAGTCGCCCTCAAAGTGAGCTTGATGGCTGTTGGCCAGCAACGGCGCGCCATTACCGCTCCCGAGTCCGGACGGACCATACAATTGTGGGAGCACACAAACCAACTGATTGCTGGCTGTACCATTCAACGGACAGACTCCCTGGGCAGAGACGTTGCCAGCGAAAAAACCGGCGAAAACTATGGCGCTAACCAGCACGCGTTTCAGCATGAAATTCCTCCGCGTCGGACTCTGGATGGTTCGCCCAGAAAGATTGAGGTACTGCGATAGTCGATGCGAACTTGCAGTTTGCCCAAGAGTAGGCGCTGCGCGAGAGTTTATACCGCGAATGCTTTTTGTCAAGATGCCAGACGGGCGTTAGGCTAGTTCAGCATCACTGGACGGCGGTAATCACCCAAATGCCGTTTGATTTCGCCAGGTGGAACACCGCTCTGTCGCTGCGGCTGTTTACTTTGGCTCCCTTGGGTGTGTAGTCCTGAGAGACTTGCCCGCTGACCACAGCGCTGGCGCCGTCACTACTGATCTGCACGCTTTCGACGGCCACATTCATTCGGATGGAACTTGCCATTTCGAAAGTAGCCTTGTAACGGCCGTATCGGTCCCCCATCGACGGCCAGATCTGTCGCAGCGCGTTTGCATCACGCCTTTCGAATGCCTGAGCATAACGTTGGATCACGGTTCGGACAGCCGCATCATTATCCGGCGCAGGCGGAGTAACAGCCTCGGGCGGCTTCACGGGAGGCGTCGCCACGGCGACGGCAGCATTCAGCGCGTCGAGTTTGGTGCTGGCATCATTTGCATATTTCCGGGCTTCTTCCGAGTGCGGACCGCCTCGCTGGGCAATGGACTGCAGATCGGAACGAGCTGCCACGATCGCGTTTTTGTCGCCCGCCCCCATAGCCTGCTGATAATTTTGCACGACCTGCTGAAATTCCTTTTCAGCGTTCCTGTTTTGAACCCGAGCCTGCACATCACTCATCGCCTTGGGAGTGTTGTTCGCATAGGTCTGTGCTTCGCTCGCGCTCGAGCCCCCATTACTGGCAACAGACTCAAATTTCGGCTGCAGAGCCTTGAGTTTCTGGACGGCAGCTTCGTCCTCAGCTTGGCTGAGCTGATTGAATTGGCTCTCCCATTGCGAAAGCTGAGCTTGTTCCGCATGGTCTATCTCGGCGATCAGCTGGCCCGGATCGCCCCCGTTTTGCTGGATTTGGCCAGCGGCCTGGCGGGCAGCGCGGAAATCGCCCTGCTTCAAATCCTGGCGTGCTTCGACCTGCGCACGATCCCGTTGCTGATGTTGGGGAATAACTGTGTCTAGATATCTGTTGGCATCCTCTTTGCGAACGCCTCCCGCTGGCAACGCCAGGATTTGCCGCAGGTCATTCTGGGCCTCTTTGTAATGGCCACTTGTTTCCCGGTTTTTCGCCGCTTGCCAGAGCACTTCTTCCCGCTGTCTCAGCTCGCGAAGGTTCGCGTCCTTCATGGATTCTTCAATGCCAGCTATTTTTTTCTGGATGTCCGCCGTCAAAGGACCATTTGAGGTGGCCGCTTGCCGCAGCGTGCGCATCGCGCCGTCGAGGTCATTGGCCGCGACGAGTTTGTCCGCACTGTTAATCGCATCTCGTTGCGCCGTTTCCAGCGGATCGACTTGCGGTTTTGCAGGCCGTGGCTGGGGCTTGGCTGCGGGAACCACAACATTCGGCCGATTCAACGCAGAAAAATGAATTCCCGCCCAAATTGCCGCAGCAAGTGCAACGGTTGTGAGAATCGCCGCCACCGGTTTCCGCCAGGACGAAACTGCTGACGGCTGTGATTTCAGGGATGGAGCTGTCGTCGTCACGGAAGACGACCGGTACGTAGTCTCAGCTCGTGGTGCGATCGTGGAGGGTTTTGAACTGGCCGCGCCCGCTTTTTCAGAAACAACGAACTTCCCCTGCTCTGGACTCGATGTGGGGACCGCAGGCACTACCGGCGAGGCAAGCGGTGGCACCGAAGGTTGGGCGGCGTGGGCTGGCTGTCCCGCTGGAGCACTTGCGGTAGGGCTTTCAGTCGCAGCGCCCTTTTCAACTGGGGGCGGAGCGGACGGTGCCGTCATCCCCTGTTGGAACGCATATTCCTTGGCGAAACTTGGTGGTACGGATGGCGCTTCAGGTACCGGCTTCTCCGCCGCCGAGGATGCCGCGTCCTTGATTTCCTGAGACACCCGCTGAACGCGCGAGTCGAACTCCTCCAACACACGAGTTTCGAGGGCCACTTCCAGGGTCCGATTGGCCTCATCCAGATTTCCGGATTCCACCAGCGTGCGAATGGTCTCCAGACTTCTTTCCTGCTCTCTTTTCTTTTCGCGGGCTTCAAATTCAACCTGGGCGGAATTTAGCAACTGAGTCAGATCCGTGTCTGGTCCGAGCGTAACGAGCGTCTGTTTGGCCAGGTCAATGGCCTCGCTGAACTTCTCCCGGTTGATTTTTACCCTGATTTCCCGGATGCGCTGCTCGATATGCTGCCGGGTTTCCAGCTTTTTTTGTTGCGTTTCTGCTCGCTGGAGTAAATCGAGAAGCTCCGGATGGTTTGGCAGGGTCTTCAGACCATTTTGCGCCGACCGGATGGTCTCCTCAAAACGGCTGGCCTCGAACAGCGCCTTCGTTTCACCCACGATCTTCCGATGCAAAAGTTCGGTTTCGATCTGCGCTTGCTGGTTGCTCGCAAATTCAACGAGCCGCATCACGGCCGTGTCGCCCGGAAAGTCCTTCAGAAGCACTGCGGCCCGGGAGATAACGTCGGGATAGTTGCGTTCATTCATGAGTTTCCGGAGGGCTTCTATTTCGCGCTGCATCCTCACCGTCTGAGCGTGCTTTTCCTGCTCACGCTGCACCAACGCGCGCAGTTTCAGTACTCCGGTATCCTTCGGATGGGATGCAACGAGGCCATCCAGGAGCGTCAACGCTTCCGCAAATCGTTGGGCCGCCAGATGCGCTCTGGCGTCCGCCAGCTTTTGCTGTTTCTTCTGCTCCGCCCAATCTTCGCGCGCCGTTTCGAGCAGCTTCGCGATCTCCGTTTCGCTCGGGAACTCTTTTTGCAGGCCGTTTAGAAGCGTTATGGATTCCTCGTAGCGTCTGGAAGCCAATAGATTTCGCGCTTCCGCAAGGCCCTCCCGCTTCCGTTGCTCTGCCTGCTCCTTGCGAGCCGTATCGAGCAGTCTGCGATAGTCCTCTTCCTGGGGAAACTCCTTTTGCAGGGAAGCCAGCAGCGAAAAGACTTTTTCATAATTCTTGGCAGACAGCAGGCTCCGAACCTCTGCTAATCTCTGCCTCTTCTGTTGCTCCACCTGTTCCGCGCGGACCGCTTCCAGGAGCTTCCTGATTTCCTCGTCATTGGTGAATTCCTTGCTCAGGGATGTCAAGAAAGTCATGCACTCTTCGAAACTCCTAGCGGCTAGAAGCTTTCTCGCTTTTGCCACTCCCTGCTGCCTGCGCAGTTCCGCCTGCCCCGCACGAACAGCCTCGAGCAATTTCGGAATTTCTTCGTCGGCAGGGAATTCCTTGTTCAACGCCGTCAGGTACGTCGCGCATTCTTCAAAGTTCCGGCTGGCGAGGAGCTTTCGCGCCTTCGCCAATGCCTCCTGCCGGTGCTGCTCCACTTGATCCTTATGAGCGATCTCGAGGAGCCTGGTAATTTCTTCTTCATTGGGGAAATCCTTGCGGAGAGCCTCCAGCAGCGAGATGCATTCGACGGGCCGTCCTGAAGCGAGGACGTTTCTCGCCTCGGCCAGGCCCTGCAGCTTGCGCTGGCTCGCCTGGTCCTTCCGCACTTCTTCCACCAGCCTCTGGATTTCTTCATCACGTGGAAACTGTTTCTGCAGGTTCGTGAGCAGGGCCAGCGACTCTTCATAGCGCCTTCCTGCCAGCAGATTCCGCGACTGCAGCAAGGCCTGCTGTTTCTGTTGTTCCGCTTGATCCTCGCGGACGGTCTCAATAAGCCTTGCGACCTCTTCTTCGGCAGGAAACTCCTTCCCCAGGTCCGTCAAAACTTGTATGCACTCGCCGTATTCCTGCCGTGTCCACAGGCTTCGCGCGTGCTGCATCCGTTCTTGCAGCCGCAAGCGTTTTTGCCGTTCCGCCTTCTCCTTCCCAACTTGCTGCTGAAGAGCCAGCGCTTGTTGATTCGAAGGATCGACTTCCAGCGCCCGAGCAACAAGCACCTCGGCTTCCTCGGGCATGCCCTCCGCTAAGTGCTGCTTGGAATTTTGCAGCCAGTCCGCTACTCGCTGGGCTTTATCAATTTCCTGCAGAACCTGCTTTTGCAACTCCTGGGCGGGTTCAAAAGTGGAGTCCAGTTGCAGCGCCGTTTCGGCCGCCGATTTCGCTTCCTGAGTCTTTCCCTCATCCAAAAGCGCCCGGCCCTTGTCGACAAATTGCTGAACCTTTGGCCTGGCTTGGAGACGCTTGATTTCGACATTGACTTTTTCGAGCAGCGACCGCGCTTGCTGATTTCCAGAATCGATTTGGAGCGCCTGGCGCAGCAAATCCCTGGCTTCCGTAAAATCTTTCTGGTCCGCGCGTTCGCGGCCTTGAGCCACGAGTTCAATCACGGCTTGCGCCTGAAGCTTTTTACAAATCGGCTCGAGCTCCAGCAGCAAATCTTCCATGGACTGGTATCGATCGCCGGGTGATTTCCGCAAAATCCTGGCCATCACAATTTCAAGTTCAGACGGGCAATCCGGCAAGACCTGGACCAGCGAGTTGGGCTCCTGCTGACAGATGCTGTGCATCAGGCTGGCAGGGGTGGCCCCCGTGAACGGTCTCTGGTACGCCAGCAGCTCGTACATGAGCACTCCGAACGACCAGATATCGGACCGTTCATCGGCGTGCTCGCCGTGATACTGCTCGGGCGACATGTACGCAAACGTACCGATCAGCATTCCAGTCTGCGTCCGTGAAGTCTCCATGACGCGGGCAATTCCAAAGTCGACCACCTTCACGATGCCGTCGCGGTTCACCATGACGTTGCCGGGCTTGATGTCGCGGTGAATGATGCCCCTCTTGTGGGCGTAATCAAAGGCACGGCACGCCTGCATCGCGTAAACCAGCTTCAAGGAAATCGGAAGCGGGGCGCGGCGCGCGATCGTCTGCTCGAGATTCTCGCCCTCGACCAGTTCCATGGCGATGTACGGAAGATTCGCGGCCTCCCCCATATCGTAAATGGTGACGATGTTAGGATGTTGCAAGCCGCCGGCTGATTGTGCCTCGCGGTAAAAACGCTGCAGCAGATTGGGATCGTCCGCAACACCGGTGGTGATGGTCTTGAGTGCAACGAGTCGATTGATGATTGGATCGCGGGCACGGTAGACCACACCCATGGCTCCGTGGCCCAGTTCACCCAAGACTTCGTACTTGCCCAACTTCTTCAACCGACACCTCAGCTTGCACCCTTACGCTCTACAACGTTGCGATCTGCTCCCGTCGTCGAAGTCTGCTCCGCCCTTCAAAATCCGTGTCCCGCAAAAAGCCCTTTATCCCCGCGCATCCTTTACTGAGTCAGCCGATGGCAAGAGCCCAGCCTCACCGTAGGACCGCTCGTTCGTCGTGTTTACTCGATTCCTGGCGATAGGCTTATCGATATTCGTTCACACACACACCTTCCAGCTGACTCGCTCTCCCCTGGGAGCGGGCAGAGATGTAGACCGGCCGAGGTCCTCTCAGTCTCGCAGAATACTCCCAAAATGGACCAAACGTGTCAATCAAGTGCGGCTACTGCGCCCTGAATCGCAACGACTTCCGTAAAGACGAGCCAGGGCACCACGTGAGTAGCCCTTGGCCAGTGGATTCCTACATTTTGAAATTGCGCTTTTGGATCAACTTGGCGAACGGTTGACGTTCGCTCGATGTCCGCAGCAAGCAAAACGCAACCTTTGCGGGACCGGCGTCCATTCCGGCTTACCGCTCCTGCTGGTTTCCGGACACCAGGGAAAACAGGTAAAGTAGTACTCCGAGCACCAGAAGAAGCCCGCCGACACAAAGGAACACAACGAATGCAATCGGTCGCGTCCACAACAAGCACGTTGCCTCGACCAGCAAACCCAGGATCAGCAGAATTCCTGAGACCTGTAGTCGTCGTTCCAGCCGATTCGCGCTCAGCTTCATAAAGCGCCCTTCCAGAACTTCGCATTCTTGAGGGACGCTACATCATGCACCACTTCATGGCAGCCGCTCGATACGCACGAAACCTTGTTCGCCTTGACGGCGGGCAGCAAGTCGGGATCGGCATTGTGCACCGCACCCTCTTCGAACGAACGCGCGCCCAAATGGCAATGCAAACACTCTCGATTGTTATAGGGGTCGTAGAGTCGAATGGCCTCAGGCGCCGGCGGAGTCCCGAGATAGTGCACGTACACGTGCTTGAGCCCCTGCATTTTTGCGCGAAACCCTCCAAACATCGCATACGTTGTGTGGCACGTATAGCACGCTTCTCCGGCGGGGATGCGGTGGTTCTGATAATGCGCCGCCGCGAGATGGGCCGGATCATCCACTAGCAGACTTTTTCCAAATGGCTCCATCTCATGGCACGAGAGGCAAAACTCCGTCCGCTTGGAATTGTCGATGTGATAGGTGGTGCCTATCCCCAGGCAAACTAACGGCAGCAGGAACAAGACAAAGAAGGCAAGCATTTTTCCACCCGCGGTCGCGGTCACCCCGGGGCGAAATACGATTACGCCGATCAGGACCGCAGAGACGGCGATCAAAAGCAGCAGAGGTGTGCTGGACAATTCCATGGCTCCCAAATATTGTTGCAGGCTGGTCCTACCGCCTGCGCTCGTGCTCAGGCTTACTTTGCCAGGTTACGGATGTAAGCGACGAGATCCTTGATCTGGTCGGGCTTTAAGCTCTTTCCGTAAGCCGGCATTTTGTTCTTGCCCTTTTCGATCGCGCTGGAGAGATCCTCATCGCTCATTTTCGCGACGGCAGGGCGGGCAAAGCTGCCCGCGTTCATGCTCTTGCCGGCAGCAGTCTCTCCTTTTCCGTCCGCGCCGTGGCACGTCGCGCATTTTGCCTTGTAGGTTGCCTCGGCCGTATTGTCAGCTCTAACCGGGGTGTTCATAAAGCCCGCTATCAGAGTTCCCGTTAGTATGATTTTTCTGATCCTGCGCATTTTATCTTGCATGTTTCTCTCCCTCTTCGAAAAATCGGCGCGAAACGCATGCACCTCTACGCGCCGCCATTCTCAAACCCGCATGATATCTGAACCAATGCCCGATTTAACGCCAATTTCCATTTTCCTTCATCCCCCCCTCTCAACCGAGACTATCTTTTTCCGCACCGGTTTCCACCCCTCCCTCATGTTTTGGGAGCATTCCGCTCGATCTGCCGGATGTACAAAAACAGTCCGATCACCGTTGCGAAAATGAATACGAGCGCCCATCCCAAACCACGGCGCCGATAGTCACGGTCCGCCAGCGCTGCTTTCCCTGCTAGCATGTTCTTCTCTGCAATCTTGAGCCCTTCCTGAATATCGTGATCCACTAGTTCCTTTCGAAAACTGTGAATCGTAACGCGCGCTTTGGTCAGCGCGTCGCGCGCCTGATCTTCTTCGAGTCTGGCCGCGCTCACCTCCATGCCCGAGGATTCCGCCACACTCAGTGTGTGGTCCGCGTCCTTTATCGCGCTGTCTAGTCGAGTCAAACCGCTTAACATCTCAACTCTCGCCAAATCGCAAGTATCTCCTGGAGAGTGGCACTGCATGCACGTGGCCGCGGGCCCTGTACCCAACTTTGCGTCCGTGGGATGAGTTATCCCGTGATTGCCGTGACATACCACGCACCCCGGAAGTCCAGCGGATTGAAATGCCGCTTTGTGTGAACTCTTTTCATACATCTGGTCCTGGAAAACATGACACTTCGAGCACACGTTTTGTACCGAGTCCACTCCCGGGGGCGCCGCACCGTGGTTTCCGTGGCACGTTGTGCAGGTTGGTGCGCTCAGGTCGCCGCGAGCCGCCATCGCCTGATGGTGGACGCTTGTACTGTATTTTTCGAACTGGTCGGTGGGGATACTGTAGGCCTTCATATACGCAGCATCGGCGTGGCAACGGGCACAGGTCTGTGCGACATTGAGAGGGTGAACCTTCGATCGTGTGTCACTCACAGGCCGCAGGTCGTGTACGCCGTGGCAATCCGTGCAGACCGCCACTTTTGTGTCGCCCTTTTCGAGAAGCTTTCCGTGAACGCTCGTCTTGTACTGGCTAAGTTGATCGGTGCGCAGCGATGGGTTGTATTGCCGCATATAGGCACCGTCAGCGTGACACTTCCCGCATAGCGCTGGAATCTGGCTCCGCTCGATCTTCCCTCGGAATCCTGCTGCCTTGCTCATGGCGTCCAGGTCCGCCTTCGTCGGATCACCGCCATGACAACTGGCGCAGTTCAACCCTTTTTGCGAATGAATGTCTCTGGCGAACTGTTCCTCGGTCACCCGGCGAGGCGGATCCTGTACCGAGTGGCAGTCAAGACAGGTGTTGGCGGTTTGCGCGTAGGCAACGTCTGCACACGCGAACAACAGCAACGCCAACCGCAGGATTAGCCTTCGCGGCAGCCCGCTATTTCGCCATGTAGCCATAAATCGTCATCGCAATGATGTAGCTGAGCGCGAATATACCCGCTCCCATGATGAATCGCCGGCCGCGTCCACGACCCACTTGATCGAAGAATGGAAGCAACATCCAGAGCAATCCCGCAGCACCGAAAACCAGAATCCCAACGACTTCGCCATCCAGGAACCACACCTTCGCCGGAATCTTTTTAAGCGTCTGAAACATGAACATGAAATACCACTCTGGACGGATCCCAGCCGGAGCGGACGCAAACGGGTCTGCTTTCGTTCCCAGTTCCCACGGCAGTATCGCCGCCAACGCTCCCAGAGCTCCGAGGGCGATGTACCATGCCATTAATTCGCGCAAGAAAAAACTCGGGAAAAATTTCATTTGCCGCGCTTCGCCAGGAGCAGCCTCCCATCGTGCTTCCAGTCCCGGAGGAACACTCATTCCAAAATATTGGACTAGCGCGAGGTGAATCAGCACCAGTAGGGTCGTGAGTCCGGGCAGAACCGCAACATGAAACCCGAAAAACCGCGTGAGTGTTGCTCCAGTAACTTCTTCTCCGCCCCGCAAAAAAACCATCATGCTGTGGCCGACTATCGGAACTTGCCCGGTGATTTCCGTCCCCACCTTCGTCGCGAAAAACGCCAGCGTATTCCACGGAAGCAAATAGCCGCTGAAACCGAATCCCATTGCCAGAAAAAGCAAAACCATGCCGCTAAGCCAGGTCATCTCTCGCGGCTTACGGTAAGCGCGGAGGAACACCACGCTGAACATATGCGCGAAAGCCGTGAGGATCATCAGGTTCGCCGCCCAGGAATGGATGGATCGGATCAGCCAGCCGAACTGCACCCTCGTCATGATGTACTGCACGCTTTCGAACGCTTCATTTGCTCCCGGCCGGTAGTAGAGCAGCAGCAGGATTCCCGTGCAGACTTGAATCATGAAGAGAAACAGCGTTATTCCACCCAGAAAATACCAATAGGACAGCTTGTGAATGGGAACGGTTTTCTTTTTCAGCGGCCCGATCAGTTCCGCCCAGTGAAAGCGTTCATCCAGCCAATTCTGGACGCCGGTGAATAGACTCACCTCAAGCCTCCCGCTTTCGGCTGACCACGATCTCGTCTCCGCGCACATGCACTTGGAAAGCATCCAGCGGACGCGGAGGCGGCCCTGAAATATTCCGGCCATTCAGGTCGTAGAGTCCGTTGTGGCATGCACACCAGATTTCGTGGAGATCGTTGCGATACTGCACGGTGCAGCTTAGATGCGTGCATACCGCCGACAAAGCGCGGTACTCGCCTTCTGCGGTCAGCAGCAGCAGGGCAGGACGGGTTCCGAACCGAAAAATCTTGGAGCCATTAGGCTTCAGATCCCCGAGTTTGGCCGCCACGACTTCATCGCCGCCAAGGTCCGGCACAGGCGGTGGGACCAGATAGCGAAGCACTGGGTACACAAAGGCCACGATTGATGCAACCACGCCACCGCCCAGCAGTATCTCGACCAGTCTTCGCCGCACAGGCTGAATCTTTGCGGGTTCTTGAGTTTCCATAGACTCTACAATGGCTTCTTTTGCGGTCGCGACGATCCAGACACTTTCATTACTTTTTCGCCAAATCCCGAATGTAGGCCACCAGCTTGTCGATCTGTTCCTTGCTCAGTTTCGCCTCGTACGCCGGCATCTTGTCCTTACCCTTCGCGATCGCTGTTTTCAATTCCCCATCGGTGAGTTTCTGGACATCGGCTGAATGAAGATCGGGGATTTTCAGTTTTTCTCCCATCATGGTCTTCCCCGCGCCGTCGGGTCCGTGGCACATCGCGCACTTGCCCTTAAAAAGGCTTTCGCCTGTCTCTTGAGCTCGCGCGGGAGTGTTAGCTAGCAAAGCGAAAGCAATCGTCGATATGCCCAGCATCAGCCTGCCTAAACCATACGTGGTCTTTGTCATCCTGCCTCCCGGAATTCCTGCTTTTTTGGCTCGACTTCCCCGCCGTTTCTTTTCAAAATGCGTACCTCACAGAAAGCGTTACCAGGTTGCCCCGGAAGTTTCGCGGAGCAAAAACATCGATCGGCGCTTCTCCTCCCGTCCCAAACGTTGGATCCTCGTGGTAGCCGTAGTAATCCCAAAGCGCTTTGCCTGCCCAGTTTTTAGCGAATCGGTATTCGAAACTCCCGAACGGATGCAGCCACAGCGAATTCAGCGGCCCGGTCACGGTGTTGGGGATTAGCGCCTGGGGATCAAGCAGCAGTTGAGACCCGCTCGTGCCTGTCAGGTTCGCCCCCAGTCGCAAGGTCAAGCGATTGAATGGAGTATACGTCGCATCGAAATAGCCGTAGTTGGACTTATTGATGTACGTCGAAAGCTGCTGTACTAACCCCGGAACATCCGGGCAAGCCGTGCCTGGTCCCGACTGCCCGTTCGCAATGCTGATGTAGCAGATCGGAATTTGCGAATAGACGTCGTTATAATCGTAGCCAAGCTCCAGCCCCCACTTCTCTGTGGGTTGAATCGTCGCCGCGATTCCGTACGCGCGGTTGTGCTGCTTGTCGTTCACCTGGAATTGATTGTTCAGCCCTTCGTAGATCGAGATCGATCCACTTAAGTTCAGCCAGCTATTAACCTTGTATTTCGACCTCACGCGATAGGTTTGCGCGTGTGTCGGGCTGATTCGCGTGAACGCGTTGTCCGCGCTCATCAGTTCCATATCAAAGCTGATTCTCCAGTTGGTTACCGGCTTGGCCCAGAATCCAAACACTCCCGCATACTGATCGATGAAGGTCAGCCCCACTGGCGATTGTGCCGGCGAAGGAGTCGCGAAGGAGATCGAACTGTCGGCGTTTAACGTGCAACCGTCTGGCAGGTTGGCCTGGCTGAGCGGCAACCCGGGATTTACCAGCGCACAATTCCCACGCGCTGCGTTGCTCGGAAAATAGATTGACTCCAGCACGTTGAAGAAGTCGTCGGCGATGGCCCGGTGCAGATAACGGAAACCCAGCCGCGCTCCGTATTTGGACGTGAACTGATACTCCACCTCGGAAAGGTTTGTCTTCAGGTCCTGCTTCAGGAAATTACTGTCGGTGTTCACGCTGATGTCTGCGCCGGAGCTTGTCGAGTGCACGGGAGTTCCGCCGATCACTCCCGATGGCCGCCCGCACGTCGCGGGCAACGTCGCGTTGCTGACAAACGCGAGCGCATTCGTCAGCAAATTGGGGCTGAAAAACGCGCAGTCGCTGGATACAAACTGTGCGGGGTCGTGCCAATTCGAATAGTGAAACGAATCCAGGAAACTCAATTTGTTAGTGATGTGCCACGTCACACCGCCGTCTGCCGTCGCCGCCACTCGCCGTCCTTGCACCGCTCCCGTCGTGCCGTCGTTCCGCAGGTTGCTTCGCGCTTCCCGGCCAAACAGTACTTGGTTGTAGTCCACGATGTATGTATCGCCGCCGGTATAGGCGAACCGTCCAGAAATGTCCCAGTTCTTCCAATAATTGGACTGCATGCTCAGCTGTTCCGTCGGAGAGCTTGTCCTCGTTGGATAGTTGTTCGAGTAGCCGAAATACGCGCTGCAAGTCGTATTGACGGTTCCGGCGGGAGGTCCACCAAATGGGTTCGCACAAGGCTGATTTGCCGCAGACTGCGTCGGCGGCAACGCGGGGGTTTGATTGAAGGAAACTCCCAGGTCCACCAATTGTCCATTCGAAAGCGCGAATTGCTGATTGTTATCTGTCCGGCCGGAGTCTTGCTTGTAATACATCCAGATCTGGTCATAGCTGATGTTTGTTCGCGGCAGTACGCGGAAGTCCACTCCGAGCCGGTAGGTATTCACGATCGTCGAATAGTTCATCAAAAGAAACTGTTCCGTGCCCTGGTGAATCGACGAAAATCCTGGCCCATACACATTGTTATTCGAATACCCCAGCCGGAACCGCACTTTGCCTTGCGGCAGCACCAGAAGGTTGTAATCCCCCAATTTCCGGCGCGTGTACATCGCGTGCGGCGAAGTCCCAATGACCGCTGTGTTCACTACACCCGCCGGCGGAGTTACCATCGGGTTCCACCCCGCCGGTGCATTCGCGATCGGCGGCGTGGACGGATTCAACGGATTTGCCAATAGCGAATAGTCCCAGTCATTTTCGTCTTTCCGGAAGAGCGCGCTGAAGTTGTACCAGTTGTTCTTGCTCATCCGCAGCCACGACACTTCATTCGGGTCGCCGCCATAACCGGAATTCATAAAGTAAAAACGGTCAAACCACGTTCCATGGTGATCGAGCGAATTCATCTCCAAGGTGAATCCCAACAGGCGCGCCCCCGGCTGAAGATTCACAAACGTGTCGTACGCATTGATATCCCCAGAGATGCTGGTAAATCGTCCGCCGAATTCGATCGACTGTTTGATGTTGTAATTCCCCTGGTCGATCCCCTTGACTTCCTCTAGCTGCTGCGCTCTCACTGCCGGCTGAAATAGCGCCGAAAGAGCAGCCAGGGCCAGCAAAACGACCATCATCCAGCGATTCGATTGACTTCTGCCCGAGTTCATTTCGTCTCGCACGGCCGCACCTCTTATGGCGTGAAGAAAAATTGATTGCTGTTCGAACCGTGAATCGCCGTGTGGCAGAGCGTGCACGCTTGATACTTTTGCGCTTGATTGTGGAACGTGGGGGTGGCCGCCGGACCGGCGTCCGCCGTGAACGCGTGGCACTCCAGGCACAGCAGGTTCACTTGCGCCCGTCGCAGCATCCTCGGGTTGGAAGAGCCATGCGGCGTGTGGCACGCAACGCAGCCCTCGATTTTCACGGATTCATGTTCGTAGACGAATGGGCCCGCTTTATCCGAGTGGCACTTGTAGCACACCGTGTCCTGCGACGCGCTGGCCCGAAGCTGCCTTGTCAGAAATCCTCCGTGCGGGTTGTGGCAGTCCGTGCACTTCACCAGCCCCTCGTTCACCCGGTGGTGGAAAGTCCGCGTGAATTCCTGCTTCTTATCCTGGTGACAGCCGTAGCAAAGTACCGGCTGCTTTGCTTTCAACAGAAACTGGCTTTCTTTGGCGTAATGCGGATCATGGCAGTCAATGCATCCGACCCCGTTTGTCAGGTGCACGGACCGTCCGTAATTGCTGTGCTCCTCACCATACTGGTGGCAACCTAGGCATCGTGCACTGGCTTCTTGTGCCGAAGCACCCTTGAAGCTGAAAATCTTTGTCTTGTCTCCTCCGCCATCCACGTGCTCTTTGCCGGGGCCGTGGCACGCTTCGCAACCATGCCATTCGGGCCCTCTCTTCGTGTCCAAAGTCGTTGCAAAGTGCGGCGAGGACTCATAGTTATTGATGAAGCCGTGGGTGGGCATGTCCTCGTGGCAGGTCTTGCACGTTTCCGCTCCCACATAGAGGGCTGGGTCCGTCGGTCGATCATAGGTTTTCGATTGGCCTGCAGCCGCGCTCTTTTTGTCGCCTTGCTGCGCCCGGCCGGGGGCGATCAGTACACTAACTGCCAGCAATGCCGCGAGGAAGGAAATTGAGATAGGAAACCAGCGACGATTTATCCCAACCATTCACACCCTCCGCACCCGACAATCTTGAGTCCTCGCCACCCCGCCGGCCCACTATCGGCTCGACACTTGCGCCCTGTAAGTGACGCGCGTCACTGGACACTGTGCTGGCCATCACTGGCTGTTGGAGAGGTGGGGATCGGTGTCCCCAATCCGATCATGCCCATACTTGGAGTTCCGGCAGGCGCCAGCTTGAGCTGAGCTACTCTCATGGTTATTTCTTCAAGAAAGGGGTAATCCTAAAGCGGACGACAATTCCAGGGCTGTTCAATATTGCACATATGCAAAGATAAACGGTGATGGCCGCGTGGCACACTCATCCGAATGCGTTCGCTTTCCGGCAGGTGAGAAGACAAACGAAGGATATCCGTGCGGATTTTGTACTGGCCGCGGGAGGAGCGGCGCGGACTAAACTCCTAAGAGGTTTTCCAGCCCGGCCTTGTTCTTGATAATGACCGTAGAACCTTTGACCTCCAGCAACTGGCGCTTCTTGAAATCGCTGAACAGTCGCGTCACAGTCTCGCGCGAAGCCCCAATCATCTGGGCGACTTCTTCGTGCGTGAGTGTGAGCGTCACCCTCACGTCGCCCTTTTTTCCATCTTGGTCCGCGGAAAGGTCCAGCAGGAATCGGGCTAACTTCTCCCCTGCGGAGTGCGAGAGCCCAATGTTTCGCATTTCCATGATTGCCGAATGATAGGTTTCGCCGAGCTGCTGCGCCACACGCAACGCCGCTTCCCCATGCTCGCGCAGGAATAGCAGGAAATCCTCCCGCGAGATGAAATTTGCCTGCGTGGGTTGGATCACGTCGGCCGTCAGCTCATACGGCTTCCCCGTGACTGTCGCAGGCAGGCCCAGGACCTCTCCCGGTTCCGAAATCCTTAGAATGAGACTTCTCCCGTCGGCAGACGAGGTCGACAGTTTGACCTTGCCACTGCATAAGATGAAGACCCCGCGCGGTGACTGCCCTTCTACGAACAGCGTCGCCCCTTTCGGATATACCGCGGCGGACGTTATCGTTGCGAGCTGTTCTACCGCCGGCGCAGGCAAGTTACAGAACAGCCGATCCTCGCGGTGAGGACAAGACATGCAGCTCTCGATAATTTCTAATCCGTAGGGAGCGCGCATCAGTCTACCGCCTCGGAGTATACCTCCCTCCCTGAGCGTCACATAATGAAACGCGCTCCGCATACGCTCCTGCCCCGCTGCTCAGTTGCGAACCATGAAGCTTTCATGGGCCACCCCCCCCCCGCGTCCCATGAATACGGCCAGACAGGCCCGCCTGGCTGTGACGACCGTCACGCTGCCACGTGATGATGGTCACGGCAAGCGTGAGCACTGGAGTCCATATTTGGAACGATGTGGGAGGTGCAACATGCAAAAAGATGAGCGCGATCTCTTGGAAGTTCTGAAATTTGAACTCCAATTCCTCAAAGACGGAGGCTATGGCCGTTCGCCGAAGTCGCCCTGGAGACCTCAATACATCTTCGAAGACTCTCTTACCTGCATGAACTACGATTCCAAGGACAATCCCCGTCCTTGCGGTGAATGCGTTCTTATGCAGTTAGTGCCCCCCGAGAGTCGCTCCGAAAGGGTTCCCTGCCGCCACATTCCATTTAATCTAACCGGTGAAACGCTGGCTTCGCTCTATCGCTACAGCGAGCAGAATGAGATCGAAGAAACAGTGGAACCGTGGTTGCGGACCACGATCCAGCGCTTGGAACAAGAACGAATGGCTGCTCATCATACCGGCAGCATCCCACCAGCTCCCGCTGGCGCAACGATGACGGCAACCCCTCTCTACCAAAAGCTTCATCCCAAGTGCGCCAACCCCGCATGTCCGACCGCCTTCCATTGGGCCGGCGGCGGAAAGTTTTTCCGTTTTCGGCCTGATCCCGTCATGGCAGATGAGAGCACCGCATCGGCTGATTCGCCGTGCGGAATCCACGGTGTAAGGCATTACTGGCTGTGCGAACGTTGTTCGCATGCTCTGACCCTCCTGTACGAGGAAAAACACGGAGTCGTGGTCAGGTTGCTCTGGCCGGAACTCCCGGTCAAGCGGCCCCCCGAGCAGTTGTCTACGGCCAAATGCGCCTGACATTTCGCAGCCCGCGCGTGCTCGGAGCCGTCGCCTAGTTTTAATACTCTTTTCACATTGGCAAGCTTAAGATGAATTGGTGGCTCCTACCAGAAGAGTTCATTCGCTGTCCGATTCAGTGAATGAACGCCTCGATTGAAGACCAGGAGGACACTGATATGGCTTCGACAGCACCCACCGGCTCGGCAATCCCTTTTGAATCTAAACGCCCTCTATCCGAAGAAGAACTGCGCAAAATGCACGCCTACTGGCGCGCGGCAAACTATCTCTCCGCGGGGCAAATTTATCTCTACGCCAATCCCCTTCTGCGCGAACCCCTGAAAATCGAAAATATCAAACCGCGCTTGCTGGGCCACTGGGGCACCACGCCTGGCCTGAATTTCATCTACGTCCATTTCAATCGCCTGATCAAGAAGCACGATCTGAACGTCATCTATGTCGCCGGCCCTGGCCATGGCGGACCCGGTTTGGTCGCCAACACATATCTGGAAGGCACTTACAGCGAACTCTATCCAAACATTCCGCAGACCGAAGAAGGCCTGCAAAAGCTTTTCAAGCAGTTCTCTTTTCCCGGTGGTATTCCCAGCCACGTCGCGCCGGAAACCCCTGGCTCCATCCATGAAGGCGGAGAACTCGGCTACTCCATCGCTCACGCGTGTGGAGCGGCATTCGATAATCCCGACCTGCTGGTTTGCTGTGTGGTTGGTGATGGCGAGGCCGAGACCGGCCCGCTCGCCGCCAGTTGGCATTCGAACAAGTTCCTGAATCCCGCTCGTGACGGCGCTGTTCTTCCGATTCTGCACTTGAACGGATACAAGATCGCGAATCCCACGATACTTGGCCGTTTGACGGATGCGGACCTGACTCAGCTTTTCGCGGGATATGGTTACCAGCCGTATTTTGTGGAAGGTCACGAACCTCAAACTTTGCATCAGCTCATGGCGCACACGCTCGACACCGTCCTCGAGCAAATCCAATCCATTCAAGCTGACGCCCGCACCGGAAAATCTTCCGGCCTGCCGGTCTGGCCGATGATAGTCCTTCGAACGCCAAAGGGTTGGACCGGACCGAAGATTGTCGACGGAAAACCGGTCGAAGGAACCTGGCGCGCGCACCAGGTTCCCGTCACAGATTTTGCCTCACACCCCGACCACATAAAAATTTTGGAAGATTGGCTGAAGAGCTACAAGGCCGAAGAACTCTTCGATGAATGCGGCAAGTTGATTCCTGAACTCGCGGAACTCGCTCCGGCCGGTCACCGCAGGATGGGCGCCAACCCGCACGCCAACGGCGGACGGTTGCTGAAAGATCTGGTGATGCCGGATTTCCGGGAATATGCGTTCAAAGTGCCGAAGCCCGGCACCGAGATCGGCGAAGCCACTCGAGTCCTGGGAAATTTCTTGCGCGATGTCATGAAACGCAACTTGGAAGCGAAGAATTTCCGCGTATTCGGTCCCGACGAGACCGCTTCGAATCGCCTCGACGCGCTCTACGAAGTCACCAACAAAATTTTTATGGAGCCTACTCTTCCCACCGACGAATATCTTTCGAAAGATGGCCGCGTGATGGAAGTTCTCAGCGAACACATGTGCCAGGGCTGGCTCGAAGGCTATCTCCTGACCGGGCGCCATGGCTTTTTTTCCTGCTACGAAGCCTTCATCCACATTGTCGATTCCATGTTTAATCAGCATGCCAAGTGGCTCAAGGTGACGCGCCACATCCCGTGGCGCCGCCCCATCGCTTCTTTAAATTATCTTTTGACTTCACATGTGTGGCGGCAAGATCACAATGGATTCACCCACCAGGATCCCGGCTTCATCGATCACGTCGTGAACAAGAAAGCTGACATTGTGCGCGTTTATTTGCCGCCGGATGCCAACACGCTTCTTTCCGTCGCCGATCACTGTCTCCGCAGCCGCAACTATGTGAACGTGATTGTCGCCGGCAAGCAGCCGGCGCTGCAGTGGCTCGAAATGCAATCCGCCATCGAACATTGTACGAACGGAATCGGAATCTGGCAGTGGGCTTCGAACGACCAGGGAGCTGACCCGGATGTAGTGATGGCGTGCGCCGGAGATGTCCCCACTTTGGAAACTCTCGCGGCGGTTGACCTGTTGCGCCAGCATTTTCCGGATATCAAAATCCGCGTCGTCAATGTAGTTGACTTGATGACCATTGAGCCTTCCACAGAACATCCTCACGGACTTTCTGATTCTGAATTTGATTCCATCTTTACGGTCGACAAGCCGGTCATCTTTGCTTACCACGGCTATCCGTGGCTGATTCACCGCCTGACTTACCGGCGCAGGAATCATGACAATTTACACGTGCGCGGATACAAAGAAGAAGGCACCACGACCACCCCATTTGATATGACCGTTCTGAACGATCTGGATCGTTTTCATCTTGCCGGCGACGTTGTCGACCGTGTTCCTCGCTTGCAGCGGATCGGCGCCCACTTCAAACAGTTCCTGCGCAACAAGCTGATCGAACACAAGCAATACATTCGCGAGCGCGGCGACGACCTGCCGGAAATCCGCGATTGGAAGTGGCCCTACTAAGCGATGAAAATCCTCGTGCTCAACTCGGGTTCGAGCAGCCAGAAGAGTTGTCTATACGACGTTCGAAACGCGCTCCCCGAACATCCGCCAGAACCAGCGTGGGAAGGCAAGATCGAGTGGGATGGCGATCACGCCGACCTCCAGGCGCGGAATTCGCAAGGAGCGCAGTTGCAAGATCGCGTAAAAGTTTCCTCGCGCTCTCACGCCATCTCGCAACTTCTCGATACCCTTTGGACTGGAAATGTGCGCGCGGTAACAGCGCCTTCGGAAATCGATGTCGTCGGACACCGCGTGGTTCACGGCGGCCAGGAACTCAAGGAGCCGGTGTGCATCACGCCGGACGTGAAGGCTGCGATTGCGCGCATGTCCGTGTTTGCGCCACTGCACAATCGCGCGGAGATGGAAGGAATCGAGATCATTGAGAAGCGCATGGGAAGCGTTCTTCAAGTGGCCGTATTTGACACGGGATTTCACAGCACATTGCCGGAGGCGGCGGCGGTGTATCCGGGCCCATTTGAATGGCTCGTGCAGGGGATTCGCCGTTACGGATTCCACGGAATCAACCATCAGTATTGCGCCGGACGAACGGCTCAGCTTCTTGGAAAGGAATTGGAGTCGCTGAAAATCGTCAGCTGCCATCTGGGAAATGGCTGCTCGCTCGCGGCGATACGCGAAGGGCGAAGCATTGATACCACGATGGGATTCACGCCGCTGGAAGGATTGATGATGGGAACGCGGGCGGGCTCGGTGGATCCGGGGATTCTCACTTACCTGATGCGCGACGGAAAATACAACGGCGAACAACTGGATGCATTGCTGAATACGAAATCAGGACTGCTGGGAATTTCCGGGATCTCGAGTGATATGCGGCAAATCGTGGCGGCGATGAAAGATGGCAATGCGCGGGCCAAGCTGGCATTTGATATTTTTGTGCATCGGTTGCAAACGGGCATCGGCGCGATGGCCGCCGCTTTGGGCGGGATCGATGCTCTAATTTTTACCGCAGGGATCGGAGAGAATTCAGCCGAGGTGCGAGCGGCGGCTTGCAGCAACCTGGGATTTCTTGGGGTGAAACTCGAGGACGCGAAAAATAAGGAGCTGTCCTCAGATCAAGATACTTCCGCGCCAGAATCAGCGGTGCGCGTTTTGGTTGTGCGCGCGCAGGAGGATTGGGCGATTGCGCGAGACTGCTGGAAACTGGCGTCCGCAAAAACGCTCGGCCAGGCAACCGCTAACTGAACGTTCTGCTGCAAACTGCAGCAGTCTAAATTGGTTTGAGCAGCGAACTTCCCTCTTTTCTTTTCGCTTCTCCGCTCTTGTCGACAGAATTAATTCTCATGCAGCTCCGTAAATTCATGCGGGAAATGAAACCGTGAGGCCACGATTCTCTTCTCAGCTCTTACTCGAACTGCTTGCGAAAAATGGCTAACTGCTGCTTGAGGTCCGCGACTTCTTTTCGGAGAGCGGCGACTTCCTCTTCCAAGTGCGCCATGCGCCCGGCGTCGGCGGAGATCGCCGTGGTTGCTGGGGTAACTACGTCGGGCTTGACCTCGAAGCCTTCCACATCGCCCGCAAGAAGGTGTGCGTAGCGTGCTTCTTTGGTGCCGGGCTGGCGGGGAAGAACTTTGACGAGCGGAGGTTCGCGCTTCATCAGGTGCTGCAGGCTGGATTGCACGGCGCCGAGATCGTCGAAGGAATGCATACGCTCGCTGCGCGTGCGGAGTTCGCCGGGGGTTTGCGGGCCGCGCAAGAGCAAGACGCAGAGGATGGCAATTTCGTGGCGGTAGAAGTTAAAGGCTTCCTGGAGGCGATGCTCGTACTTGGTGACGCGGCTGTCCGAGGCGCTGACGGAACGGACGAGAGACTGACCGTCGAGGGAATGCAGCGCGTTGCGGACGGCGGCTTCCTCGAGATTCATGACCGGTTCGCGATTCGATTTCTGGTTGCAGGCATTGAGGAGAGCGTTCAGGGAGAGCGGGTAGTACTCGGGAGTGTTGGCCTCCTTTTCGACGAGGGAACCGAGAACGCGGCATTCGACTTCGTTCAGAAGGATATTCACGGGTTGAAATGATACAACGGTCGGAGGATCGTTGAGCCGGCTGAACCTCGAACGTCCGGAGTGGCGGATTACGGAATCGGAATCCTGGTTGAACCGCTACCCCCGAATTTCTGTAAGTGTTGTTTCTAAAGGGGTTAGCCTTCTCGTAAGTGGTTTAGAATCAACACTTGAGGACAGTCCATAAGTATTGATTTTAAAGGAGTTGGGGCCAGGAATTGGGGTGGCGTTTGCAGCCGGTTGGGTGATCGGAGCACTATCGGTTGTCGGTAAAGGGTCAAGTGGCACGAGGGCAGGCGGTCCTACCCTGTGCCTACGGAATTTTGCTCCGAGGTGATAACAAAAGTATGATCAGGAATGGCTACGGCGGCGCTTGCAGAACGACCGTTGGCCTTGCTACGGGTGGACTCCGGTGAGCATTCAAAAGATCTCAAGACGTGCGTGGCTACGGCAAGTTCAGGCCGTTGCCGGCGTCTTCCCGCTGGGGATTTCTCCTTCGCCTGCGTCGCGGTTTCTGCAGATTTTATCACCGCCGCAGAAGGCGTCGCCACCAGCGCAAGGGAAGCCCTCCACCGTACCTAGCAGCGCTTTCGCTCAGCATCGGTTCTCCGCTGCAGAGGACGCATTCCTCGACGAGCTAGAACGAGCCAGCTTCCGTTTTTTTTGGGAAGAAGCAAATCCTTACACCGGCCTCGTTAAAGACCGCAGCCAGGCGGACGGCCCAGATACGCGCGCCACCGCGAGCATCGCTTCCACTGGATTTGGATTGACCGCGCTTTGCATTGCGGACCACAGGGGCTGGGAAGACGGTAAGAAAATCCGTGAACGCGTTCGAAACACGCTGCGCTTCGCGGCCACGCGGTTAAGTTACAAGAACGGGTTTTTCTTTCATTTCATCAACATGCAGAATGGCGAGCGCGATTTTCAGTCAGAAGTTTCCTCGATCGATTCGTCGATTTTTCTATGCGGCGCGCTGACCTGCCGGGCCTATTTCGACGATGCGGAGATCCGCGACCTGGCCACGAAAATCTACGAGCGAGTGGATTGGACCTGGCTGCTGCAAGGACAAAAAACTCTGCTGATGGGCTGGAAGCCGGAGAGCGGGTTCCTCAAAGCCAGGTGGGACAGTTACAGCGAACTGATGATGATCTACCTGCTCGGGCTGGGCTCGCCGACCTATCCCCTGCCGAAGGAATGCTGGGATGCGTGGAAACGCCCGCCATTCGAATTCGACGGGTTGCACTATATCGGGTCGTACGCTCCGCTCTTCGTCCACCAGTATTCGCATGCATGGTTTGACTTTCGGCGTAAAGCGGACGCGTATGCAAACTATTTCGAGAATTCAGTCATGGCCACGAAAGCCCACAAGGATTGGTGCCTGTCGCTAGCAAAACAATTTCCGGATTACACCGAAGACCTTTGGGGGATCAGCGCTTCCGACTCCATGCACGGATACGTGGCCTGGGGCGGGCCACCTCCGATGGGGCCAATCGACGGGAGCATTGTTCCGTGCGCGGCGGGAGGTTCTTTATGTTTTCTACCGGAAGAGTCGCTGCGCGTGCTGCAAACGATCCACGAAAAATACGCGAAACGCACCTGGCGAAAATACAGCTTCGTGGATGCGTTTAATCCGCTGAAAAATTGGTACAACCCGGACGTGATTGGAATTGACCTGGGAATCACGCTGTTGATGGCGGAAAACGCGAGAAGCGGATTTGTGTGGGAACAATTCATGAAGAACGAGGCGGTGAAGAACGGGATGGCGCGCGCGGGTTTCCACAACCAATAGCGAAAAGATCTTACGGACTTTCGGGATTGCTCGCGCAGCGGGCTATGGGCCGAGTTCCACGAGCGCGAGGGCGTGGGCCGGCAGCGTGAGCGTAAGAGAGCCGTTTTCAAGCGGCCGGGAAATGGCGGCGGGCAACGCGGAGGCTTTGCGGAGTGCCGCAATTTGCGCGAGTGTGGGGAACGCCGGGCGTCCCATCTTATCCCAAGCCGGCAGCGGGGAGCCGTGCTCCGGGTCGACGATGGTGATTCGCGCAGAGGCAATCGCGTTGATCCCTTTGAAATGCAAATTGAAAGTTTTCGGTGAACCGGTCTCTTCGGGCAGGAAAAGATTCCAAACAACCAGGGCGACCGAGCCATTCTTGCGGCGCGTGACAAGGGCGCTAGTGGAATTAGTGTCGAGGCGCGTATCGCCGAGTTGATGTAAGAGCGCGAAATCGTTGAGCGCCGGCTTCGGGATGCTGCGTTCGGCAAGCACGCCGAATCCGCCGTAGAAGGGCGTCTTTACCACGCCTTGCTCTTCGAAGACATCGGAGAAGGTCCAGTAACTCATCATGTTAGTGAGGCCGTCGCACTGGCGAATAGTGTCAGCAAGCCACGGTCCCATGAACGCGGTATCCGTAACAGCGGGCTCGTTCATGTAACTGGCGTTGTACTCGCTCCAGATAAGCGGCGTATTCGGGAAAGCAGACGCGGCGATCTGGTCGTGAACTTTTTTGACCGCGCGGCAGACCATTTGCGTGCGTGGAATATTCTCGTGCGTACCGAAAACGTCCTCGGCCTTGTCATTGCCGTAGACATGCGTTGAAGCAAAGTCCACGGGGACGTTTTTCTCTTTGCAGTGGGCAAGGAAGCGGTCCACCCAGGCAGCCTGCGCCGTGGCGGGCCCGCCAACGCGCAGGCGGGGATTGACGCGTTTGATCGCGCGGGCGGCGCGATCGTAGAGCTCATAATAGGTTGCTTCTTTTGGATCGCCGGTCCAGAAATCGAGGTTCGGCTCGTTCCAGACCTCGAAGTACCACTGGGCGACTTCTTCGATGCCGTAGCGGTCAACCAGATGCTTTGTGAAAGTCTCGATCAACTGCTCCCACTTGCTCCAGTCCTTTGGCGGCGCGACGTTTTGCTTGTACCAGAAGGCATGAAGCGCGTTGGGATCGGAGGAAAGCTTCTTGGGCATGAAACTCAGCTCGATGAAGGGGCGCGTTTTGTTTTCCAGGAGCCCATCGTAAATCTGGTCGACATAAGAAAAGTTGTAGACCGGCTTTCCGTTGCTGTCTTCGTCGTAGAGCCCCACTTCGTCCTGGAAGATGGCGTGGAAGCGAACGTACTCGAATCCAGTGATGCGCCTGGTTTCCTGCAAGTCGGTACGGTAGCTCTCGCGAAGGCTGAGGATGGCGCGGCCGGAACCGAACATTTTTTCCCAGAAGTGGGGGAAGGGGTGCGTGGGAGCGCTGGAGTCGATTTCGATGGTCTGCGCCGGCGTACTGGTTTGCGCGTGCAGACCCTGGCCTAGCAGAGTGGCCAATGCACCTGCGAGGAGCAGCAGGGAGACACGTATAGCAGCGATAAAAAAACGCGTACGAGACACCTGGTCGCTCCTGTGGACGCAAACAAGGGCAGGACCCGCGCTGCCCTGTCAGCTATGCATTCTGAGTTAGAACCTAAACCTGCCCGAGAGTTCGACCACTCTCCCTGCGAGGCCTCCGGTGGCAAGACCAAACTGCGGGTTAGGCACGGGAACCGTTTGGCCCGAAGCGTTGGTAGTGTTGCCGAAGCTAACGACCGTCGAACTGCTGCCGAACACAAAGGGCTGGAGATTCAGTTTGTTGAATGCATTGAATACGTTGATGCGCAGCTCGATTTTGCTGCCCTCGCCGACGAATCGCATTTTCGGCAATCCAAACTGTTTCATCATGCTGAAGTCGAACTGGCTGAAACGCGGACCGCGGAAGGTGTTGCGCCCAATTCCTGGTTCCGGAATGACGTCGGGAGTGGTCGATGTCGCCAGGGTGAAATAGTTCGTTCCGCCCTTGGGAAAGTTAGACGACGAGGGAGCAACAAACGAACTTGTGGATTGGCTGGTGCCGGCTCCGCCAGCATAACCGATGGGTCGAATGGGGCAAAGTCCGTTCGTTCCTATGACTGGGCAGGTATTGTCGGCCACAGGGGTCCATGGAAATCCACTGTGGTACTGGAAGTCACCGTTGAGCTGCCAGCCCCCGAACAGATTCCCGACCAAGTCATGTCGATTTCGGAGAATGGGCAAATCCCAAAGCCCTACGACCCGAAAATTGTTCGTCATGTCATAGTCGGAAGGGCCGCGCTCTTCAGCCAAGTTTGTTGGAAAAGTCTGGTTAGTCACAAAGCCAGGCCCTTCGAAGGAAAGGTCGTCGATCGATTTGCTGTAGGTATATAGGGCGCTGATAGAGAAGCCGTGGCTGAAACGATGTTCCAATTGGGTGTTGAGGGCATTGAAGTTGGCATTAACATCCGGCACAAATGTAAAAACGTTGTTAATGTCGGGATTTTGGGTGGTATAGAAGAATTTCAGATCTTTAATTCGCAAGAGTTTATGGCTGCTGCTGCCTTGGTAGCCAACTGTTGCTGTCCAACCTCTCGGCAAGCTGTACTGCACTTGCAGAGAATAGAGATACACGTAGGGAATCGGCATGTTCAAGGGATTGGAATAGACGTCCGGGGGGCCAAAGCCAGGCAAAATGACCGGGAGATTGGTAGCAGGGTTGATTGCCGTCGCCAAAGCGGGATTGGCTGGATAGCTGAGCGGCGAATTCGAGGCTCCTGAATTGAATGTAATCTGTCCATTGACGAAGGGAGAACCGAAACTGTCGAAGGGTGCGCCGGCAGTGCCGCAGCAGATGCCGTAGTTGGCTTCAAGGGGCGGATTGTTCCGCGTGTTATTGAATGACGCGTTGTCGAAACGGTCGTAGGCAATTCCAAACCCCCCGCGGACCACCATGTTGCTGTGAAACCGTCCCGGGCTCCAGGCAAATCCAAGACGCGGAGCGAAATTGCGCCGGGTCGAATTCCACATGTGCTGTGGATTTGTGCCCTGTGCGTCCTGCAATCCCGTGGGGCCGGGGCCGGGCACGATGTTCGCCAGGTTTCCTTTTGCTTCCGTCGGGGGACCATAGAATTCGTATCGGAATCCAATGTTAAAGGTCAAGTTCGATCGGAACTTCCAATCGTCCTGAAAAAAATATCCATAGTCCGAGGTGCGATAGTAACGAGCAGTTTGCGGCGGTCCACCCGTAAGCGGGTTAACAACGATTTGCTCAAAGATGGGTGTTCCGTTCGCAAAGTTCCAGGGCCCTTGGAAAACTATGTCGGGTCGCGCGGATCCGATGTCAGTGTTATCGTTGTCCTGTTCTCGCGTGATTTCCACCCCAAACCGGAAGGCGTGTTGTTTATAAATCTTCGAGACCATGTCGCGGAAAGAGAAAGTGTTTTCCGCGAAGATTCCCGGCGCGCCGCTTCCCTGTGGGGCACCGTAACGAATCCGGTCGCCAGACCCTGCGAATGCGTTTTGAATCTCGACGGCGGGAATAGCGTAGTTAATGTTTGGGTTCGAAGTGATCTGGTTAAAGGCAAACCGCGTAAAATTAAACCGCGCTTCGTTCGTCAGTGTCGGGGTGAATGTCCGGACCCAGGAAAGAAAGCCCGATGGACTGAACCGTTTTGAATTTGTGTCTGCCATCGGGCGAGCTTGCTGGCCCGCCTGCGCGGAGTAACCATCGAAGTAGGTCAGGAATGTGCTTGCAGAGAAGACGTTTCGGCCTGCTACATAGTCGGCTCGTATATTGTACTGATTGCCGGTATTGCTGGCTGGGACAAAGATATCCGCAAATTCGAATTCCGGTGTAGTCGTCAGCCCGCCTCCGACCAAGTTCGCCGGTACCGTGGAACTGCCAAACGAATTAATGTACGTCCCGTAGGCTGCGCCTGGAGATCCAAGATTGATTTGATTGGGGCCCACTACCTGGCAGGTTCCTGCTGCAAAGTTCTGGCAGGTGGTAGGTAGTACCTGGGCGATACGAGGAGTAAGTCCGCTCGCAGTCAAAGTCGTGGCGACCGGTGTCCCGGGTCTGTCCGCCGCCAGCAATTGATCAAACTGCGGAGTCTCGACCCATTCATTGGAAGAGGTGCTGGTATTGTCGCGCAGGCCCTCGTAATTGAAAAAGAAGAACAGTTTGTCCCTGATGATGGGACCGCCGAGATTACCGCCAAATTGGCGATAGGCGTTTTGATCGCGAACCGTTGGGTCGTTCACGCCCGCGCCGGCGTTGAAGCCGTTGAACTTGTTGAACGCGTTAAGTCCCGGCGTCTGATACTGAAAAAAGCCTCCGCCGTGATAGGTGTTGGTCCCCGCTTTTGTAACGACTTTGATGTGTGCGCCGGAACTTCGACCGTCGGTAGCGTCATAGTCCGTGGATAGCACGGTGATTTCCTGCACCGATTCAAGGCTAGGCGTGATGGTAGCCGCGCCACCCCACTGCTGGCTGTTTACGTTTACTCCGTCGACTACGTAGTCATTGGAGGTGACACGCTGGCCGTTGGCACTGATCGGTTGCTGATTCTCCGTCTGGAAAATCGCCGTATTCGAGCCCCCAGTGCCGCCCGAGGTGCCCCCCGTGTTGGCTCCGTGGCCATTAGGAAATCCAACGGACTGTCCGCTCCCATTACGGGAACCGTCACCCTGGATGCCAGGAGCAAGCCGCAGAAGTTCGTAAGGATCACGGCCGAACTCGGGAAGCCGCTCAATCTGCTGCGAGGTTATGGTGCCGGTGAGACTTGCATCTTCGCTCTGGAGCGCGGGCTGATCGGCACTCACGGTGATTTGTTCGTTGACCACTCCCACCTGCAAAACGACATCGAAGCCGCGAGGCTGCTCAGCAGCAACACTGACGTTCTTGGAGATGGATTGCTTGAAACCCGTTGCTTCGACGGTCACGGTGTAATCGCCCGGGGATAGTTCGGTCACGCGATAGAAGCCTAGCGCGCTGGTAACAGTGCTGCGGGTGACGCTCGTAGCCTCATTGGTGATGCTGACCTTGGCACCCGCGACGGCGCCCGCCTTGGAATCGGACACGGTGCCCTGCAGCGTGGCGGTGAATTGCGCGTACGCAGGTACGGCACACAAGGAAAGAAGACAGGTAAGCAGCAGTTTCCAGCGCATGATCATTCACCTCGGGTCAAAGAGCTTGATGACCGCAAAGCGGCCAGTATCGAGAAAACGAATTCAGTAAATCGATTTATCACACCCACTGACGAGCATGAAACACCCGTTGTACGGGCGTTGTCAAGAACATATTTTGTGTTTGAAGGTAGAAAGCCATGAAAGCGAGGAAAAGGATGTCAGTCCAGGAGCGGCCTGTCTGTTCACTTCTGTACAGTTGGTCCATGCGCTTCGGCGCTTGCCGGACCCAATTCTGTGTGCCAGACTACGCGCATTGAACACCCCATGACGCGTCCCAAAGCGGGTGCATCTGCCCGGCCACGCGGAGGCAATTCCGCACAGTCTGTAAGCTTGAAGTTCCTGGCAGAGCATCTGCAGCTCTCGCCGGCTACGGTTTCTCTCGTCATTAATCGATCGCCCGCGGCCAAATCCATACCGCAGCGCACCCAGGAGCGGATCCGGGCCGCGGCCCGCGAGCTGAACTACCGGCCAAACTTCACGGCGCGCTCACTGCGGCAACAGCGAAGTTTTACGATCGGCGTGGTTGTGCCGGAGATCAGCGAAGGATATGCCGCGCTGGTGATGTCCGGCATCGAGGATCACCTGCTGCAAGAGGGATATTTTTATTTTGTGGTCAGCCACCGGCACCGCGCGGACCTGATCGAGGAGTATCCGCGACTGCTGCAGCAGCGCGCCGTGGAAGGGCTGATCGCAGTGGACACTGCTTGCCGCAAGGGCGTGCCGATTCCGGTGGTCGCGGTCTCCGGGCATCGCGAAGTCGAAGGCGTGACCAATATCGCGCTCGACCATGTGAAGGCTGCCAATCTGGCGATTGAACATCTCGCGCAGCTGGGGCACAGCAAGCTTGCGTTCATCAAAGGCCAGGAATTCAGTTCGGACACCGAAGTGAGGTGGGAGGCAGTTCGCGGGGCCGCAAGGAAAGCGCATCTCGAGATCGACAACCGGCTGGTGGGGCAGCTCGAAGGTGAATCGTCGTCGCCGGAGCTGGGTTATGAGGTCACGCGAAAACTGCTGGCGACGGGTGAACGGTTTACGGCGCTGTTTGCCTTCAACGATATTTCCGCAATTGGTGCGATCCGCGCTTTACGGGAGGCCGGCCGGCGAATACCGGAAGACGTTTCCGTCGTGGGCTTTGATGATATTCAGAGCGCGGCATATCAGAACCCAGGACTGACAACTGTGCGCCAGCCGCTGCGCCAAATGGGAGTGATTGCGGCGGAGACCCTGCTCCGGCGCATCAATGCGCCGGCAAAAGCGCCCTATCCGAAGACCGTGACGATCGAGCCGGAACTGATCGTTCGAGAGAGCACCGCGAGAGCCAAACCTTAGGAATTGGAGCGCAAATTCTATTTTGATCGCCGTGTAAAACCCGGCGTAAGTTTAGAGATGCCCACCCGCGACGCGGCAAACGGCCGAGCGAGCCCAAGTTATTCCCGCGAAGTGTTCGTCTTTGAATTCCGTAGCGAAAACTAATCGGCTGCGTGCGCCGGCTCGGGCATATGGATGTAAAGCTGCTTGGGATCCAGGAGCTTGGGATGATTGGCTGCGGGAAGCGAGATGGGATAGTGCACAGTGCGCTGATGGTCCGCGAGCTGGCGCTTTTCGTTGTAGACGCTGGAAAATTTCCAGAGCATCTTGACGAAATTCGTCTGACCTTGTGCCAAAAAGCGCGCGGCCATAAAAAAAGTGTCTTTCAAGGCCGCGAAGCCGAGATGCTTCTGATTGATGACCTGTTGCGTGCGGACAAGTTCCTTGTAGAAACGGTCAAGCGGGAGTTTGGTTGGCAGGACGGCGTGCTGGACGTCGAAGAGCCGGTAATCACGGGTGGTGAAGTTGCGCGACTCGGTGACCCAGGTCTCGGTGCCGGGGTAAGGCGTGTTTACGGTGATGTGCACGATCTCGGGAACCGAGAGCGCCCAATCGCGCACCGCTTCGAAGTGGCGCTCGTCCCAACTGGGGTCGGCGATAATGTTGACTGCGGCGTGGATGTTGAGTTCGCGCGCGCACTCGAGGGCTTCGAAATTTTTCTTTACGGTGACGCGCTTACGGTGGGCCTTCAGCCCCTCATCGTCGATGGCTTCGAGGCCCAGGAACATATACTTCAGGCCGAGCCGCTTCCACATGCGAAAGATTTCCTTGTTGCGGAGCAGAACGTCGCCGCGGGTCTCGAGGTAATACTGCTTGCGAATCTTGCGGCGCTCGACCTCGCGAGCAAGCGCGAGTCCGTGGTCGGACTGGATGAAGGCAACATCGTCCACGATGAAGACGCCAGGCTCCTGAATCCTGGCGAGATCTTCGGCGGCCAACTCGGCGCTGCGCGTGCGGTAGCTGCGGCCGTAGAAGGTCCAGGCGCTGCAAAAGGAGCAGTCCCACGGGCAGCCGCGCGTGAATTCGATGGAGGCACAGGGGTCGAGGACGCCGATGAAATATTTTCTGCGCCGGGAGGTCAGGTCGCGCGCGGGATGGAGCTCATTCAGGTCTTTGGCCAGACGAGGTGAAGGACCTTCGCCGAAAACGCTGGTAACGCCGGGGAGTTTGTGAAGGTTCTCCGGTTCGTTCGAAGCATCCAGGACCTGCGGGGTGATGTCTTCGCCTTCGCCCCGCACGATGCAGGTGATGGCGCCGTCCGCATGAGCAAGAATTTCTTTCGCGGTGAAGGACGCGCTATGGCCGCCAGCGAAAATAAAACAGCCCGGCAGCCGCAATTTGGTTTGCTTCGCAAGATCCACAACTTCGGGAATATTAGCCAGATAGTTGAGTGAGAAACCGATGGCTTGCGGCTTCCAGTCGTCGAGAAGGCGGAAGTAGTCGGGATGACGGAAGACCTGGAGGTCGAGGAGACGAACTTCATGGCCTGCCTTGCGAGCGGATTGAGCGACCAGTTCGAGCCCGAGCGGCTCAAGGCGCAAGTAAATCTCTGAATACATCAAAGGGCTGGGATGAACGAAGAGAACTCTCATGATGCCCTCCTGCAATTCGCGCTGGGCAACACCGGACGATAAAGAGTTTACCCCACCGCGATGGGAGAGCGAAGAACGGAAATTGGAATACACGACGGCAGGAAATTAGGATGACTGAGGTGTTCGCTGGCGTGCTTGCGGAGCAGCAGGTCGGGAGCCAATTCGGCCTGAGTTCGAGAAGCGATGGACGTGACGCTGACATCCAGATGACGTCTATAGAAAAGAGCGTGGGAGTGATTGTTCGAAGGTGGGACAGGTAATCCCATTTCCGGTCGATTGGGGGCGGACTTGAGCAAAAGAACACAGGCTAATCTATTGAAAACAGGTAGACTTACGAGAGGGAACATGGGGCAGGCCAGTTGCGTTCTACATAGTGACAATATATATGGACATCCAACGACCATCTAACGCTCGAGCAAAGAAAATCCGACGGATCGTGTACGCGACCGTCGCTATCCTATTGGTGGGGGGCGTGACTTACGGGCTCTCGCGGCTGCGGCCGGCTGCACCCTCGGTGGATCGCGCCACAATCTGGCCCGACGAGGTGAAGCGCGGGCCCATGGTGCGCGAAGTGCGCGGGCTGGGGACGCTGGTTCCTGAAGACATCCGGTGGATTGCCGCGCAGACGGACTCGCGCGTCGACCGTTGGGTGCTGAGGCCGGGGGCTCTCGTCAAGGCAAATTCCATCATTATGGAGCTGAGCGACCCAACGCTGCAGCGAGAAGCGCTTGACGCGGAATTCCAACTCAAAGGCGCGGAAGCAGACTATGCAAACCTTAGAGTGCAAGTTGACAGCGAACTGATGAACCAAAAGGCCAATGAAGCCGCCGTGCGCAGCGACTACGAGCAGGCCCGCCTGCAACATGACGTAGACGAAAAGCTATTCAAAGAGGGCATTGGGTCTGACCACATCAGGAGTCTCTCCAGAGTGAGGGAAGACCAACTGTTGATTCGCGTGCAGCTGGAGGGCGAACGGACGAGAATCGCCGCGGATTCGGCGAAAGCACGACTGGCCGCGCAGCAGGCAAAAATTGATGAGCAGAAAGCCCTTTATCAACTGAAAAAGGGCCAATTGGATGCGCTGCACGTTCGGGCGGGCATCGAAGGCGTTTTGCAGCTTGTGCCAGTGGAAGTGGGCCAGCACATCACCCCCGGCACAAACCTGGCGCGGGTGGCTGATCCGAAGAAACTGAAAGCGGAGATCAAGATTGCCGAGACGCAAGCGAAAGACGTAGCGATCGGGCAGAAGGCATCGATCGATACGCGGAATGGCATCGTTGGAGGACACGTATCGCGAATCGATCCATCGGTGGTGAATGGCACGGTTACCGTAGACGTGACGATTGACGATCCCCTTCCCTTGGGTGCAAGGCCGGATTTGAGCGTGGACGGCACGGTTACGCTCGAGAATCTGAAGGATGTGCTGTATGTCGGGAGACCAGTGCACGGGCAGGCGGAGAGCACGATCGGGATTTTTAAGATTATAGATGACGGAGCGGAAGCGGTGCGCGTCAATGTGAAGCTGGGCCGGAGTTCGGTGAACACGATCGAGATTGTGGACGGGCTGAAGGTCGGGGACAAAGTGATCCTGTCGGACATGTCGGCCTGGGATAACTTCGACCGCATCCGGCTGAAGTAATGATTGGCGCGCGTCCCGACAAGACCTCGAAGAGATTATTTGACGTTTCCAAACAGCAGAAATTCTTGAATAGATGATCGCGGGAGGATGAGGATGCACGCGCTCTGGCAGGACGTGCGCTACGGCCTGCGAATGCTGGCGAAAAACCCGGGATTTACGGCGATCGCGGTGATCACGCTCGCGGTGGGGATTGGCGCGAATGCTGCAATCTTCAGCGTGGTGGATGCGGTGCTCTTGAAGCCGCTTCCCTTCTCTGAACCGGATCGTCTGGTATCTGTTTCGGGTCGCGACCTCCGCAACGGCGAAAAGGGGCGGGCACTGAGTTATCCGGATTTCGCGGATCTGCGGGCGCAGACACGAACGTTGGAATCGGTCGCGGCATTTGACCAGAGCAATTTCACCGTAACCGGCAACGGAGAACCGCAACAACTGCAGGGTGGAATTGTTTCCGCCGATCTGTTTACGGTGCTTCGCGCGTCGCCGATAATCGGACGGGTTTTTGTTTCCGCGGATGATCAGCCGGGCACGCGCGTGGTCCTACTCAGCCATTCTATCTGGAAGAGCCGATTCGGCGGCGACCCCAACATCCAGGGCAAGACGATCCAGCTCGATGAACGTGCGTACACGATTGTCGGTGTGATGCCGCCGCAATTTCAGTTTCCGGTGAATGCGGAGCCGATGGACCTGTGGACGACTATGGCCGTGGAGATGGTGAACCTGGGCGGCGACAAGCCGATGACCGAGGAACGCGGCGCGCATTTTCTCGGGGCTATTGGAAGATTGAAGGCGGGCGTTACGCTGGAGCAGGCGAACGCCGACACAGGAAATATCGCAGCAGGGTTGGAGAAGCAGTTTCCTGACACGGATGGCCATTTGAGCATGGCAGTTCAGCCGCAGATCGAGGCTCTGGTTGGAGACATACGACCGGTTTTGCTGCTGGTGCTGGGGGCGGTGGGGATTCTGCTGCTCATCGCGTGCGCGAACTCCGCGAATCTTCTTTTGGCGAGGGCCGCCGGGCGGCAGCGAGAGATGGCGATTCGTTCTTCGCTGGGCGCGGGCGGCGGGCGCATTGTGCGGCAGCTTTTGACGGAGAGCGTCCTGTTGTCGATTGGTGGAGGGACGCTGGGATTGTTCCTCGCGGTGTGGGGAACGAGGCTGTTAGCGAGTTTACCGTCGGTGCAGATTCCACGGCTTGCAGGCGCTACGGTAAATTCCGCAGCACTGCTCTTCACTCTTGTCGTTTCGATATGCGCGGGGATACTTTTTGGACTTGCTCCGGCCTTGCATGTGCTGCGCTTTGATCTGTTTCAGTCCTTGAAAGAGAGTGGGCGTACGGCAACGGAGGGGGTGGGGCGCTCGCGCATCCGCAGCCTGCTGGTTATTTCAGAAGTGTCGCTGGCGGTGGTGTTGCTAATTGGCGCGAGCCTGCTGCTGGAAAGCATGGTGCGCCTGACGCGCGTTCCGCCTGGCTTCGATCCGCATGGAGTGCTTGTATTCAACGTCAGCCTGCCCAGCGTGCGCTATGGGAAGCCGGAACAGTCGGCGGACTTCTATGCGCAACTGCTCGAGCGGCTGCGCGCGATGCCCGGAGTAAAAAGTGCGAGCGGCGTGGAACCCCTGCCGCTCTCCGATGACATCATTCGAACGAGCTTTCAGATCGAGGGCCACCCGGTGCCGCGCAGCGAGGAGGCGCGTACGCAGTTTCGAACAATTGGCCTGAACTACTTCCAGACAATGCGTATCCCCTTGCTGTCGGGGAGAGACTTTACGGCGCGTGACGACCGGCACGCCGCGCCGGTGGTGATCATCAACCAAACGCTGGCGCGCAAATTTTTCCCCAATGAAGATCCCATCGGAAAGCACATCAAGCCGGGAGTGTCCGCGGCGGGGCCGTCTTTGATGCGCGAGATTGTCGGTGTGGCGGGTGACGTGAAACACAGGAATCTTTGGCAGCAGGCAGATCCGGAATCCTACGTGCCCTACGACCAGGTTCCTCTGGGCACGCTCTACGTTACGGTTCGAACAGAGGGTGATCCTCTCGCGCTTCTTCCGGCTGTGCGGGAACAGGTGAAGGTCCTCGATACGGAACTTCCGGTGTATGGCGCGCGACCGATGGAAAAATATCTGGCCGATTCCGTGGCGCAAAGAAAATTCACGAGCCTGCTCTGCACCGTGTTTGCCGGTGCGGGTTTGCTGCTGGCAATCATCGGATTATTCGGGGTGGTGTCGTATAGCGTGGAGCAACGCACGCAGGAACTTGGCGTGCGCGTAGCGATGGGAGCGGAGAAGGCGGATATTTTGCAGCTGGTCATTGGCCACGGGATGGGGATGACCCTGGTTGGAATTGTGTTCGGGCTGGCAGGGACGCTGGCGATTTCCTGGCTGCTGAAGAGCCAGCTTTTTGGAATCAGCCCGACGGACCCGCTGACATTTCTGGGAGTGGCGTGCCTGCTGAGTGTGGTGGCGTTTGCGGCTTGTTACATACCGGCGCGGCGGGCGTCGCGTGTGGATCCGATGGTGGCGCTGCGGTATGAGTGATTAATGGATTCTGTGAAGCGTTCAAGGGAATAGAGAATGCAAGAGCTGTTGCAAGACATCAAGTACGGCCTGCGGATGCTGGCAAAAAATCCGGGCTTTACTTCCATTGCCATTTTGACGCTGGCATTGGGAATCGGCGCCAACTCTGCGATCTTCTCCTTGCTCAATCAAGTGCTCTTGCGACGTTTGCCGGTCCGCAATCCCAATGAGCTGGTGATCTTGAAGTCGCCCGGACCGAAACATGGACATACCTGGAGTGATGGCGACGACTCGGAGATTTTCTCCTACCCGCTTTACAAGGGATTGGCGAAGAACACCGCTGTTTTTGATGGAGTGATTGCACGCCATGAATTTGGGGCCAGCATCGCGAACCACGGGCAGACCGACCGGGGTTCTGGCGAACTCGTGACCGGGAACTATTTCGAGGTGCTGGGGGTCCGCCCCGCACTGGGCCGCGTTCTGTCGCCTGCCGATGACGATGTCCAAGGCGCGCATCCCGTACTAGTCCTGAGCCACGCTTATTGGACGCGACACTTTGGCGGGGACGCGGGAGTGCTGAATCAGACAATTCTGGTGAACAACACCGAAATGACGGTCGTCGGCGTAGCGCAAGCAGGATTCAGCGGAATCCAGGTGGGACAGACGCCGGACATTTTTGTGCCCATGACTATGAAGGGGCAGATGACGCCGATCCGCAACGGGCTGGACGACTGGAATGATTCGTTTTTGGCGGTACTGGCACGGCGGAAACCCGGCGTGTCCATGGAGCAGGCGCAGGCAGGAATCAACGTTGACTATCCGGGTCTACTCGAGCAACAGGCTGCTACCATCCATCTGCGCACGGAAGGGAAAGAACTTAAGGAGTTTCTCAGCAAAAAGATCGTGCTGGCTCCTGGGGCACAGGGTAGGACGACCGTTCAAAGAGATTCTGGGCCGGCGCTAATCGCACTGTTTGCGATGGTCGCGCTGGTGCTGCTGATCGCGTGCACCAACGTGGCAAACCTGCTTTTGGCCAAGGCAGCCGCAAGGCAACGTGAGTTTGCGATTCGTTCCGCGCTGGGCGCGACACCGGGGCGGATGATGCGGCAATTATTGGTGGAAAGTTTCCTCTGCGCGCTGGGGGGAGGCGTTCTCGGGCTGATTTTGGGCGCCTGGATTATGAACATTTTGACGCAAGCTGTCGTTACTGAAGCAGGGGTACGAGGGATCACGGCACAGGTGGACGGAAGTGTGTTGGGATTTGCGACGGCGGCGACGGCGGTCTCGGCCCTGCTTTTTGGACTGGTCCCGGCGTGGCGTGCTACTCGAACAGGCGTCTCACAGATGATGAAGGATCAGGGATCTACAACCTCCGCGGGGCCAGGGCACGTGAGATTTCGCAAGTTCCTTGTTGCGGGACAAGTGGCTTTCACACTGCTTTTGCTGACGGGCGGGGCCCTGTTTTCCAGAACCCTTTGGAATCTGCGGAAGCAAAACCTGGGACTTAGCACGGAGAACTTGATCACCTTTTCGATCGCGCCGCAACTGGGCGGCTACAACATGGCGAGGACGGTCGCCCTTGTTGACCAGTTGAGGGAACGGCTGGGGGCGCTTCCTGGCGTGAGCGGGGTGGGGTCGTCTCAGATTCCAGTGCTGACCGGGACGGACATGGGCGGGAACATCACGGTGGAGGGCCGTCAGAACCTGGACACGGATGACCGTCACGTGAACTTTGACGCGGTGAGCCCCAAGTATTTTTCGACCCTGGGGATCGCGCTCCTTTCTGGGCGCGAATTCAACGCTGGAGATACGGCGGCGAGCACGAAAGTGGCAATCATCAATGAAGCCATGGCGAAAGCTTTCTTTCCAGATAGAAATCCGATCGGCGTCCACTTTGCGGTGGGCGGGGGCAATGACGTTAAGCCCAACATAGAGATCGTTGGGGTCGTAAAAGACGCAAAAGAAGCACACGTCCGGGATGCGGAGCTTCCCTATTTCTATCAACCGTATGCGCAATTCGGAAAGCTGTTCAGCATGAGTTTCTACATCCGGAGCCAACGAGATCCCTTGCTCATGTCGAATGCGCTCAGGGAGACGGTCCGGGGCGCGGATCCCAACTTGCCGGTATACGAGCTGAAGACCATGGGGCGGGTGGTGGACGAAGATTTGTTCGCAGAACGCATCATTGCGGGACTTTCAGCGGTGTTTGGAGGGCTGGCTGCGCTGCTGGCGGCGTTGGGAATTTATGGAGTGCTGGCCTACCTGGTGGTGCAACGGACACGGGAAATTGGGATTCGCGTGGCGCTGGGAGCAGCTGCGGGTCAGGTGAGATGGCTGGTGTTCAAGGAAGTCGGGTGGATGGTGTTGGCGGGCGCGCTGGTGGGATTGCCGCTGGCGTACGGGCTGGCACGGCTGAGCGAGTCGTTGCTGTATGGAGTGCACGCGGGGGACTTTCCAGTGTATGCGGCGTCGCTGGGAACAATCTGCCTGGTGGCACTCGTGGCGTGCTACATCCCGTCGCGGCGGGCAACGCGAATCGATCCCATCGTGGCACTGCGCTACGAATGAATTTGAGTGGAATTGTCTTTTCGAGGCACGGAATCAATTGCAACTGAAACAAATTTCACAATTCGCAGAAACGAAGGAGATCCAATGACGGACGCAACAGCAACATTGATCAAGATGGAAGGCGTTAAGAAAGTGTTTCTAACCGATGAGGTGGAAACGCACGCTTTGTCGGAGATTCATCTGGAGATCAAGAAGGGGCAGTACATCTCCATCGCGGGGCCTTCGGGCTGCGGCAAGTCGACGCTACTTTCGATTTTGGGGCTGCTCGATTCGCCGACGGGCGGCAGCTATACGCTGAACGGACAGCCGGTGGCCAATCTTTCCATCAGCGAGCGCACACGGATCCGCAATCGCGAAATCGGGTTCATCTTTCAGGCGTTCAACCTGATTGGCGACTTGACGGTGTATGAGAACGTGGAGCTCCCGCTAACGTACCGCGGCACCAGCGCGGCGGAGCGCAAGCAAAAGGTGCAGCACGCGCTCGAACGCGTCGGGATGGCGCACCGTCTGCGTCACTATCCTTCGCAGCTATCCGGCGGTCAGCAACAGCGCGTGGCTGTGGCCCGCGCACTTGTCGGCGATCCGCTGATCCTGATGGCTGACGAGCCCACCGGAAACCTGGACTCGAAAAACGGCGAAGCGGTGATGGAACTGTTGCGCGATTTGCACCGCAACGGGGCGACCGTCTGCATGGTGACACACGACCAACGCTACGCCAATTTTGCGGAGCGCACGATTCACCTCTTTGACGGGCGCATCGTTGAGGAAACTCAGGAAGCACGCGTCGGAGCCTGATGCCCGGAGGGCCGTTCATGGAAACGATTTGGCAAGACGTTCGATTCGGCGTGCGAATGCTGATCAAACACCGGATCGCTACGATCGTTTGCGTGGTGGCGCTGGGATTGGGGATCGGCGCGAACACGGCGATTTTCAGCCTGGCAGAGGCCTTTCTGCTGCATCCCGTGCCGTTTGAGAATTCTGACCGGATCGTCGCTCTGGTGGACTCGCACGTCGCGAGTCAGGATAGCGGAGCCGGTTTCGGTCCCCAGGATCTTAATGCGGTTGCGCCCGCGACATATCTCGATTGGATAAAGGAGGTGCATTCATTCGATGATCTGGCCGCGTACGCATGGGATGAAGTAAACCTGACCGGCGACCGCGAAGCTCAGAAAGTGCAGGATTTCAAGGTAACCGCTAATTTCTTCCCGATGATTGGCGTGCAGCCACTCCTGGGCCGCACGTTTCTTCCGGAGGAGGAGGAGCCCGGCCGTAATCAGGAAATCATCTTGAGCTACGGACTGTGGGAACAACGCTATGCTTCCGACCCGAACGTCCTGAAGCGTGTCATAAAAGTCGACGGGAAGAGCTTTAACATTGTCGGCGTCATGAAAAAGGGATTCGATTTTCCGATGCCCGCGGAGGCGTGGATTCCACTGGCTTTGGATGTGAAAGAACGGCTCCGGCGCGACAATCGCTGGCTGTGGGTGCTCGGGCGCCTCCGGCCCGGCGTTACTTTTGCCGAGGGCGCTGCGGAGATGCAAGCCATCTCGGAGCGGCAGGCGGAAATTTACCCCGATACCAATAAAGCCTGGCGGCTGCAACCGCAACCGCTGCGGCAATTCATCACCGGAACGCTGACCAGGCAATACACGGTGCTACTCATGGTGGCGGTTGGCTTTGTCCTGCTGATCGCGTGCGCCGACGTCGCCAACGTGCAATTCGCGCGCATCACAGGGCGAACGAGCGAGTTCGCGGTGCGCACGGCGCTGGGCGGCAGCCGCTGGAGGGTCGTTCGCCAATTGCTGATCGAGAGCATCATGTTGTCGTTGGTCGGCGCGGCACTGGGTTTGTTCCTGGCCCAGTGGGACATCCAAATGATTCTGGCGCACATGCCGCCGGACGTAGCGCGGTTCGTGGCCGGGTGGAAGACGATTCGCTTGGACAGAAACGCGTTTCTGTTCGCGCTGGTCATCGCGGTGTTCAGCGGAGTGATCTCGGGGATCGCGCCTTCCTTGCTGGGTTCCCGCGCGAGCATTGCGGAAACGCTGAAAGAAGGCGGCCGCGGTTCTTCCGTCAGCCGCACCCGGCACCGTCTGCGCGGTGCGCTGGTGGTTGCCGAAGTGGCACTCGCGCTTGTGCTTCTGGTTGGCGCGGGCCTGATGGTGAAAGGCTTCCAGGGATTACTGAACGTGAATGAGAGTTATGCTCCGCAGACGCTTCTGACGTTCAACTACTCGCTGCCCGAAGTGCAGTACGCGCCGGCCGCCGCGCGGCTGAACTTCAGCGAACAAATCATGCGGCGGCTTGGTTCTGTTTCCGGCGTGCAAGCGGCCTCGATGGTGACGTATGTCCCCTACGCGGATGGAGGAGGCATCAACGAGAGAGAATTTTCGATCGAAGGGCGCCCGCTGACGCAGCGCGGCGCAACGCGCACGGCCATCGTGGAGACAGTCGCACCGAATTACTTCAATACGCTGAACATCGCGCTGCGCGACGGCCGATTGCTGAGCGATACGGACGGAGCGGAATCGCCGCAGGCCGCGGTGATCAGCGAAAGCCTGGCAAGACGTTATTTCTCCGGTGAAAATCCGCTGGGCCGCCATATCAAGGACGGCAAAGTAGAAGCCGAAGGCAAATGGATGACCGTGGTCGGCGTGGTAAACGACGTGCGCTACAGCTGGATCGTCAAGGACGATGTCCCCACGATTTACCGCTCGTTCCGGCAGGCGCCTCCGTTTTACACGACCGTTGTGCTACGCACGGCAGGTGATCCGCTGAAATTCGTTTCCGCGGCCCGAGCGGAAATTGCGGCGGTGGATGCAAACTTACCGCTGTACAACATCAAGCCGATGGACAAGGTGATCACGGAATCGATTGTTGGCATCGCATACGTGGCTACGATGATGGCGGTACTGGGGGCAATCGCCCTGGTGCTGGCATCGGTCGGCGTGTTCGGGGTCATGTCCTATTCCGTGAGCGAAAGGACCCACGAAATCGGAATTCGCATGTCGATGGGTGCGCAGACAGGCAACGTCCTCGCTTTGGTGCTGCGAAGCGGGATGCTTCTCACCGTGCTTGGGCTGGCCATCGGCCTGCCCGCTGCGTTCCTGCTGGCGCGGGCTCTTTCGTCGCTTCTTTACGGGGTGCAGGCGGCCGACCCAGCCGCATTCATCGGGCTGCCCTTGCTGCTTTTTGCCGTAGCTGGAATAGCATGCTACCTCCCCGCGCGACGGGCAGCGCACCTCGATCCGCTCCGTGCCTTGCGGCACGATTAAAGTACTGCGCCGCGCCTTCAGTCGGCGCTTGGAATGAACGGACCACTTGCGCTACAACAGAGAGACAGGCGAGGATCTGAAGTGCTGCTGCCCAGATTCTCTGCAATGAGCTAAGGAGAAATTGTGGAACCTTTGATTCAGCTGCGAAATCTGGAAAAAGTTGTCGAAGCTGGTCCTAATAAATTTTTTCTGTTGCGTAGAATCAATCTGGATATTCAGCAAGGTGAATTTGTAACCATCATGGGGCCATCGGGCGCGGGCAAATCCACGCTGCTCAGCATCATCGGAATGCTCGACGGCGCGTGGAGCGGAGATTACTTTTTTCTCGGCGAGGCCGTGCACAAGCTCAATGTCAAGAAACGCAATGAGCTGCACAAGGCTAATATCGGCTTTGTATTCCAGAGCTATCACCTGATCGACAATCTGACGGTGTTCGAAAACCTGGAAGTGCCGCTTTCCTACAAGAATGTGCCGCACAAAGAGCGTGTCAGCCTGGTTTGCGATGCTCTTGACCGCTTTCACATTGTCGGCAAAAAAGATCTATTTCCCAACCAGCTTTCCGGGGGGCAGCAGCAACTTGTCGGCGTGGCACGCGCCGTGATTCTCAGCCCGAAACTGATCCTCGCGGATGAACCGACCGGGAATCTGCACTCGGCGCAAGGGGAAGAGATTATGGAACTCTTCAAGAAACTGAACGACGCGGGCACCACGATCATCCAAGTCACGCACTCCGAAAGAAACGCGTCCTACGGGCATCGCATCATCCAACTCAAGGATGGCTGGGTGGTGAGCGAGACGGCAACGGCCGGGGCGCGAGCGACCGTATCGCATCCCGCATGAGTAGCGGCATCCCCGCTTCAGCGGAAGGAGTGAAGTGACGACTTTTTTCAATATCTGTCCTATGCTTTCCGCATGCCGGGACTGAGTCCCGGCTTCGCCGCCGTTTCCGATTCGACGCCGGCTGCCGGTGCGGCCTGCCACCAGCGTGGATCCGCTCTTTGCTCTTCGGTCTGAATGGGTTATTCGGGGATGGACGGTTCCCCGGGTAACAGCTGCCGTGCCTCGGAAACAACAGTAGGGTAAACTCCGTCTACACATAGGAATGAAAACCAATACCGCGCAGCCTTATCGAATCCTCCTTGCCGATGACCAAGCGGATATCCGCGACGCGCTGCGCTTGCTGCTGAAGCGCGAGAGTTACGAGACGCAAGCGGTTGCCTCTCCTGTGGAGGCTTTGAGCGCCATCGAGTCGCGCGAATTCGACGCCGTTCTGATGGACCTGAATTACGCGCGAGACACGACGTCGGGGCAGGAAGGGCTCGACCTGTTAACCAACATTCAGATGCTGGACAGCACGCTGCCCGTGGTGGTGATGACCGCATGGAGCAGCATCGAAGTGGCCGTCGAGGCCATGCGGCGCGGGGCTCGCGATTTTATTCAAAAGCCCTGGGAGAATACTCGCCTGCTCTCCATCCTGCGCACGCAGATCGATTTAAGACAGGCGCTGCGGCAGGCTTCGCGGCTCGAAGCGGAAAACCGCATCCTGCGCGCGGAATCGCGCCCCACATTTCTCGCGAAATCTCCCGCGATGGCTCCGGTGCTCGAGCTGATCGGCCAGATCGGGCCCTCGGACGCCAACGTCTTAATTACGGGAGAACATGGCACAGGCAAAGAAGTCGTTGCCCGCACGCTCCATGCGTTGTCGGCTCGTGCGTCGAAACCTATGGTTACGGTAAATGCCGGCGGACTATCCGAAGGCGTATTCGAAAGCGAACTCTTTGGCCACGTGAAAGGCGCCTTTACCGATGCGCGCTCCGACCGCGTCGGGCGATTCGAACTCGCCGATGGCAGCACGCTTTTTCTGGATGAAATTGCGAATGTGCCCCTCAACTTGCAGGCGAAGCTGCTGCGCGTACTTGAAACGGGCGATCTCGAACGCGTAGGCTCTTCCACGACGAGGCGTGTAAACGCCCGCGTGCTCGCAGCGACGAATGCGGATGTCAACGCCGAGGCCGCCGCTGGCCGCTTTCGCCAGGATCTTCTCTTCCGGCTGAACACCATCGAGATTCAGCTCCCGCCGCTGCGCGAACGCCGGGAGGACATCGATCTGCTCGCTCACCATTTTCTTCACGGCTACTCGCAGCGCTACCGAAAGAATATTTCGAGCTTTGATTCCGCCGCGCTGAAGGCGCTTCACGAACATGCGTGGCCGGGAAACGTCCGGGAACTCGACCATGCCGTCGAACGCGGCGTGCTGCTTTCACCTGGCCCCTCGGTTCGGGCAGCGGACCTTGGCTTGCGTGCGCAATCCGCAGGCGGCGCAGCAAAACTCGAGGAAATGAGCCTCGATGAAGTCGAACGATATCTCATCCAACGCACGCTTTCCCGCCATGAAGGAAATGTCAGCCAGGCAGCCAAAGCGCTGGGGTTAAGCCGCAGCGCCATGTATCGCCGGCTGCAAAAACACGGACTGGAATGACGCGCCTGACTTATGAGCGCCGCATCCAGCTCCTTGCGCTGGCCGCAGGCCTTCCTGGTTCGCTGGTCGCGCTCATCCTCCTCTGGACAGGAAATTTTACTTCCGGCGCATTCTGGACGCTGGCCTTCCTGATTGGTTCCTTGTGGCTGGGATTCGCGTTTTCCCTACGAAATCGTGTGGTTTTCTCTCTGCAAACTCTTTCGAATCTCCTTGCCGCGATGCGCGAGGAAGATTTTTCCCTTCGCGCGCGTGGCGCAAGCAGCGATGACGCCATGGGTGAAGTCATGATTGAAGTGAATGCGCTTAGCGAAACTCTGCGGCAGCAGCGACTGGGCGCGATGGAAGCCATCGCGCTCTTGCGCACGGTGATGGAAGAAATTGATCTCGCCATCTTCACCTTCGACAACAGGACCAAACTGCGGCTCGTCAATCGCGCGGGCGAGCGCTTGCTGGCGCGCCCCGAGGAGCGTCTCCTCGGCTTTACCGCGGAAGAGTTGGGGCTGGGCGCCTGCCTGGGAGGGGACCCGGCCCGCACAATGGAACTGAATTTTCCCGGCGGTTCAGGGCGTTGGGGATTGCGGCGCGGCACGTTCCGGCAGGGCGGATTACCTCATCAGCTGGTCGTCCTGAGCGATTTGAGCCGCACGTTGCGAGACGAGGAACGCAAGGCCTGGCAGCGATTGATCCGCGTTCTCGGCCACGAACTCAATAACTCTCTCGCTCCGATTCAATCCGTGGCACAAGGACTGGAAAGCGGGCTCGCGACTGCTGTCAAAGCTTCTGAATTGCGAAATGAGTCTTCCGCCGCGCTTTTGGACGACCTTCGGCAAGGCCTGGGCATTATTCGTTCCCGCACGGAAGCACTCGGCCGCTTCATGGCAGCGTACGCGCACCTGGCAAGGTTGCCGCAGCCAAAGATGCTGCCCGTAAACGTCTCGGAATGGATCAACCGGACAGTAAAGCTGGAGACGCGCGTAAAAGTCAGCGTCCTGGAAGGGCCAAAAGTAGTGATCTCCGCAGATGCCGATCAGTTGGAGCAGTTGCTGATCAACCTCGTTCGAAACGCCGCCGATGCCACACTGGAAACGGACGGATCGGTTCAGGTGGGCTGGTCGCGTCATGGCTCTGAACTGGACGTGCGAGTCCTTGATGATGGCCTGGGCTTGCCCAACACCGCGAATCTATTTGTTCCCTTCTTTACCACCAAACAGGGAGGCTCCGGCATCGGACTCGTTCTCAGCCGGCAGATTGCCGAAGCTCACGGCGGCGAGCTCACTCTGGTAAATCGCGCCGATACTCGCGGCTGTGAAGCGCGGCTTCGTTTGCCGATTTAATTCTCGCCTTGATTTCTGCCTGCCGAACCGCAACGCCCTTCATCCAAGATTTGCTCGCATGGTTTGCGGTCCAAAAATTCGGGAGGAGGAAATTTCGTATCGGACCGCAGTGTGAGATACGTTCCAAATTGGGAATTCGCTTTTTGCCTCGCCTTCGTAAAAACCCAACTAACCCTATGCCCTATCAACAATTAACAAGCAGACGAGCGGTGTCTGCATTGGCCTTGCTATTGCCAATGTTTTTTTGTGAATCCATTCTGCGCCTCGCCAGAAAAGCTGCGGTCGCTCCATCGGCGGGGCGCTCTTGGCGCCCTGTTATTGCTTGGAGTAATCGCGTGGCAAACTCCGCAAGCGCTGGCCCAGGACACTCCGGCGAGCAATTCCATGACGGAACCAAGACCTAAATCGAATGATGCCTCCGCAGTGAAAACGAGCGTCAAGAAAAAGACCGCCCTTGTGCCAGATGAGTCCTCGGAAAACACAATCGGCTTGCAGCTCATCAAGAACATCGCTCAGGATCAGCGAGCTCTTTGGACGAGCCCCTCCCATCTGCGGCTCGGCAACGCGGACTGGCTTGTTCCGTTTGTCGGGATTACGGTGGAATTGATGTCCACCGATCAAAACGTCATTTTCCATGAATCGAATTCTCCGAGTACGCTGAAGAAATATCAGAATCTCTCGAACTACGGAATCGCAGGGATGGCCGGAGCGGTCGGCGGAATGTATCTCTGGGGCCGAGCTACGCACGACCCTCACAAACGGGAGGCAGGGATTCTGAGTGGTGAAGCGGCCTTGAACGCGCTGCTAATGACCACGGCATTGAAGTACGCGACAGGACGGGAACGCCCAACCGTGGATTATGCCGCCGGCAAATTCTGGCGGGGTGGCGATTCGTTCCCGTCAGATCACGCCGCGACGGCATGGGCCATGGCCAGCGTGCTCACCCACGAGTATCCGGGCCCCTTAACGAAAATACTGGCTTACGGCGCGGCCACGGCAATTTCTGTCGCCAGGGTGCGCGCGAAAGATCATTTCCCTTCCGATGTTTTTGTAGGCGCCGGAATTGGCTGGCTGACCGGCTGGCAAATCTATCGAACGCGCCACAATTCAGAAGTTGGGGGAGGAGTGCCGGAAGTTTTATCGGGCTCGCCGATCGCGCAGTCCGAGCGGACGACCGGGGCCATGGGTTCTCCATATGTACAGCTTGATAGCTGGATTTATCCACTCTTCGACCGGCTGATTGCCATGGGCGCGATGGATGACGCCATCCTGGGAATGAAACCCTGGACGCGCCTCGAATGTGCGCGGCTGCTGAACGAAGCGGAGGATCGTTTTGCGGATGCCGATGAGGAGACACAACCCGCGCGGCTCTACAAATCATTGCGCCAGGAATTCGCTCCCGAACTCAAACTCCTCGAAGGCGGAAGCAATACCACAATCCGGCTGGAGTCTGTCTATACGCGGTTCACGGAAATCAGTGGCCCGCCGCTTACTGACGGCTTTCACTTTGGCCAGACGCTCTACAACGATTTCGGCAGGCCCTTCGAGCAAGGCTTTAACAGCGTCGCAGGGTTTTCAGGCTGGGCCACCGCCGGAAGATGGGTCGTTTACGCGCGTGGAGAATACCAGCATGCGCCTTCGGGTACAGCTATTCCCGCCAAGGCAGAGACTGTCATCGCGAATGTGGATGCGGTCCCCTTCGTTACGCCGACTCCTGCTCCTGAGCGCAACCAGGCAACATTGCTCGATGCCTATGTAGGTTTCAATCTCGGGAACTGGCTGATTTCCTTTGGTCAGGAAAGCATGTGGTGGGGACCAGGGGCCAGTGGGCCCTTGCTTTTCAGCGACAATGCCCCGCCCGTCCAGATGTTTCACATCGACCGTGTATCTCCCTTTCGGCTCCCCTGGATTTTCAAACTGCTCGGGCCAGCGCGCTGGAATCTTTTCTTCGGCAGACTGCAAGGGCATTTGCTTTCTCCAAACCCTTTCTTCCATGGGGAAAAAATGAGCTTCAAGCCGACTCGCAATCTCGAGTTCGGCTTTACCCGCACAGTCGTGGTGGGCGGCGAAGGCCGTCCGCTGACACCGTACCGCCTTTATTTGACTTACTTCAGCGCTACCAGCTACCTGGTGAAACCTGCCAATAAGGATCCCGGCAAGCGAGATGGCGGATTCGATTTCACCTACCGGGTTCCTTGGCTGCGGAATTGGCTGACCATCTACAACGACTCCATCTCGGCGGACGATGTATCACCGCTTGCGGCGCCGCGCCGCGCGGGTATCAGCCCGGGACTGTACCTCACGCATTTCCCTCGATTTTCAAAGCTGGATCTGAGAGTCGAGGCGCCTCTAACCGACACCGTTGGGACAGACGGTGCAGGCCGTTACATCTATTGGGACAACTATTATCGCGACCTCTACACCAATCGAAAAGTGTTGATGGGCAACTGGGTGGGACGCGATGGGCAGGCAATTCAGGCTACCAGTCGTTACTGGCTGAGTGCGCGTAGTTCATTGCAATTTGGCTATCGCCACGAAAAGATTGACGTGAAATATCTCCCCGGAGGCGGCACGATCAACGACGCTTCGGTGCGCGCTGAGTTTCAGGTGGGCCGAGAATGGAGCGCCTCTACCGCGTTTCAGTACGAGCAGTGGCAGATCCCCTTACTCGCGCCGAATCTCCAGAGAAACGTATCCGCTTCCTTCCAGCTTGTTTTTTGGCCTCAGCCGCGCAGTCATTGAATATGAGGGTGCCCGGTGACGAGGCGCTTCTCCTTCACAAAATCCTTAGGTACAATTCATCACTTCCTAAGGCGCTCCCGCACACCATGGAATAGGAGAATTTCGTGAAGGACTTCGTTTTTCTGTTGATGACCGTGGTCTTTTTCGGAGCAGCGATCCTCTATCTTCGCGCCTGCGAACGACTGAAATAAAACGGAGAATCTTTGTGCTTGGGAATATCCTGCTCATCGTGATTTGTGTGTTGCTTCTCGGCTATCTTCTGGTGGCTTTGCTCAAGCCGGAGAAATTCTGAACATGACCGCGAATGGGTGGTTTCAGATCGGTTTGTTTCTCGCGGCGATTCTTCTGATTACGAAACCGCTCGGCATATTCCTAGTCCGTGTTTTCGAACGGGAAGGTACGGTTCTTGATCCTGTTCTACGTCCAATCGAGAAGATTATCTATCGCATCGCCGGCGTGGATGAACGCAAGGAAATGCACTGGAGCGAGTACGGCATAACCATGTTGCTCTTCAGCGCCGTGTCCATGGTCCTGCTCTACCTGATCGAGCGGTTCCAGCACTGGCTGCCCTTCAATCCTCAGAATCTCGCCAACGTCGCTCCGGATCTGGCCTGGAATACCGCGGCCTCCTTCACGACAAATACAAACTGGCAGGCGTATACGCCGGAAACCACCATGAGCTATCTCACGCAGATGGCGGGCCTTGCATATCATAACTTTGCTTCCGCTGCTGTCGGCATTGCGCTGGCGATCGCCTTGATCCGCGGAGTGGCACGACACGAGTCGAAAACTATCGGCAATTTTTGGGTGGATCTGACACGCTGTTTTCTCTGGGTGCTGCTTCCGGCCTGTCTAGTTGGTTCTTTGGTGCTTATCTCGCAAGGCGTCGTCCAGAACCTCAAGCCCTATTCTCAGGCGCAACTGGTCGAACCGCAGGAGGTGCAGACACAAAGTCCGGACGGTAAGACCGGGACGCAGATCGTTACCCAACAGACCATCGCCCTCGGCCCAACAGCCTCCCAGGAAGTCATAAAAATGTTTGGGACCAACGGTGGCGGATTTTTCAACGCCAACAGCGCGCATCCCTTTGAGAATCCCACCCCTTTCTCCAATTTCTTCGAAATGTTTTTGATTTTTGCGATTCCCTCCGCGCTGACCTACACGCTGGGACGCATGACCGGTTCGCGGCGTCATGGCTGGGCTGTCTGGGGAGCGATGACGGCGCTGTTTCTTGTTGGCGTGACGGCCGTTTACTGGGCGGAAGCCCGAGGCAATCCTGAACTCGCTGGCGTCAATCAAGTGACTGGCCCGCTACAGTCCGGCGGCAACATGGAAGGGAAAGAAGTCCGTTTCGGTATCGCGAACTCCGCGCTATTTGCCACGGCAACTACCGACGCCAGTTGCGGCGCCGTAAACGGGATGCACGATTCCTTTACGCCATTGGGCGGCATGGTCCCCCTCGTCAACATCATGCTGGGTGAAGTCATTTTCGGCGGCGTGGGATCGGGACTTTACGGCATGCTCGTCTTCGTTATTCTTGCGGTTTTTATCGCCGGGCTGATGGTCGGACGAACGCCGGAGTATCTCGGCAAGAAAATTGAGTCTTACGATGTGAAAATGGCGATGCTGTCCGTGCTTATGTCTTCGCTGACGATTCTTTTGTTCGCCGGCGTGGCAGTGGTTGGGAAGTTCGGTACATCCAGTATTTCCAATCCGGGCCCTCATGGACTCTCGCAAATTTTGTACGCGTACACCTCGTCTGTCGGCAACAACGGCTCGGCCTTTGGCGGCCTCAATGCGAATACGCCCTGGTACAACGCCAGCACTGCTTTTGCAATGTTGGTGGGCAGGTTTTTTGTCGTGATCCCCATCCTCGCGATTGCCGGGAATCTTGCTGCAAAGAAAACCGCTCCCGGATCCCTGGGCACTTTCCCTGTGACCGGCCCGCTCTTCAGTGTTCTTCTTGTTTCTACAATTCTGATTGTGGGGGCTCTCACATTTTTCCCGGCACTGAGCCTGGGGCCTATTCTCGAGCATCTGCTGATGCTCGCGGGAAAGTCTTTCTAAGGAATCCATGGACCGCGATTCGCAAGCGAAGGCCAAAGTGCTGAAGGACACGAGAATCCTGAAGACTGCTATTGTCGATTCCTTCCGGAAATTGCACCCGCGCACCATGATCAAGAATCCCGTCATGTTCGTGGTCGAAGTCGGGGCTTTGCTGACCTCGATCCAATTGGTGCGCGATACTCTGAATCATGCAGGTCAGTTTGGCTTCGGTTTGCAGATCACGGTCTGGCTCTGGTTCACAGTGCTGTTCGCCAATTTCGCGGAGGCCATGGCGGAAGGGCGCGGCAAGGCCCAGGCGGAAACTCTACGCAAAGCCCGGGCGGAAACTGAGGCACGCCGTCTGCGCGCGGACAATTCGATCGAGGTAGTCTCCAGTTCGAAGCTGCGCTCTTGCGATGTGGTGCTGGTAGCAGCAGGAGAATTTGTCCCCGGAGACGGAGAGGTTATTGAGGGAGTTGCATCCGTGGACGAATCCGCGATCACGGGCGAGTCCGCTCCCGTCATTCGCGAGTCTGGGGGCGATCGTTCTGCCGTCACGGGCGGCACGCGTGTTCTTTCCGACGAAATTCGCGTTCGAATTACGTCCAATCCAGGAGAAACGTTTCTCGATCGCATGATCCGGCTCGTGGAAGGAGCCTCGCGGCAGAAAACGCCGAACGAAATTGCCCTGAATATTCTTTTGGCAGGCTTGACGATTATTTTTCTGCTGGCAGTGGCCACGCTGCAGCCATTTGCAGTCTATTCCGGAGCTCCCCAGACTATTTTCGTGCTCGTGTCGCTTCTTGTTTGTCTGATTCCTACAACTATCGGTGGGCTTCTGTCAGCGATCGGAATTGCCGGAATGGACAGGCTCATCCAGAGGAATGTCATCGCCATGTCGGGGCGCGCGGTGGAGGCCTCGGGCGACGTCGACGTCTTGCTGCTGGACAAGACGGGAACCATCACACTCGGCAACCGCCAGGCTACCTTGCTCTATCCGTGTCCAAGCGTGAAGGAAACAGATCTTGCCGTCGCCGCCCAGCTGGCTTCTTTCGCGGACGAAACTCCCGAAGGCCGCTCTATCGTCGTCCTGGCCAAGGAGAAGTACGGCCTGCGCGGCCGCGAACTGGCGCCACACAATCCGACATTCATTCCCTTCTCCGCGCAGACCCGCATGTCTGGAGTGGACATGGATGGACACGAGATTCGCAAAGGCGCGCCCGAAGCGATTGAGAAATATGCAGCGGAGCGGGGACAGGTGGTGCCCGCAGAAATCAAGCTAATCATTCGTGAAATCGCGAACGCGGGCGGCACTCCTCTTCTGGTTGCGCAGAATCGCCAGGTGCTGGGGGCCATCGCCCTGACCGATATCGTGAAAGGCGGCATGCGCGAACGATTCGAACACCTCCGCGCCATGGGCATCCGCACCATGATGATCACCGGCGACAATCCGCTCACTGCCGCGGCCATCGCCAGCCAAGCCGGCGTGGATGATTTTCTCGCCGAAGCCAAACCCGAAGATAAAATGGCGCTGATCAAGCGGGAGCAGGCGAAAGGCAAACTGGTCGCGATGACCGGCGACGGCACCAATGACGCTCCCGCGTTGGCGCAAGCCGACGTCGGCGTGGCCATGAACACCGGCACGCAAGCCGCAAAGGAAGCCGGCAACATGGTGGACCTCGACTCCAATCCAACCAAGCTTATCGAAATCGTTGAAATCGGCAAACAGTTGCTGATCACGCGCGGCGCGCTCACCACATTTTCCGTGGCCAATGACGTCGCAAAATACTTCGCCATCATTCCCGCCATGTTTGCCGCGGCATTTCCGCAACTGGAAGTTCTAAACGTGATGCATCTTCACACGCCGCAGTCGGCGATCCTCTCCGCGGTGATCTTTAACGCGCTGATCATCATCGCGCTTATTCCGCTAGCCCTGCGAGGAGTTCGCTATCGGCCTGTGGGTGCAGCCGCCTTGCTGCGTAGAAATTTACTGATTTATGGGGTCGGCGGGGTAGTCGCTCCTTTTTTCGGCATTAAGCTGATCGATCTGCTGATTACCCATTTGCACTGGGCTTGAGGTCTATGATGAAACAGAACCTGCGAATTGCGATCCTGATGACCCTGGTAACCACGGTAGTCTTCGGACTGCTCTACCCTCTGGCAGTGACTGGCCTTGGGCAGCTCTTTTTCCCCGCGCAAGCGAACGGCGGCCTGATCGTCAAGGATGGTCAGGTCGTTGGTTCGCAGCTCATCGGCCAGCCGTTTTCCTCGCCAGCCTACTTCCACTCGCGGCCGTCGGGAGCCGGCAATGGCTATGACGCCACATCTTCAGGCAGCCCGAATCTTGGCCCAACCAACCGTCAACTGATCGACCGTATTAAATCTGACGTGGAGAAACTGCACGCTGAAAATCCCAGCGCGGAAATTCCCGTGGACCTCGTCACCTCCTCTGGATCGGGTCTCGACCCTCATATCTCTCCTGCGGCCGCCGAATTTCAGGTTCCGCGGATTGCGCGCGAGCGCGGCATGAGCGAAGCAGATGTTCGAGCGCTCGTTGCACAGCATACGTTGGGCAGACAGTTCGGCGTCCTGGGCGAGCCGCGCGTGAATGTTCTGGAATTGAATCTGGCGCTGGATGCCGCGCATCCAAAGCGCTAAGCATCAGGATTTACGGGAAGTGCTCTTCGCGGCGCCAGCGAGTGGCGGCTGAAACCGGTAACCCACCCACGGCTCCGTTCGAATGTACTTGGGATGTGCGGGATCATATTCAATTTTCTTGCGAAGCTGGTTGATGACCACCCGCAAGTTTTCGGTCTCTTCGCCATAGTCCGGTCCCCACACGGATTGCAAAATGCGCCGGTGAGTCAGCGGCTTGCCCTGGTTGGCTATCAGATGTCTTAGCACGTCGAATTCTTTTGGCGTCAAATGAACTTCTTCGCCGCGCACCGTCAATTGCCGTGTTTCAAAATTCAGCGTGAGCTCTTTCGAGACATACGGAGGCAGAGCGTCTCCAGGCGCATAGCGCCGCAGCGCCGCGCGGATGCGCGCGAGTAGTTCCTCAATCCCAAATGGCTTCACGACATAATCGTCCGCTCCGGCATCCAGCGCTGCGACCTTGTCCCGCTCGGCATTTCGAACGGTGAGCATGATGATCGGCGCTTCCGAAGATTGCCGGATTTCCCGGCACGCTGCGATTCCGCCCATGCCAGGCATGTTCACGTCGAGCAGCACCAGGTCCGGCTTGTTCTTCCGCACGGACTCCACCGCTTCCTCGCCACTCTTCGCATCGGTAATAACGTAGCCCTGGCTGGAAAGCGTGGAACGCAGCACGCGCCGGATTTGGGGCTCGTCGTCCACGACCAAGATGTTGGCGTTGCTCAACGTTGCCCTTCCGCCCCCCTGGCAACAGGCAGCGTAAAAGAAAACACGGAGCCATGGCCGAGCTGACTCGTGACACTGATGGTTCCCCGGTGCGCGGTCACCAACGCTTTCGCGATCGGCAGCCCCATACCTGTTCCTCGCACGAGATACCGTTGATCCTTACCGCGGTAAAACTTGTCAAAAATCATCCCCTGTTCGAAATCGTCGATGCCCGGGCCGCGGTCCGCCACACTGACCGTCACGTAATCGCCCGTCAGCTCCGCGGACACGGTAATTGGTTCCTCTTTCGCTGAGTACAGATGCGCGTTGTCGATCAGATTCACCAGAATATCCTTCGTTCGCTCCGGATCCGCCTGCACGCGCGGCAAATCCGGATTCACTTTCACGTCCACTCTCCGGCCACCCAGCGACGACTTCATTTGCGCCAGCGCATCGTCCACAATCTCTTCAATCGGCGTCGGCGTAAAATGAAGTTCGATATCTCCGGCTTCGAGCCGCGCCATTTCCGCGGCCTCTTCCACCAGATGGTTCAATCGGTCGCATTCTTCATTGATGATACTGAGTAATTCCTTGCGCTGCGCGGCGTCCGCCCTACTGCTGGCGAGCAAGGTGGTCACCGCCGCCTTCATGGAGGTCAGCGGCGTCCGGAAATCATGCGTTACCGAGTCCAATAGCGCCGATTTCAACCGCTCCCCCTGCCTTTCCGCCTCCGTCTGGCTCAGTTGCTCCACCGCGCGCGCTCGTTCAATCGCAATCGCCACCAGGCTTCCCACGGCGTCGAGCGTCTGCCGCGAAAGCCGGGCTCCGGAAATTCCGAGGCTTCCAATTGCGCGGACCCCTAGCCGCACCGGTATGAAGTACAGGCTGTTCTGCGCCTCGATAGTAGCTTCATCTCGCAGGAACGCGGTCTTCATTTTTTCCTCGTCCAGGTGAGACGCCCCAAATCCCGAGCGGTAGAACTTGTCTTTCTGCGGCAAGAACAGTTCGGCGGCGCCCACTTCCAGGCACTCCACGATGTGGTTCGGAATTGCATTCATTAGTTGGATGACGTTGCCTTCTCCGAGCAATTTCTGGCTGAATTTGTAAAGCCGCTCGATCTCGCGGCGCCGGCTGTGGGCCGCATCCGCCTCTTTGCGGATCCTCGCGGAGAGCTGGCTCCCCATGATGGACGTAAACAGGAATGCCGCGAGCGCCACCCAGTTCTGCGGATCGGCAATCGTAAACGTCCCCACAGGCGGCAAAAAAAAATAATTGAAAGTGAGCACCGCCACAACGGACATGAAAACGGAGACCGCCATTCCCCAAACCGCCGAAACTGCTAGAATTGCCAGCAGCAGTGAAAGCGCAACGGTAGTTTGGTTTGCTGGTATGACCTGGCGGTAAAGAAATGCGATGCCGGCGATAATGAAGAGGGACAGCACGGAGCCGAATGTCCGGCCGGCAAGATGTCTCTGCATGGCCCTATTCTAGCGCAGCCATCCCATTTGCCGCGGAGAACATAATCCATTGCCGAAGAAACCGGAAGAGTGGTTGGAAATCGCCTCGCCACCGCAAAAGTCCCGCGGCATCTTCAAGCTTTTCCTCGGTTACGCTCCCGGCGTCGGCAAGACGTTCAGCATGCTGAGCGAAGCCACTCGCCGGAAGAACCGGGGTGAGGATGTGGTCATCGGCGTCGTCGAGACTCACGGCCGCAAAGGCGTCGAGGAACTCATACGCACTATCGAGGCCGTACCTCGAAAAAAGATCGAATATAAGGGCACGGTTTTCGAGGAGATGGACGTAGACGCCATTCTCGCTCGGCATCCCCAGGTAGTTCTCGTGGACGAACTCGCGCATACAAACATTCCAGGCAGTAAGCACCGCAAGCGTTACGAAGATGTGCAGGAGCTTCTGGCCGCGAAAATTGACGTCGTCTCCACACTCAACATCCAGCACATCGAGAGCATTGCTCCGGTCGTGCGCTCGATTACCGGCATCACCGTACGCGAGACCGTTCCGGATTGGGTGCCCCTCACCGCCGCCGAAACCGTCATGGTCGACCTCACTCCGGAAGCTTTGCAAAATCGCATGAAGCGCGGAGATGTCTATAGCCCTGAAAAAGTAGAACGCTCCCTCAAGAATTTCTTCCGCCGCGGCAATCTCATCGCGCTTCGCGAACTCGCGCTTCGCCAGGTCGCGGAACAGGTGGACCGCAGCCTTGAATCCTACATGGAGGACAAGGATATCCGGAAGAACTGGGCCGTGCGCGAACGCATAGCCGTTTGCATTTCATCGAATCCATCGGGGCAGCACTTGATTGCCCGCGGCGCCCGCATGGCGCGCCGCATGGATGCCGAACTCTACGTCGTCCACGTGGACCGCGAATTCGGCGTCAGGGATTCGAACCCTAATGCGCTGGCCGCGAATTTGCGGTTTGGAGAGAGCTTGGGGGCGAAGGTGGTGCGGCTGAAAGGCCGCAGCGTTGCCGACAGTGTGGCGGAATTTGTTCGCTCGAAACACATCACCCAGGTGATTTTCGGCCGCGCGGCGATCCGCGATTGGCGTAAGTATCTCTATCTCTCCGCCGTCCACCGTTTCCTGCGCGAATCGCCCGCGGTGGACGTTCACATTGTGACCCAAGAGTCCGAAGAGTAGTTTTACGGCCTCACCGGGCTTTGCAGATGACCCTTTAATTCCAGCTCGATTTGCACCGTGTGCTCCACTTTCAGGAAAAAGCTGCTCGGATTCTTGAGACCCCAATCGATAAACGGCACACTGAATTTCGCGTTACACGTCCACTGATTTCCAGCGAATTCCGCTTCTATGGGCACGGTAATTTCGTGCGCGCTGCCATGCAGGTCCATCAATCCATGCACCTGAACACCGAATTTCCCCTGGGGCGCAATCGTCCCCACCACACGGTCAGGGTGGAAGACAATTTCGGTGTAGCGGCCGCTCTCGAGAACGTCTTTGTGCATTTTCTTGTCGCGTGAATCGTCGCCGCTGTTCCCGGTCGTGGCATCCACTACGAATTCGCCGCTGATTATGCCGCTCGCTGGATCCAGTCGCAGTGTCCCCTTCTTCAGCCCAAAGGTCCCCCGTACGGTGTGGAGCGATGCGCCCAGAGTCCAGTTCACTTTGCTTTGTGTTGGATCCAGCTCCAGGACAATTTCACTGGGAGGCTTCTGCGGTGACGCATGCTGAGGCAGCACACTCAGCATAAGTGCGATACTCGCCACCATGGCGGTGGAGACAAAACGAGCAAGGCGGCGACGCAGCACGTTCGTCATGCAATTTCCCGATTCACGCGGTTAGAAACTGCCAACCTAGTCGCAAACTCGTGGCCGCGAGAAATCTCGAGGAAGCTTCTCCCAAATGCGCGGCCAACAGCCGCGCGAAAAGCTCCGGGTCCGAAGCTAAACCGCGTAGCGCGCGCCTTCTCAAGGACGGATATCGATCGAGCAAGAGCAACAGCCACCCCATAGTATTCGGCCGGCTTGTGATTTGGCGATGCGCCCGTTGGTAACTCTCGAGCTTTCCTTCCTCCATGGCGTCGGCCAGTGCGATTGCCTGGTGGAAGCTCAGGGAGAGCCCTTCCGCGGTAATCGCGTCAACACTCCCGGAAGCGTCTCCAGTCAACGCGATGCTTCCCCGGTAGACCTGGCGCAATCTGCGCGTCACGGTCACTGCACCTCGTTCCGCGCTGGTTGGTCTTGCATCGCGTAAATAGCTGGCCAGCTTGGGGAATTCCCGCCAGGCGTCCTCAAGACGCATTTGAGGATCCCGCGAAATCAGTGAGACGCAGGTTTCGTCGCTGCTGAGTGGTGTGACGTACGCCTGCAAACTTTGCCCCCAATGAATCTCCATGCAATCTGTCCAGGCCTGCACTTGAAAGTGTCGTCTCTGAGCGAATCTCATTTCCTGCCGCGCTTTCCCATTTAGACCGATCCAATTCCTGACGCGGGAGTGGATACCATCAGCTCCGACAATCCACCTCGCCTTCATTACAACTCCGCTAAGAATGGCGCCCTCGACGGACAAGCCCTCGACGGTTGTGTTCCAGAGCAAATTGACTCCACATTCTTGCGCTCGTTCTACCATCCTCTGATGAAGGACCGTTCGCCGCACGCCAAAGCCGCTCGCTCCCAAATAGTCGGCTTCCACGGAGCTCGTCGCGTCGACGAAGCGGACTCCTCGCAAAACCTGCCCATCGCCGGGACCAATCTCTACGCCGAGCTCGCGTAGCGCTTCCATGGCCGTCGGCATCAGCCCCTCGCCGCAAGGTTTGTCGATCGGAGGCTTTGCGCCGTCCGCGACGGTTACTTCAAACCCTTTTTTTCGTGCCGCAATCGCCGCTGCCAATCCGGCGGGACCGCCGCCGATCACCAGAACCTCTGTCTCCCATCCCATCTAGCCCCCAGACAACCCAAGATCGATTCACTTTTGCGTTTCCCTGTTAGATGTTTGGAAACGCAAGAAGATGTCTGTGGCCTCGATCTCATTCGTCTTGTGCCAATCCGGCGCAAGTCCAGCGTGTTGCCGCGCATTCCTTACATAATCTTCATTTATTCTATTCAGCATAACTATTAATTTGACTCATTCACGCCTAACCCTCATGCTGGTACTCTGATGGCGAATACTGCTATTGTGCCGCGCCATCACAGGTGATCACATGCCCTCGGCAGGTACTGCCGATTTTTGGGCGGACCTCCTCGTTGTAAGGATTATTCCGGCTGCTTGCGGGAGTTCGCAGGCGGATAATGGCGGCCTAGCCGAGTAATCAACGTTTTTTTGGGGCCATTATCCGGGCATGGGTGATGGCCCCAGGCCTTTTGGGCTGGTGAATCACCAGATGGACGCAATCCATTCCCACGGAAGAGGCTTTGCAGTGAGCGATTCGACTCTCAAACCGCGCAGCCACACTCTTACCGACGGCGCTCATCGCGCGCCTGCACGTGCCATGCTTCGCGCTTCCGGCCTCCGCGACGAGGACTTCAAGAAGCCGCTGATCGGCGTCGCCAATACCTGGATCGAGATCGGCCCGTGCAATTATCATCTCCGCGAACTTGCGCAGCACGTCAAAGACGGCATTCGCGCGGCCGGCGGTACACCGCTCGAATTCAACACCGTTTCCATCTCCGATGGAATCACCATGGGCACCGAGGGCATGCGCACTTCCCTCGTCAGCCGCGAAGTGATCGCCGACTCCATCGAACTGGTCACCCGCGGCAATTTGTTCGATGCCCTGGTTGTTCTCGTCGGGTGTGACAAGACCATTCCGGGCGGTGTCATGGCTTTGGCGCGCTTGAATATTCCCGGACTTATTCTTTACGGCGGCTCCATCGCTCCTGGTCAATTTGAAGGCCACTCCGTCACGATTCAGGACGTTTTTGAAGCCGTTGGCACTCATGCTCGCGGCGGAATGACCGACGCGCAACTCAGATCGCTCGAAGGCGCGGCATGTCCCGGCGCGGGCGCATGTGGCGGACAATTTACCGCGAACACCATGGCGTTGGTCTGCGAGTTTCTCGGCATCGCGCCCATGGGGCTTTCCAGTGTTCCGGCGACGAACGCCGGCAAAGCAAATGCTGGTGAGCGCGCCGGTGCATTGGTTCTCGACCTCCTGCGCCGCAACGTCACGCCCTCGAAAATCATCACCAAGTCGGCCATCGAGAACGCTATTGCTGGAGTTGCCGCCACCGGCGGTTCGACCAACGCCGTTCTACACTTGCTGGCCATTGCCTGCGAATCAAAAATCGCTCTTTCCATTGATGATTTCGACCGCATCAGCTCGCGCGTGCCTATTCTTGCAGACTTGAAACCCGGAGGAAGATTCGTTGCCACCGATCTCTACGCAGCAGGCGGCACTGCGCTCGTCGCAAAGCGCATGCTTGAAGCTGGATTGTTACGAGGGGAATGCCTCACCGTCACCGGACACACCCTCGCCGAAGAAGCAAGCGCCGCCAAGGAAACGCCAGCGCAGGAAGTCGTCCGCAAACTCGACGCGCCTCTCAAGCCCACCGGCGGGCTCGTCATCTTGAAAGGGAATCTCGCTCCCGAAGGCTGCGTCGTAAAAGTGGCGGGCCACAATCTGCAGAACTTCCGCGGACCCGCCCGTGTATTCGACACCGAAGAAGCGGCGTTCGCTGGCGTCGAGAACGGCGCGATCAAAGCCGGGGACGTTGTCGTTATCCGCTACGAGGGTCCCAAAGGCGGCCCGGGCATGAGGGAAATGCTCGCAGTGACCGCAGCGCTGGTTGGCGCAGGCCTCGGCGATTCCGTCGCGCTTCTCACGGACGGCCGTTTTTCCGGCGCCACCCACGGGCTTATGGCTGGACACGTTGCTCCGGAAGCCGCAAATGGCGGGCCTATCGCCGCGGTCGCCAATGGTGACACCATCGTCTTTGACATCCCTAATCGGCAATTAAACATCGAGCTCAATGCAGCGGAAATTCAGAAACGTCTCGCCACTTGGAAATCTCCAGCGCCGCGCTATTCCAACGGGGTCATGGCCAAGTACGCCTTGCTCGTTTCTTCGGCATCGCTCGGCGCGGTTACCGCCGTGCCTGCATCTTTTTCAGCGCCAGTGCAACCTGGCTCTCCTTCGAGGACTCTATGAAGCTCACCGGTGCGGAAATTCTTTGCGAATCGCTCACCCGTCTCGGCGTGCGCGAAATCTTCGGCTATCCCGGCGGCGCCATTCTTCCGGTTTACGACGCGCTCGGTAAATCGAAGCTGCACCACGTTCTCGTCCGCCACGAGCAGGGCGCCACGCACATGGCCGACGGTTACGCGCGTGCCAGCGGCGGTGTTGGCGTCGCCATGGCCACCTCTGGCCCGGGCGCCACGAATATGGTCACCGGCATCGCCACCGCAATGCTGGACTCGTCCCCCGTCGTATGCATCACTGGTCAGGTCAGCAGCAAAGTGCTCGGCTCTGACGCCTTCCAGGAAATCGACATCACCGGCATCACCATGCCCATTACAAAACACAACGTGGTGGTATCGCGCGCGGAAGACATCGCGCGCACCATCCGCGAAGCTTTTGTAATTGCCAGCAGCGGACGCCCCGGTCCTGTCCTCGTCGACATAACCAAGGACGCGCAGCAGACTTCCGCAGAATTTGATTGGGAAGCTTCCGCTCCAAAGCTTCCCCCGAAGCGCCAGCGCACGAATCAGGATCAAGCGGAATTCGATCGCGCCGTTGAACTCCTGAATTCTGCAAAGCGCCCCGTCATCCTCGCCGGTCATGGCATTATGGTTTCCGACGCCATGCGCGCCTTCGAACAGTTCGTGCGCGCCGGCAACTTTCCCGTCGCCATGACCCTCCTCGGCATCGGCTGCTTCCCTGCCAAGGATCCACTGAATCTCGGCATGATGGGAATGCACGGCGAGGCCTGGGTCAACAACGCCATTCAGGAAGCCGACCTCCTGATAGCCGTCGGCATGCGCTTTGACGATCGCGTCACCGGCGATCTGCGCACTTACGCAAAAACCGCTCGCAAGATTCACATCGAAATCGACCGCGCCGAGATCAACAAAAACGTTAAAGTCGATGCCGCTCTGGTCGGCGACGCTCGCGAAGTTCTCGAGAAACTCATTCCACAGATCGAGACACGCGATCGCAGCCCCTGGATTCGTCACATCGCCGAATCGAAGGGCGATTCCGCCGTCGTGGACATCCAGAGCCTTCCCGATAACGGCCATCTCTACGCCGCCCACGTCATAAATGATATTTGGAAAGAAACTCACGGCGAAGCCATCGTCGTCACCGATGTCGGCCAGCACCAGATGTGGGAAGCGCAGTACTACCACCACAATCGCCCGCGCACGCTGATCACTTCCGGCGGACTGGGTACAATGGGCTTCGCTCTACCCGCGGCCATCGGCGCAAAATTCGCCAAGCCCGATGCTGAAGTCTGGGTCGTGGTTGGCGATGGCGGCTTTCAGATGACCATGAGCGAGCTCGCCACTATCGTCCAGGAAAAAATCAACATCAAAATCGCCATCATTAATAACGGCTTTCTCGGCATGGTCCGGCAGTGGCAGGAGTTTTTCTACGACAAGCGCTACGTCGCCACTCCGCTGGTCGCACCGGATTTTGCCGCTCTCGCAAATGCGTTCGGCATCCGCGGCGAGCGCATCACCAAGCGCGCCGAAGTGGTTCCGGTCATCCGCTCGGCGCGGGAATCCGCCGAAACCGTGCTCATCGATTTCCGCGTCGAGCAGGAAGATTCCGTCTATCCCATGGTTGCCGCGGGGGCCTCGCTCAGCGACATGATTCGCCGTCCCAATAGTCCGCTCGTCGAAACCGCGACGGAGCCGTAGGAGAATAAGGAACACCATGCAGACACTTGTCGCTTATGTGGAAAACAAACCCGGCGTCCTCAACCGCGTCGCTTCGCTTGCTCGCCGTCTCGCCATCAATATTGACTCGCTTACCGTCGGCCCCACCGAGAACGAGGAAATCGCGCGCATGACGATCGTCGCGCATACCGATGAAAAGGGTGCGCATCGCCTCGAAGCCAGCCTGGAAAAACTTGTTGACGTCCGTCTTGCCGAAAATGTCTCCAGCCGCGCGCTCCTTGAACGAGATCTCGCACTGATCAAAGTCTCCGCCGATCAGCAGAATCGCCCGCACCTCATGGAATTGATCAAGGTATTTCGCGCGCGCGTTGTGGACGTCGCTCCCGAGTCGCTCATCATCGAAGTTTCCGGCGCGGTCGACAAAATCGACGGCCTGCTCGAAGTTCTGCGTCCATTTGGCGTTCTCGAAATGGCCCGCAGCGGCCGCATCTCCATGACTCGGGGCGGCGACCTGCTCCGTCCCCCCATCGCTCCGCCCGAATCGTTCGAAGCAGTAACGACGGAGTCAAAGTAGGGCAGGCATTCCTGCCTGTCCTACTTTAGCGCAGCGACGAATCGACAATCGCTGCAACATTTCTGAACCAAATTGTTTTACGACCGCAAACCGGTCTCGAGAGGAAGCAAATGGCAAATCTTTACTACGACAACTCCGCGGATCTTTCGCTCATCCAGGCGAAAAAAGTCGCCATCATCGGCTACGGCTCACAAGGCCACGCGCATTCTCTGAATCTGCGCGACAGCGGCGTATCCGTCCGCGTCGGCCTCCCTGCAGGCAGCGCCTCACGCGCCAAGGCCGAAAAAGAAGGCCTCACCGTCAACACGCCTGCGGAAGTAGCGGCCTGGGCCGATGTCATCATGATTCTCGCTCCCGACACCAAGCAGCCAAAACTCTATCGCGATGCCATCGAGCCAAATCTCAAGGCCGGCAAGACGCTGATGTTCGCCCATGGCTTCAATATTCGCTTCGGCACGATCAAACCGCCGGCCAGCGTTGACGTTTCCATGATCGCTCCGAAAGCTCCCGGCCATCGCGTGCGCGAAGTCTTCACCGAAGGCGGTGGAACTCCCGCGTTGCTTGCGGTCGAGCAGGACGCCAGTGGCGCTGCCAAAGCGCTCGCTCTGTCCTACGCAAGGGGTCTCGGCTGCACCCGCGCCGGTGTTCTCGAAACCACTTTTACTGAAGAGACCGAGACCGACCTCTTCGGCGAGCAAGCCGTCCTCTGCGGCGGCGTCAGCGAACTGATCAAAGCAGGATTCGAAACGCTCACCGAAGCAGGCTACCAACCCGAGGTCGCCTATTTCGAATGCCTCCACGAACTGAAACTCATCGTTGATCTGATCTACCGCGGCGGCCTCAGCTACATGCGCTACTCCGTCAGCGACACCGCCGAGCAGGGCGACTATTCCGCCGGCCCGCGCATCATCACCAAACAGACGCGCGAAGAGATGCGCAAAATTCTCGCGGAAATTCGCAATGGCAGCTTCGCCAAAGCCTGGATCGAGGAAAACGAGAAAGGCTGCACCAACTTCCTCGCTACCCGTCACCGCGAGCAGTCGCATCCCATCGAGCAGCTCGGCCCGAAGCTCCGCGCCATGATGCCCTTCCTCCAACCCGTGACCGCCCCTGGCCTGGAGAACAAAGCCGCCGCCTCCAAGAAGTAAGTTCCACCAAATCGATAGCGGGCCTCGACCGCCGAGGCCCCGCTTCAATCCCATAGCATTCAAGTTCTTCTCATCGCAAGCTGGCTCGCGATTCGGCTCCGCGGCATGCTAGAGTGCGGCATCTACTGGAGGATTTGTTTGAAATCTAAATCGCGTAGTGTCTGGCTCCTCTGCGTCGCGTTCTCATCGTTTCTTTTCTCCATTCAAGTCCCTCCTGCTAGCGCGCAGGACGAAGCCTCTCTCGCCAATCGCATCGAAAAAATCATGAACCGCCCCGAATTCGCTCACGCCAATTTCGGCATCGAGTTCTACTCCCTCGACACCGGTAAAATCATCTACGCCCACAACGCCGACAAATTGTTCGTACCCGCCTCCACTACGAAAATCCTCACCGAAGGCACGCTGCTTGCCAAGCTAGGCGCCGATTTTCGCTTCCACACTCGCATCTATCGCACCGGCCCGATCGATTCGAAAGGCAGGCTCAAAGGCGACCTCATCCTCGTTGCCAGCGGCGATCCCAATCTTTCGAATCGCGTCCAGCCAGACGACACTCTCGCTTTTGTCGACCTGGATCACTCCTACCAGGGCCCCGCCCTCCCGGGCGATCCTCTCGCGGTCATCAAACAACTCGCCAAAGATGTCGCCGCCAAAGGCATCCGCAAAATCGAAGGCCGCGTGCTCATTGATGCGAGCCTCTTTCCCGATGGACCCGCTGAAGGCGGCACCAACGTCGTCATATCGTCCATCATGGTCAACGACAACGTTATCGACTTGCTCGGAAAGCCCGGCGCCAAAATCGGCGACCTCATCGCGCTCGAGTCCTCACCCCAGACCTCGTACATCAAATTCGTGAATCATGTCATCACGACCGCTGCGGGAACCAAGCCTTCTCTCGATTCCCCCAGCACAACGACAAATCCCGACGGATCCGTTGTGATCACCATTTCGGGCAACCTACCTCTGGACCTCGCCCCTCAGACCGCGTCCGTCGCCGTCCCATCCCCTTCAAGATTTGCCGAAGCCGTTCTGCGCGAAGCACTCCTTGCCTCTGGAATCGAAATCAAAACATCGCCGGGCCCAGTCCCTGCCGACCTTGCTCCCTTCGCGCGCTTTTACATCGCCGACAACCAAGTCGCCGAACATGTCTCTCCGCCGCTCGCCGAGGAAATCAAAGTCACTTTGAAGGTTAGTCAGAATCTACACGCCGGTATGGGCCCATATCTCCTCGGCGCGCTGGTGGCGAAAGATACAAAAAATCCACTCGACGCGGGATTCATCGTGGAACGCGATTTTCTGCAATCCGCAAAACTCGATCTGTCCGGCGCCTCACAGGGCGATGGCGCCGGCGGCGATTGGGCCGATCTCTTCAGCCCGGACTTCATGGTTCATTACCTGACCTACTGGACCACACGCCCCGACTATCAAGTCTTTTTCAAAGCGCTTCCCATTCTCGGCAAGGATGGCACGCTCGCAAAAATTCAAACGGCTTCCCCTGGCGCTGGCCACGTCTTCGCAAAAACCGGCACCTTCGGTTCCGATGACAAACTCAACGGGAAGTTAATGCTCAACGGGAAGGGCCTCGCCGGCTATGTGACCACCAAGGACGGCAAGAAACTCGCTTTCGCCGCCTACGTCAATCACGTCGCGCTCGCTCCCAATCCGGACGCCGCCCAGCAAGTCGCCGGTCAAGCCCTGGGCGAAATCGCCGCTGCTGCCTATGATGCTGACCTCACCGCTGCCACGAGCGCGGGCAACTACGATCTCATCCTTCGAAACGGCCACATCATCGACGGCACCGGCAATCCCTGGTTTGCCGCGGATGTTGCCGTGAAGGGCGAACGCATCGTCGCGATTGGCGATTTGCGCGAGGTTCACGCGAAGCGTGAAATTGATGCGACGGGACGCATCGTCGCGCCGGGCTTCATCGACATGCTCGGCCAATCCGAAGTCTCGCTGCTCCTCGACAACCGCGCGTTGAGCAAACTCTCCCAAGGCATAACCACCGAAATCACCGGCGAGGGCGGCTCCATCGCCCCACAAAACGAGAAAACTATTGCCCCTCAAAAACCGTTCCTCGAGCAGTACAAACTCACTGTCGACTGGGCCACCCTCGACGGCTACTTCCGCCGTCTCGAAAAACAAGGCACACCCATCAACATCGGTACTTACGTCGGATCCGCTCAGGTTCGCGAAGCCGTAATCGGCGACGACAATCGCGCCCCCACTCCCGCCGAGCTTGAGCAAATGACATCTCTCGTCGAGCAAGCCATGAAGGACGGTGCTCTGGGTGTATCTAGCTCTCTCATCTATCCGCCAAATGTCTTCGCCAAGACCGGCGAACTGATCGCCCTCGCGCAGGTTGCTTCAAAATACGGCGGTCTTTATGCCACACACATGCGCAGCGAAGGCGCTTCGGAAATGCCCGCGCTTGCCGAAGCCATTCGAATCGGCCACGAAGCCAATCTCCCCGTCGAAATCTTTCATCTCAAAGTCAGCGGCAAGCCCCGCTGGGGCACCATGAAAAATGTGGTCGCCGCCATCCAACTTGCTCGCGATTCTGGACTCGATATCGCCGCGGACATGTATCCGTACCCCGCTGGCGCCACCGCGCTTGCTTCCGCGCTCCCACCCTGGGTCGCCGATGGCGGAGTCCGAAAATTGCTCGAGCGCCTCAAGGATCCCGCCATCCGCGCGCACATCAAAAAAGATCTCGCAGGTGACCACCAGGATTGGGAGAATCTCTTCTACGATTGCGGCGGCGCCACAGGCGTTCTTATCTCTTCCGTCCAGAAACCCGAACTGAAGCAATTTGAAGGCAAGACCGTGGACGAAGTCGCCAAAGCTTGGAGAAAATCGCCGGAAGACACGCTGATGGACTTTGTCCTCGCGGACAACGCGCGAACCGGCGCAATCTACTTCATGGCCAGTGAGGAAGACCTCCGTACCGGCCTCAGCCAGCCTTGGACCAGCATCGGCCTCGACGCTGGCGAAATGTCTCTCGACGGTCCGACCTACGAGCCGCATACTCATCCGCGCGCGATGGGTTCCATGCCGCGTTTTCTCGGCCACTATGTCCGTGACGAACACCTCATGCCTCTCGAAGCAGGCATACGCAAGATCACATCTCTCCCCGCGCAGCGCGAGCATCTCAGCGATCGCGGCCTCCTCAAACCCGGCTATTTCGCCGATATCACCATCTTCGACGCTGCAACCATCAACGACCGCGCCACCTTCACCAAACCGGACCAACTCTCCGAAGGCATCGACTTCACCATCGTCAACGGCCAGATCGAATTCGACCACTGCAAGCTTACCGGCGCCGTCGCAGGCAAAGTTCTCCGTGGCCGCGGATGGCAGCCGGCTGCTCAGTGAGACGTGTGTTGGGATAAAAAGGAGTTGCCGAACGCGAGCAATCGCAAGACCGCTTTTCTACCGGGACGCTCTTAGCTCAGCGCTGTCTTCCCCAGTTCAGCAACTCGCCGCTCGTACGTCATTTCCACCAGGCCATGCTTTCCGTAATAACGCAGCACGATCTTATGTCCTGGTTCGATCCTGGCTTTCGCCTTGATTAGCGAATCGGAAAGCTCCACCCACTGTCCGTTCACCAGGTAGCTTCCTTCCCATCCGCGCAATTCGAACCGCCCATCGTTCTTCAGGATGAGCGGCGCGGCAGCACAGGGAATTACTTTGCCGTGCATTTTCGCCTGCGCACACTCATACCGGCCAGAAAGATCAACCGTCTGCGCATGGCTCGTTGGAAGAATTAGAAAAAGGATTGCTGCTGCCGTAAAAAATCGTGCGAGGCTCAGCGCCGCTCGAACGTAACCCATCAGGGTCTCCACTTCCAGGTCGCGTAGCTGCGGGCGGCGTTCCCTGGCCATTGGTACAGGTGCAACTTACTGGCCAACTGGCCACATGCTAAGTTATTGATATAACTAGCTTTAGCTAATTTGCCAGCCCGGTTCATTGTGCCCGAAAAGCACAATTGTTCCCGCCTGGCCTACTCAAGGGAACTTTCTTGCAAACTTCACACCTTTCCTCCCCCCCGGTAACTCAATCATAAATTCTTATTCAATCGGTAACTCCGCCGCGGCCTGCCCGTCTTTCCGTGGATCAGACGCCCCATAGTTCACCCCCGCCGCAAAATCCCTCATTACCGCCTGGCCTCCCCCCACCACGCTCGAATATGTCCCCTTCAGATCTATTTTGTGACCCTTGTTCGTCAAATCGCTCCGCACCGTTTGCGAAAAACGATTCTCCATCATGACGTCGCATCCATTAAACGTCTGTTTGCTGAATCGCGGCGCTTCCAATGCCGCCTGGATATTCATCTTGAAGTCCGCAATATTCGCCACGAATTGCGCATGCGCCTGCGATTGGTTCCACCCGCCCATGATCCCGAACGCGATTCGCGTGTCACCCTTCTGCGCAAACGCCGGAATAATCGTATGCAACGGCCGCTTCCTCCCCGCCAGCACATTCGGCGACGACGCTTCCATGGTGAAAAGACCGCCGCGGTTGTGCAGCACAAATCCCGTTCCCGCCGCCACGATCCCTGATCCAAACAGCGAATAGTTGCTCTGAATCAGCGACACCATGTTCCCCTCGCGGTCCACCACGCTCAGGTACGTTGTATCGCTCCCTGCCGGCATCGCTCCCGCCGTCACATCGCAGTTCGCGCGTTGCGGATCGATCAGCTTGGCCCTTTGCGCCGCCCATTCTTTCGAAAGCAGCGTCGCCACCGGCAGCTTCTGTTTTCGCGGATCGCCGATGTATTTCGCCAGGTCCGCATACGCCAGCTTTTTTGCCTCGATCATCGTATGCAGAGCATTCGTCGAACCGGGCCCCCAATCCTTCTGCCCCATCGGAAATGTCTCCATGATGTTCAGCATTTCCAGCGCCGCCATCCCTTGCACATTCGGCGGCAATTCATACACCGTCCAATCCCGGTACGTCACGGAAATCGGGTCGACAAATTCGCTCGAATACTCGCTGAGATCCTGCGCCGTCATCGTCCCGCCGTGGCGCTTCATCGAGTCCACAATCTTCGCCGCAATCTCGCCCTTGTAGAGCGCTTCCCTGCCGTGCTGCGCAATCTGCTGCAGGGACCACGCCAGATCCGGGTTGCGGAATATTTCCCCTACTTTCGGCGCATGGTCCCCCGGAAGATACGTTGCCGCCGCCGTTTCATCCGTCCGCAAGTAATCCACTTCCGTCGCCCAATACGCCGCCGTCCATTCCGGAACCGGAAACCCATCCTGCGCCGTTCGAATCGCCGGCGCTAAATCTTCCGCCAGCTTCTTTCTCCCAAATTTATCCGCCAGTTTCTGCCATCCATCCACTGCGCCCGGCACCGTGATCGCATTCACTCCTTGCTGCGGCATGCTGCGAATCCCCTGCTTCTGCAAATATTCGATCGTCAATCCCTTGGGCGCCCATCCGCTTGCATTGATTCCGTACAGCTTGTTTGCCTTCGCGTCGTACACAATCGCAAAGAGATCCCCGCCGATACCGTTCATCATCGGCTCCACCACGCCCATCATCGCGTTCGTCGCGATCGCCGCATCCACGGCATTCCCGCCGTGCTCCAGTATCCGCACTCCGGCCTGCGCCGCCAGCGGCGATTCCGCCGCCACAATCCCGCCCCGCGAAATCACCATCGACCGCCCCTGCGACCGATCCTGTGCCTCGCTCACTTGGCCATTGATCAGCATTGCCGCTCCGCCAAAAACGCAAATAAAAACGTGCAATCCGGAAAAAATCCGCATGGTTTTGGTTCGCTCCCTCGTCGATCCTTCCAACTCCACATTCCCTCAAAAGTTGCACGATCCTCACGCACTCTACATCAATCGACGTATCAACTCGATCCACCAGCTGCCTCAGGCGCGTATCTTTCGCGCAATCCCTCCTTCCTCGTCCCGCCCGCATCGACCTCCGCAGAAATCTCGCACCGGCCAAGCTTCGTTCCGGCTGCCCGGCACACCGGCGCGGATTATAGTGCAAGCGCCCCGGGCCACCTAGCAAAAGACCAGTCGACCTCGCGCTCCATTGTCCGCGAGGTTGTACGATTACTGTGCGTATTCGAACAGCGCCCGCTCTATCACTGTGGCTACAATCCACTACGCGTACAAACATCCGCGAGGAAAACAGTGTTTGGCGTCGAGCGACGCCGCAAAGGAGAGTCGAAATGAAGAAATTTCTAATCATTGGTGCATTCTTGCTGGTGCTACCGATTGTTGGTTGCACCGTGAGCCCCACGCCGGCAGCAACACAAGGACCTGCGGGACCTGCGGGGCAACCGGGCCAAACTGGGCAGCAGGGAGATCCAGGACAGTCCGGGCAACAAGGCACGACCGGTCAAACCGGTGATGCGGGCCAAACGGGAGATCGTGGCCGCACGGGCCAGAGCGGAGACCGGGGCCAGACCGGTGATCAAGGCCGCACAGGGCAGACCGGAGACCAGGGCCGAGATGGTCATGCCGCCCCATGCCCCGCTGGAGAGCATCGCTACACAAATCCCGACAACGGAAGAGTGAGCTGCGTCAGAGACTAATGTTCTGATCAGGAATGCCTTTGCACAGTTTCAAACTCGCAAGGCAAGATCGGCAGCAAGCCACCGTCACCAGATAGGCGGCGGCTTGTTGTCCTTTCTGATTCGAAACAGCGCGCAACACGTAAACATCGCTCAGCGCGTTACCGTCCTGCTCGTTTCTAGGTGAGAGTTCCAGGATTTTGATTTACGCCGCAACACAATAATCTCCGGCTGCCATTTTTCCGCCGGGATAGCATTTGTCCTGCGAACGCCATAGAATCCAAAGGACGTGGTGCGGAATTAGTCCAAACTGGCGTTCCACCACACATCCATAACGCACCGGAGCGCACCGACTTGTCTGAGCAGCGTCCAGCCATGCAACACTCCGCACCGCCCGCCTCTTCCGATCCGCGCCTCAACGCGCAAATCGGCGCGCTCCTCGCTGCGCGTAACTCTGACCCCTTCGCCCTGCTTGGCCCGCATCCCGTTAACGGAAACTGGGCGGTCCGCTTTTTCCTTCCCTGGGCCGCGGAAGCCTCCATCTCCTTGCGCCCCCCGGCCATTGAAGGCGCCACTCTTGCTCCCGCCAAAGTCACCGACGCCGTCAAGCTTCGCCCCGAGGGCTTCTTCGAGGCTACTTGGCCTTCCAATCAAGCCAGCGCTCCGGCCCCCGGCAGTTACAAAATTCAGGGCCGCACGCACTACGGCGAATCCTTCGAAATCTACGACCCCTATTCTTTTCCTTGTGTGCTCACCGAGTTCGACCTCTATCTCATGGGCGAGGGCCGCCACTACGACACCTACGAAAAACTTGGCGCCCACGTTGTAACCCTCGAAGGTGTCCGCGGCGTTCAATTTGCAGTCTGGGCTCCCAGCGCCCGGCGCGTCAGCGTCGTCGGTGATTTCAATGGCTGGGATGGCCGCATTCATCCCATGCGCGCCCGCGGCTCTTCCGGCATCTGGGAAATTTTCCTCCCTGAGCTCCCCGAAGGCGCCGTTTACAAATATGAAATCGTCGGGCCCAGCGGAAATATCCTTCCCCTGAAAGCCGATCCCTACGCCTTCCGCGCCGAACTCCGCCCCAACACCGGCTCCGTCGTCGCCCGCCTCGATCATCACAAATGGAATGATGCTGACTGGATCGCTCATCGCGCGCAAAAAAACTGGTTCGAATCAGCTATCGCCATCTACGAAGTTCATCTCGGTTCCTGGCGTCGCGTCCCCGAAGACCACGACCGCTGGCTCACTTACCGCGAACTCGGCGACCAACTCATCCCCTACGTAAGAGATCTCGGCTACACCCACATCGAGCTGCTCCCCATCATGGAACATCCCTACGACGGTTCCTGGGGTTACCAAACTCTTGGCTACTTCGCCGCCACCAGCCGCTACGGCTCTCCCGCCGAATTCATGGAATTCGTCGACCGCTGCCACCAAGCCGGTATCGGCGTCTTTCTCGATTGGACTCCCGCGCACTTCCCGCGCGACACCCACGGCCTGGCCCAATTTGACGGCACGCATCTCTACGAACACTCCGACCCGCGCCAGGGCGCCCATCCCGATTGGGGCACGCTCGTCTACAACTACGGCCGCAACGAAGTCCAAAACTATTTAATCTCCAACGCGCTCTTCTGGCTCGACAAATACCACATCGACGGCCTACGCGTGGACGCCGTCGCCTCCATGCTCTACCTCGACTACTCCCGCAAGCCCGGCGAGTGGATCCCCAATCAATTCGGCGGCCGCGAAAATCTCCATGCCATCGATTTCATCAAACGCATGAACGAAGTCGCCCACGGCAAATTCCCCGGCGTCCTCACCATCGCCGAGGAATCCACTTCCTGGCCCGCCGTTTCTCGCCCCGTTTATCTTGGAGGCCTGGGTTTCAGTTTAAAATGGAACATGGGCTGGATGAACGACACCCTGAAATATTTCTCCCACGACCCCGTCCATCGCAAATATGAACACAACAAGCTCACTTTCTCCCTGCTCTACGCTTTCACCGAGAATTTCCTGCTTCCCTTCTCTCACGACGAAGTCGTCCACGGAAAAAACTCTCTTCTCCACAAAATGCCCGGCGACATGTGGCAGCAATTCGCCAACCTCCGTCTCCTCTACGCCTATCAATACGCCCATCCCGGCAAAAAACTCCTCTTCATGGGCCAGGAACTCGCCCAGCGCCACGAATGGAGCGAAGCCAGTAGCCTCGACTGGCACTTGCTCCAGCACGAGTCCCACCGCGGCATCCAGAAGCTGGTCACCGATCTCAATCATCTTTACGCCGCCGAACCCGCCCTCCATCAGGTCGAATTCGACTGGCACGGTTTCGAATGGATTGACGCCAACGACTCCGACAACAGCGTTCTCTCCTTCATTCGTCGCGGCAAAAATCCCACTGATGTAATCGTCGCCGTCGTCAACGCCACTCCCGTCGTCCGCGGCGGCTATCGCCTCGGCGTCCCCAATGCCGGCTACTACCGCGAAATCATGAACACCGATGCCGCCCACTACGGCGGTTCGAACGTTGGCAACGCCGGCGGCCAGGAATCCGTCGATCAACCCGCCCAGGGCCGCCCCCATTCCCTTGTCCTGACCCTCCCTCCTCTCGCCGCCATCTATCTCAAGTGGCAGCCCTCCGTGCAGTAATTGTTGTGTGACGAGTGCGCCCCCCGTTGCATCAATAATTCATCTGGAGCAAAGTAGAGCCGTCGCGTATATCAAGCCGCGCCCACGGCTCGTTTCAGTGGTGGTCGGTCCTTAAACTTTTTGGAGGCGAATGGTGACTTCCTTTTACCTCAACGGAAAATCTGTAACCGTCGACGACGACCCTTCAACGCCACTCCTCTGGGTCATCCGCGATACTCTGGGTTTAACTGGCACAAAATTTGGTTGCGGCATGGCGCTCTGCGGAGCCTGTACCGTCCATCTCGATGGAAACGCCATTCGTTCCTGCGTTGCTCCGCTCTCTCGCGTTGCCGGAAAGTACGTCACCACGATCGAAGGCCTTTCGAACGATCTCACTCATCCCTTGCAGCGCGCCTGGATTGAAGTCGACGTCCCACAATGCGGTTATTGCCAGTCCGGGCAGATCATGAGCGCCGCCGTGCTCCTCGAGCAAAACGCCAAACCCACCGACAAAGATATCGACGAAGCCATGTCCGGCAACATCTGCCGCTGCGGAACCTACTCCCGCATTCGCCGCGCCATCCATCGCGCCGCCGAGCTCTCCGCGGAAAAGAGGTCCTCATGAGCCGCGCCGATAATCTCTCCGAGCTTAAGCATCTCCCTCCGGCCGCAAGCACTAATAAGATTGCTCGCCGGGAATTTCTGAAGACCACCGCAACCATTGGCAGCGGCCTCTGCATCGCAGCCTATGTCCCCGAGCTCGCCGCGCGTTCCGTTTCGAACGCTCCCGCCGGCGCAACCGTCTTCGCGCCCAACGCCTTCATTCGAATCGCCGCCGACGAATCCGTCACCGTGATCGCCAATCACTCTGAAATGGGACAGGGCGTCTACACCAGCCTCCCCATGTTGCTCAACGAAGAGCTCGAAGCCGATTGGTCCAAAATCAAAGTCGAAGCCGCACCCGTCGATCCCGCCTACAACCACACTGTCTATGGCATTCAAATGACCGGCGGCAGCACCACCACACCCTCCGAATGGGAGCGCTTTCGCAAAATGGGCGCGATGGGCCGTCTTATGCTGATCGAAGCCGCCGCTCAAAAGTGGGGCGTGCCGGCGACAGAATGCCGCGTCGAAAAAGGCGTAGTCATTCACACCGCCACGGGGAAAAAAGCAACCTACGGCTCGCTCGTCGCCGCCACATCGCAATTAACACCGCCAGCGAATATCCCGCTGAAGGACCCCAAGCAATTCACCTTGATCGGAAAATCCGTTCGCCGTCTCGACACACCCTCAAAAACCAATGGCACCGCCCAGTTCGGTCTGGACGTGCGCATTCCCGGCATGCTTTTCGCTCTTGTTGCCCGCCCGCCCGTCTTCGGCGGCAAAGTCGTCAGCTTCGACGCCGCCGAAACCCTCAGAATTAAAGGCGTCCGCGCCGTCGAACAAATTCCCTCCGGCGTCGCCGTGATCGCCACTGCTTTCTGGCCCGCTAAACTCGGCCGCGAAAAACTCAAAATCACCTGGGACGACGGCGCCAACGCAAATCTTTCCACGACCCAGATGCTCGCCGATTTTTCTAAACAATCCGCCTCTCCCGGAACCATCGCCAAAAAAACCGGTGATCCCGCCTCTGCTCTTGCCGGCGCCGCCAAAACCATCACCGCCGAATATGACGTTCCCTATCTCGCTCACTGCATGATGGAGCCGCTCAATTGCGTCGTCGACCTGCGCGCCGACAGTTGCGAACTCTGGACCGGTACGCAATTCGAAACCGGCGACCGCGCCAGCGCCGCCCGGGTCGCCGGCCTTCCTCCAGAAAAAGTGAAAATCAACACCACGCTCCTTGGCGGCGGCTTCGGCCGCCGTGCCAATGTCGCTTCCGACTTCGTCGTCGAAGCTGTGCACGTCGCCAAAGTCGCCAAAGTCCCCGTCAAAGTTATCTGGACACGCGAAGACGATCTCACTGGCGGCTGGTATCGTCCCATGTGGCACGATCGTTTCGCCGCCGGCCTCGATGCCTCCGGCAATCCCATCGCCTGGACGCACACCATCGTCGGCCAGTCCATCCTCACTGGCACTCCATTCGAACCCTACGGGGTTAAGGACGGAATTGACTCTGCGTCTGTCGAAGGCGCCGCCGATCTCCTCTACGGCATCCCCAATCTGCAAGTCGATTTGCACTCCCCGAAAATCGGCGTCCCCGTCCAGTGGTGGCGCTCCGTCGGCCACTCGCACACTGGCTTCTCCGTCGAGGGCTTTTTCGATGAAGTCGCTCACGCCGGCGGAAAAGATCCCTACGAACTGCGCCGCACGCTTCTCGCCAGTCAACTGCGCATGCTCGCCGTCCTGAATCTCGTCGCTGAAAAAGCCGGATGGGGAAAGCCCCTCGCACCCGGACGTGGCCGCGGCATCGCCACCCACTTTTCCTTCGACACTTACGTCGCTCAAGTGATCGAAGCGTCTGTCGAACAAGACGGCACCGTCCGCGTCCATCGCGTCGTTTGCGCCGTCGATTGCGGCCGCACCATCAATCCCGACATCGTCAAAGCCCAGATGGAAGGCGGCATCATTTTTGGCCTGACTGCCGCCCTCAAAACCGAAATCACCCTCGAGAACGGCCGCGTCCAGCAGCACAACTTCTACGACTATCCCATGCTCCGCATGTTCGAATCCCCGGTGATCGAGGTCTATATCGTTCCAAGCGAACAGAATCCCACGGGCGTCGGCGAACCCAGCGTTCCCCCCGTCGCGCCCGCCCTGGCCAACGCCATTTTTGCCGCCACCGGCAAGCGCATCAGGCGCCTCCCCATTCGAACGGCCGATCTCGCCACAGCAAGCGAGGCCAAAACATGATCACCAAAAAAACAAATCACCTTCGCCTTCCGTTCCTGTTGCTCTCTTCCGCCTGCAGCGCAGCCCTGCTCATTTTCGCCACGATCGCCGTACTTCATGCCGCTCCGCGTATCCCCAAGCCCGATGCGAATGCCTCCCGCGAAGCTTTTCTCGAGGTCTACAACGTTTTCACCTCCCCGCGCTGCCAGAACTGTCATCCCGCCGGTGACTCCCCGCTGCAAGGTGACGACAGCCACGTCCATTTGCAATACGTCCAGCGCGGCAAAGACGGCCACGGCGTCTATGGCATGCGTTGCGATGCCTGCCATCAAACTGCCAATCTTTCCGGCGAGCACATGCCTCCAGGAAATCCCAAGTGGTCGCTCCCTTCTCCTGAACACAAAATGATCATCGTTGGCCGTTCGCCCGCCGAACTATGCCGCCAGCTCAAAGATCCCAAGCAAACCGGCGGCCGCTCACTCCAACAATTGCTCGAGCACGTTTCTTCCGACGATCTCGTCGGCTGGGCCTGGGATCCCGGCACGGGTCGCACGCCGCCTCCGCTCTCGCGCACAGAGACGGTAGCCCAAATGAAGATCTGGATCGACGGCGGCGCCGCCTGCCCTCAATAGTCGATGAACATCGCTAGCTGGAAATCGGGTTAGAACCTGGCAAGTTTATTCATGAACGACGAATCACGGAATCCCGCGGAACTCGCTCCGTCCGGCAGCGCGACGCCCCCTGCGAAGATGTCTCTCGTCAACACCAAGCTTCTCAATTGGTCCGGCATTGCTTTCGCCATTCTCCAGAGTGCCTGCACCGCCCTTATCGCCATCAGTGGCGTGCGCGTCGCCATCGGCCTCAGCGCTCTCGCCGCAGCCGCGGGAATTCACGAACCCGCCCACGGCTTTCACCAGGAGGCCATTCGAATTCCTATGATGCTCTTCGCGTTCTTGGGAGCCGTAGTAAATTTGTATGTAGTCTGGAAAATCCGCCGCCTGCGCAACCGCCCCGCCTCGCAGTGGCGTCAGCAACCGCTAACCAGGAAAAAACTCAACTCCGAACGCTTTCAGATCGCTCTCTCAATCCTAACCCTGCTTCTCCTCGCCGCCGAATGGATCACCCACCCCATGGTCCACCGCGTTCCCTAATCTCTTACCGAGATCCGTTTCTTCACTCTTTCTTGGAATCCTTCTCCGAACCCTCCAGCTCTTTTGTCAGCCGCTCATGCAGCCTCTTGCTGTACCCCACCGGCAATTCGAACGTCCGCTCATCCGCCGTCAAAACCAATATGTTCCGCGTCGAATCCAGTATCGCCGAGCAAATCTCGCAGTGCTCCAGATGCCGCTCGATCTCCTCGCGCAGTTTGGCGTCAACACTGTTGTCGATGTACTCCGAGATGTGCTCCCATACGTGTTTGCACTTGAGTTTCATAGCGCTCTCCCGAAGAATCCTCTGCGTGCCGGAGCTGTTGTTTTCAGATAGGGAACCAGCCGCTTCTGCAGCAGGATTCGCGCCCTGTGCAGCCGCACTTTCACCACGTTTGCCGTAATTCCCAGCGCCTGTGCCGTTTCCTCCACGTTCAGTTCTTCCAGGTCTCTCAATATAAATATTTCCCGGTAGATGCCGGGAAGCTCCGCGACCGCACCCCGCAATGCCTCACGCAATTCCTTCCGCTCCAATGCTTCCAGAGGAACCTCGCGCCAGTCCGTCAGTGGCGCCGGGCTGTAGTCCCCTTCATGTCCTTCCACTTCTTCATCTATCGAATCCTCCGCCACACTCTTCGCCTTCCGCAGCCGTTTCCGCCCTTCGTTGATCGCAATCGTCGTCAGCCACGTGCTGAACTTGGCGTCGCCCCGAAACGAACTGAGGTGCCGGTAAGCACTGATCACCGCTTCCTGCGCCCCATCCTCGGCATCTGCCTCGTTCTTTAAAATGGAGAACACCGTCAGATAAACCATCCGCTCATACGGCCGGATCAATTCATGAAACAGTTCCTTCTCGCCGCCTAGAATCCGCGCGATCAGTCCCGCCTCATTTGTCTCCGCCATTCGCATAAAAACGGTCGCCGCCCTCACCGGCTCGCTGTTTGCGAAGCCGATTCAGGGCGGCGTTCCTGTTGTCTCTTCACACCATCTCTCTTAAAACTTTTCCAGCTTCGCCACGCCAAAAATCGCGTGAAACCTCTCACAATAAATCGCCACCGCCTGATACTGATTCAAATCCACTGTCGCTGGCAAATCATAATTCTGATCGCCCTGGTTCCCTTTCAATGAGCCGAGCTCCACGCTGTCCAGGTCGCCCTTCACGACTTCCTGCCCCAGCGCCTTGTCGTTCGAACGCACCAGCAGCACGTGCAAATCCGGCCCATTCGAAGTCGTGAAATCCGAAAGCCGCAAATATTGCTTCCCTTCGATCGATTTGTAAATCGTTGCTCGTCCGCTCGCCTGGTGAATCTTTCCCTCCAGCCGCCCCGTATATACGGCTTCCGGTTCCGCGCTCAGCGCCGCCGGCGCTGCCTCGCTTACCCGCTGATTGATGAAAAGTTTCTCTGGCCGGAACGCCCACCACACTCCAACAAGCACCGGCACCCCAATCGCCGTCAGAATCCATTTTCCCCTTGCTATCCGGGAACTCGTATTCATCTTCTTTTCTCCGAAGAATCAGCACGGGCAGGCAGCGCCTGCCCGTTCCTCTCCTTAATCGAATCCTTAGAACTTCTCCAGCGGCGCCGCGCCAAAATTCGCGTTGAAACGCTCGCAGTAGATCGAAACCGTCCGGAATCTCGTCAGGTCTGTCCCCGCGGGAATTTCGTAATTCTGGTCGCCTTCATTTCCCTTCAGTTTTCCCAGCTCCACCTTCTCCGTGTTGTCCTTCAGGAAATTGGCGTCGTCCATCGCATCCGTCGTCGCCACCAGAATCACGTGCACGTCCGGACCGTTCGAAGTCGTGAACTTGGTCAACCGCAGCACCAGCTTCCCGTCCGCTCCTTGATAAATCGTCGCCCGGCCGTCGGTCTTGTGTACTTTCCCGTGGAACTTGCCGGTGAACAGCATCTTTGTCATGGCGTCGTGCTTCATTTTGTCGTCCTGCATCTTGTCTTGCTTCATGCTGTCTTGCTTCATCGGCTCCTGCGCGTACACCGATGTCTGAAGCGTGAAAGCCGCCGCCAGTGCAGCGAAAGCCATTCCCGTCTTGATTGTGCGAACCATACGAATCTCTCCTCTGTTTTTGAATTCTCGGTGAGTCGCTCTGGGCACTCATCTCGTACACGCATACGAGTCCCCTCTTTTGCAAAGGTTACAACGGAAAGAAGTGCCTACACCCCTGTCCGCCAGGACGGTAACTTTTCGAAGAACTCCATGTTTTGTCCCCGTCCAGCCTATTCCTCAAACGGGTATGATCGAACTGCGTAGGGAATCTATATGCCTAGAAATTTTGCCGTTCGGCTCTCGTGTCCCCGCGGAGACAGCGACTCCTGGATTACGCTCAATAGTCGCGACGAATCCCTCGAGCAAATCCTCGAACAATCCTGGGAATTCAAGTGCCGCGAGCACGGCGCGCAGCGAGCGGCTCCCAGCGAAGCCATGGAAATCGCTCCTGTGGATGCCCCTCCTTCTCAAATCGGCCGTTCCCTTTCTCGCGCAACCGCCGGCCCCTCAAAAAAGACTCCTCGCTCCAGCGTTCGACTGAACATGCGCGTGCCCGTGGTTGTCTACGGCTTCGCGGGCAAAAGGGGCGCCTTCCACGAAGAAACCGAAACCGTCACCGTGAACGCCAGCGGCGCTCTCGTCATCGTAAAAACCAAGCTGGAATTGGGCGAAACGGTTTTTCTCATTCACAAGGCCAGTCGAGCCGAGCAGGAAGTTCGCGTGGCCTACGTGGATCGCTATTCCGACAACGAAACGCGCATCGGCTTGGCTTTCAAACAGCCGATAAACGATTTCTGGAAGAAAAATCGCAAGAAGCCGCGCGTTCCAAAGTCTCTCCGCGTCGTCGTCAAAGGCAGAGATTCTAAAGGCAATCCCTTCGCGCAAACCGCCTATACCGTCGATCTCAGTCAGGATGGCGCTCGCCTCGACGGCGTTGGCTTCCTCACTTCCCCCGGACAGACCATCGAAGTCCGCCGCACCTGGAGCTTGCGAAAAGGCCTCTTCCGCGTCGTCTGGACCGGCCAGGTCGGTACTTCAGAATCCAACCACGTCGGAGTCTACGGCTTGCAGCGCGACAAGGACATTTGGCGCGTTGACCTCCCGGCAACCAAAGCCGCCGCACTTCCAGACAAAACCAAGCGCTCAAAGAAGTAAGACGGCAAATCCGCAAAGACTGACCTTTATTGTCAATAAATGCTAGCCAACCGTGTTTCTTGACGTTTTTTGTCAGTTGCAGCTCTGACACTCCTTCCTTTGGAGGCCAATCAGGCCTACACCGTTAAACATAAAGGGTTTATTTCCCTTTAGATACCGCGCCCAGTGGTGCCCGGAATGCTCCTTATAGAGCGTGGTGGGATGGCCCAGGACTTTCAGCCCAGGAAAGGTGCACCTGAGAGGGGACCTTATGCGGAAAAACCAATCCGGATTCTCATTGATCGAGCTTCTGCTCGTCGTCGCCATCATCTTGATTATCGCGGCAATCGCCGTACCCAATTACGTCCGCTCGCGTATGCGCGCCAACGAGGCCTCCGCTGTTGCTTCCTTGCGTGTCATTGACACTTCCGTGGTGACCTATTCCATTACTTACCCGAATCAAGGATTCGCTGCTCAGTTGACGAATCTAGGCGGCGCAAATCCCTGCACCGCCAGCTCCTCCCAGGCCTGCTTGATCGACAATGTCCTCGCCTCGGGCGTGAAAAGCGGCTACACCTTTGTTTGGAGCGGTGATGGCGCCACTCCCTCCGTCACCTTTACGCTCACCGCCGCGCCCCAGGTTCTCGGCGCCTCCGGCCAGCGCATGTTCTGCCTCGATCAGAGCGGCGTAATCCGCTACGACCCTTCCGGCTCCGGCTGCACCAGCGCCAGCGCCGTCATCCAGTAGCACTCCCGCGCTAGTTAACGGTCCGCGCCGGCTCGCGCGATCTCTCGAATCGCGCCGGAAATAATTCTGCTTCGCATTTCCTTCGACTGCGCAACTCCCTTGGTTTTCTTCAACCCGAATATCCGCAAGCGACGAATTTTCTGCGCGCCGTATTTCTTGACACCCCAACCGTAATATCTTTATATCTTATCGTGGCCCCCAGCCGCCCGCGCATCGCAAAAGGCGAGGCCAGATGAAGATGTATCTGCTCCGGACTCCGATCTGGATTCTGCTGCTGCTCGCTTGCCCACTTCTGCTCTCGGCGCAGCAGGCCACCGTCAACCGCAACGCTAATCTTCGTCGTGATCCCACAACCTCAAGTCCAGTGGTGGAACATCTCCCCAAGGGCGCGAGATTAGACCTCGTCGACGAAAACCCGGACGGCGGCTTCTATCACGTCAGGACGGAGGAGGACCAGGTTGGTTGGGTCACTTCAAAAGCCCTCACCATTTCGAAGACTCCCCTCGCGCCGCCGTCAGCTCCGCCTCCAAGCCCTCTTCCGCCTCCGGCCACGGGCTGTGACTCCAGCCTGCAAAGTCATGTCTACCATCCCACGCGCCTGATCGTGAACTTACAGTGCATCGCTGTGACCGGAACGATCGTGGACGCCACCGCCGGCAAGGAACCCGATGGAGTTCGTCATGAGCCGGATGGCGACACGCATGGATGGCTCAAGCTCGATCCTGAATTTCAGAATCTCGTCAACGCCGGAAACAAGAGCGATGAAGGAGGCAATCTTGTGTTCGAAATTGTTTGCCGGTTCCCTGTGATTCAAGCCGACGCCAAAGCCGCCTGCCAGGGCTACACCGACCACGTGACGCTACCGCCCGTTGGTTCCCACGTTCGCATCCTCGGAACCTATGTCCAGGACACTTTCCACGGCCAATGGATGGAGATTCATCCCGTAACCAGCATCACCGTCATTCCCTGACGCCGCCGAAGAGGAAAGGGTTCCGTGACGAATTTCGAACATCCTACCGCTGCGGCTGAATTTTATTCGCCAACCCCGCGGGCGAAGGATCTTGAACCGCGATGGGCGTGTCAAAGAAACGGTTCATGGCAATCAAGTTCCCCATGGATCCGGTCTCCTTGAGAATTCCAATAGCTGCTTCGGTGATGACGTTGTCTTCCAACACGTTGTTGTTCCCCATCACAAAGATGCCGGCCTCGGCCCCGTTAAATACACGGTTGCGCCGGATCTCCGCCTGATTGCCTTCCAGGCGAATGCCGTCGAAAACGTTTGCGGCAAACGTCTCGTTTCGTTCAACCTCGGCGGCATTCCCGTTCACAAAGATGGCCACCTGGCTGATCCCCGCCTTGTTTCCGGAAACTTCCACGCCATCCGATTGTGTCACCAGAATATTCGTCGCCACGGCCGCGCAAGTTGCTACCGCGATGCAAGCGGAATACACGTTATTCGTCACCACATTTTTTGCAATCGCTCCCCCGGCGCCGAATCCAATCTGAATGCCGTTCTGCGCGATCGCCGCCGTCGGCCCGATTCCAGTAACGACGTTCCGCCGGATGAATGCCGTAGTTCCGATCTCATTTGCGGTGATTCCATTTTTTTGAAAATCATGGATCGTGCAGTCTTCGATTTCTACTTTCGAAATCTTGCCACCGCCGCTCTGCACGAAGAGTCCCGTTCCGGATTGGCAGCCTCCCAGTCCGGTCCCTAGTTTGAAATTTCGTATCGCCGCCCTTACGATATTTCCCGACGCATTTTGAAACGTTACCCCTTCCAGGTCCGGCGCGCACTCCGAAATCCCGTTATTCACGCCATCCACCGTCAGCCCGCTGATGGAAACATCCGTGGCATCCGCCACCAGTATCGCCGTGGCGATTGGCGCACCGCTGAACAGGCTCGTCGTGTTCGGTTTCATTGCGTTGGGCATCAATACCGCACCGCTGTCCGCGTCGATGTCCAGCGCCTTTCGAATCGTAAGCTGCTCCACATACGTGCCTTTGCAGATTCGAATGTGATCGCCCGGGGATGCCGCGTCAATCGCGTCCTGAATGTGCGTAAAACCTGCGTTTGGACATTCCACCTTATCGTCATCCACCACCAATCGAGCGCCATTTGAGGACATGCCCGATCGAGGCAGGAGCAACACCAGCACCAACAAAAACCAAAATCGGGTAACCACCGAGAACTTGTCTTTCATGGGAACCTCCATTGCACGGCCGGGCCGCAACCGGAAATCTCTGCGTGCGTCGCACTTGGACACCTATTCGCGACGACGCAGTTTTTCGCCGGTCGGGTCTTCAGAGGTTGAGGAAGCGGGCTCGCGCAATATAGCAATCGCACCCTACCGAAGCAATAGTACGAGTTCCCCTGTCCCTCCAAATTCGTTTATCGCCGGCTGAGAAACTTTCTGTCGCCGTCATGCACGGTTACGGAGCCAGCTGCTGGCCGGTGATGGAGGACGACTCAAATTCGGCACAGGCGAAATCAATGTCTGGCGTCTGAATATCGAGTGTTCCACTCTGGAGGACGACTTTTTTGTGATTGAAACTATTCCTCCGCGCGCATTATGATTCATAGTTCCTGGAAGTCCCCCTCCCTGGATAAAGTGAAAGTGCAGTTTGACTCGGGAAAGGTTGTGACCTGGGTGTCATCAATCTCCGTTCTCGTTGTAGAGGACTTCGCAGCCTTTCGGCAATTCATGACCGCAACGCTCGCAAGCATGAGCGGATTGCAGGTCATCGGAGAAGCCTCTGACGGACTAGAAGCAGTCCAGAAAGCCCAAGAGCTGCAACCGGATTTGATTCTGTTGGATATCGGTCTCCCCTCGCTTGACGGCATCGAAGCCGCTCGACGCATCCGGAAGCTCGCGCCCGCATCCAAAATAATTTTTGTCACCCAGGAATCCTCCGCGGACGTCGTGCAGGTAGCCGAAGACCTGGGCGCGAACGGCTACGTCGTTAAAGCAAATGCCGGAAGAGATCTCGTCGGCGCTATCGAAGCCGTGCTTTCCGGGAAATCCTCTTTCAGCCGCACGTAAAGAAGCAATAATTCTATTGTCCCGCGCCCTGCGCCATCGTTTTGCGCGGCACGGCGTCGCCAACTTTCTCCAGCGCGTTACCTCGCTCCGCCGGCAGAGCAATTCTTGTAAGCTGCTCCAGCTCTTTCTCCGGAACCCGGAACCGTGAAGCTCCGCAATCAGTGCATATCCATAGTCTCGGAAATAACCATACGCCAGGCTTGTCCACGTTTTTGATGCCCTCAAAGTGAATCATCATCTCTGCGCGGAATTCCGCTAGGTTGCCCGAACCACAGGAAGGACAAGACATGTTGACCTCCGGAACCGAGGGCCCGTGCCGAAGGGAAACACCGGTCGCCAAGAACCCCTGCCTCCGGGTAAGGGTACGCTTACAAACAGGGTCTGGCTGTACCAAATTGAACACCCCTGATGTAATGCTGCCAGTACGTAACCCTGCGGGTAATTGCGGACCACCCGCAAAACCGGTCTATCTTTCTACATCCCCTCGCGCCGCGCTATTTTTCGGGAAGGGTGTCGGAGAGTTCGCGCGTATCCGCGAGCGGCTTGTTGCCGGCGGGGAGCCCGTTCTGCTGCAGCAAAAAGGCGAGAATATCGAGGGACTGCTGCGTCGTGAAAGTTGCGCCGGCATAATCCGCCATCGGACCTCTGATCTCTCCCCACACGCGTAAAAGCTTTGCGCCGCCGAAGCTTTGTTTCCAGGTGGCGCCGATCAGTGCTGGCCCGCCGCCACCTTCCAGCTTCGCGCCGTGGCACGCTGCGCAGGACTGCGCGAAAAGTTTTTCGCCGGCGGCCGCCTGTTCCGCGGTGTACCAGCCGTTCACTTTGGATGCCGGCTGTTCATAGACGTGCCCGATGTTGACGTGGCATTGCAAACAATCGAAGCTGCTCGCGTTAGCGAGCCCGCGGTGAATCACCACTTTCATGTGGCTGCGCGCGCCTCCGAAAGCGTCGAGCGAGTGGCAGCCGCGGCACGTGATGTAGTTATGCTGCGTCAGATAATTTTGAAATGTGTTGCTCAGCGCGGGGCGGCGTTTCTCCCACTCATCTTTTGTCGCGATGCTCTTCCTCGCTTCGTACCAGAAATCTTTTGCCCCGCGATCAACCTTGAACAACAGCAACTCTACATATTGTGCTGCGGTGGCGTGGCCGGAGTCATACGGAACGTGGCATGCACCGCAGCTTGCGCGAATTCCCACCGGATTGATGTAATGCGGGCTCTGCCGGTACGCCGCGGCAACCCAGGTCATCGAGTGGCAAGCGGTACCGCAGAACGTGTCCGAACTTGACCAGGCCACCGCATGATTTGTCCCGGCCACCAGAACGATACCGAGCAACGCGAAACCCAACGCCCAAGAAGAAATCCATAGCAATCGGCCGCGGCTGGCCGTTCGCCGCATATCGAAAGGGCTCGCTCCCGGTGACATGTCTTCCGGCATTCGTGCCTCTCAAGAATTCGCGCGATTCACTCACGCTCGATCGGCGTTTAGCAACCGCACGCGTTCGCGGCCCGGAGTGGTTCCCGAACGCGTCACCGATAGAGGCGCGCGCTATTTCACGGGAAGCGCTTTTGACAAATCCACGGTGTTGTCGAGCGGCCTGCTGCCGGAGGGCAGCCCGTTCTTTTGCAGAAGAAACGCCATGATATTGATCGAGTTCCTGACGGAGATTGAACCCGGCGCCATCATGGGCATTTGCGTGTGCACAGTGGACCAAAGCGTCGAGATCTTTTTTCCACCGTACGCGAGCCAGAACTGCTTGCCAACCAAGGCAGGCCCCATCGCGCCTTCCAGATTGGCGCCATGGCAGCTCGCGCAGGTTTTCTGGTAAGCCTTGGCGCCGCTCGCGGCCTGCTCCGGGGTGTACCAACCGCTCGATTCCGGCGCGCCATATGCCGGGACAACTGCAGCAGCAAATAGAATTGCGGCAGCGATTAGCAACGATGGAAAAACTGGCGACAACTTTTTCACGGGCGGCCGCTTCCCTCTCCAGATGAGAACATTCGTAAGAAACAGATGATTTTCGTAAGCAGCTGGTCAACTTTGTATTCCATTGGGAGCCCGCGGCACCACTGGTAGAATTGCCAGTCTGTACTTTTTTATGTGATCTCCCGCTACGGTTTGTCTGTGCGCAGTAGCTAAAATACGGGATAGTTCGGAGCTACGTCGCGGAACGCATTCACTTCCGATCCGGCCTTCACTGGAAAATACCGCTTCACCGTTGTCGCAAATCTGTCCAAATACAATTTCAGCAGTTCCGGCTTCTCGATATCCGGGATCGGCTGCAAGCGGAAGCTCTGCCGGTAGCTCCCTTTTTTCAAGGTGATCTCTCCCGCGGCCTCGGCGTTGCGCACCCATTGGGTTCTGCCGCGCGGAGCAACCAGGTAACGCTTCCCATCCGTGTCCAGCACATTCACCGGAGTTGTCAAGATCCGGCCGCTCGTGCGCCCGCGCACCTGCAAGAGGAAGTTGTGCTGGAGGCGGAAACCCAGACCCACTAAAATTCCAAACACGCGGTTGAAGATTTTCTCAACCGGTTTAGGCTCGCGAAATACGGGCAATGCTTGATCGACGTTCATGATTTCATTCTGGCCTTTGCGTTCGTCGCCGGCAACTCCGGCGGACGGCCCGATGGGGCCAGGATCGTGCGCGATTTTTTTGCACAAGCCTCCACAGATTTGCACAATCGTTCGCGTAGAATTTGATTGACGGCGCAAAGGCAAAGATTTATCTTGCGCGCAGATTGAACCGGAAGCTTTAGAACTTTACGGCTCGGTTTTGAAGGCGCAGCAAGCTTAACCGCAGGTTGCGCCGCGAACTTGAACTGCGAAGCTCGTAGCCTTGACGATTCCGTCTGGGACGGCGTAACCGGCCTCACGGCAGGTACGCCGCCAGAAGGAATCAGCAAGGTAAGAAACTTTACGGCTCAGTTTAGAGGGCGCAACAGCCTAACGGCGATTGCGCCCTCAATTTTTTGGCCTCCCTTTCCGCGCGCTTCCCTTTCGCGATTTTCTGTGCCATCGGCATCTTGTGCGTGCCGGACGATTCTGCGGTCCGGACTGAGGCGAAGGACCGCTTTTGGCTTCCGGTACCAGAACCTCCAACCAGGCCGGGCTCGCGCGTTGATGGGGTGATCCCTCGGGGTGCCTTGGGGGGTTGGGAAAAAGTGCCGGAACGAGGATCGAGAAAGGGTCAACTCGGCGACCGAAGTCTCAGTTCACCGATAGTGTTCAAGGTAATACAGCGCTCCGAACGCGAGAACCAAGGCGACGGCTGGAATTGCCAGCAGCCGCATGCTCCGCAGAGGTTGTCTCCAGTCCGCCGTGGCGAAGAACAGTAAGAATACCGGCACCAGCGCCACGATCGACAGTTGAAAGATGTGCGCCGCCGACCCTTCGTCCGTTTCGCGCGGTTGGGGCGGTTGAGCATACCCACTCAGCACCGCAAGCAACGCAATCATGGACAGAACTAGTAGGACTAAGGCGCCAACGCGGTTGATTTTCTGACCACGCGGAGTTTGCATATTCGCCTTACCTCCATACAAAACGCTGCGGGTAAGGGTTAGGATACATGGCCGCTTCTTTTTGTCAAGTACTCTGTGTAGCAAAGTACATTCGCGCGAAGCTCTTACTCGCCAGAAAGAGAGGCACCACGTAACGCACACTTACGGCTACGCGGGACGTAGGCAGAGAAAGATGTCGGCATGGAGCCAGCGCTAGAGGGACAGCGGCGGGCGGTCTTGGCTTACAGTGGAACTTCGCGAGAGTAATATGGTGAACTTTGCCACATTCGGCTAGGTTGTGATGCTGCGTCTCGGAAACGATGGACACAGTGAATATACGAATGAAAACCAAACAATATGCGCTGCTGATCAGTCCCCGCGTGGTTACGAGAGGGGATTCTATTTTTCCGCACGGCACGCTCGCGGTTCGTATCGTCCATCTGGACGGAGAAAAGATCAGCCCTCCGATGGATGCCTCTTTCAACGGGTTGGTGCTCGCATGCCAGTGGGACGAAAATGATCCAGACCAGCCGACTTATGCATGGAAAACCCTTTATCGCGAAGTGTGGAAGATCGAGCACGCCGATGCAGAGAAAATGATTAAAATGCTGCGAAAAGTGAAGCGCATCAGCACGACGGCGTCCGTCCGAAGTTTTGGCGAGTATGTGGCGGTTGTCGCCAGGGCATTGAAAATCATGCGTGCCCTAAGGGAATTGGATCACTCGACACGCCTATCGAGCTACAACTTCCATGAGTATGTTCAAGTTGAAACTTCGGGAGTCGCCGGCGTCATTGACGAGATCGTTGAGAAGGTCCGCGGCACGGCAGTAAAGTTAGACAGAAGGCAGCTCGCGGGGGCCTGACACCAACCCCGAATTCGCGTTGCCACGTGGTTGCGATGGCTTACAGCCGATTCTTCGGCTTGCGGAGAATTTTGCGCAGGGACTGGTGGACCTCTAATCCTCCGTCGTACTGAACGAATCCCTGCTTTCTGAAGCGGTTCATGAAGAAATTGATGCGCGGGCGCGTGGTGCCGACCATCTCCGCCAGGACCTGGTGACTGGGGTTGGGAATCTCGAGTGAGGCCGGGCCGTCTTCATCCAAGTGCGCGAGCCGCAGAAGAACGCGCGCAAGCCGTTGCTCCGCGGTGGAGGTGAGCAGGTCCGCCACGTGATCCCGGTAGTTCTTGACGCTGGAGAGCAGATGAGCCACCAGGGAATTTGCGGCTTTACTGTTATTGCGAATCAGTTCGAGCATCTTTTCTTTCTTGATGGTTCGAATGGAACTGGCGGTCAAAGTGATGGCCGTGGACATGCGAAGGGGATAGCCTGCCAGGCAAAGCTCACCAAAAAAGTCATTCACGCCGAGAATGGCGGTAACCGCGGATGGCTGAGTTTTCGTGCGGGTGGTGAGCCGCACGCCTCCTTCTTGAATAAAGAAGAGCGTGTCAGCAGGCTCACCTTGTGTGTAGATGTTTTGATTGCCGCCATAGCGAAAGATCCTGCCGCCCAGACTGGGCCCTGAGAAGAAACCCTTAACGTGAGAGGCGATATGGCGGATGCGTTCCATTAGTCGTTGCCCTCCTGGCCTGCGCGTTTCGAGGTGAGGAATCAGACCCCGTTCCGGGCAAGAGTGTAATTAACGAAAAAATGTCTGTCTGTTCAGTATTGAACAACCGGCCTAGGCTCAGAGCGCCATACGCAGGCGGTACAATGCTGTGCGTATGGGGGACGCGGCACGCGGGGTTATGCGTTCGATTGCACTCGCGGAATTGATAGGATACGAAGGCGGATGAAAAGGAGGTCCAATGGAACGGACGATTGAAGTACTGCACATGACGGTGGAAGTGAAACGAGACTTTGAAAGTTTTACGCGAAACATCGAGCAGGCCCTCGGCCGGTTTGACCCTGCGTTGATCAAGGATCTGGCGTCTGCTCCCGCGGAGGCGCAAAAGAAGTTGGAAAAGATGGCGGGAGAAGAGGGCCTGATGCTTTTCGACATTCAGGACCATGGAGCACTGCTGAACATTGTGGGAAGCCCCAAAAAAGCCAAGCAGTACGTGGTGGGAAATCCGCTGATTGCGATGACGATGACGCGGCATGATATCCGGGCGGCGCTTTATGCGCCATTGCGAGTATTGGTGTATGAAGCGGAGGACCGCACGACGAGAGTGGAGTTTGATCAGCCTTCTTCTCTCTTTGGCCAATTTGACCATCCGGAAGTTACGAGCGTGGGGCGATCGCTGGACAAGAAATTGGTTAATTTGGTCAGGAAGGCGGAAGAGGGTGCGGGAAAAGGAGCGGTGGCGGGCTGAGGGAAACTGAGTTACTTCCAGCCGCGGATGGATTCGGGTCGGATTAAGCTGGGGTGGTGGCTTTCGGCTCGGTTGCTCATACGCAGGGAATAGCCGTTGGCGAGGTAGGACGGTATATCGCGGTCATCGGAAATGGGGATGTAGGGGCCTTCTTTACCCAGGCTGACGTGGTAGCGGTTATCTTTATAGCGATGCGGGAGCAAACGGATTCCGGACTTTTTACCGCGAGAGACGATCGCGAACATCATAGAAATCCTCCGAACGATTGGGTGGACCGGGTGACGCCAATATGCGCGTTTGGCTGGAGCGGCGCAAGATGATGGAGGGAGTCGACTGTGGAAATGATGAGGAAGAACGGATACTTGGGATCCTGAAAGAGCATGATGCAGGGCTTCCCGGCGGTTTGCGCCGGGAACCGAGAAACCGAGGGACTTGCCGAAATAGAGGACAGAGAGGGCCTAAGGTATCGTGCCCCCGCGCGGATCGGATATTTTAGGAAACATTCCTATAGGCTGGCTCGTACCTACCTGCAAGAACCCGCCTGCGGCTGGATTGGGGGCTAGCGGCGGGGCCAGGAGGCATTCCGCCATGACCAGCCTTACGCCCAGCTTTTGCAAGAAGGCCGCACTCATCACAGCAGCGGCGGTGGCTCTCTCACCGATCGGGGCATGGGCCCAGACCACGACAGACAAGACGAGTTCAAGTTCGACGGCTTCCGCGAAGCCGGACCGGTGGCTGCACGTGCGGGTGATTAGCACGGACGGCAAGGGGGAAACGGTGCGCGTCAACGTGCCGCTGGAGCTGGCAGAGAAAGTGCTGCCGGCGATCAACCACGACCGGCTGCATGACGGCAAGGTGAAGATCGACTGCGCGCACGTGAATGACGTGGACCTGCGCGCGCTGGCGGAAGCCATCCGCAATTCGAAGGACGGCGAATACGTGACCGTGCAGGGCAACGACAACGATGTGCGCGTAGCCAAGCAGAGCAACTACCTAATCGTCCATGTGCTGGACAAGGGCAAAAGCAAGAAGCAACAGGTGGAAATCAAGGTGCCGATGAAGGTGGTGGATGCGCTCTTCTCAGCGGGCAAGGATGAGCTGGACCTGGTGGCGGCGCTGCACGCGCTTTCAGCACAGGGCGACACCGAACTGGTCTCCGTGAAGGACGAGGAAAACACCGTGCGCGTGTGGCTGGACTCGAAAAACGTCACGGAATAGATGGGAAACGAACGGAAATTGTTGAACTCGGCAGGCATAAATCAGGCGGGCAGGAGAGAGACATGCTATTTCTCGCGAAAGCAGCACTGGGACTTGGCGGGACGATCGTACTGGCAGGCGCATATACGTTTCATGAGGGCGTGATCCGGGTGGACGTGGATGAATCCCGCGCGGGCGGCTCGCACGTACATATGTGGGTTCCGGCGGCGGCGGTGCCGATGGCGTTGCACATCGTTCCGAAGCGGCACTTTATGTATACCTCAGAGCACGGGCGCGATTTTGTGCCGTTGGCATACGCAATTGTTAAGGAATTGAAGAAGTTTCCGGACGCGGAGTTGATCGAAGTGGACGACGGCACGCAGCATGTGCGCATCCGCACGCACGAAGGCAAGTTGCAGATTGATGAGACCGAGCCGGGGCAGGATGTGCACCTGCTGATTCCGCTGTCCACGCTCGAGGATGTCACCAGCCAGTTGGAGGCCAACGCGCCGAGCGCGTGAGGCGGGTAGTTGAGGCGAAAGCTGAGCTGCAGCAAGTGCGCTACGGAGTAGCGGCGTCGGCTTGCGCGGGCTGCGACGATTTTCCGGGCTGAAAATAGAGTTCTTCGAACATGGCGTCCTTCTTCCAGCGGGCACGCTGGAGAATGCCGCGCGCGTTTTCCACCATGTTGGGATGGCCGCAGAGGTAAGCGGTGGTTGTTTCCGGGCGTAGGCCCCAGGAATCGGTGAACTTGCGGAGCAGATCATCCACACGGCCGGTTTCACCGGTCCAATTCTCGTCTTCCCAGGGGCGGCTGACCGTGGCGACGTATTCGAACCACGGCGTTTCGGCCGCGATGCTCTCCAACTCTTCCCGATAGCCAAACTCCCACGAACGGCTCCCGCCCTGCAAACAATACAGCCTGTGGCCGCCGGGCATGGCACGGTCGCCACTCTTCCAATCGCGATAGAGCGTCCGAACGTAACTGACGAACGGCGCGATACCGGTGACGGTGGAGACCAGGAGGTGCTGGGTGCGGCCGCTGCGCAGGTCGAGCGTGAAGCGGCCTTTGGCGATCTTGCGGCAGAGGAGGGTGTCGCCGACTTTCAATTTGTAAAGATGCGGGGTGAGTTCACCGTGAGGGACGAGCTCGATGAAAAATTCCAGGGATTTTTCGTAAGGCGAGGAGACGATGGAGTAGGCGCGTTCGATGCGTTTGCCGTCGCGTTCGAATCCGAGTGTGGCGTACTGGCCTGCGCGGTGTTCGAACGGGCCGCCGGGATCGACGCGCAGGAGCCACAGATCGGGCGAAAGGTCACGGCGCTCCACAATGCGCGCGAGGAAATGTTTGTCGGCTGATGGGGGCATTCCTTTTTCTCCACTCGTTCGAATGCTGCGGCGCTCTTCATCGCGCTATAAAAAACGCGCTGGGCGGAGCCAGAGTCAGCTCCGCCCGTAAACGGAATCTTTTGAACAGCCGGCGGGCTATCGCAATCGGCTAGCTGTTCGAATCGGGGCTACTGCGGTTTTTGTTGCTGCATGCGCTGCATCATCTGGCGCTTCATTTCTTCGGGATCGAAAGTCTTGACCGGGCCGGTGATGTGGTCGGTGGCGTCGGTGATTATCTTGACCAGCACCATGGTGTGGCCCGGCGAAACCTCTCTTACAATTCCGAAGGGCGTTACTTTGTCGCTGGTCCAGATGTCGCTGTCGCCGGTGTCCCCTGTGCCTTTGTCTTTTTTCCAGTGCTTGCAGGCGAAAGTTCCGCCGGGCACAGTGATCGTTTCCATTCCGGCGGCGGTCCACTTCTCGATTTCGTCATGCATGCGGCTCTTCGCTTTGTCCGTGGGACGATAGGGCATTTCCATGGCGGGCTGGCCCGGCTGCTGCATGATCATGCGGGTAAACTGAAAATCATCCTTGGTGAAGAGGACCTTCGCGTACATCATCCCGCTCTGGGTCTTTTCCTGGCGCGCTATTTCCATCCAGAATCCATCCTTGCCATCGACGGATTCCTTGCCGACGATGGTGATCTCCTGGAGTTCGGGCGCGGAACTCGATTTATCTCCCTGCGTTGTCTGGTATTGGGCGCCCTTGCCAACCACGGGGTTAATGACCTCGGCGATGGCCGGTTTGCTGAACCAACTCGAGCCCATTTGGGCTTGCGCGGCAGTGACTAAACCCAGAGAGATGACGGCGGCGATCAAGACCAGAACTCGCTTCATGTTGGCTCCTTTTGTTTATTCTGCGCCCGCAGCCGCGCGACCTATTCGTAGGCCAGCGCCACCACGGGATCGTAACTGGCTGCACGCAATGCCGGGTAGGCCGCTCCGGTGGCCGCTCCCAGGAGTGCGAGCGCGACCGCGGAGAAGATCCAGCCAGGCGAAATCAGGATGGTAAGGCCGGGATTGGTCTGTTTCAAAATGGCTTGCGTCAGAAAGGTGATGGCGATGCCCAGCCCGGTGCCGAAGAGAGTGAGAATCAAGGTTTCGCCGAGCAGCATTCGAACGACGTCGAAGCGGGAAAATCCGAGAGCTTTCAGGATGCCGATCTCGCGCGTGCGCTCCATCACCATGGTGTGCATGTTTAGCAGAACTACCAGAAAACTCACCACAATTCCCAGGGAAACCATCGTACGGGTAAACGGGCGAAGCTGCGGCAAGTTCGAGGATGTCATTAGGGAAACGTATTCGGAGAGGGAGCGGATGCTGTTCTCGGGCAGGAGCGCAACGATTTGTGCGCGCGCAGCTTCCGTATCTCCTTTGCTTCTAACATAAAACATGGAAACGCGTCTTTCGGCGCCGGCAATCTGCTGGGCGGTGCGAAGAGGAATGAAATAACGTGCGCCCTTGCCATGGGCAACGATCCCGCAAACGGTAAACTCATGATTCAACAGGGTGACGTGACTGCCTACCTTTAGATGGCGAGTCTGCGCCATGATGTCATCGGCGATCAATTCGTCCGGCCCTTCGAACGGCCGGCCATCGCGAAACAAAAATCCTTTGCTAAGAGCATTGAAACGCTTGTAGTCAATGCCGTAGATCATGACCAGGTTCTTTGGTTCCGTCTGGATGAAGGTCGGCGCTACCTCATCCACTTGACTCAACGAGCGGATCTGGTCGCCAAGCGACTCCTGCATGACGGCACTGGTGAAGGAAAAGAAAATGGAGGAGTTTGGAGGCTGCACAAGAATATCGGCGCCAACGCCTTCCACGCGCTTGCCCCATTCGGAAATGACTCCCGAAGTGAGACCAACTATCATGAGAACGAGAATGACCTGAATGGCGATGGCCGTGACGCTGAGAAAACTGCGAAGCGGACGGGCAGCGATGCTGCCCCAGAACATTTGAAGGAGAGAAAATGGGCCGTCGTAGGTTTCGGTCATGGAGCAGAACCAATTTCGTACTGTATCATCTTGATTTAACAGGGGCAAAGCGTCCGCGGAGCACGACGAAGGCCGAATTTCGGAAAAAATATTTCTGTGGGATTAAGATTTCAACACAAGTGTTGATAAGTTTGTGGAAATCCCTGGCTCGCGGAGAGCTAACTTCCGACTCTTCAACGTCGTTCGCCGCTTTGCACTATTTCGGTGCAAGTCATTTTATTTTGCTGCTTGCGGACGCAGATGCGCGATGATTTTCATCGGAAAAGAATTGCCGGTTTGAAACAAATAAAAAGATGAGAACTAATTTCGCGCGGCAATCAAACAAGTTTGCTTCGCAACTTGCACAGTTCAGCTTTCAATCTCGTTGTTTAATACCACTTGGGCGGACGTTCGAGATGGACCTTAATTGTTTGCTTGACCTCGTTTATGTCGTACCAGCGTCCATAAGACTTCCATCCCTCGGCGACAACCTGGATTAGAACTCTACCGAAGGGTGTATTCGGGATGTGGGCGATGCCTTCGCGGTTGGTTTTTACATTCAATTCCAGTTTCTTGTCTTTCTTCAGTTTCCGTTCTTCAACGTACTTCAAGTACACGCTGGCGTTCTCCACCGGCGTATCCTTTTCACCCCCAAGCACTTCAATAGTGACGCGGCTCAAGGATTCACCCTGATCCTGGGGAGGCGAGTCCTTCGAAGGTGGCGCGGCAGAAATCTGCGCCACAGTCTGGTGTGCAACCAGAATCAGCGCAGCGAGACACAAACAGCCGGTGAACCTTTGCAGGGATTTCATAGGTTGTTGAACTCTATCCTCTACGCAAGGAGGGGCCGGGTCAAGTCTCGCTCCTCCGTGATTCGATGCCATTCACCAGGGAACTGCTGCTCGGTGGTTCCCGGGCGTGGAAACTTCGCGCGCACTCTATTTGACTCGTTGAAATGGCTAATGTAAGTTCTCAAGAAACTGGTTGGCAGGCAAGAGCGTGGCGCATGGGCCATGAATCTTACCTGTCCAGTTCAGGGTCATATGTCCTAAGGCCCGAGATTCCGCCAAATCCGGCACACAGCCCTCACTGTGACAGAGATCTTTTGCCGCGGCGGGAATCCTTTTGGTGCAGGGATGAGCGGAAAGTACGGCTCCGCATGGGACGGAGCCGCGCGAGGAACTGCAAGGAGATTACGATGGGATTTGCCACCAACGCCATTCATGTGGGACAGGAGCCGGATCCCGCAACGGGAGCGATTGTCGCGCCCATCTATCAGACCTCGACGTACGTAAACGAAGAACTGGGGAAGAACAAAGGTTACGACTATGCGCGGACGAATCATCCCAACCGCAAAGCGCTGGAACGCACGCTGGCGAAGCTGGAGGGCGGACATAGCGCGTATGTTTTCTCGTCCGGCATGGCTGGGATTGACGCGGTTTTCCGGCTGCTGCGTCCGGGCGACCACATCGTTCTATCGGAAGCGGTCTACGGCGGAGTCTTCCGCCTTTCCACGCAACTGCTGGTGCACTTCGGCCTGGAATTCAGCTTCGTGGACACCTCGACGCCCGAGGCCGTGAAGATGGCGCTGCGTCCGAATACCAAGATGCTGTACATCGAGACGCCAACGAATCCAACATTGCGCGTGACGGATATCTCCGTGATGGCGAAAATCGCCAATGAGCGCAACGTCACCATGGTGGTGGATAACACTTTCCTGAGTCCCTACTTGCAACGCCCCATCGAGCTCGGCGCGCACATCATCGTGCATTCGATGACCAAATATTTGAATGGCCACAGCGATTCCACGGGTGGCGCGGTGGTATTGACGCGTCCCGAAGACGCGGAAAAAATTTATTTCATCCAGCGCTCCGCTGGCACCGGACTCGCGCCAATGGATTGCTTTTTGATTTCTCGCGGGATCAAGACATTGGCGGTTCGCATGCTGCAGCACAACGCCAATGGCATCAGCGTGGCGCGCCATCTGGACGCGCACCCCAAAGTTCGTAAGGTGTTTTACCCGGGGCTGCCCTCCCATCCACAGCACGATATCGCGCGGCGGCAACAAAAGGGCCCCGGCGCCATGCTGTCATTCGATCTGGGGTCGCTGGATGCCGCACGGCGGTTCTTGAATCACGTGAAGCTCTGCGCGTTGGCGGAAAGTCTCGGCGGTGTGGAAACGCTGATTTCCCTTCCGGCGATGATGACGCACGCTTCCATGCCCAAGGAAACCCAGGAGCGCGTGGGCATCACCGAAGGACTTGTGCGCCTCTCGGTAGGTATCGAAGACGTGGAAGACATCATCGCCGACCTCGACCAAGCCCTGCTGTACGTTTAAGTATTCTATTTACGGACTATTGTCGCCTCACCTTATGGAATGCTCCAGCCACTTCAGATAGTCCTTTGAACCTGCGGCAATCGGCAAGGCGATGAACTCCGGGACTTCGTAGCTGTGGAGGCGCTTCACTTCTTTCTCCAGCTCGGGCAGCCGCTTGGCGGTGGTTTTGATCAACAGAAGATACTCGCGAGCTCTTTCGAGCTTCCCCTTCCACGTGTAATACGAATCCGCGGGGCTTAGGATGACATTAACGCATGCGGCCAGCCGCTTGCTGACGACGCTGCGGGCGATGTGCCGCCCTTCCGTCAATGTTTCGCACGTGACCAGCACAATACGATTCTGTCGGCCTGCTCGCATGGCTTCCCTCCCTCGTTCGAATCCCGGCGCGGCGAAGTGCTTTTGTCTTTGACGAACTGCGACTAGAATACCGCTCCATGGCAACCTCTCCCATCAAGTTTGGAACTTCGGGCTGGCGCGGTCTGATTGCGGATGATTTTACGTTCGCCAATGTGCGGCTTGCGGTGACGGCGATTGCGGAACACGTGAAAACGAAGGCCAAGCAGCCGACCATTCTCGTGGGCTACGACACACGATTTTATTCTGAGGAGTTTTCGCAGCTGGCTGTCGATATTCTGCAGCACCACGAGATTCGAACGCTGCTCTGCGAAACGTTCACGCCCACGCCCGCGGTGGCCTACGAAATCATGCGGAGAAAACTTGACGGCGCGATCAACTTCACCGCGAGCCACAATCCCGCTCAGTATCACGGTTTGAAATTTTCTTCGGCGGATGCGGGGCCGGCGCTGCCGGAGGTGACGAAGGACATCGAAGCCCGCGTCGCGAAAATGATTGCCAAGGACGGTCCGTTCCCGATGACTCCTGCCGCGGGATCCCACGGCAAGAATTCTTCCGGCGAGAGGGTGAATCTTCGGGAAAACTATTTAAGGCGTCTGGAAGAATTGGTGCACTTCGATACGCTGCGCAAAACAAAGTCAGGATTTGTAATAGACGCTCTGCACGGTTGCGGCGCGGGGTATCTGGACCGGGCGTTCGCGGACCATGGCGTAACTGTGCAGGCGATGCGCACCGAACGGGATTGCCTTTTTGATGGCACAGGGCCGGACGTCTCCGAAGAAAATCTTGCGCCGCTGCGGAAGGCGGTGATCGATTCGAACGCGACAGCGGGACTGGCAACGGATGGCGACGCCGATCGCTTTGGGATTGTCGATCGCGATGGGACGTGGATTCAGCCAAATCTGATCCTCGCGCTGGTGTACGACTACCTGGTCGAAACGCGCAAATGGAAGATGCCCGCGGCGCGCAGCGTTGCCACCACACAAATGATCGATGCCGTGGCGAAGTCGCACGGGCAGACAACATACCAAACGCCAGTGGGCTTTAAATACATCGGCCAGCTGATTCGCGAAGACAAAATTGCCCTGGGCGGCGAGGAGAGCGCGGGGCTTACGATTCGCGGCCACGTTCCGGAGAAGGACGGAATTCTCGCGTGCTTGCTGGTGGCAGAGATGATCGCAGCGCGCGGCGCTTCAATCGCCGAACAGATTCGCGCGATGTTCAAAAAACTGGGGCGCGAATTCTGGCCGGTCCGTGAGAACCTGCATCTCAGCGACGAACAAAAAGCAAATGCGGTAAAGCGGGTGGTGGTGGACGCTTCGACACTACTCGGCCGGAAAGTCGTATCTATTGACCGCACCGATGGAGCAAAATTTGTCTTTGATGACGGCTCGTGGATGCTATTGCGGTTGTCCGGGACGGAGCCGTTGCTTCGACTGTATGTCGAGGCGGAAAGCGCCGCCGCTTCCGCGAAGTTGACCGGCGAAGCGACGAAGTGGGTTTTGCAGGGCTGAACGAGATGGCTGCCAAAGAAAAAATCCAGCCGATTTTGAAACAGCACGCGCGCGCCCTGCTGGGGCTGCTGGTACTGGTGCTCATAGTGCACGACGTTTTTGGCACGCATGGATTCCTGGCGATGCGGCGGACGCAGAGCGAGATCAGAAAAGTGGAAGCCGCGCTCGATCAGTTGAACAAGGAAAATCTGGACCTCGAGCGGGAAGTGAAAGAGCTGAAGACCGATCCCTATAAGATCGAAGGCATCGCGCGCAACGAAATGGGGTTGGCGCGGCCCGGCGAAGTAATCATCAAGATTCCCCAGTCGCAACAATTGCTGCACGACCCTACCGTGAAGCCCTGACGGTCTGGTTTTTCCACGACGTCCGCAACAAAGACAGCACCACCATCGCGACGAAAATGATGAGCAGGCCGCCGGTGGCTTTCAGCTCGCTGCACTGGCCTTTCGGCAGAATGGAAAATCTTCCGTAGACGAACTCGATGTGCACCCAGTAGACCAGCAGCGAAGTCTTGCCAAGCTGGATGATAGGGCTGAAGCCCTTCTGCGCAAAGCCCCAACGGCACCAGGCGTAAACGAGAAAAAGAATGATAAGGAGGATGCCGCAGCGAAGGAGAAAAAAATTCGGGCTAGTATGCCAGTAGTCGTACACGGCGTAAAGGCGAATGGGGGAAGCGTCGAAGAGAATCGAGAGAATGCCGGCGAGAATTCCGGCGCCGCCAATCACGGCAAAGGCCAGGGCTTCCCTGCGCCGCGCGAACTCCAAAAATAAAAAGAATCCGACGGCGAGTCCCGCAAAAGCAAACGCCGACCAGGGAAACACCGGAAAGAGCCACGGCTGAGGCTGGTCGAAAATGTGCACGCCATTGATGTAGGACTCCAGCGGCCATGGGAGAAATTTTGGGCGATGGGCGGTCCAGAGCGGCGGCGTGGCCATTGCCACGATCGTCGCAGCAAATAAACTTGTCACAAGCGTGCGATTTCGCGTCGCCGCTACGTCGCCCGCTCCTGTGAGCCAGCACAGCACGCCCATGAGCATCATCGAAAGGCCCAGGATGTTCAGGACATCGACGCGCAATAGGTCCGTCCATGGCGACCACGGAAAACCCAGCGCGAATTCCTGAACACGAAAGAGCAGGCCCAGCCCGAAGATTTCTGCGCCGCGCAGGATGGTTTGTCTCGCAATGGCGTTGCGGTCCACCCCCTTTTCGCGCAGGCGCTCCGTCACGAGAGCGAACGAAAGCCCCGACAGAAAAATAAAAAGAGGCGCGGGCAGCGTTCCGCCGAGGCGTGACCACGCGAGCAGGGAGGACTTACGCGCCTCCGGACTCAGCCACGAGTCATAACAATGCGTCTGAAACATCAGCACGCACGCGAGTCCGCGCATCCAGTCGATATACGCGAGCCGTCGTGCCGCGGGTTGAATTTGGTCTGCCATCGCTCTGCGTTACAATCCTCGTTTGTCTGCCACTCGACAACTCGGTCCATTCGCGACGCTCGGACTCTGGGCGGCGCTGACCCTTACGGGGGCGCTTTACGCGTCCTGGCTTGGCTATGGCGGCCGCGGCTTTGCGGCCACGTTGACGGCGTTCTCTCTCTTCTTTCTGGTGATGCTGCTTTTTGCCGCACGGGGCGTTGCCGATTGGCTAGCAGCGCGCTTTGGCGCCGGCGGCAGCTACATGCTCGGCGTCGCGGTGTTCCTTGTCTACCTGATTTACGCTCTGGGGACAAATACTTTCGCCTTCGCACGTGTCGCGGCCGTGGCAGGTCTCATTTCGCTGCCGCTGGCGCTGGCCGCTTCCGCGGAACGCCGGCCCGCCGGAGCCTGGCAAGACTTCCTGGCCATCGCGGGAATCTGGGTGGCGGTGAAATTCTCTCCCTCGCACTGGCTCTGGCCATATCCCGGCGGGAGGCTCGCCTACGTATTCACCGTGCTGCTGTGCGTCAATATCGCGCTCGCCTCGTTCGTGCTGTTGCGCCCGATGAATGGGATCGGGTACTCGATCGGCTGGGGACGCCGCTGGAGTTTCTTCGTGCTCGCGAGCCTCATCGTCTTCGCGTGCATCGCCATTCCGCTGGGTCGGGCCATTCACTTCATTCAATTTGCGCCGCACTGGGGTGAATGGAAGTCGCTGCCCCTCCTGTCGCTGGGCGTTTTTTTCTTCACCGCGTGGCCAGAAGAATTTCTCTTCCGCGGCTTGCTGCAAAATATGCTGGCGCGCGCTTCGAACAGCGACTTTGCCGGCTGGTGGACCGCCTCCATTCTTTTTGGCTTCTCGCATATCACCAACATGGGCTTTCCCAACTGGCGGTACGTTCTACTGGCTTCGATCGCGGGATTTTTTTATGGCTGGACGTGGCGCAAGACGGGCTCGATCTTTGCTTCCGCGCTGGTGCATGCCGGGGTGGACGTGCTGTGGCATCTCCTGTTCCGGCCCGCGTAGCGTGTTCGATCTGGCGGCTGGATACCCATTTAAAATATTAATGATTGGTAGTTAATAATTAGAGGAAGCAAGCGCACGGAAGCACTCGACAGTAGTGCAATTTCCCGTTTACGATCGAAACTAGTAGGACCATCAAGAAGACCTTCGCATGGTGACGGAGAATTTCACACACCATGACCACTTCCGCGACGCTCGAGTTCGTGCTGGTGTCCAGCGACTACGCCATGGTGACCGCGGTCTCCCGCGGCATGAAGAAGTACGGCGCCAAGGTCAGTCTTTCCCCCTCTGCTGACGCCGCGCGCGAAAGCCTCAGCCGGCGCAAGATTGACGGCGTGTTCATCGATATGGAAGTTTCCGACGCATTGGGACTGATCGCCGCCATCCGCAAAGGAACGTCCAATTCGAAAGCGGCGATTTTTGCTTGCGTTCGAAGCTCGAAAGAATCCACGGCCACGCTGAGCGCGGGTGCCAATTTTCTTCTCCTGAAACCTCTAACCGAGGAAAGCGTCGCGCTGCACATCACCATCGCAAGAGATCTACTGGAGCGCGAACGCCGCCGCTATTTCCGTCATGCCGTGAGTTTGCCTGTGAGTTTGAGAGACAGCGATGGGGAACAACGCGCCCGAATGACAAATTTGAGTGAGGGAGGCATGGCGGTGCGCACATCGCGGCCGCTGAAATACTCCTCAGTCGTGGAATTCGAATTCGAATTGTCCTTCGGCGTCACTGTTAGTGGCAAAGGACAAGTCGCGTGGACCAACAAAGAAGGCCTGGCTGGAATCTTCATGCAGATGATTCATGGGAAGGGCCGCGAACTGCTCGAAGCCTGGCTTGTCTCGCGGGAACAGCTTGCCGCGACGGGCGTTACCGCAGAATCTCCTTCGTCGTAATTCCTCAGCGGAAGACCATATACGTTGAACTGAAAGCTGGTCAGGGATAGACTCCGCGCATTCCGGATGTGGCACGGTCCGACGAAATTTGGCGGAAACCGGCTTGAATACAAGACGGTGAACGGCTCGCGCTGCCCTCGACAGGAGCCTGGATGTCACAACTTTCGCCGATCAGCTCGACGCGTGGTTTCCGAGTGTCCAGCCACGAGAAGGAGGACACGACCGTAGTGGAGTGCCACGGCAAATTGACGGTCGAGAATACTCCGCTGCTGAGAAGCGAAATGAAGAGCATCATGGGACAAAAGAAACGGATTGTTCTGGACCTGAAAGAAGTTCCTTTCATGGATAGCTCGGGTCTGGGGACACTCGTGGGTCTGTACGTCTCGGCAAAGACCAGCCGATGCGAGTTCCGAATGGTCAATGCAAATCAGCAGATCCGGGAGCTTCTGAAAATCTCCAATCTGCTTCTCCTGTTTGAAAGCGCGGGCCGCCATGGCGGCAAATGGATGTAACCCCGCCCGGAATGTTCCCCACCGATTCTCCAGCGGCAAAGTGGGACACCCGCTGCCGAGCCCCTATCATTCGCTGGGATCGAGCGTCTAAGCTCCCAGTTGTCAGGAACATAAGTCAGATTGCAGCCGTATCTTCCTTTTGGAGGTTGCCTATGGACACGCTATGGCAAGACATCCAGTTTGCGCTGCGAATGATGCGCAAGAATCTGGGCTTCACGACTGCAGCGGTGCTATGCCTGATGCTCGGAATCGGAGCGACTACTGGAATTTTTACCGTGGTGAACGCCGTCCTCTTGCAACCACTTCCCTATTCTCGCCCCGAACAACTCATTCGAATCTACACCGAGTTTCCGACATTTCCGAACGGCGGCCTCCACCGTTTCTGGACTTCCGGACCGGAATTTCTCGATCTGCGCCGCGACACGCATTCCTGGGCGTCGCTGGACGCCTGGATCACGGCGGGGGCAAACCTCGCCGGAAAGACGCAGCCGGTGCGCGTCGCCGCGGCGTACGTCAGCGGCGGATTGTTGGAGACGCTAGGTGTGACGCCGGTCAAGGGGCGACTGATCTCGCAGTCGGACGATGCCCCCGGAGCGCCGGTGGTAGCCGATATTTCCTTTGGTACGTGGCAGAGTGTTTTTGCGAATGATCCCAACGTCGTCGGGCGTGAGACGTATCTCGATGGCCTGAAGTGCACCATCATCGGCGTTATGCCGAAAGGGTTTCAGTTTCCTCCCGGTGAGCAAGAGCCGGCACAAATCTGGACTGCGTTGCAATTGGATCCCGCAAAGCCGGGAAATCGGGGCGGTCACAACTACTTTCTGCTGGGACGGCTGAAGCCAGGAGTTTCCGCCGGAGCGGCACAAGGCGAACTGGCATCCCTCGTCCAGAGTTATGGCGAAAAGAAAGTGCCGAAGGTGCACAGCTTTGACCCGAAAAATCACACCATCGTCAGTTTTCCGTTGCAGGCGGAGGTGGTTTCCAGTGTTCGTCCGGCACTCTTGATGCTGCTTGGGGCGGTAGTTTTCGTTTTGCTGATTGCAAGCGTGAATGTGGCGAATTTGCTGCTTGCGCGCGCGGAGGCGCGGCGCAGGGAGATTGCCATTCGCGGGGCGCTGGGTGCCGGCCTGGTACGGCTGGCGCGGCAATTTGTTACCGAAGGAATTCTGCTGGCGCTGTGCGGAGGAATCCTGGGCGTGGGACTCTCGCTCGGATGCGTGCGGCTGGTGCAGCTTACGAATGCGGGCGGCATTCCGCGCGCGGATGAAATCACCATGGACTGGCGGGTGCTAGTTTTCACTCTCGGGACGAGCGTGGTTACCGGAATTCTCTTTGGGCTCGCGCCGCTGGCGCCATTGCTCGTCAGCGGGATCTCCGAATCGTTGAAGGACACAGCAGGCAGTACGACGGCGGCGGCAGTGGCGCAGATTTTCCGGCGCGTCCTGGTGGCCGGCGAACTGGCGATGGCGCTGGTATTGCTGATTGGCTGTGGATTGATGGTGCGAGCTTTCTGGAAACTGCAGGAAGTCCATACCGGGCTGAATGCGGACAACGTGATCACCATGCACGTCTCGCTGCCGAGCGGCACATATACGGACGCTGCGAAGATCACGGATTTCTGGACGCGCCTCGATGGCCGGCTGACGAGTCTTCCAGCCGTGCAATCCGCGGCGCTGGTATCCGGATTGGCGCCGATGCGCCCCCCCAACATGAATGACACGGATATCGAAGGATTTGTGCCGACCGAGGGCGGCCCGATCCAAAATGTGGATTTTTACCAGGCGGTGAGCAAAGACTATTTCGCGACCATGGGCATTCGCCTCATGGATGGGAGATTGTTCGACGGGCGGGATGTGCAAGGCGCTCCGGACGCCGTGATCATCAACAAGACCATGGCGATGACGTTCTGGCCCAATCAGAATGCGGTTGGACGGCGCGTTCGTCCCGGAGGTGCAAAGGACTGGAGCACGATCGTCGGAATCGTGGACGATGTGAAAAACGCCGGGCTCGACCGCCCGGCTGGCACCGAGATTTATCTGCCCTACCAGCAACCAGGGGGCAAGGGCAGTTCAGATATGTATGTGGCGATGCGCGCGCAGGCGGGAGACCCGCGGTCGCTGGCAGGCGCGGTGCGCGAACAGCTGAACGAAATCGATCCTTCACTGCCCTTGGCAGATGTGCGTTTGATGGAGGATGTGCTGACTCGCGCACAGGCGCGGCCACGATTTCTTACTTTGCTGCTGACGCTTTTCTCCGGGGTGGCGCTGGCGATCGCGACCGTCGGAATTTATGGCGTGGTGTCGTATTCCGTGGCGCGGCGCACGAAAGAATTTGGATTGCGTATGGTGCTTGGCGCGCAAGGCGGGGATGTGCTGGGGCTAGTGATGAAACAGGGGGCCGGCATGGTGGCGATTGGAATCGCAGTCGGGCTGGCGACGGCATTTGCGCTGACGCGGTTGATGGCCAGCCTGCTTTTCGGCGTGACCGCGACGGACATCCCCACGTTTGTGAGCGTCACCATAATTCTGTTTGGGGTCGCGCTGGCGGCTTGCTACATCCCCGCGCGAAGGGCAACCCGCGTCGATCCGATCCAGACGCTGCGGTACGAGTAGCGCAGCGCTCTGCCGCGCTGTACTATTGCTCTCCCGCGCAACCCGCCGGCGGGAGTCAAGAATGGGTACGAAGTTGGGGCCCGCTTGAATGTCCGCGACGCGGAAAATGATTGCGAGAAAATAACCGAGTAAATCGCCTGCGCATCTGTCGCGAGTAGATTCGGGATTCGAAACCTTGGAGGATGGAATGACGAAGCCAATGACGCCAGAGCAAGCTGTTTTTCTGTTGCACGAAGTCTATCTGCCCGTTCTAAAAGCTGAGCATCGCACCACGAGAACGCTGCTCGAAGCAGTGCCAGCGGGCAAGCCCGACTACCGGCCGGATCCCAACGCGAAGAGTGCGATGGAGTTGGTGCGGCACATTGCGGCGGCGGAGAACCGATTTTTGGAAACTACCATCAACGGCGAGTTCAGCACCGCTCCTGCGGCATTTCCCGAGAGCGCGAAAACTGCGGCAGATTTTGCAGCGTGGTATGCGGAGCGATTCGAAAAGAATTGCGAAAAGCTCACGAAGTTGAGCGGCGAGCAACTCGTGAAAATGGTGGATTTCCGAGGAATGTTCCAGCGGCCCGCTGTTACTTTTCTGCAGCTCGGATTGAACCATTCGATCCATCATCGCGGGCAGCTGTCCACGTACTTGCGGCCGATGGGCGGCAAAGTGCCGGCCATCTATGGCGAAAGCTACGACAGTGAACAAGCCAAGAAAGCTGCAGGCTAATAGCTGCAATTTGAGGGACGCCTACTTCCGGCGCTTGTTGTGTGAACTGCAGTTTCGCCGAACGATGGCGTCACGAAGCAGTTCCTGCAAAATATTTACTTAACAACACCAGTCAATGGGCTCGAAGCGGAGGCGTACAGGCGCTTGGGCATGCGGCCGGCGAGATAGGATTTGCGGCCGGCGATGACCGCGTCGCGCATGGCTTCGGCCATCAGGACGGAGTCGGCAGCTTCGGCGATGGCGGTGTTCATGAGCACGCCGTCGGCGCCCAGTTCCATGGCGACAGCGGCGTCAGAGGCGGTGCCTACCCCAGCGTCGACGATCATGGGAACTTCGGTGATGCGTTCGCGCAGGATGCGGAGATTGGCGGGATTCTGAATGCCAAGCCCGGAGCCGATGGGCGCGGCGAGTGGCATGACCGCGGCAGCACCGGCGTCGATCAGTTTGCGGGCGGCGATGAGGTCGTCGTTGGTGTAGGGGAGTACGACGAAACCTTCCCTGACGAGGACGCGGGTGGCTTCGATGAGTTGCTCCGTGTCTGGAAATAATGTTTGCTGGTCGCCGATAACTTCGAGCTTGATCCAATTGGATAGACCAACTTCGCGGCCGAGGCGCGCGGTGCGGATGGCTTCGTCGGCGGTATAGCAGGCCGCGGTGTTTGGCAGGATGAAGATTTTTTCGCGATCGATATAGTCAAGAAGCGATTCCTTGCTGCGATCAGTGAGGTTCACACGGCGAACGGCGACGGTGACCATGTCGGCGCCAGAAGCGGCGTGGGCGCGAGCCATTTCCTGGAAGCTGCGGTACTTCCCTGTTCCGACGATGAGGCGCGAGCTGAAGGCGCGGCCTGCGACGACCAAGTTGTCCGGCATGGTGACCTCAGTGGGATTTTAGACCTTCGCAGGCGCGGGGACAAATCGGAAGAAAAAATTTAACACAGAGAACTCAGAGATTGCGGAGAAGAGCGGCTCGCCTCAGAAGGCGAGCCCTACGAGAGGATTAGTCCTGTAGGATGGGGCGAGGTTCGGAAACGTCGGCGTAAAGGGATTCGATGACGCTCTGATAGTGCTGTTCCACGACGCGGCGCTTGAGTTTGAGAGTGAAGGTGAGGCTGCCATTATCGAAGGTGAAGTCTTCGGGGAGCAGAGCGAAGCGCTTGATGGATTCGTACTGCGCGAGATGAACGGTGAGGCGCTTCACTTCGGCATCGATCAAGGCGCGTACGGCGGGGTGCGCGGCCATCTCTTCGTTGGAAGCGAATTTGATTCCTTGATCGGCCAGGCGGGCGGCGACAGTGACGGGATTCGGAACGATGAGGGCCACGATGAATTTTCGCCTGTCGCCGATGACCATAGCGTTGAGGATGTAGGGGCTGGTTTTCAGGGCGTTTTCGATGGGTTGTGGAGCGACGAATTTTCCGGCCGCGGTCTTGATCAAATCTTTCTTGCGATCGGTGATGTAAAGATAGCTGTCCTTGTCCAGGTAGCCGATGTCGCCGGTGCTGAACCAGCCGTCTTCGGTGAGCACTTCGCGCGTAGCCTCAGGATCCTTGTAATACCCTTGCATGACGCAGGGGCCTTTGACGAGAATTTCGCCGTCCTCCGCGATGCGGACCTGGACGTCTTCGATCGGCCTGCCGGAACTGCCAATGCGATTCGCAGGATAGTTGTTAGACACGATCGGAGAAGTTTCCGTTAATCCATAGCCTTGATAGATGGGGATGCCTACGGTCCAGAAAAATTCAGCTAGATCTTTCGAGAGAGGAGCACCGCCGGAACAGATCAGGCGGAGGCGTCCGCCGGTGCCGAGACGAATTTTTTTGTAGACCAGCGCGTCCGCTATCTTCCATTGAAGCTTCAGGGCAAGACTTGCTAGGCCTCCCGTGGTGCGCCAGGGCGTAGCGCGCTTGGCGATTTTCATGGCCCAGGTAAAAAGCACCCGTTTGATGCCGGTGGTCCGGGAACCTTGTTCGACGAGGCGCGCGTAAATTTTTTCGAAAACGCGGGGAACAGCGGCGGTAACGGTGGGGCGCACTTCGAGAAGAGCTTGGCCCACGGCTTCGACGGACTCCACGTACGCGAGCGGCGCGCCTTGAAAGATGTAGATGTAGTCGACGGTGCGGCCGTAGACGTGGGCGAGCGGAAGAAAGGATAGCGCGGTGTCCTTGGCGGGATTGATCTCGAAATCGTGGCCGACGCCGTGGACGTTGGAGCAAAAATTGTTGTGCGTAAGCATGACACCCTTGGGCTCGCCGGTAGTGCCGGAGGTGTAGATGAGTGAAGCGAGCTGGCTCGGAAGAATTTGCGAAGTTCGTATGCGGTATGTGGAGATGTCCGTGGCGCCGGCTCCGGCGATGAGCGTTTCGTAGCGCAAACATTCCACGGGAATATCGGGGCCGCAATCCGCGACGATGATTTGCTCGAGTTCGGGAAGATCGGCGCGAACAGCCAGAAGTTTCTGCAACTGCGCGTGACCGGCGACGAAAACCACCCTCGCGCCGCAATGTTTGAGGATATAGATCATGCGATCGGGCGATTCGTTGAAGTACACCGGCACGGTGACGCCGCCGGCGCCGGTGATGGCGAAATCCGCGGTATGCCATTCGGGGCGGTTGGCGGAGAAAAGGCCGACGCGATCGCCAGGCTTCACACCAAGTTCGACGAACGCGGTGGAGAGACCGGCGACGCGGCGAAGAAATTCCTGGGAGGAGATGGCGTCCCAGCGGCCGTCGCGGCGGACCATCTGCGCGCGAGGGGTTGGCAACTTGTCGATGGCGTTGAGGAAGCGCGAAGGGAGAGTGCCGTAGTTCATGGTCGAAAGCTCACTTTACTCTAGCGGTGTTTTTGGTGCAACGCCGCGAGGGAGAGAGGAGATCAAAGATCAAAGATCAAAGATCAGAGATCAGGGATCGGTTTTAACTTTTCCACTCCGAGAAATGCAAGGAGGCACAAACAGGAGCGGCGTGTGCCAAGAAGAGCGGCAGAGTGGGTCAGCTTTGAACGTTAACACCTACTTGCCCCACCGGCATCGCGGAGACTGGTGCGTTCGGATTCAATGGCGGTTGGCTTCGGTGAGAGCGAGAACGGCGTAAGCAGTGGCCGCATCGTTCATGAAGCGCGCGGTGTCGGGTGACAGGTGATTTTCCGCGTTTTTGTTCAATGAATAGGCCAGCCAGAAGCCTCCCGTTTTGTCTTGATTCGCCGCCAGCCACGCGAGTCCCCGCTTCACCTGGTCGTTGTCCGGCGAGATGCCAGCGTTTTGCAACGCGAGAGTGATGAGTCCAGTAGCGTAGCCGTCGCTTTGCACGTCCTGCGGAGTTCCATCGTGGCGTTTCCAGTTCCCACTTAATGACGAAAGACTCCAGCCACCATCGGCCTGCTGTTTGGAGAGGACTTCCTGGAGGATTGCCTTCTGCAGCTGTGGCTCGAGGAGTCCGGGCATTTTCGCCGAGGCCCACAAAAGAGCGACGCGATTGATAGTGGTCTGCGCGGCGCATTCGCGGTTCAGGTAATCGCGCAAGAGCTTGAGGTTATTTTGGATCTCGGATCGCTCGCGATAATTCCCGGGAGCAGTGCCCACCGCGATTGCGGCAAGAGTGGCGCCGTAAAAGTCCGAATCGTCCGCTTCCCAAGGCTCATTCGCGAAGCGCAGCCATAACCATGCGCCCTTCCTACTTCCGGTGGTTTGCTGCTCCGCCCACATGTTATCCAACGCCATTCGCGCGTCGTCGCCGAGCTGGTTGTGCGCGTCATTGCTGGTGAGGACCAGGGCATTGAGGACAGATTCGGTGCCGCGAGACTCGACGGTCTTGTAGATGCCGCGATCCGCGTCGCTGTAGAAGGGCGCGACTTCCTTCCAAAGACGAACGCGCTTGGTAACATTCTCAAGGAGCCGGCGCTCGTTCACGGAAGGGGTTTGTTCGGCGAGCGATTTACGAAGGGCAGGCCGCGAAAGAGCGTAAGGCACCGCGGTATGACACGAGATGCAAAAGGTCTCGTGATCGCGCTCCGCCTTCGGCCATTGCATCCACCAGGCGGCACGCTGATCGAGGTATGCGGCAGCGGCCTGCTGGTTCCAGGAGCCGGTGGATTTCGTTACGGGAGGGTCGACGTGGGCCTCAGTCGGGCGCGGATTTCGAGGGACTGCGGCGTTCGTCCTGGTGTGCCAAGAAACGGCAAGAATTACAGCGACGAAGCAGGCAGCCGGGGAGGCGAATCGCGGCACAGTTGAACTCATGGGGATTGTCTCCCAGGTCGTACACGTCGAACATGGACTGTCGTCCCGGAAGCGCACGAGACATCCACCCAACGTCAAGAGATTATCACGAAGAGCGCGCGGAGCCGGGGTGCCGTCCTTGGGGGCAACCCGCCCCCCCGTTTTTTGTAAGTGCTGATTCTAAAGAGCTTAGTATCGCCATAAATCTTTTATAATCAACACTTATGAGTATTCCTTAAAATGCAGATTCTAAAAAACTTATGAGTTAACATAACCACACTGCATCTACCCCTAAATTTCAGTGAGCTGGGGTGGTTTGCGGCCATTGCCAGGGGCTATCTAAAGCGGAAGACCGGCTCGCACCCGGACGGCACAAACGCGCCACAGTCCGAACATGGTTATCTCCAGAAGGAATATACTCCAGTGCAAACACTTGGTCCAGAAAAAGTTTGCAGAGTAGTGGGCTATTCAGCGTATGTAGGGGAAGTTGCTCGTGCGCGTCGTGGGCGCTCGGATGGAAGCGCGGCCCAGGACTATTTGCGTTGCGCGCCCAGCAATGTTACGGCGATGAGGCAATTCGCTGAGGAGCGGTTGTGCCAAGCGTGGCGAGTGCCGTTCTGAACCACACAATCCCCTGCTTTGAGAAGAACTTCGGCGCCGTCGTCCAATTCGAGAACCACTTCGCCGGAGACAACCACGTCGAAGTCCACCGTATCGGTGGTGTGCATGCCGGGGTGGTCGCGTTCCAAAACATCGAGCATGCCGGGTAACTTTTGCTGAATTTCTTCGATGGCAGACGCGGTGTTGAGGCGATCGATGCGTGTCGTGGTGTCTGGTGGTATGGTGAAGAAGCCGAAGCGGAAACCGTGAATTGCGGGGAAATAACGAGGCGGCACCGGCGTGCCGTCCGAGGGAAGCTCGGGGGCGGAATCGCTTCCCCAGAGGCGATGGAATTCGTAGCCGGGAAAAAGGGCGAGGGTCACAGGCTTAACAGGCGTGTCACGAACGAAAACCGACTTGCCGGAATCGTTCGGGCCGGTGACGATGCAGCGGATTTCCATAGAAGCTCCTGGAAGCGCCACGGATTATAGAACATTGGCTGCGGATGCAGGCAGCGGGACGGAGTAAACTCAGGCCATGGTGTTCACGAAGCGGCTGCGCGAGGGCGTCCAGCGAGGAGAAATCACGTGCAGTGTGCGGTTCTGGATGCATCCGCATGTGCGACTTGGGGCGCGATACCCGATGGGAGAAGGCGCGATTGAGATCGATTCGGTCGAGATGATCGGGTTTCCGGACATTACTCCGGAGCTGGCACGCGAGTCGGGATTTCTGGGCGTGCTGGATCTACTGAAGGTGGCAAAGCACGGTCAAAGCGAGAAGATTTATTTGGTGCGATTCCACTATGTGCGGCCGCGGGGCAAGCGATTTGGGAGACGGCGGGCTAGTAAAGACTGACGCAACTGGTACAATGAAGTTTGAATAGGAATCCACTACGAGCAGGGGGCTGTGAAGGGCAAAGAAGATATGGGATCAACCATAAGAGCGCGGTTTTCTCATGGCAGTTTGAAGCCTTTGGAAGCAGTGGAGCTGAGAGAGGGTGACGAAGTTACGATCACCATTGTCTCTTCACGTCCCGTGTCTGCAGATTGGTTGGACCGCACTGCCGGGGGGTGGGCGGGTTTAGTTGACGCCGAGGAACTCCGGCGAGCGATCTATGACAGCCGTGTGGTCGCGACGCGCACCGAACCGCGGCTATGAAGCCGCTCGCTTTCCTCATTGATACGGATTGGGTAATCGATCATTTTAACGGCGTCACGCAGGTCACTCGGCGGCTGAAGGAACTGCATCCGCAGGGGCTGAGCTTAAGCGTGGTTTCCGCTGCCGAGCTGTGGGAAGGCGTGTTCTACTCACGAGATCCAAAACGAAGTCAAGAGACGCTTGAGGGATTTCTCTCGGGCGTGGAGCTTCTTGGTCTTGACGAGGAAATTTGCAAACGGTTCGGACACCTTCGTGGGTCCATTCGCAAGCGAGGGCAGACGATTGGCGATTTTGATCTTCTCATAGCGGCCACCGCTTTGCGCCACAGCTTGACACTCCTAACCAATAACCGGAAGCATTTTGAGGGCATCGCAGGGCTGGGGATTGAGAGCAGATGAGTGTGCTGAACACGATGGCGCAGGCGGGAATGTCGAAAGGGCCGTATCGCGCGCCGCGAGGGACAGAGATTTCTTGCAAGGGGTGGCAGCAGGAGGCGGCGCTGCGGATGCTGCTGAACAATCTCGATCCGGAGGTGGCGGAGAAGCCGGAAGATTTAGTGGTGTACGGCGGGACGGGCAAGGCGGCGCGGAATTGGGAATGTTTTCATGCGATTGTGCGTTCGCTGAAGGCGCTGGAGGCGGACGATACGCTGCTGGTGCAATCGGGGAAACCGGTGGCGGTGTTTCGAACGCATGAATATGCGCCGCGGGTGCTGCTGTGCAATTCGAATCTGGTGGGGCATTGGAACAATTGGGATCGCTTTCACGAACTGGACCGCGCGGGATTGATGATGTACGGGCAGATGACGGCAGGAAGCTGGATTTACATCGGGACGCAAGGAATTTTGCAGGGGACGTTCGAAACGTTTGCGGCGGCGGCGAAGAAACATTTCGGCGGAAATCTAGCGGGAAAACTGGTGGTGACCGGCGGCATGGGCGGCATGGGCGGAGCGCAACCGCTGGCGGCGACGATGAATGGCGCGGCGTTCCTGGGGATTGATGTTGATCCGGAGCGGATCAAGCGGCGGGTGAAGACGGGCTATTGCGACGTGATGGTGACTTCGCTGGACGAGGCGCTTCGGATTTTGAAGAACGCGGTACGCAAGGGCGAGGCGACTTCGGTCGGGCTGGTGGGCAATTGCGCGGATTTGATTCCGGAGCTGGCGAAGCGCGGGGTGGTGCCGGATTTGCTGACGGACCAGACGAGCGCGCACGATCCCATCGGCGGGTACGTGCCGAACGGGATGACGCTGGACGAGGCGCTGGCGCTGCGCGCGAAAAATCCCGAGGATTACAAGAAACATTCGATGGCGGCTATGGCACAGCACGTCCAGGGAATGCTGGATTTGCAGAAGCTCGGCGCGGTGACGTTCGATTACGGAAATAATATTCGGACGTTTGCGTTCGAACACGGTGTGAAGAACGCTTACGACTTCCCAGGATTTGTGCCGGCGTACATCAGGCCGCTGTTTTGCGAAGGCAAAGGGCCATTCCGTTGGGCGGCGCTTTCGGGAGAAGCGTCAGACATCGCGCGGACGGATCAACTGGTATTGGACATGTTTCCGCAGGACGAGCATTTGAGCCGGTGGATTAAGCTGGCGCAAAAGCGCGTGAAATTTCAAGGATTGCCGTCGCGGATCTGCTGGCTGGGTTATGGTGAGCGCGACAAATTCGGGCTGGCGTTGAATGACCTGGTGGCAAAAGGCGAATTGAAAGCGCCGATTGTGATTGGGCGCGATCACCTGGACTGCGGTTCGGTGGCGTCCCCTTATCGCGAGACGGAATCGATGCTGGACGGATCGGATGCGATTGCGGATTGGCCGCTGTTGAATGCGCTGATCAGTACGGCGAGCGGAGCATCCTGGGTTTCGATTCACAACGGCGGCGGCGTAGGGATAGGCTATTCGCAGCATTCGGGACAGGTGACCGTTGCAGACGGCACGAAAGAGATGGGCAAGCGGATCGAGCGCGTGCTGACGAATGACCCGGGGATGGGCGTGGTGCGGCACGTGGATGCGGGCTACCCCGAAGCGATTTCTTTTGCGAAGAAAACCGGCGTCAAGGTTCCAATGCTGTAGTAGTATCACTCTCCCCAGTCCCTCAGAACGATTCCCCAATATCTTTCCAGAAAGCCCCGCATCTAAATGGAAGTCTACGAGGAGGCATTATGTACGCGATTCTGGGAGCAACAGGGAATACGGGTTCGGTGGTTGCGCGGAGATTGCTCGACAAGGGCAAGAAAGTCCGTGTGATGGGACGCGACAACAAGAAACTGGCGCCATTTGTAAGCCAGGGCGCGGACGCTTTTGCAGCGGATGTTCTCGATACGGATGCGCTGAGCCGGGCGTTCGCGGGAGCGGAGGGAGTCTACGCTTTGATTCCGCCGGCGATGACTCTCCCAGATTTCCGCGCGTATCAAGATCAAGTAACGGAGTCAATCGCAAACGCGCTGGAAAAAGCGGGCGTCACGCATGTGGTGACGCTGAGCAGTTTCGGGGCGGACAAGGCGGATAAGACCGGGCCGGTCGTCGGCCTGCACAACATGGAAAAGCGGCTGGGGCAAATCAAAGGGCTGAACGCGCTGCATCTGCGCGCCGGATATTTCATGGAAAATACGCTGGCGCAAATCGGCATTATCCAGTCATTCGGCATGATGGCAGGGCCGGTTCCTGCCGATGTTCTGCTGCCAATGATCGCAACAAGAGATATTGGCGTGGCGGCCTCGGAAGCGTTGTTGCGGCTGGACTTCGAGGGGCAGAAGACTCAGGAACTCCTGGGGCCGCGGGACGTGACTTATGCCGAAGCGACCAGGATTATCGGCAGAGCGATCGGGAAGCCCGCTGTGGCATACATTCAATTGCCGGACGAGCAAGTGATCCAAGCGATGACAGGGATGGGAATTTCCAGGAACATGGCGCAGCTGATTTGCGAGATGTCAGCGGCAATCAACAGCGGATACATGAAGCCGCTGGAGCCAAGATCGACGGCGAATACGACGCCGACTTCGTTCGAGACATTCGTGGAAGACCAGTTTTTGCCGGCGTTCAAGGGGCAAGCGGTCGGCGCATGAGCGACGACGGAGCGAAGAATGACTCACCTCCCCACAGAAGCCGGTGCAAAGAGCCGGGCGTACCAAGACAGATTCCGGTGAGAAATTGGGTGAAAAGAGGACAGGCAGGAATGCCTGTCCTACCTGGACGCGTGCAGGATTGGTGCGCGTCCGGCATAATAGTTGAACCTTGGCGGATTCCCTTCTTATAACCGGTGCATCGCAATTGTTGACGCTGCGCGGCAGCGATCCGCGGCGGGGCGATTCCCTTTCTAACCTGGGCATTGTCAAGGACGGCGCGCTGCTGGTGCGCGACGGCGTGATTGAGGACATTGGCACGCGCGCGGAGATGGATGCGCTGCCGGAGGCGCGTTCTGCGCAAAAACTGGATGTGGGCGGACGCGTGGTGCTGCCGGGATTTGTGGATTCGCATACACACCTGATTCATGCGGCGAGCCGCGCGGAAGAATATGAGCTGAAGATTGAAGGCGCGAGTTATGAGGAGATTGCGCGCAAGGGCGGCGGGATACTGAATTCGGTAAAGAAGTTGCGGGCGGCGACGAGCGCGGCGCTGAAAAAACGCGCGCATTCGGCGCTGAAGTTATTCGCCGCGTATGGGACGACTACGCTCGAAGCGAAGAGCGGTTATGGGCTGGACGTTGCCAGCGAGCTGAAAATCCTCGGGCTGCATAAGGAATTGAACTTAGAGCAGCCCCTGGAAATAGTTTCGACGTTTCTGGGAGCGCACGTAGTGCCTGCGGAGTTTCGCGGCAAGACCGGAGGCACGGAGCGCTACATCAAGCTGCTGACGGAATCGCTGATGCCGCGAATCGGGGAAATACGGCTTGCGGAGTTTTGCGACGTGTTTTGCGACCGCGGGGCGTTTACACGGGAGGAATCGAAGCGCATCCTTCAAGCGGGGCGGCAGTGGGGGATGTTGCCGCGGCTGCATGCGGAGCAATTGACGCGAACCGGCGCGGCGCAGCTTGGCGTGCAGCTGAAAGCCGCCAGCTGCGATCACCTGGAGAAAGTGAATCGCGCGGATATCGCGGCACTGGCAAAATCGCACACCGTTGCGACGCTACTGCCGGGCTGCGATTTTCATTTAGGGCTGAAAGAGTATGCGCCGGCGCGCGCGCTGATCGAGGCCGGCGCGATTGTGTCGCTGGCGACGGATTACAATCCGGGAACAAGCCCGACACTGAGCATGCCGATGATTTTGTCGCTGGCGTGCACGCAATTGAGGATGAAGCCCGCGGAAGCGATTGCGGCCGCGACCATCAATGCAGCATTTGCACTTGGGCGGGAGAAACGGATTGGGTCGCTGGAGGTTGGCAAACAAGCGGATTTGGCGGTATTCGAGGTGGCCGACTACCGGGAAATTCCTTATTATTTTGGTGTAAACCATTGCTGGATGACCGTGAAGCGTGGTCGCGTAATCCATGGCATTGAACAAGCCCCAATCTAACTATTCGAAGCGCCCGACAAAAAAGGTGCGCCTGCCGAAGATTGGCCCGCGGAAGACGAAAGGGCTGTTCGAAGAATATTTTTACGGGTTCTTGATAGCCATTTTCGCCGTGGTGAGCTTATTGCTCATCGCGGGTGGAATGGACAGCTCTGATGCGTTGGTGATGGGGCTTTGGGTGGCGGGCTTGACGTGGTTTGGGTGGCAGGTAAGACGGTACTTCAAGGAAAAATCAGGTCCGGCCGCGGTCATGAAGCCCTTACAAAGCGCCAAAACAGCCAACCAGGTGACCAAGATGCCGCTCTCTCCGAACTTGAAGCCGATGATCGGACCACAATGGCCGCTGAATACAGAACCGGGGCCGCCACGGCCTGCTCCTAGCGGTGGGCCGGGAAAAAAGCCGCTATTCGTCTATGAGCGGCCTACGCTGCCGGACCGCAAGCGAAAACTGCCGGCCAACTGGCCCGGACGACAGGACAAAAAACCAAAGCGATGAAACGACTGATCGAGTGCGTGCCGAATTTTTCCGAAGGGCGGGATCCGGCAAAGGTCGAAGCGATTGTTGCCGCCATGAGCGGCGTGCCCGGAGTGTACGTTTTGGACAAGGAGATGGACGCGGACCATAACCGATGTGTGGTGACGCTGGCTGGGGCGCCGGATGCCGTGGCCGAGGCAGCGCTGCTCGGAACGGGCAAGGCCTTGGAACTGATCGACCTGACGAAGCACACCGGGGCGCACCCGCGCGCCGGCGCGACGGACGTGCTGCCTTTCATTCCCATCGACGGGGTAACCATCGAGGATTGCGTGGCGCTGGCGCGACGCGTGGGAGAAGAGATCTGGAAGCGCTACCGGATACCGGTATTTTTTTATGAAGCGGCGGCCACGCGGCCAGACCGGGTAAATCTGGAAAACGTGCGGCGCGGGCAATTCGAAGGGCTGCGCGAGGAGATGAAGAAGAATCACGATCGCCAGCCGGACATCGGCGAGCCGAAAGTGCATCCGACGGCGGGCGTGACGGTTGTTGGCGCACGGAAGTTTCTCATCGCTTACAACGTCAATCTGAATACCTCCGACGTCGGCGTTGCCAACAAAATTGCGAAGGCGATTCGCTTTTCTTCGGGCGGACTGCGTTATGTGAAATCCATGGGCGTGGAGCTGAAGGCGCGTAACCTGGCGCAAGTATCCATTAACCTGACGGATTTTGAACAGACGCCTATGCATCGCGTGTACGAAATGGTGAAGCGCGAGGCAGCACGGTATGGCGCGATGCCGGTGGGCAGCGAGATCGTGGGGCTGATCCCGAAAAAGGCGATCGAGATGGCCGCGGATTTTTTCCTGCAGATGGAAAACTTCTCTCCCGCGCAGGTGTTTGAAAACAGGCTGGAAGCAGCGCTGAGCGGCGCGCCGATGGAGGCCGCGAAGGATGGAAAGCTTGCCGGGCTGGCGCGGCCGTTTCTGGAAGCCGTGGCGGCGCCTTCAGCGACTCCGGGTGGTGGAAGCGTCTCCGCGTTTGCGGGGGCGCTGGCGGCATCGCTGGGCCAGATGGTTGCGGGCCTTTCGCGAAAGAAAAAATCACAAGCGCAGTATGTGGATCAGCTCTCCGCGGCGCTGGACGAACTGCGCCGGGCTTCCGATGAACTCACCGAAGCGATTGACCGCGATGCGGCTTCCTATGACGCGGTGATGGCAGCGTTCAAGCTGCCGCAGGGCGATGCGCAGGAGACGCGGCGACGCGACGAGGCGATTCAGACGGCGACGAAAGGCGCGGCCGAAGTGCCGCTGCAAGTGGCCGAGAGGACTGTTGCGCTTTTCGAACGGCTGGGACAACTGGAAACTATCGCGGCTGCATCCATGAAGTCAGACTTGCAGGTAGCACGGCTGATGGCCGTGGCGGGCGTTCGCGGGGCGTTGGCGAACGTGGAAATCAATCTGGGAAGCATCGCGGATGCAGCATATATCGCCTCCATGCGCGCGAAAATAACGGCACTGCTGGAGCGCATCGGCGATGCACCGCGCGCCACAAGCGCGTAGAATAGAAGTTCCTGCCCCTTCGAAAGGAGCAATACATGAAATTGACCACGGCTTCCGGCTTGACCCCGAAGAGATCGGCGTCAAGCCTCCGCAAATTCGTGGCTGTTGGCCTGATGCTGACAATGACCCTGGCGGTTCCCAAACCTGCCCGAGCTGGCCGCCTGGGCCCGGATATCATCGCGCTGTTTCCCAAGGAAGTCGGTGAGTTTGCCTATGCCGATTTGAAGAAAGCGCGCACGCTGAAATGGTTTCCTCAATTAAAGGAACAAATGCTCCCCGAGCGGTTCCGGCAGTTCGAGAAATTCCTGGCTTCGGCGGGAGTGGATCCAAATTCGCAAGTCGATGAGCTCGCATGGGCGCTGGTGCCGGAGGGATTGACGGCAAAGACCGAAGGCACGGGATCGACAGCCGTGCCGACAGGGGAAGAGATCGTAGGCGTGGCGTTGGGAAATTATAATCCCGGCTCCGCCGAGGCATACTTCAAGCAGCAGAAACTGCCGACCTTCAAGGCCCGGGGCTATACGCTGTATGCGTTTGGGACGGGCGCCGGACCGACCGATCTCTTTTTCTTTTTTATTGATTCCAATACCGCGGCATTCGGCCACCGCGCCGTGCTCGAAAAAATGATCGAAGTGCGGTTTGGCGCGGAGGATGGACTGCTGCGCAACGACAAGCTGTTTTCACTAATCAACGAAGCGAACGGCACGGGCGTAGTGTGGGCGGTGCTGGACCCGGCGTACACGCGGCTGGCGATGCGGCAGCTCGCTCCGGAGGTGGAGCAGTTCCCGGAAGCGGCGAAGCTCGTAGCGCGCATGCAAAACATGATCATCAGCGTCGAAGCAGGCAGCAGCCTGGATGGCAAGTTCCAGGCGGTATGCGGTTCCACCGAGGATGCGAATACGCTGGGGCAACTGGTGCAAGCGGGTTTTCTTTACAAACGATATCAAGCGCAGAAAGATAATCCCGACCTCGCGCAAATGCTCGATCAACTGCAAGTAACACCGGCAGGAGACCGGCTGATGATGCGTTTGTCGCTGAACGACGATCAGATTACCGCGCTCATCCGGAAGAATACGTTTGCATTCAAAATGTAGAATCTTAGAGAATTTACATTGCGATTGAAAAAGGGCCGGACAGGAGTACCGTCTGGCCCTTTTGATTTGGAGACAAGAAGCACACGCGCTTCGGAAGATGATCTGAAGGAATGTCCGGGAGAAATGGATCCTAGCTAAAAAGTCTGGCTAAATCTTGGGATTGACCTTGCTTAGATATTTCGTCAGGCGCGTCACAGTTTCTCCAGCATTAGTTTGGTATTGCACGCGGTCCACACCCGCCAAGCCCGCGGGGCTGACCCCAGAGCCGCCGATTTGTGCGGCGAAGCCGGCGATCGCATCGAGTCCAACGGCGGGAAGAGATTCGCCCAAGTGGGCAAGCGCGACCTCGATGCGGTCCGCGAATTGTGCGAGGGTAACTTTTAGACGGGAATTTTCCGCGGATAAGTGGGCGAAGGCTTCCAGGCATGCGGTGACAACGGAGGATTGCAATTGGGCGGAGGCAACTTCGTTTAATCCTGCGGTATCGGCCAAATAATGCGCGGCTCCGCCGACTGCGGCCGCAAATCGCGGGTCGGCGTCGATCTGAATCTCGAGAGCTTTGGGTTCAGTGGCCACGGCTGCTGGCCAGGGAGACTTCGCAGGCTTCCCGGCAATCCGGGCAATAGTAGAGGCCGTCCATGCACAGGCGCACGTTGTGCTGCCCTTTACAAATGGTGCAGTATCTTTCGCAGACGCACCGCTCTTCCGGCAAATCGCATTGCGCGCAAACGGTAGGACCTTGCATAGGGGCCTCCGAGAAAACTGTACCTGAGCAGTCGCGGTGCGGCAAGCTGAAGGTCACGACCATTCATCGAGTCGTTTACCTGCTCCTTGTGCGCATTGCCAATTCCCACCTGACGGATAGCGCGTCTGGCGCAACCGATTTCCTTATCGATGCTTATAGTTTCAGGGCTTTGGGCTTTGGATGTTGCACGCAAACGTGAGCCGCAAATTCTTTCTCACGCTGCCGTTCAAAGTCTTGCATCATGTCTTCCAGCGAGTCGCCATGCGGCGGACCGGAAGGGTTGAACGCCCAGCCGCATTCGGAACATGACCAGGACTCGGTGCGCGCGGTCTTAACGAAGATCAACTTCCTCATGGCTGGCCCTTTGACGGGATACTTTTGTCCCGCTGGGAATGCTCATCTGCGGATCGTCGCTTTTGTGGGGAGGTTTCCGCAGGCGATCGCTCCGGCGGGGTCGCTTCCTCGGCAGCCCGCCGCAGAACGGTCTCGGCCACTTCAATGGGCACCTGATCGAAATAGGTTTCTTTGTGTCTCATCACATCCGCTCCTTTAGCTGAATGAACCGTAGCAGCGTCCAATTCATACGGGGAGAATCTTTTAAATGTCTTGGGATTAGCGCAGCGATTCATTAAGAAGAAGTTGGGTTGCGTTAGCGGAACAGAGTGCCGTTCACTTTGGCGGTATCAATGGAAAAGCGCACTTTTACGTTTGTTTATTTCTGTTGTACGCCGCACTACTCCTATGATATGAATACGCGAGGTTAGTTTTACGTTTGCGGCGAGGGGGCATGCGGTGAAAGCAAATCGAGCAGCATCCCATTTCAGGACCATGGACCTGGGTGAAGTTCCTCGTTCACGTAATGGCAAACACAAGGCGATCGTTACCCTCATTTTGCGCGACCTCGATCAGCTCAAGGAAGGCGCGGCTCTTCGGGTGCCATTGGACGGTCTGGGAGACAGCAAGGAAAACGTGCGCTCCGCGCTGAACCGCGCGACGCGCAAAGCGCGACGTAACGTCGCCACAGCCACGGATGAAGATTTTTTGTACGTTTGGAATGTAACTGAAGCCTGAAAGACGTTTTGAGCTGAACCCGGCCCACTCCCTCTTGCCGGCCTTCTTTGACCCCTGTGTCCTCGCATGCTAGTATCAATTTCTTCCGAGCACCTGGAATGGAATCCAGCACAACTCCCCCCACGAGCGAGCTTCGCAAGACGCCGCTGAATGCATTGCACCGCCGCCTGAGCGCCAAAATGGTGAATTTCGGCGGCTGGGACATGCCGGTCGAATACCCGTCAAGCGGCGGATTGATTGCGGAGCACAAGGCGGTGCGCGGCGGTGTCGGCGTTTTTGACGTCAGTCACATGGGGGACATTCGAATCCGCGGCGGCGGCAAGCCAGGCGGGGCGCTCGCAGCGGTGCAGCACATCAGCATGAACGATGCTTCGAAGCTGGCGATCGGCCAGGCGCATTATTCGGCGATGCTCTATCCACAAGGCACGTTTGTAGATGACGTGATCGTGCACCGGCTCGGCGAGGATGATTATCTGCTGGTGATTAACGCGGGCACGCGCGAGAAGGACATCGACTGGGTGCGGGAGAACACCAAAGGGTTCGATTGCGTCGTCGAGGAGCTGAGCGACGCATACACGCAACTAGCGATTCAAGGGCCGCGGGCGATTGATGTGGTGCAGAAGGTGACGGACGCGAATCCAAGCGGCATCAAGAATTACTGGTTCACGCACGGGACGGTCTGCGGATTGAAGAACACGCTGATCGCGCGCACGGGTTATACGGGCGAGGATGGATTTGAGATTTACGTGCCCTCGGACGTAGCGACGAGCGAGCGAGTCTGGAATCAGGTGATGGAGGCCGGGCGCGAATTCGGAATTATTCCCTGCGGACTGGGATGCCGGAACACGCTGCGGCTGGAAGCGAAGATGGCGCTCTATGGGCACGAGATCAGCGACACGATTAATGTGTGGGAAGCGGGGCTGGATCGCCATTGCAAGATGGAGAAAGGCGATTTTGTGGGGCGCGCGGCACTAGAACGCGCGAAAGCGGCCGGTTTGAAGCGGACTCTCATCGGAATGGAAATGATCGAACGCGGAATCGCGCGCGACGAATATTGCGTTTGCAATGAAGCGGGCGAAACCATCGGCGTGGTGACGAGCGGTTCTCCTTCGCCGACTCTGGGAAAAAACATTGCGCTGGCTTACGTGCCGCCCGCGCTCTCGGCAGTGGGCACGATCCTGTACGTGGAAATTCGTGGCCAGAAGTGCAAGGCGCAGGTGATTCCGACTCCCTTTTACAAGCGGGTGAAAAAAGCGGCGGCACCGAGCGTATCCTGATTCGAAGCGGACGATTCGAAGGAGCAAGCTGATGGCGTATCCGAAGCAGTTCCGTTACACCAAAGAGCATGAGTGGGTCGAAGTCAAGGGCGACGTGGCGACCATTGGAATCACCGATTATGCGCAGCACGAATTGGGCGATGTCGTTTTTGTTGAATTGCCGAAACCGGGCGCGAAGATTGAAACGGGAAAATCTTTCGGTACCGTGGAATCGGTGAAGGCCGTGAGCGAGATTTACGCGCCGGCCTCCGGGGAAGTCGTCGAAGCCAACGGCGAGCTGCATACCACTCCGGAGAAGCTCAACACAGACCCGCACGGCGCGGCATGGCTGATCAAAGTGCGCCTCGCCAGTCCCGCCGAGGTTGGCAAATTGATGGACGCCGCGGCTTACGAAACGTACGTCGCGGACAAAGCCAAGGAAACCTCGGCCTAATGCGCTATCTCCCGAAGAGCCCTGCCGAACGCCAGGAAATGCTTGGCGCCATCGGCGCAAAATCCATTGATGAATTATTCTCCAGCATTCCGGAACGATTTCGGCTGCGCGAAGCTTTGAATATTCCCGGACCGTATTCCGAAGCCGAAGTCATTCAATATTTCAAGGAGCGGGCAGCCGAGAATTCGAACGGATACACGAGTTTTCTAGGTGCGGGCGTTTACAACCATCTGCGCTCGGTGGTGACGGACGCCATCATCCAGCGGGGCGAATTCCTCACGTCGTACACACCGTATCAGGCGGAAATTACCCAGGGCACGCTGCAGGCGATCTTTGAATTTCAGACGCTGATGTGCCAGCTCACCGGGCAGGAAGTCGCCAACGCCTCGATGTACGACGGCTCGACGGCAATGACGGAAGCGGTGCTCATGGCGGAGCGGCTCACGGGCCGCCGGCGCGTGCTGGTAGCGCGCTCCGTGCATCCGGAATACCGCGAAGTGCTGAAGACTTACGCGAAGAATTCGGGATTGCACGTGGAAGAGATTCCGTTCACGCACAGCGGCACGGTGGATTCGAAAGCTTTGCAGGCCGCGCTAAAGGATGACGTCGCAGCGGTAGTGGTGCAGTCGCCGAATTTTTTTGGCGTGGTCGAGACACATGCGGGGCTCGCCGAAGCCACGCACGCTTCCGGCGGAATGTATGTCGTTACGGTAGCGGAAGGCGTTTCGCTGGGGCTGGTCCGGCCGCCATCGGAAGCGGACATCGTGGCGATGGAAGGGCAGAGCTTCGGCCTGCCACCGAGTTACGGCGGCCCGTTCGCAGGCGTGATTGCCTCACGCGACAAGTTTGTACGCCAGATGCCGGGACGGCTGGCGGGACAGACGGTGGATTCCGAGGGCCAGCGAGGATTCGTGCTCACGCTTGCAACGCGGGAGCAACACATTCGCCGCGAGAAAGCTACTTCGAACATTTGCACCAATCAGGCGCTCTGCGCGCTGGCTGCCACGGTGCATTTGACGCTGCTTGGCAAAGAAGGTCTGCGCGAGATGGCGGAACAGAATTTCTCGAAGGCGCAGTTCACGCTGACGGAATTGCTGAAGATTCCAGGGGTGAAGCGGACGTTTGATGCGCCGTTCTTCAATGAATTTGTGGTCGAGCTGCCCCGCTCGGTAAAACTGATCAACGCGCAGCTCTTGCGCGACAAGATTATCGGTCCACACGCATTAGGCACCGCCTATCCGGAGCTCACCAAGCGCGCGCTCGTGTGCGTGACGGAGACCACCTCGCGCGCGGAAATCGAACGGTTCGCGGGCGCGCTGAAGCGGGCGCTCGAGCAGCCCGTTTAGCCAGGGCCAGGAATCAAGAGGGCGGAGCGGTGCTGCTCCCCTACAAAGGCAAGTCGAGGACATGAACGAAAAGATCAAAAAAGCATCGCGCCACACGAACCAGAACGAAGGATTGATCTTCGAGAAATCCTCGCCGGGAAAGCGCGCATTCGAATTGCCGCCGCTCGATGTTCCCGCAGCCGATCCGGCAAAGACGCTCGGCGCGAGCCACCGGCGCGAAGGCATCGAAGGATTTCCGGAAGTCAGCGAGATTGAAGTGCTACGCCACTTCACGCGACTCTCGACGTGGAACTACGCCATTGACCTGGGTATGTATCCGCTCGGCTCCTGTACCATGAAATACAACCCGCGCGTAAATGAATTCGTCGCGCGCCTGGACGGGATTGCGACGGAACATCCTTACCAGCCGCAGGAGCTTTCGCAGGGCTGCCTCAAGATTTTGCGCTTGCTGGAAAAGTGCTTGCTCGAAATCACGGGCATGGATGCCATTACGCTGCAGCCCGCGGCGGGCGCGCAGGGCGAAATGACCGGCCTGCTGCTGATTCGCGCGTACCTGGAGAAACAAGGGAATCCACGGAAGAAAGTGCTGATTCCGGACTCCGCGCACGGGACAAATCCGGCCACCGCCGTGATCGCGGGCTACGAAGTCGAAAATATCAAATCCGAATCGCACGGGCAGATCGATGTGGAAAAGCTGCGCGACCTCGTAACTCCCGACGTCGCGGCGCTGATGATCACCAATCCCTCGACGCTCGGCATTTTCGAGCAGCGCATTCCGGAGATCGCGGAGATTTTGCACGCAAAAGGCGCGCTGCTTTATATGGACGGCGCCAACATGAACGCGCTCGCGGGTGTGACCCGTCCGGGTGATCTGGGTGTCGACGTGATGCACCTGAACCTGCACAAGACATTTTCCACGCCGCACGGCGGCGGCGGCCCTGGAGCAGGCCCCGTGGCGATGAAAAAAATTCTTGAACCGTTCCGGCCCGTGCCCATCCTGGTGGAAAAAGAAGGCGGGCGCCTCGCACAAGAACAAGTGCGGCCGGATTCCATCGGCAGAGTGAAAGCGTTTGCGGGGAATTTTGGCGTACTCGTTCGCGCGCTGGCGTACATCCTTGCCTATGGCCCGGGCGTGCGGCAAGCCACGGAAGATGCGGTGCTCAACGCGAATTACATTCGAAAGCATCTCGAGGGCGTCTTCGATCTGCCCTATTCCCTGCCCTCCATGCATGAAGTGGTGTTCAGCGATGCCCTCCAAAAGAAAAATGGCGTGAACACCATGGACATCGCCAAGCGCCTGATCGACTACGGTTTTCATCCTTATACCACCGCGTTCCCGCTGATTGTCCCCGGCGCGCTGATGATTGAGCCGACCGAATCTGAATCCAAGGAAGAATGCGATTTGTTTATTGACGCGATGAAATCCATCGCGGAAGAAGCGGCGACCAATCCGCAAATCGTGAAGACCGCCCCGCACACCACGCGCGTCCGGCGTCTCGACGAGGTGGCCGCCGCGCGCAAACCCGTTTTGCGCTGGAAGCCGGCCACTACTCGCAGTGAAGCCGCGGACTGATCCAGAGCGGCCGCGATTCGTCACGGGGCTCTGCTCCTGAAAATTAGATACGAGACACAGAAAAGTGTGCCGGCCTCGAAGGTGCCGCCGAAGTGTATCGAACCGGATACGGCGCTCAGAACTCAAGCCTGCGGCCGCAAATCAAGCAACCTGAGAGATGTTTTCCTATTCTCAAGGGTCTAGCCAACACAGTACTTTCACTTATGCCTCGATCGAGCCCTTCAGCATGGCGCAATTTCCGCCACGATTCACTCCACCGACATCCTCCTTTATCCAAGCTGTAACACTTTGCCCCTAGTCTCGACCGTGGGGTAGCTCCCTCAATTCGCTTTCTTAATCAAAGGAGATTCACTTGAAGCAAAGAATACTTGCTGTCGCACTCTCGGTTGGCTTGCTGGGCGCCACGACTCCGGCTCCTTCGCGCGCCAACGATGAATTTGGTGAAGGACGCAAAATCAAGCATGTTCTACTCATTAGCATTGATGGGATGCACGCGGTTGATTACGAAAACTGTGTGGCATCCAACAACTGCCCGACCTTGGCCGCCTTGGGCAAGACGGGCGTGAACTATACGCGCACGAGTACTTCACGGCCCTCCGATTCTTTCCCTGGGCTGATGGCGCTCGTGACCGGCGGGAGCCCCCGAACGGTGGGCGCGTTCTACGACGTGGCTTACGATCGCGTCCTGGCTCCTCCGAAGGTGCACACCGGGAATGGACTACCCGGCGAGGATCAAGGAAGCCAATACGCATGCAAGCAAGGACAGATCAACGGAACGCAGACTGAATACGAAGAAGGCGATGAATTCGACGAGACCCAGGTCAACGGCGGCGGTCCCTATTCCACATTCGACGGCGGCGTTCTTTCCATCAATCCCGATCGGTTGGAGCGCGATCCTTTCAATGGGTGCAAGCCGGTTTACCCCTGGAATTTCGTCCGCACCAACACGATTTACGGCGTGATCCATGCGGCGGGCGGCTTTACGGCCTGGTCCGACAAGCATGCAGTATACGCGGTAGTCTCCGGACCGACGGGAACCACCAGCCCCAGCAACCTCGACGATTACTACTCGCCCGAAGTGAATTCCAACGTGATTGACATCCCGGGTTTCAAGACCGCGAACGGGACTGACTGCTCGCACATTTCCCAGAACACCAGCAGTGACTGGACCACCGACTTCGATTCCATCAAATGCTACGACCAGTTGAAGGTCAACGCCGTGGTGAACTGGATCAACGGCAAGAGCCACCTCGGGACCAGCAAACAGCCGGTACCGGTCATCTTCGGTATGAACTTCCAGGCGGTCAGCGTCGGACAAAAGCTCATTGAACCCGCGTCGGCAACCAGAACTGACGCAAACTCAGGCGGTTATGAGGATGCCCAGGGTACCCCAAGGCCGAAAATGGCGGCCGAGATCGCTTTCGTGGACGCGGCGATCGGACAAATGGTTGCCGCACTCAGGAGCCGCCACCTACTGGACTCGACTGCAATCATAATCACAGCCAAACACGGGCAGTCGCCGATCGATCCGAACCGCTTCTTCCCGATTCCGGGGAAGTCGGGTAACAACGGTACGCCGCCATCCGGGATCATCGGGTCCTTTCTCCCGCCCGTCTATAGCGACCCCAACAACGGGCTCGGGATAGCCGAGGACGACATTTCCCAGCTGTGGCTAACGAATTCCAGCGACACCAGCAAGGTCGTTGGCATGCTGGAAGACAACGCCGCTGCTGCCGGAATCGGCCAGATCCTCTATGGCGCTTCTGTCGCAACCATCTTTAACCCACCCGGTGTGCCTAACGTTCCTGGTCCGTGCTGCCGCTTACGGGAAGGCGGTGACCCGCGCACGCCTGACATCGTCGTGTTGCCGAACGTCGGCGTGGTCTATACGGGCAACTTAAAGAAACAATCCGAGCACGGCGGCTTTGCCTGGGATGACACCAACGTGATGCTGCTCGTCTCGAATCCTGACTTCCGTCCCAAGACCGTTAACAGCTTTGTGGAAACCGCTCAGGTGGCTCCCACCATCCTGCAAATCCTGGGACTCGATCCGGATGCGCTGGATGCCGTGAGGGCGGAAGGCACGCCGGTTCTGCCGTCCCTGTTCAGCGACCGCGATAGCAACGACCACAGATAACTGCCGCATAGTCCGGCAAATCAAAAGGGCGCCCCGGTTTTGACGGGACGCCCTTTCTATTTTTCAGAATTGTTTCCTGTGTGCGCTTTTTTCCTGCTCTGCGGCCTCTGCGTCTCTACGTTTAGCCCCGTTTTTATTTGAGCCGCACGGAGTCCAGGATAGCTGAAAACGTCTTGTCGTACTCATCGTATGCAGATTGCGGAGCGACGCAGATGAAATAGACCAAACCCGTAGGACGCAGCACGGTGATGACCCAATCCGTCTCCTGGCCGCCTCCCGGAGAGTCATTGCTCAAATAAGTCGAAAGGCCCGGATGGCCGTTCAGGCGCAAGTGCTCGCCTTGTCGCGTGATTTTCATGCTGGGGTTGGCCTTCTGAAGATCTTGAATCACCTGGCTTGTTGCACTCTGTAGGGCGCTCGCATCGTTCGAATCGCCTTTGGCTTTTGCCACGCCGATGATCAGCCCGTACGCCAGCGCGCTGTGGCCGCTGCCGTCATCCAAAACACCGCCTTCCGGAGCAAACGATGCTCCGCGGCCATCGCTATCCGGATATTTCTTCCAATTGTCCGGATAGTTGAGCGAGTACGAACTCGCTTGATAAGCCGCGTAATTGTGCGAGGGCGCTGCGGGCGGAGTGGCAGCACCAGGCGCTCCTGGCGTCGGCTTCTTGACCACCGGCAGAGCCAGCACTTCCCGCTTGATCGCTTCGAATTCGGCCGAGTCTCGCCGCGCATTGGGCTGAATCGGGCCAAGCCTTTCAATCTCTTCATCTACGCGACCGACGCGATGCTCCGGATTTGGGTGGTCGGACAGGAACTCCGGCGGATTCTTCCCCTTCGTCTCTGCTTCAAGCTTTTCGAAAAATTGCGCCATGGCGCGCGGGTCGTACCCCGCGTCGTAAAGAACCTGCGTCCCCATCACATCGGCCTGTGATTCCGCCGTTCGCGAGTAGCGCAGCAGCACGCCACCCGCGGCGAACGCTCCGAGCTGCGTCAACAGCGATCCGCCGGTGGAGTCGCCAAAGATTCCACTGGCAATACTAAAAATCCCCTGGGCCCACTCCGCTTTCGTCACCTGATTCGTTCCATGTCGCAGCGCGACGTGAGACAACTCGTGTGCCATCACCGCCGCAAGCTGCCCTTCGTTGTCCCCCGCTTCGATGGCGCCGCGATTTACAAAAACATACCCGCCGGGCAAAGCAAACGCATTGATGGCTTTGTCATTGACGCAATGAAATTCGAATGGATACTTCACGCCGTTGGTAGGAAGCTTCGAAGCCAGATGCATCCCCAGTTCGGTGAGGTATGCGTCTACCTTTGGATCATTGCACGAGGGCAACTGTTTCTTGGCGTCGGCGGCGGCTCTCTTCCCTAGCTCCACGTCCTGCTGCGGAGAAAACATGTTGAAACCTGGCTTAAGCTCAGTACGCTGCGCCGCAGCGCCCGGCACCAGCAAAAGCAGCATTCCAAGCACGAGACCCGCCGTATTTGCTAGTTGCTCCACTCGGAGCCGCATCGTTCGAACGGCTGTCGTGACGCGGGACCCTGCACCGGACCCAATCCGATTCACGCAACCTCCAGAAACCTATGAAAACTAGGATGGCACGCCACAGCTCAAGGTTACTTTACATGGCGGGTGCTCGAAAAGAAAAAGCCCGGGCGGCTGGCCACCCGGGCGAGATCATCGAGAAAAAAAGATAGTTTAGCGGGCCATCCGCGGCGAAGGCTCCTGGGAACTGGTCAGGCCGGGAGCATCCACAGCCTTGCCGCTCTTGGCGGGTATCGCGCGAACGGGCATCACGGGTTCCGGACGGCGCGCAGGCAACGCCAGGTTTTCGCCTTCACGAACGAAGGTCAGGCGGGCTTGCTCTTTGTTCCAATCGATGCAAACGAGATCGCCGAGATGAACTTGCTCGGTCGCCAGCAGGTTGGCCAGCGGATAGACCACATGGCGTTCGATAGCGCGCTTCAGGTGACGCGCCCCATAGCGCTGGTCCGTGCCTTCCTGCAACAGGAAGTCGCGGCCTTCGTTGGTAACGCGGAACAGGAACTGTCCCTTGGCGGTTTCCAGAACACGCTGCTGCACCTGGCCGAGCTCAATTTCCAAAACCTGTTCGAGCTGCGCACGCCGCAGCGGATGGAATACCACAATTTTGTCGAGCCGATTCATGAATTCCGGAGAAAACTTCCGGCGCGCCGCTTCCACCGCCGTACGTTCCACTTTTTCATCGAGGCCGGCGGCCGGCTTGTCTTTTGGCTGGATGAAGCCCATGCCGCCTTGCATCAGTTCGGTGATTTCTCCTCCGCCCAGGTTGGACGTGAGGAAGATAACGGTCTGCGAGAGGTCCACGCGGCGGTTGTCGCCGAGAGTCAGCGTGGCCTTGTCCAGCATGCCCAAGAGCAATTGCCATAGGGCGTCGCTGGCCTTTTCAATTTCGTCGAACAGCAGGAAGCTCAGCTTCAGTTTTTCAGTGTGGCTGGCTGCCAGGGCTTCTTGCGTGATCAGCGGATGGGTCTCGCGGTGGCCCAGGTAGCCTGGGGGCGAACCAATCAGCTTGGCGATTTCATGGGAATGCTGGAACTCCGCGCAGTCGACCTTAATAACAGCGCGGGGGTCCCCAAAAAGAATTTCGGCAGCCGCTTCCACAATGCGCGTTTTTCCCGAGCCGGTCGGCCCAAGGAACAACAGGTTGCCCACCGGGCGCCCCGGCGAGTTCAGTCCGGCACAAAAGACCTGGAACATATCCACCAGAGACTGCACACCTTCTTCCTGACCGACAATCTTGGCGCGCAACGAGGCATGAAAATCACGGGTATCGTTGCTTCGGATGCTCGGATCCAGTTGCTGGCGGGCGGCGGCTCTCATTTCATCGATCCTTCCTTGCGACCATGTCCCCTGGGCGCAATGCGCGTCTCAGCTACGCGCAAACCTGAACTAATGCATGGGGAGGGCCAATTTTGTCCACAGGGTGGGGTTCAGAAAAACAGCACAAATTCAACAACATACAAGTGTTGCAATTGTGGAAACTGTCTCAACCCGTGAGACTGTGTTTCAATCACGTGCAAAGTGAGAGGGATGAAACAGTTTGTGTCAGTTCCGCGGCGACAAAAAGGGGCGCACCATCGATGCGCCCTTAGTCCTAGTTAAAGTTCCACTTTAAGTACTTTAGTTATTGGAGCGATCCTGCTTCTTCCGGGCTTGCGACGTGGCCGCCGGTGCAGCTGTAGGTTGCGCCACGCGCGTCTTGCGCTCTTCTTGCACGACTTCCGCCGGGGCATCGATGGACTTACCATCCTTTGCTTCGGCCGATGCGGCAATCCCGCCTGGCTGGGCCGTCGGGCTTGCAATCAGCGCCCCTTCGCCTTCTCGGGCAAACGTCAAGCGATTATGGCTGCGGTCCCAATCGATACACACCAGGTCACCCAAACTGACTTGATCCGTGGCCAGCAGGTTCGCCAGCGGATAAACGACGTTGCGCTCGATGGCGCGCTTCAGGTGCCGTGCACCGTAGCGTTGGTCGGTGCCTTCCTGCAGGAGGAATTCCCTGCCGGCCGCCGTCACCCGAAACAGGAACTGCCCGTTGGCAGTATCCAGAACGCGCTTCTGTACCTGGCCCAGCTCGATATCCAGCACTTCTTGGAGCTGTTCGCGCCGCAGCGGGTGGAACACCACCACCTTGTCCAGGCGGTTCATGAACTCGGGCGAGAATTTGCGTCGCGCGGCTTCCACAGCCGTGCGTTCGACTTTCTCGTCCAGACCCGCAGCAGGCTTGTCCTTCGGCTGGATAAAGCCCATGCCGCCTTCCATGAGGTCGGTAATCTCACCGCTCCCCAGGTTGGAGGTGAGAAAGATAATCGTCTGAGACAGATCGACCTTGCGATTGTCGCCCAAAGTGAGCGTGGCCTTATCCAGAATCCCCAGTAGCAATTGCCACAGCGCATCGCTGGCTTTCTCAATTTCATCGAACAACAGGAAGCTGAGCTTCAGCTTGTCCGTATGACTGGCGGAGAGCGATTCCTGCGTGATCAGCGGGTGCGTTTCGCGATGGCCGAGATAGCCTGGGGGTGAGCCAATCAATTTGGCGATTTCGTGCGAATGCTGAAACTCCGCGCAATCCACTTTGACCACCGCTCGGGGATCTCCGAAGAGAATTTCCGCCGCGGCTTCCACCATGCGCGTCTTGCCGGAGCCCGTCGGACCGAGAAAGAGAAGATTGCCAACCGGACGGCCGGGAGAGTTCAATCCGGCGCGGAAAACTTGATACAACTCGACCAACGCCTGGACGCCTTCCTTCTGCCCGACAATCTTGGCCCCCAGCGCCGTCTGAAAATCGATCGTGTCGGCGCTGCGCTTGCTCGGATCTAGTGAAAGTACGTATTCGTCCATGACGTCACCTCAAGGCAATGTCATCTGCCGTAGTGTAGTTCTCTTCACTACGGCAGCCAAGACAAGATGCGCGTTCACCGGAGCACTGCGTCGTATGAGTAACGCGACAACCCTAGTCGAATCTGCCCCGTATTCCTCATCACATTTTTTTCTGCGTTCCATAAATTCTTCTCATCCTTGTTTTCTGACTACACTTGAATGACCGCGCTCGGCATTTTTCTATTCCCTACTTCGATTAGATGCGCGCTTTTCCCGGACGTTCCCGAAATCGCGCCGCATCGCATCTACCGCGTTAAACCCGGCCGCGGGAATTTTCTCTTGTTCTTCTTTCTTTGGACACCTAGGATGACGTTCGAGTTTCCTGTTTCTCGCACAGACTGGATTCTCCAAACCGATCTCCTCGGAAATGGATTCGAAATGTCCTGGGATTACGTCTATCGTTTCGTGCAACGAATTCCCCGCGGAAGTGTTCTAACCTATGGAGCCCTCGCTAAGGCTCTGCGTCTTCCAGGCGGAGCCCGAACCGCGGGGCGAGCCATGGCAGCCACACCTTCTGGCAAAGGCATTCCCTGGCATCGCGTTCTCGGCGCGCGCGGAAAGCTCCTTATCCGCGAACCTTATTCCTCCCTGCAAAGAAAACTTCTCGAAAGCGAAGGCGTCACGCTGATCGAGTCTCGCGTCGATCTCAAACGCCACCTCTGGAAACCGCCCGCAAAACTCGTCTTGAAACAGAAATCTCCCCGCAAACGTATTCGTAAGTGAGAGGGGGAGAGGTCTGCGCCTGTCGTTACGAAACAGGCGCCCATCTGCTGTATGCTATAGCTCATTTCAAGGATGAACCCGACCGAGTGGGTGGTCAGCCAAGATGGCAAATTCCATCATTCAAGTGGAAAACCTCGTCAAGCGTTACGGCGAGCTCGAAGCGGTCCGCGGCGTCAGCTTCAACGTCGAAGAAGGTGAAGTCTTCGGCCTCCTCGGACCCAACGGCGCCGGAAAAACGACCACCGTCGAGATCTTGGAAGGTCTTCGCGACCCGGATGGCGGCCGCGTTTCTGTCTGCGGCCTGGACCCGCAAAGAGATACCTCGGCTCTAAAGCACGAAATTGGCGCCGCACTGCAGTCCACTTCGCTTCCGGACAAGATTCGGGTCATGGAAGCTTTGCGGCTCTTCGCCAGCTTCTACAAGCGCGGTCGCAAGCCGGAAGAGCTGCTCAAACGCTTCGGCCTGGAAGAAAAGCGCAACACCTTTTACAGCCAGCTTTCCGGCGGCCAGAAGCAGCGCCTCGCGCTCGCCATGGCCCTCCTCAATGACCCGAAAGTCGTCTTTCTCGACGAGCCTACCGCCGGTCTCGATCCGCAGGTACGCCGCGAAATCTACGACATCATCGAAGAACTGCGCCGCGAGAGAAAAACCATTTTGATGACCACTCACTACATCGAGGAAGCCGAGCGCCTCTGCGACCGCGTAGCCATCGTGGATCACGGCAAGGTCATAGCTCTGGGGACTCCGCGCGAGTTGAAAGCCCATTCCGGCGGTGCCACACGCATCGAGGTTCGTCTCTCGAAGCCAGAATTGAACGGAGCGCTCAAGAACCTCGAAGGCGTTACCGACGCGCGCGAAGTCGACGGCACTTACGTGATTCATTCGCATCGGCCCCCGCAAGCCATCGTTTCTCTTGTCAAACACCTGGAAGCTGAGGGAAATGAACTCGTCAGCCTGGAAATTGCCACTCCTTCGCTTGAAGACGTGTTCATCGAAATGACCGGAAGGAGGCTACGCGATTGAAAAACTTTGTTGCACTCACGCGCATGCGCATTCACCTGGCCATGCGCAATAAAATGTTCTTCTTCTTTATCCTGGTCATGCCCTTTGCTTTTTTCTTCATATGGTTGGGCGTATTTGCCAAGGGCGTTCCGCAAATGGTGGGGTTTTATCTCGGTCCCGTGCTCGCGTTTAACGTGATGGGCAGTTTCTGGGGACTCAGCGCGGCTCTCGTTATGTTCCGGGAACAAGGAATCCTGCGGCGCTTTCATGTAGCGCCCGTGACTGCCAGCGACTTGCTGGCCTCGAGCATCGTCGCCAATTTCGTGCTGACCCTTCCCACAGTGTTGGTTGAATTGTTCCTCGCCCGTGTCGTTTTTCACGTTCCGAGTATTGGCAATCCCCTTTCTCTTTTCTTGCTCGTCTCTGTCGGCATCATCTCTTTTGGTTCGCTCGGATTGGTCGTGGCCAGCGTGACCAACACCATGCAAGAAACTCAGGTGCTCAACCAACTTCTATGGCTGCCTCTGATCTTTCTCTCCGGCGCCACCTTTCCCCTGGCCTTTTTGCCGCGCACTGTACAGCGGATTGGTCTGTTTCTTCCGTCCACCTACCTGGTTAACGGTCTTCAGCAGACCATCGCGAACTCCGCCACGGCCTGGAGCCGTTATGCGGAGATCCTTTCCCTGGCCGCCTGGGCTTGCCTCACTTTTTTCCTTTCCGCCCAGCTCTTTCGTTGGGAGCCGGAAGCCAGGACGCCCCGTCGGGCAAAGCTGCTGGTCGCAGCCACTGCCATTCCGTTTTTGCTTTTGGGTATCGTCGAGAACAGGACGGATCGCATACTTCTCGAGGCCAGGTCGGCATTCCTAACGATGACTTCGGCAATGTCAGCACCTGCCAGCGGCGCTGCCAGTTCTTCCCGCAAGCCCGCGACCGGCGAAAAGACATCCGATTCCTCGCCAAAATAATTGCGGTACGCGCCAATTTGGTTCCGAGCCCTCAGTGTCCATCCCGTTTCGCGCATTGACGCTCTCTCCCGCGTACCGTATTCTGCAATTTCGGGCGGCACCACCGCGAGTGGCACCAACGAATAGGGAGCATCTATGCCGATCCAGGCGACCGAGAAAATCTGGCACAACGGAAAGTGGATCAACTGGGATGACGCCAAGCTTCACGTCCTTTCCCACGTGGTCAGCTACGGCTCTGCGGTCTTCGAAGGCATCCGCTGCTACGAAACCAAGCAGGGCCCGGCCATCTTCCGCCTACGCGAGCACATGCAGCGCCTTATCAACTCCGCGCGCATTTATCGCATGGAACTTCCCTACTCCGTCGACGATTTCTGTAACGTCGCCACCGAGGTGGTGCGCGCGAACAAATTGAATTCCTGCTACGTCAAGCCCATCGTTCTCCGCGGCTACGGCGAAGTGGGCGTCAACCCCCTGAATTCCCCGATCGACATTTATATGGCCTGCTGGTCCTGGGGCGCCTATTTGGGCCCCGAAGCTCTCTCGAAAGGTGTGGAAGTCGGCGTGAGCTCCTGGACGCGCATCGCGCCGAATACTTTGCCCGCAATGTCCAAAGCCGCGGCCAACTACATGAACTCGCAACTCATTCGGATGGAAGCCTCCTTCAACGGCTACGCCGAAGGCATTGCTCTGGATTCCGGCGGCCATGTCAGCGAAGGGTCAGGCATGAACATCTTCCTCGTCCACGATGGCGTTCTCTATACACCGCCGCTGGCCACCAGCATTTTGCCCGGCATCACCCGCGATGCCGTCGTGAAGCTCGCGGAAGATCTGCGCATTCCTGTGAAGGAAAGCGTCATCCCGCGCGAAATGCTCTACATCGTCGATGAAGTGTTCTTCGTGGGAACCGCCGTCGAGGTTACTCCCATCCGCTCCGTGGATCACATTCAGGTCGGCAAAGGCGTCGCTGGACCCGTTACCCGTAAGATCCAGGAAGAGTTCTTTGCCATTACCAGCGGCAGCAAACCCGATCGCCACAGCTGGCTCACGCCCGTAAACGCGCCCGTCGGCGCCGCCTCCCGCTAGGCGCGCATTGTCGAGGTTGCCTTTGTAGGGGCGCAGCGTGCTGCGCCCCTATCGACACACTCGGTCACGTCGCGCAGATTTGACGTTTGCCCTTGCCGAGCAGATATGACCATAGTATAATGACCATAGCCATAAAGGAGTTTCCCCAATGAAAAAAATGGCGGCGGGCGCGTTCAAAACAAATTGTCTTGCAGTTATGGACGAAGTTCAGTCCAAGCGCATAACTGTCGTGATCACCAAACACGGCAAGCCAGTGGCCAAACTCGTGCCAGTCGAGTCAAAAAACGATGATATCTTCGGTTTTCTTCGCGGGAAGATCGCGATTACAGGAGACATAGTTTCCCCTGCCCTTACAGAGGAGGAGTGGGGTAACCTCTATTGATTTTGCTGGACACACATGTTGTGCTTTGGCTGACGTCTGATCCCGACAAGTTGTCGGCCAAGGCTAGAGCTGCAATTGGACTTTCACGCAGGAGTGGGGACGGCATGGCGGTCTGCGATATCAGCCTCCTGGAGTTAACAACGCTCGCGAGTAAGGGCCGCATCCTTCTGGGTCTCAGCCTCGAGTCCATCCTGCAGGAAATCGAAGCCCGCTTTGTCGTACTGCCCATCAATAGCCGTGCCTGTGCGCGTGTCATGTCATTTCCAGCAACGTATCCCAAGGATCCCGCCGATCGCATCATCGGAGCCACCGCACTTGTCGAGGGGCTATCGCTGGTTACTGCCGACCGTGAGATCCGTCGCTCCAAACTGGTTCCCACGATTTGGTGAGATTCTCTTGTTCCTCCCTCCTCGTCTACCTGTGCTCTCCTCGTCCCCGGCATAAATTCCTGTTCTTTCTCCCCATTTTTGTTAACTTCTAGCTCTCAACCTCCTTCCGCAGCGTTGACTCAGTTCACCGCACCCCCTATCATTTCGCGCAGCGGAAACCTTTTGAATGACCGGCCAAACCGTCTCGCACTACCGTATTCTTGAAAAACTCGGCGTCGGCGGCATGGGCGTGGTCTACGCCGCCGAAGATCTGAAACTCGGCCGCCGCGTGGCGCTCAAATTCCTCCCGGACGAGCTTAATCAGAATCCGCAGGCCCTCGAGCGCTTCCGCCGCGAAGCACGTGCCGCCTCCGCCCTGAATCATCCGCACATCTGCACGATTCACGAGATCGGAGAACACGAAGGAAAGACGTTCCTGGTGATGGAACTCCTCGAAGGGGAAACTCTCAAACAACGCATCTCAGGTCGCGCTCTTCCAACAGATGCCCTTCTGGACATCGGCGTTCAGATCGCCGATGCGCTCGATGCTGCCCACAAAAAAGGCATCGTCCACCGCGACATCAAGCCCGCCAACATTTTCATGACCGCGCGCGGGCAAGCCAAGCTCATGGATTTCGGTCTGGCCAAACTCTCCGCTGACGGCGCGATTCCAGGCGCCACCGTTGGATCCATCGAAGGAATAACGACCGAGGAAGCGCTCACCAGTCCCGGCATCGCCATGGGCACCGTCGCTTACATGTCCCCCGAACAAGCCCGCGGCGAAGAGTTGGACGCGCGCACCGACCTCTTCAGCTTCGGGGCTGTCCTCTACGAAATGGCTACCGGCCGAGTGGCCTTCTCCGGCCCCACCTCGGCAGTTATTTTCCATGCGATTCTCGAACGGACGCCGCCGAATCCTAGCGCCGCGAGTTCGAATCTCCCGCCACGCTTTGATGAAATTGTTTCGAAAGCACTCGAGAAAGACCGTGCCCTGCGCTACCAGAGCGCCGCGGAAATCGGCGCCGACCTGAAGCGCCTGAAGCGCGACTCGGATACTGCTCGTGTGACCGCCGCTACTGCAGCGGCCAGCAAAGCCCCGTTGGCCCGCAGCCCGAAATTGCGCATGGGCGTGCTTGGCGCGGGCGTTTCCATCGCGGTGGTCCTGGCCCTTGCTCTTCTTTTCGGAGTAAGGCGGTCAAAGGAAAATCCCCTGAATTCTGTGGCCGTGCTGCCGTTCGTAAATGCCACTGGCAATCCGGATATCGAATATCTCAGCGAAGGAATAACGCAGGATCTGGTGCACACGCTTTCTCAAATTTCTTCATTGAAAGTTGTCTCGTTGATGTCGGTCTATCGCTACAAGGGAAAGAACATTCAGCCACAAACGGTTTCGCATGACCTGGGAGTTCAAGCGATCCTCACGGGACGCATGGTTCAGCAGGGGGACACGATATCCATCAACATCGAGCTCATCGATGCCGAGCACGACTGGCAAATCTGGGGAAAACAGTATCAGCGCAAATTAACTGATGTGACCAGCCTGCAGCCGGATATCACCCGGGACATCGCGGAGAACTTGAAGCTGAAGCTTTCCGGCGCACAGAAAAATATCGTAGCGCAGCGGCCTACTCAAAACTCCGAAGCCTATCAGTTGTACTTACAAGGCAGATTCTATTGGAACCGGCGAACGGCTGGCGGCGTGAACAAAGCCATCGACTACTTTCAGCAAGCCATCGCAAAAGATCCGAACTATGCGCTAGCCTATTCTGGACTCGCGGATTCTTATTATTCTCTCGCGCGCAACAGCGCCGCACTCTCTCCAAAGGAGGCTGGCGCGAAAGCGCGCCAAGCCGCGGAGAAGGCCCTTGACCTGGATCCCGTCCTGGGCGAGGCCCATGCGTCGTTGGGGAACGTGCTCCTGGTATTCGAATGGGATTTTGCAGCAGCGGAGCGGGAATTCCGGCGCGCGATTGATCTCAATCCCGCCTACCCGTATGCCCATCAATGGTACGCAGAACTTCTATACGCCACCGGCCGCTATGACGAATCCATTCAGGAGAATCGCAAGAGTGTGGAGCTGGAACCGTTCACTCCCGCCCTCCAGGTCAATTTGGGCTTGTCCCTGTTGTTTGCAAACCGCCTGGCGGAATCGGAACAGCAAATGCGCAAGACAATCGAACTGGATCCCAATTACCCGATCGCCCACTACGGATACGCTCAGACGCTGATCTTGCAAAAGAGGTTTGATGAGGTCGTCGCGGAGATGGAACAAGTCGTTCGCTTGATTCCGGAGTCGTCGTACTATCGCGGCTATCTCGGATACGCCTATGCCAAAGCTGGAAAGACAATGGAAGCCCGAAGAATCCTCGGTCAACTAATTGAGGATGCAAAAACAAAGTATGTCTCCTGGCTGGGAATCGCGGACATCTACGCCGGACTTGGTGAGAAGGATCATTCCTTTGCTGCTCTCGAGCTGGCCTATCAACAGGGTGACACGCGCATGAATACCATCCGCGCACGAATAGAATTGGACTCTATGTGGGCAACAGATCCGCGCTTCGCTGAGCTGTTGAAAAAAATTGGCCTTCCGCCGCTGAGTTAATCGCGGGGCAACTTGCGCGCTAGAATTTGGTGAGAGGCCTAGCGTTCTGCGCCGCATTCCGGCTAGAATGCAGCCGTTCGAATCGGGCGCAAGTTTTGTTCCGTGCGGGGAGAGTTTCGAATGTACAGCACTTCGCAAAAACTCATCGCTGAATTCATCGGCACCTTTGCGCTGATTTTTTTTGGCGCCGGAGCGATCTGCGCCGATCAATATCTGCACTCCACGGGCGGAGTCGGCCTCCTCGGAATCGCTCTGGCCCACGGCCTGGCGATCGCCATCATGGTTTCGGCCATGGGACATATCTCCGGTGGACATTTCAATCCCGCTGTCACCATCGGGTTCTGGGTCACCAAGCGCGTGAACACCATCGACGCCTTTTTGTACTGGGCCGCCCAGCTCGCCGGCGCTACCGCTGCCGCGTTTTTGCTCAAGGCGATCATTCCCGAAGAGACCTGGCGCGCCGTCGCCCTCGGCGTGCCGGAGCTCGCGCGCGATTTTCCCCGATGGGCCGGTATGGCCCTCGAAGCGGTCACTACGTTTTTCCTGGTGTTAGTGGTCTTTGCCACTGCCGTAGACGAAAGGGGCACGTTCCGCGCGATCGCCGGCTTTGGGATCGGCTTGACCATCACACTTGGCATCCTCGTAGCCGGCCCCTTCACCGGCGCCGCGCTCAATCCCGCGCGAGCCTTCGGGCCGGCGCTCGCTTCCACCCACTGGGCCAATCACGGCGTCTACTGGGTTGGTCCCCTCGCCGGAGGCTTTCTCGCCGGCCTGCTCTACGATTCGCTTTTTCTCAAGAAGGCTTGAGCGCCGCAAATTCCTCGAAAACCTGTCCCGAAGCTCAGGTAACTACCGCGCAACCACGCTGCTCGCCTGGCTTGTCGGTCCCCCGGCCCGGTGCTAGTGTCGCGTATTAGCTGCATTCTTGCGGGGTTTACACGATATGGCCGTAAGCATTGATGATCTGCTCCGTCGCGCTGTCGAAAACAAAGCCTCCGACTTGCACCTGAAAGTCGGCAATCACCCTTACTTGCGCGTGGACGGCTTGCTCGCCCCGCTTACCGACGTCCCTCGCGTCACGCCCGAAGAAATGCTTTCCATGGCCTTCAGCATGATGACCAACCGTCAAAAGCAAAAGTTCAAGGAAACGGCGGAGTTGGACATGGCGTATGGCGTCGCCGGTCTCGGCCGCTTCCGCGTCAACGTCTTTCAGCAGCGCGGCAACGTCGGTATGGTCTTGCGCGTCATCCCCACAAAAATTCGCACCACCGAAGAATTGAATCTTCCCCAGGTCATCACCAAAATCTGCGAGGAACAACGCGGGCTCGTGCTGGTCACGGGAACCACCGGTTCCGGTAAGTCCACCACGCTCGCCGCGATGATCGACCGCATCAACGCCAATCGCGCCGACCATCTCATCACCATCGAAGACCCCATCGAATTCCTGCACCGCGACAAGAAAAGTTTCATCAACCAGCGCGAAGTGGAAGTGGACACCGCGAACTTTTCCACCGCGCTGCGCGCTGCTCTCCGTCAGGACCCCGACGTGATTCTGGTCGGCGAAATGCGCGACCTCGAGACCATTTCCACCGCGCTGCTCGCCGCGGAAACCGGTCACCTGGTGCTTTCCACCTTGCACACTCTCGACGCGACGGAAACCATTCAACGTATTATCGCCGTCTTCCCGCCGCCGGAGCAGAAGCAGATTCGTTTGCAGCTGGCCGCCACGTTGAAAGCCGTCGTCTCGCAGCGCCTCGTGCGCCGCGCCGATGACAAAGGCCGCGTCCCCGCCGTCGAAATCATGATCGCCACCGGCTACATCCGCGATTGCATCATCAACGCCGACAAAACGCGCCTGATCCACGACGCCATCGCCGCCGGCACCAGCCAGTACGGCATGCAGACTTTCGATCAGTCGCTCTTCGATCTCTACACCAAGCAGCTCATCACCCTCGACGAAGCTCTCGCCCGCGCCTCCAACGCCGACGAATTCAAGCTGCGCATCCAGGGTATCCGCTCCGCCGCCGACTCCGCTCGCGAAGAGATGGAGCGCCAAATGGCCGACTTCGAGCGCTTCGCCAGGAAATAGTTCGAATCCGTAGAGCCGGGGAATCGCCCGGCATCTCACCGTTGCAGCGACGCTTTGGTATTTACCCTGTGCAACTTAGAGCTGAACTCCGTTATTATTCCATTTTGTACATGAAGCACATGAGAATTCTCGCCCGAGCCATGATCCTCAGTCTGAGTCTTGCGGCTGCATTGGCCGCCGACACCCCCAAGAACATCGAGATCCGTCGAATTGACTTCAAGAACTTCTCCTTTCCTTGGGATGAAGAAATGGGTGAGTATTCTTTGGTTCCTTCGATCTCGCGATGGATTAGCCCCCTGCCACAAAAACAGATTCGAGCCGTGCGAGGCATACACTATTTTTACTCGCCAAGTCGGGGAGAAGATGAACGCGAACACGCTCCTCTTGTCAGCGTCGATTCCGTAACCTGCGGCGATTTGGATGGAGACGGAATAGAAGAAGCGGCCGTGCACTTGAACTACAGCACTGGAGGCACTTCCAACTGGGATTTCCTCTACATTTATAAAGTGGGCCATGATCGCCCCAAACTCTTAGGCCTTCTTGAAAGCGGCTCGCGCGGCTATGGCGGTCTTGTGCGGGCTTCCATTGCCGGGGGCATATTGGTTCTGGATTTTGCCGACGAGGAAAGGCGCGTCGGCGATTGCTGCTCGGCAGGATTCATCCGAGTGCGGTATCGTTGGCAGGATCGGGAATTCGACGAGGAGGGGCTGCGTGAGCGCGGTGATTTGCCTTTGAGAGTCCACTAGATTGAGCCTTCGAGTTCTTAGCATCTCTGCATGAACTTTCGTTTGGCCGTCTGCCCACCTATAGACGACGGTCACCCTCTTGGTTGGCGACTAGCCACTCGTCGGTTTCTCTTCTATGCTTCCACCATGTTTGGAAAGCCACGCCAACTCGAGACGGAAGCCGAGATGTACGATGTAGCGCTGCGCGCCTTGACGCGCCGCGCCCATTCCGTCCATGAAATGAAGAAAAAGTTGGAGCGCCGCAGCGATAACAAGCTGCTCGTTCAAGTTGTCATGGCTCGCCTGAAAGAAAATGGTTTGATCGACGATGCCCGCTTCGCAAAGCAGTTCGCCCGCCAGCGCACCGAATCGCGCAAGCAAGGAAAATTCCGCGTTGCCCGCGACCTGCGCGCCCGCGGCATTCCCGACCGCCACATTGCGGCCGCATTGGAGGAAACCGCGCAGACCACCGACGAGTCCGGCATGGTGCGCGCGCGCATCGAACGCAAGCTCCGCTCCTACCGCGGCGAAATCGACGAAAAGAAAATGGCTTCCATTTACGGCAGCCTGCTGCGCGCCGGTTTTTCCTCCGACGTGGTCCGGCGGGAGTTAAAGAAGATAACGCGAGAGGAACTTCCCGAGGTCGAGCCGGAGTAGGACTTCAAGCTAAGGGGAGTCTCGCCGTTCCGCTGTCATTTCGCAGAGTACATGCAGCTGTTCAAAAAGCCAGACAACGAATGTGCAATAAGCAAAAAAAAGGGGAGGGCAATCGCTCGCCCTCCCTTGCGAAACACCCTTCAGCTAGTTGTCAGCCGTGCAGGCATGTTGTCGGTTGTTATATTCCGGCTGCAAGGCGTACAAATTTCCTCTCACCTTGATGATGGCCGGGTCGGAATAAAAAGGAGGAACTAGAAATATGCATTCATCCGCAATCTCCTGCCCAAACATTCCCAGCCCGGTACTGTTCCACCAGCCTGTTCCATCCGGATCGGTGATCGTCTCGATCAATTCGTGCGACACCGTGTCGTTGGTGGAATCCACCAGCGTTCCGTTGGGAGTGCCTGGTCTCACCTGGCAACCGATCACGTTCGCATAAGGTTCGACCGAGTAGAGAATGTGCCCAATGTCCGTGAAGTCCGCGCTGCTGTGGTACGCGCAGAACACGTTCGAAGCACAAACCGTAAAGGTGGAGTCGAAGCACTCATCCTGCCCCGGCGGGAGAAACACGTGATAGATGTGGCCGTAACCGGTCTCCCCGGTCACCGACGCCACCGCGTGAATCACCGCAAGCATGTCATTGTCGGTAAAAGGCACCGCCGGCGGCGTGTAGGGAACAAACGCTCTCTGCCCAACCGTGTAGCGATTATCAGACTCGCGGTCAACGTACTGGTCGGTCACATGAATGAACTCGCTCTTGCCCAAGTCGCGCAGGAACCCTTCTGGATTTCCCCAGCACACCGCAATCGGGCACGTCCCGTTCGGCAGCATATAGATCGCATGCGACTTCGCAAATTCAACGACCGCTCCTCCGTGATAATTGAGGTCGCCAGGGTAGCGCGGCGGGTTGTCCCCGTCGCTGTGCGACGAGGATTGGCTATGCGGTACTGCTCCCGCATGGAAAGTCAGCTTCGATTCCCCTACTTCCTTTGGTCTGCTCCCCGTCCAGGCCTTGCGATACACAACCGTGGCCTGTTTGGCGGCCTGATGGTCGACATCTGTCGGCTTGACGGTGATTTGCTTTTCGTCCGGATCTTTGGACTGCGCGTGCGCGGTAACCGCCGTCAGGAAAAGCGCAGCCCCTGCCAGCGTCGAGATTCCGATCGCCCGCCCGAGATTTCGAAATGCTTGCATGTCGTTGACTCCTTCCGAGATGGTGTAAGGAAGCGTGCACAGCTGCTCGTGCAGCACCGCACAAGTACCGGCTCCTTCCCGATTTCTTTCATCCGGTCGAATGAACCGAAGCGTTTTCTCGGCGCCGGGGCGCGCCAGACCGGACTTCACTGGCCGTAGAACTTACCCCGAAAGCCGCCCACACGCAATGGAATAGGTTATGAATACTCCGTGAATAGGGTTCCCCCAGCCCGCCACGGCCGTCCTCCCTATCCTGGCTTCGTCCACCCTGAATTCCCGTCTCACCTGCGAAGCCCCGAAACCGGCGCTCCGCCGGAAGCCCCTGCTCAACACTGTGTCTTATTTACCACATAAGTACTTCTTGACTTGGGCGACCTTCCATGCTATACTTTTGCGTGAATCGCACCCCACAATCTGCTAACTCCTTTACTTGCCACAAATCCAAGGAATCGCCCTCTAACTCCTTTTCTTTCTACACTTCCAGAGCTCAGCGCCTGAACTCATTTATTTGCCGCACATCCGGGAAATCTCCGGGCGTATTCCACCCCAAATCACTCACGCCTTGAAGGGTCAGAGCCGCATGCTCCCGCCCGCACCTCGCACTCTTTTCTCTCTCTTGTCGCTCTTGAGCCCAAGAGTGTTTCACATCTCTTTTGCATTCAGTCGGTTCCGCACTCTTTCTCAAAAATGCCGGGTGTAAGGGGTCCCTCGCAACACAAAATTCTTAAAGTGTTACTTTGAACTCGTTTCCCATTTTGGAGCGCGCCTCCTCCCATTCCCACTTACGCCCTCATTGGTGCTATCTCGCCCCCTCTGCGATAATCTTGGTCTGCCACTTCAACAGGAACTGAGGCTGAGGTGCCCGGCAAGGGCACCGCGAAAACAATGACCGGCAACGAGATTCGCGAAAAGTTCTTGCAATTCTTTGCAGGCAAGGGCCACCGCCGCGTCCGCAGTTCCTCGCTCGTGCCCCACGGCGACCCTACCCTTCTCTTCACCAACGCCGGGATGAACCAGTTCAAGGACGTCTTCCTCGGCCTCGAAAAACGCGATTACACGCGCGCCACTTCCTGCCAGAAATGCGTCCGCGCCGGCGGCAAGCACAACGACCTTGAAAACGTCGGCTTCACCAAGCGCCATCACACCTTTTTCGAGATGCTCGGCAATTTTTCGTTTGGCGATTATTTCAAAAAAGACGCCATCGCCTACGCCTGGGAACTCGTCACTTCTCCGCAATGGTTTGGAATTGCGAAAGATAAGCTCTACGTCACGGTCTTTGGCGGCGCGGAAGTGTCGCCCGGCAAAACGCTTGGGGTGGATGAGGAAGCCCGGGAGTTTTGGCGCGAGCAGAACATTCCAGCCGATCGAATCGTTCCGATTCCTGGACTGAAAGACAATTTCTGGGCGATGGGAGACACAGGCCCTTGTGGCCCGTGCAGCGAAGTCTTCTATGACATGGGGCCTGACGCGTCCGAGGAGGGCCACCTCGACTGCAAATTTCCCTGCGATTGCGGCCGCTACGTCGAAATCTGGAATCTCGTCTTCATGCAGTTTAACCGCGACGCCAGCGGCACGCTCACACCATTGCCAAAACCCTGCGTCGACACCGGCTTGGGCCTCGAGCGAGCCGCCGCCGTTCTCGAAGGCGTCATCTCCAACTACGACACCGATCTTTTCGTCCCCCTGCTTAAGCGTGCCGCCGAACTTTGTGGCGTAGACTATGAGAAGGAAATGAAATCCGAAGTCGGCAAGGGCGGTGCAGCCTCTCTACGCGTCATTGCCGATCACGCTCGCGCGACAACCTTTCTCATTACAGACGGGGTTCTGCCATCGAACGAAGGCCGCGGCTATGTCCTCCGCAAAATCATGCGCCGCGGAATATATCATGGGCGCCTCCTTGGCCAAGAAGCGCCTTTCTTGCACCACTTGGTGCTGACCGTTCGAGACCAGATGAAAGGTGCTTACCCGGAATTGCAAGAGAGTTCGCAACGCGTTTCAGACATCGTGAAGGGCGAAGAGACAAGGTTCGCCCGCACGCTTGATGCGGGTCTAGAACAGTTCGAGGACGACGAATATAACCTCCGCCTACGGCATGATCGGCCCGGACCTGGAGATGCGCTCACCAGGACCAAGAAGGCACGCGACGAGGAACACGAGCATCTTCTCCAGCTTAGATCGGAACAGAAGCAAAATGGTGCCTCGGTCGAATATCCGGGTGACTTAGCTTTTAAGCTCTACGATACCTATGGCTTGCCGCGTGATTTCATCGAAGATCTGACGCGAGATGCCGAAATTAAAGTCGATTGGGCCGGCTTTGAACGCGCAATGCAAGAGCAGCGGACGAAAGCCCGGGCGTCGTGGAAGGGCGGCTCGAAGGAGGCGGCGAATCCGGCGTATGCAAAGCTGGCGGAGACATTCAAGACAGAGCCGGATTTTTATTTTGGGACGTGTGCGAAGGATTGCCGGATTGAAGCCATCATCACGAAAAATGGTTCGGTGAATGAGCTGAAGCCCGGCGAAACCGGCGAAGTCGTTCTGGACCGCACCGTGATCTACGCGGAGTCCGGCGGGCAAGTGGCGGACACCGGCGCGTTCTACGACAATTCGGAATCGCAGCAACTCGCGGAAGTGAAGGGCGCGTTTTATCCTGTCGCAGGTCTCGTCGCCCACAAAGTCGTCGCGAAGGAAACTCTGCACGTCGGCGATCGCGTGGCAGTCGTTGCCGATGCGGAACGCCGCGCGCGAATCATTCGCAACCACTCCGGAACCCACCTGGTAAACGCCGCGCTGCGCAACATTCTGGGCACGCACGTCAAGCAGTCTGGTTCACTGAATGCGCCAGAGCGATTGCGCTTTGATTTTTCGCACTTCGCTCCCGTGGATGCCGAGGAGCTGCGCGACATCGAGCAGCAGGTGAACGACGAGATTCGCCTGAACACGCAAATCGAGACCAACGTCACTTCACTCGAAGAGGCACTGGCTTCCGGCGCCCTGGCCTTCTTCGGCGACAAATACCCCGAGCACAACGTCCGCGTCGTCACCATTCCCGATCCCCGCGCCGCTCGCGGCTTCTACTCCAAAGAGCTCTGCGGCGGCACCCACGTCCAGCGCGTCGGCGACATCGGCGTCCTGAAAATCGTCAGTGAAGAATCCGTCGCCGCCGGCGTCCGCCGCATCGAAGCGGTTACCGGCATCGGCGCCCTCGAGCACTACCAGCATCAGGCGCAAATCCTTCGGCAAATCGCCGCCACCCTGAACGTCGGCGAAGACGGCATCCTGGCTCAGGTCGAAAAACTGTCACAAACCGCCAAGCACCTCGAAAAGGAGTTGGAAGCCCAAAAACGCAAAGGCGCCCTCAGCCAGGTCGACGAGCTTGCCGCCCGCGTCCAGACCGTCAAAGGGGTCAAGTTGATCGCTGCCGAGGTCGCCAATGTCGACCGGGAGGGTCTCCGCCAACTGGTGGACACTCTGCGCCAGAAGCTGGGCTCCGGGGTCGTCGCCTTGGGTATGCCCGAGGACGGCAAGGTGGCCCTGATCGCCGGGGTAACCAAGGACCTGACCGCTAAAGTCCATGCTGGCAAGCTGATACAGGCACTCGCCAAGCAGGTCGGCGGCTCCGGAGGCGGCCGGCCGGACCTGGCTGAGGCTGGCGGTAAAGACACAGCAGCCCTAAAAAGTGCCCTATTGAGTATCCCCTCCCTCCTCGAGCCCTTGCTATAATTGGGTTAGCGCCAGGAGCCTGTATGCGGGGGGAGACCTCTGCGACACGGCTTCGCAAGACGTTTTACTCGCCAGGCGATCTTCCCTAGTGTAGACCGCCCGGCTAGGCCACTAGTACGGAAGGGACATTGACCGCTCTGCGGTAATGTCGAAAACTGTTCATTCTATTGTAGGTTCCAGGTATTGTGGTTGGCCTTCCCCAGGGCACGATGGCAAAACGTACGGCAAACACGGCTTGGCAGATTCCAGGAACGCTGGTTCTTTGCGCCGCTTTTTTTGCACAGGGCGCCAGCGCCCAGATCACCAAGGTCGTGGAACCGACGGGCCGGCAGTTGTTTGTGAACGCCGAACCGCCGGTTACCGTTAAGTTGGGACTCGGAAAGCCGCGCGCAACCATCTACCTCGCCGCTGAATCTTCTTTCTCAGGACGCGAACGTCCGGCCGTAAGTATCGACCGCGACGGCGTCGAGAAACTGGTAAGAGAAGCAGCGGAACGTCACCACGTGGACCCCGCACTGGTTCGCGCGGTGATCGAAACGGAATCGAACTGGAATCCAAGGGCTTATTCCCACAAGGGCGCCGGCGGATTGATGCAGTTGATTCCCACGACGGCACAACGATACGGAGCTTATGACGTGTTCAACCCGCAGCAAAACATTGACGCCGGGGTCAAACACCTGAAGTGGTTGCTGGAACGCTACAATGGCAACCTGGATCTGGCTTTGGCGGCGTACAATGCGGGTGAGGGAGCCGTAGATCGGGCACACGGCATCCCCGCGTTTCGCGAGACGCAGAACTACGTACTGAAGGTACAGAATGCCTACTTCCGGCCAGGGTCGGGACGTCTTACGGACGCGTTCATTAATGCGCGAGCAATCCACAGAGATGTCACTCCGAGCGGCCGCGTCGTTTTCACCAACGATTAAAAAAAGTTGTAAGCTTTTAGTGGTTGGTTTTTGCTTTCCGGGCAGCCGGCATTTTGCGGCTCGGAATTTTGAAGTCATTTGTTGAATGCATTGCTGTTTTTTGGAATGCGTGGGCTGTGTTTGGGGATGTAGATTGCTGAGTCCGGCCAAAAAAATTTTGCACAAGAGCTTCGCCTGTCTTTCGCCGGTTTTTCTGTCGCTGGGATTGGCGCTAAGCGTTGCTTCTGCTGCCCGTGCGCGGTCCACTGCGGAACCCGGCGACTCCACGGCTGCGGTGAAACGGCAATCCGCAAGCACACAATTCGCGCGGGCCGAAGAACAGCGCGCGGAATTGAACGGTGCGCCGCCCGAAAAGCGCACGCTCGCCGCATACAAGCAGGTGGTTTCCAGTTATCGCCGCGTCGCGCTGATTACGCCTCGCGCCCCCGAAGTGCCCGATTCCCTGCTGGCCATCGCCGAGGTGTACACGGAAATGGGCGACCGCTTCGGGCGGAGCTATTACCAGTCGGCGGTGGATTCCTACCAGTTCCTGGTACACGAGTATCCGACGAACCATTTTTGCCAGGACGCGATTCTGCGCATGGCGAAATTGCAGCGGGATCAGCTGGGAGATTCGGCGCTCGCGAAAAAAACCTATGAAGACTTTTTGAAGCGCTATCCGCGCTCCCCGAAAAAACGCGAAGTGCAAGAGTCGCTGGCGGAATTGGCGCTCTTGCAGAATAGCGATGCGCAAACTGCATCGCTGACTGCGCCGGCAAACTCCCCGCCAGCCGAACCAGCCGGCGAGGATGCGCGAGCAAACGCAAGCGCGCCGGCGCATTCCGGCGGCAAATCCGTGAGTGCGGCGAATTCTTCGGAGATTCCGCGGGTGCGGCGGATCAGGACCGCTGCGAATGGCGACGCCACACGCGTTACCATCGACCTCGAAAACACCGTGCAGTATGCTTCCGGGCGCATCGCGAATCCTGATCGAATATTTTTCGATTTACATGCGGCGCGGCTTACTACGGAAGTGGCGCGCGGAAATATTCACGTGGACGGCAATCTGTTGACGGCTGTGCGCGTGGCGCAAAATCATGAAGGTGTTGTGCGGGTTGTCCTGGATGTGAACGGAGTGAAGGATTACACGGCGTCGCTCGCGAACAACCCGTCGCAATTGGTGATCGATCTTTACGCAAATTCCGCGCCGGCGCCGGTCCGCACGGCCAAATCAAAACGCGAGCCGCAGAATTCCGAAGGCGATGCGAGTGAGAACGCGGGCGGCACACCTTCGGGCGGGGGAAGCGTCCAGAACGTGGCGTCAAAGAGTTCAGGGGTGAACTCAGTTCCGGCGGGGCAACCGGCTTCGAATTCCAGCAGCGCGGTCAGCGGCTCCATTGTGGGGACCACACCAGCAGTTGCGAACAACGCAGCTCCCAACGCGAAAAATGGAAAAACGAAATCGCTCAAGGGCGCAAACGCGAAGCCGGATTTGATCCAACCTGCAACCTCTCCACAACCCACGCGGGACGGGCAGTCCACCTTGACGCGCGCGCTGGGTCTGAAGATTGGCAGGATTGTGATTGACGCCGGCCACGGCGGCCACGACACGGGAACGATTGGGCCGACCGGATTGATGGAGAAGGACCTCTGCCTGGACGTGGCACTGCGGCTCGGCAAGATTATTCAACAACGTTTGCCTGGCGCCGATGTGGTTTATACCCGCTCGGACGATACCTTCATTCCGCTGGAAGAGCGCACCAACATTGCGAATCAGGCCAAGGCGGATCTCTTCATTTCCATTCACGCGAATTCGAGCCAGGATCACGGAGCGCGCGGCATCGAGACGTATTACTTGAACCTGAAAGGCTCGGCAGAGGCGATGGAAGTGGCTGCACGCGAAAACGCCACGGCGCAAGAAGGCGTTCACGATCTGCAGGATCTGGTAAAGAAGATTGCGCGCACGGAAAAAATCGACGAATCCAAAGAGTTTGCGGAAGACGTGCAGGACTCACTCTCGAAGCGTGCTGACAAATCTGGCAAATCGGTGAAGAACCGTGGAGTGCGCAAGGCGCCTTTCGTGGTGCTGATTGGCGCAGACATGCCGTCGATCCTCACGGAAATCTCCTTCTTGAGCAACCCGGCCGACGAACAACTCCTCAAAAAGCCCGAGCAGCGCCAGAGAGTGGCCGAGGGCTTGTATCAGGGTGTAGCCAGCTACTTGCAGAGTATGAACAGCGTGTCGGTCAACCTTCCTGCAAAGACACCGGGGAGCCGGGCCGGAGCCGCGCCGGCGGTAGAACAATCCAGAAACCAAAACTAGTCTTTTGGTGTCTAATAGAGGCTGGGATGAGAAAGCTTTGCATTGTTAGCGTTTTCCTGCTGGCGCTTGCCGCCGCGCCGTTCTCCTCTGCCCAACAGCAGCCGCTTCTACCTGACCATTTCGGTGCCTGGTCCGCCACTTCTCCTTCCCAGACGGCAAAGCCTGATGGCGCATCGCAGGAGCAACTGAATGAAGCTGGGTTGACCAGCTCGCAGATTCGTTCGTACTCCAATGGTGGGCAGAATCTGACGGTGTGGATTTCTCAGTTCCACGACCCGAGCGGCGCGTACGAAATCTACACTTCTCTGATCAACACGGACATGCGGCCATCGACAGTAGGAAATAACACGGCGGTTGACCGCGATAGGCTTCTGGCGCTGGTTGGCAACGTTGTGGTCAAAGTTTCGCCGGTGCAGAGCCCTTCCACCGCCGAGCTGCAGCAATTGATCAAGAGCTTGAGCTTGCATTCGGACCGGACTCCGCTGCCGCCGATTCGTGCGTATTTACCGCAGGGATTCATGGACGGCACACAAAAGTATTCGCTTGGTCCTGCTGGATTACAAAGTGCGTTAAGGTCGCTAAAACGAGAAGAGCTTGCTGGGCTTGTGAATGAGGCGGGATTCAATAGCGGAGCCGAGGCGATGGTGGCGCAGTACAAGACTATGAAGGATGAAGCGGTCTTGCTGCTGATCGAATACCCGACGCCGCAACTGGCGGAGCAGCATCTCCGGCACATCGAACAGGCGATCAGCGCTGGCGCGAAGCAATCAGGAACGTCGATTGAGCGCAAAGCATCGCTGCTTTCCATTGTGCTGCGGCCATCTTCGGTGACCTACGCGGGTGCATTGCGCGAGGCCGTGAACTACGACACCAGCGTCACATGGCATGAGCCCACCCACACCATCACTGATCCACCGTTTCTGACCACCGTCGCAAAAATTATCATCGCCACGCTCCTGTTCATGGTGGTGGCGGTGGTGCTGGGCCTGGCGTTTGGCGGCGTGCGCGTGCTGGCAAAAACTTTTTTCCCGGGCAAGTTTTTTGACCGTCCCGAGCAGATGGATGTGCTGCAGCTCGGCCTCTCCAGCAAGAGAATTGACTCGCGCGATTTCTACTAGGAATCGGCGGTTAACCCCAAGTAACCAATCCCCTTACAGCGCGTCCAATGAAGGGAGTTACTCCCTCTCCCGATTTTGCGCGGACCTCCGATTGTCGTAAGATTTTAAGCGGCCAGACTAAAGATGAGCGCAGCTCTCCCAATTCGCCAAGAGAATCGAAAGACTGCGAAATCCCGCGCGTCAGCTCTGCTGTTGACGCTTGCGATGGCTACTTTTCTGGCTGGCTGCCAGAAGAGCGCCGCCGACAATCCGCCAGGCGCAGGAGCGCCGGCGATTCCGGTGCAAACGCGGGTCACTGCTTCGGTGAAAATTCCCGACACGTCCGAATATCTTTCGTTGCTGAAATCACGGCATTCCGCGGTCATCAATCCGCAGGTCGAAGGGCAAATCACAAAAATTTCCGTAAAGTCCGGCGACCGCGTGAGTGCGGGAACGGCTCTGCTGCAAATTGATCCGCTGAAGCAACAGGCAACGGTGAGCAGCCAGGAGGCGACGCGCGCGGCGCAGGAGGCGAACTTGCGCTATGCGAAGGTTTCACTGGAGCGCGCGCAGAAACTTTTTGCGGCCGGGGTGATCAGCAAACAGGATTTTGATAACGCGCAAACGAACTATGAAGGCGCGCTGGCGCAGGTGAAAGCGCTGGACGAACAGGTAACGCAACAAAAAGTGGAGCTGCATTACTACAGCGTGACGGCGCCGATGGACGGCATCGTCGGAGATATCCCCGTTCGAATGGGCGATCGCGTGACGGTTTCGACGTTGCTGACGACGATCGACGAGCCGGGCGCGCTGGAGGCATACATTTACGTGCCTGCGGAGCGCGCGCGAAATTTAAAAGTTGGGCTGCCCGTGCGATTGCTGGACAGTGCAGGCAATCCGGCGGGTGAGACGCGCATCACGTTCGTTTCGCCGCAGGTGGATACCGACACGCAGAGCGTGCTGGCCAAAGCGACGATCGCGAATTCTCAGGACAAGCTGCGGATGGCACAACAGATTCGCGCACAGATTACCTGGGGCACGCGCGAAGGCCCAGTGATTCCGATACTTGCGGTGCTGCGCATCAATGGGCAGTTCTTCGCTTTCGTTGCGGTGAAGGAAGCAAGCGGAACGGTGGCGCGGCAAAGAATCCTGAAGCTCGGCGACACCATTGGCAACGATTATGCCGTGCTCGACGGCCTGAAGCCCGGGGATCACATCATCACTTCAGGGATGCAGTTCCTGCAGGACGGCATGCCTGTGGCGGAGCAAGCGCAAAGCGACGGCAAAGCCGCCGCGGGCCAGTAGGCGCCTAGGACCGATGAGCGGCGCCATTCGAATCCCTTCAAAGGCGGACACCGGACTTGTTCGTTGATTTCTTTATCAGTCGTCCGGTGTTCGCAACCGTCTGCGCGCTGCTGATTATTCTCGGCGGCGCGATTTCCATCCCATCCCTGCCAATCGCGCAGTTCCCAAATCTGGCGCCTCCACAGGTGGTAGTCACCAGCATTTATATCGGAGCGAATGCGCAGACGGTAGAGTCCGCGGTGACGATTCCCCTGGAACAAGCCATCAACGGCGTGCAAGGGATGAAATACATCACTTCGAGCAGCGGCAACGACGGCACGAGCCAGATCACCGTGACGTTCGACGTGACGCGCGACGTCGATCTCGCGGCCGTGGACGTGCAGAACCGCGTGAGCCAGGCGCTGGGACGGCTGCCGAACGAAGTGCGGAATACCGGAGTCATCATCACGAAGCAGGCGACGGGGTTTGTGTTCGCCGCGGGAGTGTATTCAGAGACGGGGCAGTACGACAGCCTGTTCCTGAGCAATTACATCGACGTGTACGTCAAGGACGTGATCAAGCGCGTGCCTGGTGTGGGCGACGCCATCATTTTCGGCGAGCGGAAATATGCCATGCGGTTGTGGCTGGATCCCGGAAAAATGGCGGAGCGCGGGTTGTCGGCCACCAATGTTTTGAATGCCTTGCAGGAACAAAACGTTCAGGTTGCCGCCGGACAAGTTGGCCAGCAGCCGGCGGTGAACGGACAGGCGTACCAGTTCAGCGTGCGGGCCATAGGCCGGCTGACGGAACCATCGGAGTTTGAAAATATCGTTCTGAAAACGGGAACGGATGGCACGCTCGTGCGGCTGAAGGATGTTGGCCGCGCGGAACTGGGCGCGGAAGACTACGGCTCGATCCTGCGCTTTAACGGCCACGACGCGATCGGGCTGGCCATTACACAGCTTCCCGGCGCGAACGCGCTGGATGTGGACAAGGCCGCGAAAGCGGCGCTCCTGGAGATCGCAAAGACTTTTCCCCCCGGCCTGAAATATGCGGTGGCCTTCGACACCACCACAGTCATCGGCGAATCCATCCAGGACGTGCTGATTACCCTTCTCGAAGCCATCGTGCTGGTGATTATCGTTATCTATCTGTTTTTGCAGGATTGGCGGAGCACGCTGATACCGGCGATCACCATTCCCGTTTCGCTGATCGGCACCTTCATCTTCGTGAGGCTGTTCGGATTTTCCATAAATACGCTGACGCTGTTTGGCATCACGCTGGCGACGGGGCTTGTGGTTGACGACGCCATCGTGGTGATCGAAAACGTGGAACGACACATCGTCGAGGGCATCACGGAGCCGCACAACGCCGCGTCGGTGGCCATGAAAGAGGTGGCGGGAGCGGTTATCGCGACGTCGCTGGTGCTTGTCGCCGTGTTTGTGCCGGTGGCGCTTTTCCCGGGCACCACCGGGATTCTCTTCCGTCAGTTCGCGCTGACCATTGCATTTTCCGTTTCGATCTCCGCTTTCAACGCGCTCACACTGACCCCTGCGCTTTCGGCAATTTTTCTGGGGCATCACCGGGAACGTGCGCAGGGGCGATTCTTCAAAGCGTTCAACAAAATTGTCGAGGCGGGAACGCATACTTATCAGAGATCGGTGAGACAGGTTCTGAGCTGGCGATTTGCGGCGATTCTGGTATTCGTGGCGCTGCTGGGATGCACCTATGTGGTTTACGAGCGCGTGCCTCGCGCGTTCATCCCGGACGACGACCAGGGCTACATCATGTTTATCGTGCAGTCGCCGCAGGGCGCGTCGTTGACCTATACGCGGGATATTTGCGCCAAAGTGGAAGAGACGCTTTCGCATGTGCCGGAAATCACTGGCGCTTTCAGCATTGCGGGATTCAGCTTTACCGGCAACGCGCCCAATCGGGGAATGATATTTGCCAATCTCCAAGGATTTGACCAGCGGAAAGGCAAGGAGCATTCGTCCGCGGCGGTCATTCAAAGGCTGCGCGGGCAGCTAATGGGAATTCAGGGCGCGATCGTAGTGCCCTTCAATCCACCGGCGGTGCAGGGGCTGGGGCAGTTTGGCGGATTCCAGTTTGAGCTGGAGGACCTGGGGCGGAATTCGCTTCAAGGAATCGCGGAAAAGGCGAATGAACTTGTGGCGAAGGGCAACGCGAGCAAGGACATGGCCGGGCTTTTCACCAGCTTCACGGCGAACGATCCGCAATATCTGATACGCATCGACCGGGAAAAAGCCAAAAGCCTGCAAGTGCCGCTGACACAAATCACCGACACTTTGCAAACGTACGTGGGATCGGAGTACGTGAATGATTTTGACTTCAACAACCGCTCGTATCGGGTGTATGTGCAGGCGGACCGCAAATTCCGGGCAGAATCGAAAGATATCGGGCAGTATTACGTGCGCTCGGACACGGGGAAAATGATCGAGCTGAGTAATCTGATAACGATCGAGCAGACTGCGAATCCGCAGGTAATCAGCCACTACAATTTGTTCCGCTCGGCGGAAATCAACGGCAATGCGGCGCCGGGAAAGAGCAGCGGTGAAGGCATCGCGGCGATGGAGTCGCTGGCAAATAAGGTGTTGCCGAATGGGATGACGTTCGCATGGAGCGGATTGTCGCTGGAAGAGATTGAGTCCGGGGGAAAAGCGTTGATTCTGTTCGCGCTCGGACTGGTGGTGGTGTACCTGACGCTGGCGGCGCAGTACGAAAGTTACGTGTTGCCGTTTATCGTGCTGCTGGCTGTGCCGATTGCGCTGCTGGGGGCCATTGGCGCGCAGGCGCTGCGTGGATTAGAGAATGATGTGTATTGCCAGATTGGTTTGGTGATGCTCATCGGGCTGGCTAGCAAGAACGCGATTTTGATCGTGGAGTTTGCGGAACAGCTTCGGGCGCAAGGCATGACCGTTGTAGATGCCGCCGTGGAGGCCGCGCGGATCCGGTTGCGGCCGATTCTGATGACCTCACTAGCGTTTATCCTGGGCGTGGTACCGCTGGTTCTGGCGCGTGGAGCGGGCCGCGCGGGCCGCATCTCTGTGGGCACGACCGTATTCGGGGGGATGATTGCCGCGACGACGCTCAATCTGCTGTTTATTCCCGTGCTGTATGTGATTGTGCGGAGCATTGTTCCTGGGGGAACTCCGCAAACCAAGCCGGCGAATTGAACTGCGCGCTTACTTGCAGCCGCGCGAAACTAGCGATCCACGTAGTAGCCATCCCTTGTTTGTACGACGAGATCTTTCTGTTTGGTGACGAGATGGATCTTGTGATAACCGACAGAGGCTTCTGCTTTATCAGGAGTGTAGCCGAGGCTGTACTGCGTGCGTAGTTCTTCGTCGATGGCGGAGTAGATCTGGTCGATCGTCTGCTTCTTGGAAACTTCAAAAAAACGGCCGCCCGTTTCCCTGGAAATCTGCTCGAGGACTTTCTTTCCGTCGGGTCGTGTTTCCTGGGGGCGCCTGGGATAGCCGCCACCGCCTCTTCCGCCCATGTGCGGGCCGCCGAAACCACCGCCGTTTCCGAATTCCTCCTTGTCGGCGAAAAGAATGGAATAAACAAGGGTATCCGCGCGCTGCGCTGATTCGATAGACTGCTGCAAAGTTTCCTTGCTGCCGTGATCGACGCCGTCGGAAAGAATGATGAGCGCTTTGCGCCCTTGCTGTTTCTTCATTAATTCATCGGAGGCAAGAAAAACCGCGTCGTAGAGTAACGTGCCGGCACCGCCCCGGCCATGGGAACCGCGGCCACCGCCGGACGAACCGCCTCCGCCTGCCTGCGAGAATTGCGGCGTTTGGAGCTGATTGAGAGAAGCTTCGAGTTTCTGTCGAGAAGAAGTCAGCTCCTGGAGGAGCTCGACTTCGTGGTCGAAGTGGATGAGAAAGGCTTTGTCCTTGTCTTCACGGAGCACGTGCTCGAGAAAAGAGCGGCTGGCGGTGCGCTCCTGATCGAGAACGCGCCGCTGGCTCATGCTGGTATCCACCAGCAAGCCGAGCGTCAGCGGAAGATCGGATTCGTGAACAAAATAGGTGATCGTTTGCGGATGGCCATCCTGGTCCAGGACAAAATCATCCTTGGTCAAATTGGGGAGGAGTTTTCCGTGCTTGTCGCGGACGGTGGCGAACAAGTTCACGGCCTTGACGTCGACGGAGATGGGCGCGCCTTGTTGACCGCGCAGCGGGGTATTCGTCAGCGAGAAAAGAGCTATGGCAAGGAGAAGCCACAGCTTTTTCGAGCGGCGTGAGAAAATTGTTGAGGGCGCACCCTTTAGTGCAAATGTTCTCCGGATGGCCTGACACTTTTTGAACATGAGAAATTCCGCCTCAGAGCTGCCTGGCCGAATCGAGTAAGTAGTCGATGGACGCAATTCGACGGACTTGGCCGGTGTTTAGACATTCCCTTTCCTGTGACATAAAGTTCCGTGCAGCGGCTGAGATTGATACTTCTCGGGATTCGCTTGGCGTTGAACGCGCTTCGCGCGAACTAAACCGTCATCTTCGGATCGCACTTGTCTTAGATGCGCTTTAACGCGCATTCGCAGCAACATTTTTTGCAGACGGTTAGATGCAGCTTACGCAAAATGAAGAATTACGCATTCAGTGAGGCGCCACCGTTGGACCCTTTGAAAAGTGGAGCCGAGAGTGGGAGTTGAACCCACGACCTGTCGATTACGAATCGACTGCTCTACCACTGAGCTACCTCGGCCTGTTCTATTGACAATAGCATCCGCGGAAAATTTCTGTCAATTCATCCGCGAAAATCGCGTGCTTTCAACGCGAAAAAGGATACATGGCCCAGCCGATGCCCACGCCGATGAGCAAAAAAAGGAAGAGGGACCACGCGATATACTTCACACGTTCGGCGGGCTGCCGGCGGCTCAAGAAGCCGAAGGCGATGGAGATCACCAGGGAAAAAAGCAGCATCGCTTGGAGGTGACTGAGCTTGAACGCGATGGCGGCGATCATGCCTTGCGTCCCCGCGCCGCTTCATAGGCGTGCAGCGCAGCCAACAGATTCAACACACCGGCGGCTGCGAGAAACCGCGTTCCATAGTCTCCGTCGGCGTGGGACACATCGGCGCCATTGGTTTCCAGCGATCTCGCAACGAAGTAGAAACTGCCCGCGCCGAGGTCGGCAATATAACCGAGCCGGTCGAAGGCGTCGTTCCCGTTCGAATTGAAAACGTTTCCCCGCATCCCCGCGCCAAGGATGACCAGAAGCGCGACGGTCAGGAAGCAGGCCGCAGCGCGGCCCCACATTTTCAAAATGGCGTGACCTAATCCCGGCACCAGCCATCCTGCCGCCCCGATAAGGAAAGCAATCGCTTCGCGCCGCGAATCCTGCGGCGGGGCCAACGGTGCCAAAGTTTCGTCTGCCATCTTTTCCTTTTCGAACTGGCCTATGCCAGCAACGGGAGAATTTCTTTTTGTACCGCTCCGGTGACACGGGCTTCGCGTTCGCCAATATACATGTTCACTTCGCTGCGAATTCCAAATTCCGGCAGGTAGATTCCCGGCTCGATGGAATTGCACGTCCGCGGAATCAGGTGCCGAACGTCGTGCGTTTCGAGCCCGTCCATGTTCACGCCATTGCCATGAACTCTTTCTCCGAGGCTATGGCCTGTACGGTGAAAAAAGTATTTCCCGTAGCCGGCTTTTTCAATCACGCCGCGCGCCGCTTTGTCGACCTGCCAGCCCTGCAAGGGCTTCCCCGCCGAGATGCTTTTTCGAATCAAGTCGACGGCTTTGTCCCGCGCTTCGCGCACAACACCGAATACCTTCGCATATTTATCCGGTACTTTCGCGCCCAGGTAGCCCATCCACGTGATGTCGTAATAGACGCTCCCGGGCGTTTTCTTTTTCCCCCACACATCCAGCAGCAGCAAATCGCCTTCGCGAATGGGCGATGCGGACTCCAACGTGGGACCGTAGTGCGGATCGCTGGCGTGGGCGTTAACGGCGATGTCCGGCCCTTCTTCCGTCCAGATTCCCGCGGCTTCGAATTCCCTCAGGATCCAATTCTTCAAATCAAATTCCGTCAGGGTCTTTTTCTCGCGCACGCTTTTCGCGGCAAGCTGGAACGCCTCCCGAACGATGCGGTCGATGGCCACGCCGGCGGATTGATGGGATTCCAACTGCTCAAGAGTCCAACAGGCTTCATATTTCTGCACCAGGTCAGCGGAGCTCACCACTTTTACGCCGCAGCTGTGCACCAATTCGATGGTGCCCGCGTCCACCATCGCGACGTAAGGAATCTCGTTCTTCGGCGAATACTGCATAGCCACTTTCCGGGCGCGGCCCAGAATTTTCTTCACATTTTCGCGGAGTTCGTCCTGCCCCGCGTATTGCAGCGTCTCTCCCGGCAGAGTGGCAAGCGACTGCGACTCGATTTTGTGCACCAGCTTCTTCGGCGTTCCCTTTGCCGGAACAAAATAAAACCATCGTCGGGTGCGCATCCCCTCCGGCAGGTTCAAGACGTGCTGCGCGATGGGGTCGCGTCCTCGAAAATCGTAAAAGAGCCAGCCGTCGAGTTTCGCGGCCCGCAGGTCGCTCTGAATGCCGGTAATATCCGCGCTCATAAGGGAATCCATTCCATGGCCTGAAGGTGAACCCGTTTGCCTGTGTCAGGCATCTTGCATCAGCAGGTCCAGAATCTGCTGCCGCGTCACACCGCTGATTTCGATCCGTTTCCTGCGGCTTCTTTCGCCGCTCAGAATTCTAACAGCGGACTTCGGCCTTTTCAAAAGTTCTGCCAGGAATTCCACGAGCGCTTCATTCGCGCGGTCTTCCACAGCAGGCGTGCGCAACCGCACCTTCAACGCTCCTCCCAGTTCACCGACGATCTCATCCTTACTCGCTCGTGGCTGCACCCATGCGGAAAAACTTACCGCGCCGTCTCGTTCTTGCGTCTCTAGCATGGCGTTGTCAACCAACAATTACGCGGTGCTCCGCGTTCCAAACAAGGCGGTGCCGACGCGCACCTCGGTCGCGCCCTCTTCAATGGCAACTTCAAAATCGTGGGACATGCCCATGGATAGGACGGGGAGCTCCATATCAAATCCCTTTGTCAGACCGTCGCGCAAAACTCTCAGACGCTGAAAATACCCTCGCACTTGCCCGGCTTCCTCCAAAAATGGGGGAATGCACATGAGTCCAGCTAGCTGCAACCTTCGTAGATCAACAATCTTTTCCGCCAGATCTGGCAGCTCTCCGATCTCCACTCCACTTTTTGTCTCTTCTGGAGCCACTCGGACTTCAATCAGCACGCGCAGCTTCCCCGTGATGCCCGCCTCGGCCCGAGCGCGATCCAGCCGCTGCGCGACCGCGATGTCATCGACCGAGTCGATGCTGTGAAAAAGTCTGGCGGCCCGGGTCGTTTTGTTGCTTTGCAAATGGCCAATCAGGTGCCACGATGCCGCCAGGCCTTCCGTACCCGCACGCTTCGCTTCCCACTCCTGGACACGGTTTTCGCCGAAATGCCGTACGCCCACTTCATAGGCTTCCCGAATCGCGTTTGCCGGGTGCGTCTTCGAGACACCGATCAAGGTAATCTCCTCTGCGCGCCGGCCCGCATGCGCCGCAGCCCTGGCGATTCTTTCTTGAATTCGCAGCAAATTTTCCCGCACGGAAGTCTGTGTCATGTTCGAAGTTAAAATCCTAGCACGCGCGGCATTGCGGCGCAGAGTCTCTGCGGTTAGACTGACCTTCGAACGTTGTCCCTGTTTCTCCCAGGACCGCAAAGCGATGGCCACCTCCGGAAAACTCATCGCCGTTGAAGGCATCGATGGCAGCGGCAAGCGCACGCAGGTCGAGCTGCTGGCTCTGACCCTCAAAGCGCGCGGCCACTCCGTCTATTCCACGGGATTCCCGCAATATGATTCCTGGTTCGGCAGGATGGTAGGCAAATTCTTAAATGGAGAATTCGGCTCGCTGGAAACGGTCGACCCGCACTTTTCGGCTCTCCTTTATGCCGGTGATCGTTTCGAAGCCAAGTTCAAACTGGAAGCCGCGCTGGACGGCGGCCAAATCGTCCTCGTCGACCGTTACATCGGTTCGAATCTGGCTCATCAGACCGCTCGCGTTCCCCCCGCGAAGCGTTCCGAATTTCTCGGATGGATCGAGCACCTGGAATACAAGATCTACGGCCTCCCCCGTGAGAGCCTTATCCTGTATCTCCGCGTGCCGCCGCACGAGGCGCAGAGGCTGGTCGCGCTGAAGCCCGCTCGTAACTACACGGCTGCGCAAAAGGACTTGCAGGAATCCAGCTTGCGCCATCTGCAAGACGCCGCCGAAATGTACGACTCCCTATCGAGAAGCGTGCCCTGGGCCACCATCCAGTGTTTTGACGCCACGCAAAATTCCATTCGTGAACCCGAAGACATCGCACTCGATGTCCTCGCCGCTGTCGAAGGCGCGCTTTCCTCAACTCCTGCCGGGGAGGAACGATAACGTATGGGGTTTTCCGCGTTTCTTGGCAACGAACGGCTCGTAGGCGCGCTGCGTGGCGCCCTCCGTGCCCAGCGTGTCCCACATGCTTTGCTTTTCACAGGACCGCGCGGAGTGGGCAAATTCACTCTCGCGCGTATGTTTGCGCAGGCCGCCAATTGCGAACGCTTGCCCGACGATTTCTGCGGCGAGTGCGCCACCTGCCAGCGCATCGCCCTGCTTGCCGATCCTCAGAAACTGATCGAGCAGGGCCTCGTGGAGCGAGGCGAAAGCGCCGATGCCGCCACCGTCGAGCGCATGCCGCTTATACTGCAGTCGCACCCGGACGTCTGGGCGCTGGTGCCCGACCCTGTCCGGCTCAAGAGCCCGGTCGCGCGCCCGATGCTGCGCGTGGGCCAGTTGCGAGCGGTCCAGCGCGCAGCCTACTTTCAGCCCATGGGACGGCGCCGCGTCTTCATTCTCGATGGCGCGGAGACCATGCGGTGGGACGTTGCCAACGTCTTTCTGAAAATTCTGGAGGAACCGCCCGGATCAGCGACGCTGATCCTGACCGCGCCATCTCCCTATTCACTGCTGCCTACCATCGTCTCGCGCTGCCTGCAATTTCATTTCGCGCCGTTGCCCCAAGCAGCTGTCGAAAAAATCCTGAAGGAAAAAACCGGCCGCAAGCCCGCCGAAATCCGGCTCGCGGCGCAGCTCGCCGAAGGCAGCCCGGGTCTTGCGATGGAAATGGATGTTGATGCGGTTGCCGACAGCCGCAAGCACGCTCTGCGGATCCTGGAACGCGCCGCGCGCGGTCAGGGCTTTGGGCAATTGTTTGCCGATACCTCCGCGCTCGCCAAAGATCGCGACTCCAGCTTCGAGGACCAGATCGCCGTTTTTTACGGCCTGCTCACCGATCTTCTCGAACTCACGTCCAAGGTCAACGAGCCGGTTCTCCGCAATTTGCCGCTCGCGAGGGAACTGGAATCGCTGAGCAAATCCGTGGACTCCGCGTGGGTTCTTCGCGCGATTGCCGGATTCGATGAACTTTACGCCGGGGCGCGCCGCAACCTGAATCGCCAGTTGGGCTTCGACGCCCTCGCGGCGTCGCTCGCACGCAGCGCCTCTGCCACTTCCACGCCCCGCCCTTGACGCACTCTCACGAATAGTCGCCAAGCCAGATTTAAAAGGCTAGACTGTAACCCACAGCCCGCCTAACGCATCTCAAGAACAGCACTCCAACCCCGTTGGTCAGAAGGAGCAGTCATGGTGAACCGCCGCATGTTTCGTCCGGGTTTTCCGGACGTCAAGGAGCAAAGCGCTCCCCGCCCATCCCACAATGGCCCTGTGCCAAGCAAAAAACCCGCCCCACCCGAGACCACCCACGCGGAAAACTTCTACTGGGTCAAGCAGATGCAGTCTCATACGCCGATGGCCGTGGTGCTGGAAGGCGGAGAGGTGCTTCGCGGCACCGTGGAATGGTACGACCGCGATTGCATCAAACTGACCCGTCAGGGCAGCCCCAACCTGCTCATTTTCAAGCGTGTGATCAAGTACGTCCACAAGGACGGAGAAGAGTCGTCCCAGGGAGGCGACGAGTAATTCCCGCCTTGAGATTCTCTAACGATCGATGGAGTGTCCGGCGGCAGCGCCGAACGTCAGCAAAGCCTTTGCGGCCAGTGAACCGCTTTCGTTGAAAATCTCGCACTCCGCTACCACAAAATTTCTGCCTGCTCGCAAGACCCGTGCATCTGCTTTGATGCGCCCACCTGGAACCGGTTCCAGATAGTTGATTTTCAGCTCTACTGTGACGATTTCCGTTCCCTTCGGCACGGCGGAGTACGCGGCGATCGCCGCCGCAGTGTCCGCCAACGCCGCCAGGATCCCTCCATGCACCACGCCATGAATCTGCTTGTGCCGCGGTTTCACGTCCAGCCGGAAGATCGCGCGCCCCGTGTGCACGCTCTCCACATCAAAACCGAGCAGGTCCGTCGAGCGGCTCGCCTTCATGCGCTGGCGCACAAGATCCGTAACGCGCTTCTCTGCTTTTGACATTTTCTTCGTCATCGCGGATCGTCACTCTTCATCGCATACTGCGCATGATTCCAACCACAAACTCGATCCATTGTGCTTCTCTTTCTTCATACTAAGAACTCACTACTTAGAGACTTGAGACTCAGTACGCCGATAACCCTCCATCCAGCGGAATTGCCGCCCCCGTCAGCCACGACGATTCTTCCGACGCCAAAAACACCGCCATTTCGGCCACATCCACTGGCCGCCCGATCCGTCCGAGTGGAATCGTCGCGATACGCGCCTTCCGCAATGCCTGTCCCTGTTCGGTTTCGTTGAAGACTCCCTTGACCAGTTCCGTCTCCACGATCGAGGGGCAGATACAATTCACGCGAATATTTTCATGAGCGTGATCGATGGCCATGGCCTTGGTCAGCATGGTCACGCCGCCCTTGGAAGCGCAATACGCCGCGCGATCCTTCACCGCCAGCAGCCCCAGCACCGAGCCAATATTCACGATGGTTCCCCCACCGGTCTTTCGAAACTCCGGTAACACCGCTCGCGACATGAGGAACGGCCCCTTGATATTCACCGTCATCAGCCGGTCCCATTCCTCTTCGCTGATGCCTTCCACCGTCGAAACATGTAGCGCACCGGCGTTATTCACCAGCACATTGAGCCGCCCGAACCGCTCCACGGTTCCCTTCACCGCCCGGGCAACTTCCGCGTTGCGCGTCACGTCACACTCCATCGCCAATCCCGCGCCGCCGTCCTTCTGGATTTCGCTAATTACTTCCCGCAGTTTCTCCAACCGCCGCCCCGCGACCGTCACGCTAGCGCCTTCTCGCGCAAACGCCAGCGCAATGGCGCGTCCTATCCCAGTTCCCCCGCCGGTAATCAGCGCCACCTTACCAGAAAGTCGTGTCACGTTATTCCCTGCCCCCGCGTCTAATAGGATGCCGCGTCGCCGCGCTTCAGCGCGGTGCGGGTGGGCGCGACTCTAGCATCCGTCTCCCCCACCCCGCAAGCTACTCCCATTGCACTGTATGTTAGTGTCTCAGGCGAAGGACTGTGGGTCATCGGTAACAAGTTTCGAAATGATGTCGAGCGATGTATTTGAATTTGCTTTTTATTGAAGACTTATAACTAACGACTGAAAACTCTCATGCGCATCGGCATAACCTGTTACCCCACCTACGGCGGCTCCGGCGTCGTCGCCACCGAACTCGGCATGGAACTTGCCGCGCGTGGCCACGAAATCCATTTCATCAGCTACGCCCCGCCCATCCGCATGAATCCCAACGACCCGCGCATCCATTTCCACGAGGTGGAGGTCGCCTCTTACCCGCTTTTTGACCACCCGCCCTACACCCTGGCGCTCGCCACAAAAATGCTCGAAGTTTTCGAATCCGAATCGCTCGACCTGCTCCACGTCCATTACGCGATTCCGCACTCCGTGAGCGCTCTGCTCGCGCGCTCCATGGCCGCGCCGCGCCGTCTTCCCTTCATCACCACGCTTCACGGCACGGACATCACCCTGGTCGGCAGCAACCGCAGCTATCTTCCTATCACCAAATTTTCCATCGAGCAGAGCGACGGCGTCACCTGCATCTCAAACTATCTTCTGAAGGAAACCATCAAGGACTTCGATATCAAGCGCCCCATCGAAGTGATCCCCAATTTTGTGAATTGCGACCTCTACAATCGCACCGCTGACAAAGGGCTTGCCGCCCAGTGGGCGCCCGGCGGCGAGCCCATCCTCATGCATCTTTCGAATTTCCGTCCGGTGAAGCGCGTCCCCGACGTCGTGGAAATCTTCGCCATTGTGCGCGGCGCTATGCCGGCAAAGCTCATTCTCGTCGGCGACGGGCCGGACCGCGGCGCAGCCGAATTTCTCGTCCGCAAGTACGGTTTGCAGAAGGACGTGCTCTTCCTTGGCAAGCAGGACAATGTCTACGAAAAACTTGCCGCGGCCGATCTGTTCCTGCTTCCTTCGCAGCTCGAATCCTTCGGTCTCGCCGCGCTCGAAGCCATGGCCTGCGAAGTCCCGGTCATCGCCACAAATGTCGGCGGCGTCCCCGAAGTGGTTGAGCATGGAGTGGATGGGTTTCTGGTCGAACCCGGCGATGTAGGAGAAGCCGCCCGCTATGCCATCGAAATCCTATCCCGCACGGACCGCGGCCGCGAGATGGGCAAAATCGCCCGCCTCCATGCCAAGAAAAACTACTGCGCCAACGACGTCATCCCCGCCTACGAAAGCTATTACAAACGCGTCCTCGAACAATCCTGACAATTCAGAGCGTCGGAGAAAGAAAATAACAGAGAGCGGGACGCCCCGCGCCCCGCTCTCTGTCCTCGCAAACACCCTCTCAACGCCCCAATCTCAGTCCTTGGAGGCCCGGACACGCTCGGCGTCGCTAGTTACCGCGAATCCCAGATCCGTCACGATAGTGTGGATTAGATCGCCGGATTGGCTTATTAGAATCGCCAAGTGGAGCGGCGGCTGGTCCGGGGTGAATATCGTCATGGTCCCGGTGCAATCCGGGTTCACTGTGTAACTGCCTGTGCCCGGACGCCAGACCTGCGGGATGAAGCCGTTTACCGCGACAGCGTCTACCTGGGAAAGGTTGCCGTGGCCGTCGAAAGTAGTCCTCGCAATGCCATCGACAGGCAGCGCCCCGTTGGGGGTCAAAATCTGTCCGTGAACCGTAAAAGCGTAGGTTCCCTTGATGGTCGAGTCAGTGCATTCGTTGGGATAGGCAGTGACCGCTGATGACGCGGCCATACTCATTACAAGTAGTACAAAAAAGTTGCGTAATTTCATCTTCCCTCCAAAGTTTGTGGGTGGCGTCCGGCCTCACCCAGAATTGAGTCGTATCTTGCGTCGACGGCTTCCAACTCGCAATGGAGAGCGCCTGTAGATTGTCTGTAGGACTCGTGCCCGAGGATGTAAAATGGCGGCACTCTACCCTGACGGGGCTTCCATGGCTTCAGAACGTATCCAGCTCGGACAATTCGTCTTGGATCTCGACCGCTACGAGCTGACTCGTGATGGAAAAACGGTGCGCATGGAACGCATCCCCATGGACCTGCTGATCCTCCTGGTCCGCGAAGGCGGAAGATTGGTCAGCCGCGACGAGATCATCGAACGCCTATGGGGCAAAGACGTATTCTTCGACACCGACAACAGCATCAACACGGCGATCCGAAAAATTCGCCGAGCGCTCGGTGAAGACCCAGACAAGCCACAATACATCGAGACAGTGCTGGGCAAAGGCTACCGCTTCAAAGGCGGGTCCGATGCTCCTTCGGGAATGGCCTCGCCGCACGTCGAACTCGGACGGCCTCGCATCATGCTGGCGGTCCTTCCCTTCGAAAACCTGAGCGGCGATCCGGGACAGGAATATTTCAGCGATGGCCTGACTGAGGAGACCATTATGCGATTCGGGAAAATGCTTCCCCATCGCTTGGGCGTCATCGCCCGCACTTCCTCCATGGCCTATAAGCGGACGGACAAGTCCGTCTTCCAAATCGGCCGGGAACTCGGCGTGGATTACGTGCTCGAGGGCAGCGTGCGTCGCGAGACGGACCGTGTGCGCGTCACCGCCCAGTTGATCCGCGTGCGTGACCAGATCCACTTATGGGCGGAAAATTTCGATCGCCCGCCGCACAGCATCCTTGACATCCACAGCGAAGTCGGCGCCGCCATCGCCGCTCATGTACAACTTGAGCTGACTCCCGAAGGCGAGCGGCGCCTCCGAAGCCACATGCCCGCGAACCCGGAAGCCCACGATCTCTATCTTCACGGACGCTATCATTGGGCAAGAGCAACTCCACCCGAGATGCAAAAGGCCGCTGAGTACTTCCGCAAAGCGGCGGAACGCGACGCCGGCTTTGCCCTGGCATTCTCAGGACTAGCCGATACCCTTATGATTTTGCCGATTAACAGTGATGTGGCTCCTAACAACGCTTTCCCGGAAGCCCGAGCGGCCATTGCAAAAGCGCTGGCGCTCGGACAGGATTCCCCGGAAGCTCACACTTCCCACGCCACCATCAAGTTTTGGTTTGACTGGGATTTTGACGGAGCGGAAGCAGCGGCGCGAGATGCCATCCGCTTGAACTCCAATTATTCGCTCGCACATCTCTATCTTGCTCATGTTCTTTCGAATGTTGGCCGACATGAAGAGGCTCTGTCTACGATCCAGCAGGGACGTGTGCTCGATCCATTTTCGCTCATCATGAACGCGATGTACGGGCAATTTCTCTACCATGCGGGACATGTTGAGGAATCCATTGCACAATTCCAAGCAAGTCTCGACATGGAGTCCCGCTTTTGGGTCACCCACATCTGCCTTGCGAAATCCTACGAGAAGCAGGGCATGTATAGGGAAGCTCTCGTGGCCTGCGACAAAGCCGCGGAGTTTTCCGGGGGCAACTCGGAGGCATTGTCGTTGGCAGGCTATATCCACGCCGTTTCAGGCGAGGAGACAAAAGCAAAAGCTAAGCTTCAGCAAATGTTAGAGAGAAAGAAAAACGCCTATGTGCCTCCCTACAATCTGGCGCTGGTGTTTGCGGGAATGGGGGATACTCCATCCGCGCTCCACTGGTTGGAGCAGGCCTTTGCGGATCGCGACGTGCACATGACCTTCTTGCTCGACCATAAATGGGACGCGCTGCGCCCCAACGACCAGTTCCGCCAGATCGTGTCACGTGTGGGGTTCTCCACCTCTCCAGGTCATGCATAATCGTCGATCCGATAATTCGTGACTTAACGGACCGCTCGCCAAACCATCTGACCCCGCCGCGTTCGGCTTAAAGGCCGCGGGCTTGACTTGCTCCTACCAAACCATCCTCGCGGAGAAAACGCGAGTCACAGAGCCTGAGGTTGCATGTTCTATTTGTATGACTTTACATCAGGCCGTCTTCACATTCACCCCGCTACACGCGCACCTCAACTGGCGGCGGCCTCCGCCTGGGTTTCCGCTGTGCCGCCAGACTTGGCAGTGATTTCGAGTCCATTTTTGTTCATGTCGAATCTCTGCTTCCGGTCCAGGCCTTTGACGAACTCACGTACCGCCTTACCGACCGCTCCAGGAAGATTCGACGCCTCCACTTTAACTGTCGATTCCGCCGTTTTTTCACTTCGATCGCGATACCGAAATTGCACCTCAAACGTTTTCATCCTACTGCCTCCTCTTTCTGACGATTTAAACTCAAGCCGGTTTGCGCACTTCAAATCACTCGCGGGTCTCTAAACCATCGTGGCCCTCAGCTCTGACCGTGTTTTTGTTCGCCGCTTTCTTTCCCGGATGCTTCGTTTTCCGGCCCTTCAACTCCGCCTTAAGTTTTTCGTTTTCTTGCTTCAACGCGTCGCGGGCCGCTGTCATTGTTTCGAGATCATTTCCCACCTGGCCGTTTTCTTTATGCAGCTCCGCCACCTGGGCCTTCAATCGCTCATTCTCTTCCAGAGTCTTTGAGTCTTTGCAGGCCGTCAAGGGCAAACTCAGCACGGCCGCCGTGGCAAGTAGCGCCCCAGCGTTTCTGCGCGTCATATGTCATCCTTCGGGGACAAGAATCTGAATGGCAACGGGAGCAACCGGTAGCGGGAGAGGTGGGAGGCCCCGCTGGCAACTCTGCCAGCCTAATGGAGTTTCCTGGAACGCGCAAGCCTGATAAACCCTGTTCCTATTCCTCACATTTTTTGTGCGCGTTTACTAATCTGAGTTAGTTTTCGGACGCCTCATGCCTTCGGATTCCACCTCTCCGCCCGAAGCCCCGGCCCGCCGTTCACGGATTATTTTTGCTTAGTGATCCGGTTTGGCTTCGATGGAAGCCTTCAGCGCCTTCGTTACTTCGCTGGCGATATCGTCCTGGACCATCAAGATGTCGTCCAATCGCCGGTCGTAGGTTTCAGACCAGACAACGAACCCATTGTCCGCCCGAATCAACCGCGCGGCCACCCGCAGCCGGTCACCGGCCTTCCGCACGCTCCCATCGAGTACATAGGAGACACCCAGCGACTTGGCGACGTCGGCAATAGTGATTTGCGGAGTTCCACGCGAATGCGGCCATAGTTTGCCCTTGAAATAAAACGAAGACGTGGGAGGCGATACTTGAAGCCCGGGAATCTTGCTGAGTTTGTCGATCAGTTCCTCGGTCATACCGTCGGCAAAAGGCTCCTGATTCATCTCCTCGCTCAAGTCGAGAAATGGCAGTACGGCGATGGATTTCTGTGGCGGCGGGGTAATGACGGGCGTGGCTGAGCGATTGCTGTTCGTGACCCTGCCATAGAAAAGAAAAACAACGACGAGCGCGACGCAGATTGCCGTGCCAGAAGCCCACAGGAAACCGATTCTGACGCGCGGGACGGGAGTCGGCACATTTGTCGCCGGCATCGCATGTTCGCTCTCCGAAGCCTGCAGAGGGCCCCTCTGCGCGTTCTTCTGTGCGACCGACTGCTCTGTCCAAGGATTGACCGCGGCCACCATTCGATACCCAAGTCGCGGCACGGTCTCAATGAAGTTGGGCTGCTTGGGGTCGTCGCCGAGCAGGCGGCGGAGCGATGTCACCGCCTGGTAGACGGAGTCTGGAGCGACGGCGACATCAGACCAGACCTGACTGCGCAGGTCATCGATGCTGACGACCTCGCCGGCGCGCTCGGCGAGGCACAGCAGCAACCGCATCGTCCGCACCTCTACACGAGTGGTCTCTCCATCCCGCGAAATCTGGCCTGAGGCCGGATTGACGCACCAGTCGCCTATGCGAAGTATTGTCACCTTTGGGCGGTCCATATGGGATCGGTTACCCTCTGATCGCACTGGAAGGGAGCCGTTTCTCGGTTATACCACACCAGGAGAAAGGCGGCCGCCTCCGGATCGTTAGAGCGCTTGGCTACTCTGCTCCAACCTGCCACCTGCCATTTCAGAACTATTCAGCGTTTTTCAGGCCTTGCCTCACGATCTCGCGCGTCTCACCTGGATATCGTGGCATCGCGGATGCCACTAAATCAGTGTTGAAAGCGAGGATATCGGATGAGTGGAGATTCTGCACCTCGGGCAACAGGGAAAAGGAACGCTATATTGGCGATCGCAGTGGGCGGGGGGATTGCCGGGACCTTGGACCTTCTTCAAGCTTGCATCCTGTTTGGATGGGACATTCCTCTCGTGATTGCGGGCGGCCTGCTCGGGCGGCAGGCATTCCAGGGAGGCGCCGGCACCTATATTCTGGGAGTATTCCTGCATTTCTTTATCGCTTGCTCGGCAGCCGCTGTCTACTATATCGCCAGCCGTAGGCTGATTTTTATGAGGGAGCACCCGATAGTGTGCGGTTTATTCTTTGGCGCCGCGGTGCAAGAGGTCATGAATCTCGTCGTTTTGCCACTCTCCGCGCTCCATTCCAGGGGTCCTTACAAACTGCATGACCTGATTCTAGGGCTGCTGGTGCACATGGTCGTTATCGGGCTACCCATTTCGTTCAGCGTCCGGCGGTTCGCCAAATAGACCTGTGGCGATACGGTATTTCCTGGGTAGTTCTGCGTCGCTCTGCCAGCTCTTCTTCTAGTCACTTGTGGCCTGCTACAATTACAGCTCGGGAAAACTGGGTTTTTCCACCTCTCGCTTCTCTTTTTTCGATTCATTGATTTGCGCCGATATGTAGCAAACAGACCCCGATTAGGAGCCGCCATGAACGCCCCTTCCACACGCCAAACTAAATTGCCGCTTTTCACCTGCTCCCGCCACGCCACCATAGCACTCCTCGCTTTCGCCACCATGCTCGCGCCGTCTTTCTCTCCCCCGGCCAAAGCCGTCCCCCAAGCCTCAACTATCGTGGCTCTCGCCAGAACCCGCGAAGCCTGGGTCCAGGACCTTCGCACCAAACAGCTTGAATCCATCCTGAAGCTTTACGCGCAGGACGCCGTCTTCCTTCAACCTACCGGCGAACGCATTACCGGCTCCGCCGCCCTTCGCACCCTGTTCCAAACCGTTATGGCCACCTTTAACAGCGACCTCACCCTCAACAGCCTGAACCTCGAAACCTCCGGCGATCTCGCCTATGACAGTGGCGACTTTCAGGAAACCCTGACCACTATCGCCACCGGCGCTAGACTCACCTCCAAAGGCAGCTACATCATCATCTTCAAGCGCCAGCCAAACGGCAGTTGGCAAATCATTCAGCACGTCTGGACCGGCACCGCGCCGCCTGGCACGTGAGCGATCTGTCGCTGATTTCGTCTCAGCCACTTTCTGGGGCGAGCACTTTTAGCACAAGGCCGATATCGACAACCGATTCTCTCCGCGCCTAACATGAAAAGTCACAGCTGAGGCGCTTTGCAGAATTTTTGGAGTGACGATTTGGCACTCGCAAGAGATGATTATTGATAAGTTCCGTGGAATGCGCAGTTCCACGAAATGAGCCCAAAACTCACTTAGAATGCGCAGTTGCACATAAAGTAGGGGTAGAGGGCATGGAGGCCACCGGGAGAGAGGGATCTCTTTTCGCATCCAGCCCAGACGCCTAGGACGTAGCGCTCCGCCGACTCGTGTGCATCCATCCAATCAGACCGCAAATGCCGAAACCAATTGCATTCAGCGTACCGTGAACTCGTTCCATGCGCCCGAGTTCCACAAACGCTTGCAGCGGAAATTCACCAAGCGCCCAGCTCGCCGCCAGCACCATGCCGGCAACCACGCAGCTGCTCGAGAAAATCAGCATCGCTCGCGCAACCGAATTCACCTTGCCAAACGCAACGCGAATCATTCCTGTCGCGAGTCCAAATTGGCCGACAACAATCAGAATCACCGCTGCCAGCTTCAGCTTGGGCCCTACGAGGAACGCCAAGCCCAGCAGTCCCGGTCCGGCCACGGCACTAGCCAGCGCAACGCGAAGTGGCTTGCGCCAGCGCGTCTCTCGGAGCCGCTCATAGGTCAGCCCTGCAAACACCGCGGAAAGAAATCCCGCAAAGTGAAAATGGACAACCGTGAGTAAAACGATCGGCTCTTGAAATCCGATAGGCTGCAAGCCCAATCGTGAAGCTACGAACCAGGCTCCGCCGACAATCAAGTAGGCCTCGCCCGCGGCAAAGCAAAACTGTGTAAACGACTGTGCGCGATACCGTAAAAGTCTGCGGAGGCCCTCCAGCGCGAACCAGAGACAAACAAGAAACCACGCACCGGCGAGTGAGGCCGCTCTCGGACCTGCTGGTTGGAAAAACGAAAGAGTCCCCAACATTCCCGCGGCAAGCATGACCCAACCGAGTCCGCCAAGCCCGATGCCGATCCACGGAGAACCATCCAAGGAAGGAATCAACGAAATCGCAAGGGGAACCATGACCCAGGGTGCCAACAGAAACAGGAGCTCAACTACATCCAGTTGCAGCCATCCGAACCAGAATCCCGCGGCGAGCATAAGCCAAGCCACCGCGCCAAGAATTACGGTCGGGCGGAACGTTGAGCGCGGCTCAGGAGCACTGTGCATTGCCAGCCCACTCATGAAGCATGCGCAAGCGCCGCCACGCCATAGGTCGTAGTCAGGAAGAGTGCCGCCAGCGTGAACGGCAGGTCACCAAAGTGGTTCGCTCGCCGCAGTGACGCATCGTAATACAGAAGCTGCACCGGCGCGCGACACCGTCCGAGCCCGCGTCCACTCGCCAGCACCGCGGCAAACAGCAGGACCACGCCGACGATGTATACGGAATGCACGACGAAAACCTGCCGGATAATCGGCGCAACTCGCGACAAATTGCCGTGATAATCCAGCTTCTTCGAAAGGAAAACATTCGCAACCGCAATTGCCACTTGTACGAGACCCGCCAGCCAGAGGAACAAAAGAAGTGTGCTCACGCCACCCTCCTTCACCGCTCTACGCGCGCCGTGAGGCATCGCCCACAGGACAAGCTGCGGCCGCGCAACTCCGCCGTGCTGCGATCCAGAGATATCCTTTGCGCAGAATCTCCATCATTCCTGGAATCCTTGAAAGCCATACAAGTGGCCGACCCCACCAGATCTCGCGCGCCAGCGCCACCGCCGCGTCTGCACCGCCGAAGCGGCTCCCGTCGCTCAGGAGAAACTGCATTTCTCTCATCAATTCGTCCCGCGACAATCCCAGCAGCGCACCCACGCGTGGGTCCTGCAACGGCGCCAGTGCAAACCCGCGCTTCTCCAGAATCGGCGCCAGCCATCGCGCAATGCGTGTGCAGAACCGGCACTCCGCGTCGAAGAAAAACCACCCTCGCGCGTGCCGCCCCTTCCCGTCCGTGTACTCACTCACCAGCGAAATCATGGTCTCCGCCTTCTTGCGTCCGCTACCCTGCCGCTTTTTTCTTCTCCGTTCCCAGAAGCGTGATCACTTTCCCGCGCAATTTCACCACGCCCTTCAATGCGCCCGTCGGCATGCGGATAACTTCCTCGAAAAGCCCCGTCATCGCCGTCAAAAACTCCAGCATAGTCTCCAGCCGTTCTCGCGTATACGCATCGCCCTTTGGATCGGACTTCGCTTCCTGCACACATTCCGCCAGCACATGCAGCGTCGGATCGATCTCCCGCCGCTTACGCTCCTCGGAAACGATGCGGAAAATCTCCCACACGTCCTTGATCGACTCGAAATGGTCCCGCCGGTCGCCCAACACGTGCACCACGCGCACAATCCGCCAGCCCTGCAGTTCGCGCAAACTGGTGCTCACGTTCGAGCGCGCCACCGCCAGCGTCGTGGAAATCTCATCCGCCGGCACCGGCCGCGGAGAAAGAAACAACAGTGCATGCACCTGTGCCACGGTACGGTTGATCCCCCACCGCGTGCCCATCTCCCCCCAGTGCAGGATGAACTTCTGAGCTACCGGCGTTAGAGAGCTTTGCGTCATGTTGGTTCCTTCATTAGTTTCTGTCTATACAGAACATACAGTACATCAAGCCCGCTGTCAAGCCCTTTCTTCTCTCTGCCGGCCGTGTTCTGATTAGCCTGAATTTCCAGGGAGTTTTCCATGACCTCGTCAGACTTCCGCCGCCTGGCCCTCAGCTTCCGCGAAGCTACCGAGCAGTCCCACATGGACCATCCCGATTTCCGCGTGGCTGGCAAGATCTTCGCAACGCTCGGGTATCCCGAGCACGGCTGGGCCATGGTTAAGCTGACCCCGATTGAGCAGGAAATTTTCATGAAGGCCCAGCCCCGCGTGTTTTCGCCCTGCGCGGGCGCCTGGGGACGGCGGGGATCGACCAGCATCCGCCTTAAAGCCGCCAGAAAGCCGACTGTCCGCCGCGCACTGCAGGCCGCGTGGCTCCTCGCCGCTCCCAAATCCCTCACCAATCAATTTAAGGAAGATCTCTAGACCGCAATTTGCGTTCTGGAGCGATTTGCTTTTTCATGTTGTTGGCGGTGACTACTCGCCTCTCCAAACGTCTAATCCCTCCAACGAGTGGTCCTCTGATGTATCCGGGGGTACCGGCATGGCGAATCTTGGACGGAACATCCGTTTTGGGCTGCGCTTGCTCGTCAAGAACCTTGGCTTTACCTCCGTCGCCCTCTTGGCGCTCACCCTGGGCATCGGCGCCAACACGGCGATCTTCAGCGTCGTTTACGCGACACTTCTCGCTCCCCTGCCCTATCCAAATCCGGATCAACTCGTCATCGTGTGGTCCAAGGTCAACGGAAACCGGAACGGCGTTTCGGCGGGTGACTTCCTGGATTGGAAGCAGCAAAACAGCATCTTCCAGGATCTCTGTGCGTGGACGGGGGGCAGCTACAGTCTTTCTACGTCCGACCATCCCGAAATGATTCAGACCCGCCTGACAACTCCCGGGTTCAATAATATGGTGGGCACCCCGTTCGTACTCGGGCGGGACATCCTCCCTGAGGAAGGCGTGGTGGGGAAAGATCGCGTCGTCGTCATGACGCATAAGCTCTGGGTGGAGCGTTTCGGCAGCGACCGCGGCATTATTGGCAAGCCAATCCGCTTGAACAGTGAGCCTTACACCGTGGTAGGGGTGCTGGCCGCCGGGCAGCCCGACCGGCTCGAATCGCAGCTCTTCGTTCCGCTGGCGTTCAAACCCGAGCAGATCAATCACGACTTTCATTTCATCCTAGTCATGGGCAGGCTCAAGCCCGGCATCACGTTGCAACAAGCCAACGCTAACATGGACTCCGTCACACATCACATCGCCGAGGTCTATCCGAAATCCAACAAAGGCTGGACCGCCGCAGTAGAACCCCTTCAGAACGATTTCATCAGTCCTGACCTGATCAAAAACATCTGGCTACTGATGGGCGCTGTCGGTTTTATTCTTTTAATTTCTTGCGTAAACGTTGCCAATCTTCTGCTGGCGCGCGGCACCGTACGGCAAAAAGAAATTGCCGTCCGCGCCTCGATGGGCGCTACTCGCGTCCAACTCTTTGCACAATTCTTGACGGAGAGCCTCGCGCTTTCACTGATTGGTGGGGTTTTGGGCGTTAGCGTCGCCTGGGTACTGCTAAAGGTGATCGTGTCGATCATGCCTCCAGGTACTCTGCCCTCTGAAGCGGACTTGCGCCTGAATCTGCCCGTACTCTTTTTCAGTCTTGGCGCCAGCCTATTGTCCGGTGTGCTCTTTGGCTGCGCTCCGGCATGGCAAACTGCGCGCCTCAATCTGAGTGACGTGTTGAAGGAAAGTGGCCGCTCGGCCACCAGCGCCGGCCGCCACGGATTGCGGCGAGTACTTGTCGTAATCGAATTTGCGCTCGCGCTTACTCTTCTTGCTGGCGCTGGACTCGACATTCACAGTTTCTGGAAACTATCGCGCGTGGATCTCGGATTTCGCCAGGACCATATCCTCACCTTTTTTCTGCCCGTCACGAATGAACGATTTTCCAGTCCCGAAAAGATCAACGCTTTTTATCGGCAGCTACTGGACAAAATCGGCAGCCTTCCAGGCATCACGGCAACTTCCGCTTCGACCGGAATGCCAATCATCGGCACCAACTTCGGCATGCCCTTCAATCTTGCCGGACAAGCCGTCGACGATCCTTCCTCGCGTCCCGGCGCAGGCTTCAATATGGTCACTCCCGAATACTTCAAGACTTTCGGCATTCGCATTGAAAAGGGCCGGGCCATCACGGCGCAGGATGTTGCCGGCGGCCAGCCCGTGGCCGTCGTGAACCAGACTTTCGCAAAGAAATACTTGTCCAACGTTGATCCGCTCACCCAACGTGTCGTCGTCGAGCAGTTAATCCCCGGAGTCACCAAGCTCGGGCCTCCCATCGAATGGCAAATTGTGGGGGTCTACCATAACCTCCATAACGGTGGCGTGCGCGGCGACGGCTTCCCGGAAATCGATGTGCCGTTCGTCCAAAGTCCGTGGCCGCAGGCAGGCCTGGCAGTTCGCACCTTCGGCGATCCTGGCAGCATGACCAAGAGCATCACTGCCGTAGTCCGCTCCGTGGACCCTGACCTTCCCCTCGATCAGGTAAAGACCATGGACCAACTCGTGAATGAGTCTCTGGCCGGAGACCGCTTCTCCACCGTGCTATTCGCGAGTTTTGCGGGAGTTGCACTGTTGTTGGCGGCGATTGGGATTTATGGCGTGATGTCTTTCGCGGTGGCTCAACGCACACACGAAATCGGGCTACGCATGGCTCTCGGCGCCGGCCCCAATCAAGTTCTTCACCTGGTACTTAAGGAAGGGATGTCGCTCGCATCCGCCGGGCTAGTGATAGGCCTGGCGGGTACCTACTTCGCCGGACGAGTGATGAAAACACTTCTCTACCAGGTCAACGCCATGGATCCCGCCGCCATCAGCGCCGTCGCCGCTGTACTTCTGCTCTCCGCGCTGTGCGCCTGCTATGTCCCCGCACGCCGCGCCACTCAGGTCGACCCCATGGTCGCCCTACGCGAGGAGTGAACTGCCCCTTCTAGATTCCTCTGCCTACTGCCAGACCGAATGCGTCACTTGCGTAGCCCCGAGAACACACTCGCTGTCTTCGATTTTGGTGTGTAGCCGCTGCTCTTCTTTTGAAAATGACAATCGTTTCACCTTCCGGCAGCCCACTCTCGACATTTCTCCTCATAGAAAGATTATAATGCCCAGGAAAAGGCTGGAAATGGCACAGTCATTCCTCCAGAAGTTATTTGGCCAACGGAAACCGAACCCGGATTCTCACTCGTTACACGTGTCTCCGGCTGAGTACTCCTCCGCCGAAGAGCCTGAGAATACTCGCGTGACTCAGCCCGATCTGCAGAAAAAACAGCCCGCCGTCAAGATCAACTCGCTCTTCGCGTTTGTAGACCTCAAGGATCCCTTCGCTCCCGGGGAAATCGCAGGTGAAGAACTTCCCGGTCCAATCCTGTCGCTCATGAGTGTCAAGCGGTTCGGTTCTCTTTTCCTTTTTCACACGCCACATGTGCGGGAGAATGCAGTAGCTACTATACAAGAGGTCGCTCGCAGGTATCCGGAGTGTCGGGTGAGCCTGCATGAATTGCCTGTTTCAGATGCAAAAGATTATTCGGCGTTGATGGGTCGAGTGTCACGCCTGGTGCGTGATCTGACACGGCCGCCCTACGCTGGGGATAATTACGTGTGTGTCTCCAGCGGCACCGCAGAGATGAGAGCGATCTGGTTCCTTCTGACGGGGCTCGGAATTCTGCCGGCGAAGCTCATTCAAGTCGGTTCTCCCGCCCGGCCACTCTTTGGGCCAGCCAACGTCAGAGACTTGCAAATCGACACGAGCGATTGGCCCACTATTCGAGACCTGGCGATGCCTCTCGAATACTACGGTTCGAATGCCGGAAAGGGACACAGCCAATCCCTCCACCAAGAATTATCCTTCCCGGGCTTTGATGTATTCGCTTTTGATACTGCTTATCTGATTCGGCTGAGGGACGGCGACCCCGCGACGGAGAAGCACTTTGCCACTTATTTTGAACAATTATTGCGCCTCAAGCTCAGCTCTAGGACATTGTCTCCGGATGCGTTGGAGAGTTTGCATCAAGAGGCCTTGGCTAGGGTTATGGCTGAACTCGCCCGCGATGCCCGAATCCGCCACCCAGAACGATTCGGGGCCTTCGTTAACTCTATCTGTAACAGAGTCTTGCTCGAACACTACCAATCCGCCTCGAAACTCGGGCAGATGGAAGATTCTGCGGTCGATATGGAAGGGACCTCGAGGGAAGAAGAGACGGCCTTCGTTGAAACTTTGCGTATGGGTTCTTCCGCAAGTCAGATATCTAAGAGCTCTCAATTCCCGTCGGAACCGTTGACGGTGCCCGGACTTGACGAGGCTCTCCAGGAACTAGGGATTTATGTGGGCTCGGCCATTCTCAGGCACGCCGCGGAGCAAGCAGGTATAGCAGCCGGGAGTCATTTGCCCATCCTTCTCAGCGGAGAAACGGGGACGGGTAAGGAACGATTCGCTCAGCTCATTCACAGACTGAGTCCGCGCTTTGACAAGCCAATGGTCGCCATTAATTGTGCGGCAATTCCGGAGCCACTCGCGGAAAGTTACTTTTTCGGCCACATCAAGGGCGCATTTTCCGACGCCCACAATGACCAGAAAGGAATGTTCGAAAGTGCGGATCGGGGTACGCTTTTCCTCGATGAGATCGCTGAGCTGACTCTTGAAGTTCAAGCCAAGCTTCTCCGCGTCATACAAGATGGTGCGGTGCAGCGTCTCGGAAGTACCGTGCCCCACCAAGTGGACGTCCGCATCATTGCCGCCAGCAATCGAGATCTTCGGAAAGAATTGTCTGCCGGTCGATTCCGTGAAGACCTGTTCTTTCGCCTTGAAGTTGTACAAATCAAGATTCCTGCTTTGCGTGATCGCCGGAGCGAAATCCCCGAGCTGGCCCTTTTGCTGCTCAGGCAGATCAATCAACGGAGACACAAGCCGCGCCAGCTTACCCCGGAAGCCCTCTTACGATTGGAGCGTTATGACTGGCCGGGAAATGTCCGGCAGTTATCAAACGTTTTGGAGAGGTCGGTGCTATATGCCCGAGGGGACGCTCTCCAAGCCGATGATCTGCTCATTACTAACGATGAACCACCAAAGGATATGTTCTCGACTCTGCCCGAGCCGTGTCCGGGATTCTCGGTCGAGGACTATCTTGGGCAAGCACGGAAACAGCTCTTCCTTCGCGCGTTGGCGGCTTGCAAGGGAAACCAGGCTGAGGCGGCCGAGATGCTGGGCGTCTCCAAGCAGGCTGTCAACAAGTTCGTCGCCGGACAGTCCGGCAACGTAGGTTGACCCGCAGTAAACCCCGGTTGTCTTTTTCACTCTACGACTCAACGCAAGTGGTTGATTCAACGTCCGTTTGATTTGGTCCGCGACGTGCCTCTTCTCTACTTGGATAACGCACCCCCCGGGAGAGGTATGCAGATCATGTGGACTCTTGAGGAAGAGATTTCCCGCGTCGAGATTGGAAAATCGGCCAAGCATAGAAACCTCACTCTGTTTCCTTTGGCCCGTAAAATCATTCCCGCCCGGCAACTGGATTATCTGCTGTTGGAGGATGGCATCGCGCAGGGAAAAGTCCGTGTGACCGAGTTAACTGCGGGCGGATCAGTGCCCGAACTTCGCCTGGAAAACACTGGGGACCTCCCAGTGCTTCTGGTGGATGGCGAAGAGCTTCTGGGTGCAAAACAGAATCGCGTCCTCAACCTGACAATCCTCGTGCCTCCGAAACACACGACGGTGATTCCAGTGTCCTGTGTCGAAGCGGGGCGCTGGAGCAGAGCAGTTTCGGATCTGCGGACCGCAGATCATGTCATGTATTCCGGTCTACGTGCCAAGAGTGTTCTCCAGGTTACCCAATCCATGCGCCTCCGTGGCTCACCCTTGTCGAATCAGGCGGAAGTCTGGGAGGACATTGCGGATAAGGCAACGCGCCTGCATGCAAAATCGCCGACCGGCGCGATGTTCGCCATGTACGAATCGCATGCAAATTCGATTGAAGAATTTACGCGTGCATTCTCCTGGTCCGAAGGGCAATGCGGTGTTGCCTTCGCCATTTCAGGCCGCCTCCTCGGGTTGGACATGTTTGACCACCCAGAAGTCATGAGGAGGTTTTTTCAGAAACTTATTCGCAGCTACGCGCTCGATGCCCTCGATTCGCCGCCGGAGCCGGGAGAAACGCTGAGCCCTGAGTTCGTGACTGGCTTTCTGAATCAAATGGCCACGGCTCAGAGCTTCTCTAACAATGCTTTGGGCCTGGGAAAGGATGTCCGCTTCAATGGACCCAAAATCTCGGGTGCGGCCCTCTGGGCGCAAGATCGCTACATCCACATCTGTGCTTTTGCGGGAGCGGGAGAGAAGCCGGAACGTTCCAGCTTCTGGACACGTATCAGCCGGCCAAGTCGACGCCGTATTTTCTGATTGTCATGCCCAAAAAAGCTCACAATTTTGTAAAGGTCCGGCGAAAGGGAAGGGTAGTCTCCGACACGAGAAATCAATATCGGGAGCACTTCGCTTCATGGCTACTCTAGACAATGAGCAGAGTTTGTCGTCACGCGTACTGGTGGAAATGGACGCTGGCCGGCTTGAATCCTGGAAAGAAATTGCATGCTATTTGCGTCGGACCGTGCGCACTGTCCAACGCTGGGAAAAGCGCGAGGGTTTGATCATTCATCGACTGTTCCACAAGAATGCTGGCACAATCTATGCGTTCAAAGACGAGCTTGATTCCTGGATGCATAGCCGATGCCGGGTCACTGGCGATTCTGCCGCGAACCAAACACCCACTGGCTTGGCCGCTTGCATAAGCCCGCATTCGATATCCAGAGGGCACTCGTTTGCTGATTGTTCACAAGCAGGACCCCGGTCTTTGAGGTTTGTGCAGGCGTGGGAATATTCCGGCTCGAATCTTGCCTTTTCCACCTCAATAGTTGCAAAATCCACTTGGACGCTACCTGCAGCTATCTGGTAACAGCTACATCGACCCTCAGCCACTATCCTCGCCGATCCGCTCCCCCCGTCGAGCTCCTGAGTGGCCATGCAGGTTCAGCCCATGGTGGCGTTCCGCCAGGAATGAAGATTGTGTCTTGGCATCCTTAAACTTCCGGAATTTCCAATTTTGCACTAGCTGTTGCCAGGAGGTTCATGTTCCCACTGTCTGTAGCGCGGGCATCAGGGCGGGAACGTCTATGCGGATCACCGTGCCTTCTCCGGGCCGGCTCTGGATGTCCAGATTGAAGTCCGTTCCGTAAAGCACCCGCAAGCGCTCTCGCACGTTGCTCAAACCAATCCCTTCCACATAAACGTGCGGCATTTTTTCTTCGGAGATGCCGACGCCGTTGTCCTCGATTTCAATATGTAGACGGTCCTCTCGCGTGGTCGTCCGCAGTTGGATTCTTCCGCCGCCCATCTTGGGTGCCAGTCCGTGCTTCAGGCAATTTTCCACGATCGGCTGGAGAAGCATGCTGGGGACAAACGCTTCGAGGGTTTCGTCCCCTAGCTGCTTCACAATCTCGAGGTTGTCGCGGCCGAAACGCGCCACCTCGATGTCCAGATAGTCGTCGATGAATTGCAATTCCTCATGCAGCGGCACAAACGTCTCATGTTTGCGTAGCAGCCGCCGCAAAATGTTGCTGAGCTTTAGCACCACACCGCGCGCGGAATCTGGATCAAATCGGATCAGGGCCGAAACGGTATTGAGCGTATTAAATAAGAAATGTGGATTAATCTGGCTGGAAAGCGCGTCCATCCTCGCTTTCAGCAGAAGCTGCTGGTGCCGCTCGAGATTCATCTCGATGCGCGTGTTGTTCCAGATTTTCAGCGGCGCGGCGACGGACATCAGCGTTGCGATCACCGTCAGTCCCAGCCACCAATTCCAGTGCGGATCGATGGCAAACAGCCATTTGGGCTTGGTCGCATGCACCAGCGCGACTCGTCCCAGCTCGAGGCAGATGCACGCCGTCAGCGGCGCCATTTCCCACGACAACTCCGCTCTGCGGAGGAGTTTCACCGTGGCCTTAGGAATATTCAAAAACGTGAAGGGCCCGAAATTCCAGAGGTCTTCTTTATTGGGAATGGCCTGCCGGATCAGTCCCCCGAGCAATCCGGCCGCGGAGGCAACGGGCATCGCCAGCCATTCGTGCGAGATCAGCGCCGGAATGGCGATGATGGCCCCGCCGATCGGACCGACCACGCGGCCGCCGAGCAGGCCCATCAGGAACGCGCCTTCGAGCGACAAATCCGCGAACTTGTACGCTGGGCCAACCAGGCGCAGCATCACGCCAAGGATCAGCGGCGGCACCATGAAAAGCATCAGTTTCAATTTTTGGTCGACGTCGCGCTCTTCAGTAAACAAGACGCGTCGAAGCGTATTCCAGCGCGCCAGCAGCGCTGCAAAGGATGCCGCGACGCCCACCTTGAGGAGCAGGGTGAACAGGAGGTCTCGAGCTGATGTCGCGGTATCCATTTTCGGCTGCGCGTCTCAGGCTAACGCTAGCGTTTCCGCGCCTGCCTGTAAAGGGGTGTGAAGTGCGCGGTTCTCGCTATGCAGCTTCACAGTCGCGATACCTATTCCAGATTTCGGGTGGGTTGCGCGGGCCTGTTATACTTCTCGTTCCCCAATGAGAAGAAAATCACAATTGAAGAAGCGATCGAAGCAGAAATCTACGAGTGTGAAAATGATCGCGAAGGCGGACTTGCCGACGCGGTACGGCCACTTCACGATTTATGGCTTCAAGGGCCGTGGCCCGCAGGAAGAAGCGGTTGCGCTGGTGCGAGGAGATCTGCGAGGGAAAACCGCGACGCTCGTTCGTGTGCATTCGCAGTGCCTGACTGGCGATGTGCTCACGTCTATGCGTTGCGATTGCCGCGCACAGCTCGAATTGGCGCTCAAGAAAATTGGGCAAGCCCTGTCCGGCATACTTCTTTATCTCCCACAGGAAGGCCGCGGCATCGGCTTGATGAACAAGCTTCGTGCTTACGAACTTCAGGACGGCGGAATGGATACGGTGGAAGCCAATGAGAAATTGGGGTTCGCCGCCGACGCGCGTGATTACGATTTCTCCGCGCTAATCTTGAATAAACTTGGCGCAAAGAAAATCCGCCTGCTCTCTAATAATCCGGAAAAAGTCCGGCAACTCGAAAGTAACGGAATCCGAGTGGTGGAACGAGTTCCCTGCCAGCCGCGAGTTTCAAAAACCTCGCGCGGATATCTGAAGACCAAAAAAAACAAAATGGGGCATCTGCTGAAAGGGCTCTGATATCTGCAAACTAACGCGGAGGCGCATTCGTAATCGCGGCGCCGGGTGCAGCTGGCTGCAATTCGGCAGCGTGCTTGCGCGCAGCTGCAGCTTGTGTCGAATTGCCCTGGAGTTCGTACAACTGGGCCATCGCCAGCCAGGCAGCGGCATCTTCCGGAGTGAGACGGACGGCAAGCTCCTGCTGCTCGGTCGCGTGAGGCAAATCCTTCAAAGCACTGTAAGCGCCCGCTCTGTCTTCCGCCAGACGAGCGTTAAAGTTTTTACCAAGGTCGGTGCTGTCGTTTCGAAAGGGGCTGGCGCGTTCCGCGCGGTCGTAAGCGGCAAGCGCATCTTGCGGCTGATTCATGGACAAGTAGACGTGCCCCATGCTTCGAAAGCGATCGTAGGGGACCTGCGAATACGCGACAGCTTCGTTGATGCAGTGCAAGGCTTCCGGGTAACGATGCTGCGTATTGTAATGGCGGGCGAGAGCGAACCAGGCGGCGTCGCCTGGCTGCGTTCGAATGGCACGGAGGTATTCCTGCTCAGCTTCCCCGAGCCGATTGTTCGACTGCAACAGTTGCGCAGTCACCAGGTGAAGATTGGAATTGTCGGGAAAGAGTTGCGCGGCCTGCTGTAGCGCCGAGTAGGCGTCCGCGTCGCGCGCCAAAAGATAATAGATCGAAGCGGAATTCATCAAAAAATTAAAACGCTCGGCGCGCGCGCGCCAGGAGTTTCCAAGAGCCGCGGGCGGAGGGGTGAACTGCGCCGTGTCGCAGCGGACGGCCAGACGGGAAAGCAGTTCAGCGTTTTCCGGGCGATTGCGCACGAAGAGAATGGAGACATCGTCGAGATAAACCGGTTTCCACAATGTGCCGCGGCAGTAGTCATCCAGGGGAAAGGACCCGAGTCCAGCATAGCGAGACAGCGAAAAGAGAATGGTATTGATCTTCCAGCGATTGGCGGATTCCTGCCACGCTGGGGATTCGGGCGACGTCGAAAGGAGAACTTTTTGTTCCGAGAACACCGCGCCCGCAAACGGAATGAAGCGGCCATCGGCGAAGTCGGGATATTCCGTGCCGACCCGCCAGGTGAGAAAACCTCCCGCATTGTAATCGTGAAAAAGATTTGCGGGAAGACGCTCGGTTTGCAGGAAATTCACGGCGCGTTCGGGAAACCACCACGATTCGCCAGGGCCGAAAAAATAGAGTTCACCCATTTCGAGATAATAGCGATTCGAAACCAGATCGTAAGAACGGACCCCCACCAGAGTCGCGAACAAGACGAGGACGGCCGCGCCCAGCATGGGCGAGGAAAAAATTGTGCGAGGCAAGGATTGCAGTTGCTGGTTGTCCGGCGTGGCAGCGCTGGGTTTGGGGATAAGCTCTGCGAGACGAGGAAGCAGCGAGCCGCCGAGTACCACCACGAGCACGGCGAAAACCGCCTGAAATCGTATGTGTTGAATCGACTCGTAGAGCAAGCCAGCAAGCAGAATCGCCGGTCCCGGCCGCATTTTCCACACGCAGACAAGAATTGCGATGACGGCTAGCGCGATCAGCCACCAGTCCGCGCTGGCGGGATCGCGAGGGCTGAGCGCTTGACGAACAGCCAGCGCGTTGAAGTGGACGCTGGACCATTCGCCAATGAAATCACTGAGCGGTTGCGTGACTTTGTTTTGCCGCGCGAGCGCGCGATAGATGCCGAAGCCCCAAGGATTGACGAGCGTTGCCGCGGCCGCTGCAAAGAGCCAGGGCGCGGCGTTTCGCAGCCGTTCGAACGAAGCGGCTCTTCGATCGGCGAACGCCATATCGCACACTTCCGAGAAAACGTACGCGCCCATCAAAGCCAGTCCCGCGACGAATCCATGATGGAGATTTACCCAAAGCAGCATTAGCAGAGGCAATGGCCAAAGCCGGACCCGGTGACCCTCGTAGTAGCGCGCGAGCAAAACCAGGACAGCGGCAAATAACACCGTGGTGAAAAGGTCGGCGCGCGGCACGATTCGAAAGGCGATCGCAGGGACCGCTAAAATTGCGAGTGCGGCGGTCACGCGCCCGCCGCGCCACACTGCCAGCGCAACCGTAGTTGCGCAAGCAAACGCGCTGAACCAGGAAAGCGCTGAATAGCCGCCCATCAGATAAAGGAGATAAAAGATGACACCGGAAAAGGGCGGGTAGATCCACGTGGAGTTAGGAACCGTGTAGGTAAAAAGTGTGGTGGACGGAATCTGGTGATGCTGGACGATGTACCGGCCAGTGGACATCTGCCAGCCGAGGTCGGTTTCGCTGACGGTGTGGAGCCCCGCGAGGAGGGCATACACCAGAGCTATGGCGATCAGCGCGGGCCGCAACCAGCCCGCGCGGGAAAGAGGCTGCATTTCCATGAAGTGCAATTCTGTTAAAGAGCGCTGGACAAGACAACGCGCAAGAAGAGAGCCGTTGCGTGAAGGTTACCGAGTCGCGTTAAGAGCGGAACGGCAGGGTCAATACTCCCCAGATTGCCTCGATAATAATTTTCGAATTGATCTTCGAGCGGCCGATTTCGCGTTCGTAAAAAATGATGGGGATCTCTCCGATGCGGGAGCCTTTGCGATAGGCCTTCCAGGTCATCTCAATCTGGAAGAGATAGCCATTGCTGAAAATACGATCCAGGTCGATCTGCTCGAGGGTTTCCCGCTTCCAGCACTTGAAACCACCGGTTAAATCGCTAAACGGCATTCTGGTGACCCAACGAACGTAGACAGAAGCCATTTTACTAAGAATGAGCCGCTTAAAGTCCCAATTCACTACGTTGACGCCACGCATGTAGCGTGAGCCGAGCACCAGGTCGAACGAAGTGATTTGCTGGAGGAATGCAGGAAGGTAAGAGGGATCGTGCGAGAGATCGGCGTCCATCTGCAAAATGAAGTCATAGCCGCGACGAAGGGCTTCCTTGAAGCCTGCGGAATAGGCCTGGGCGAGTCCGTCTTTCGCCGGGCGCGAGAGCAGAGAGATCTTTCCACTCTGATCAGCGGCCAGTTCGAGCACCGCCTGCCCGGTGCCGTCGGGCGAATTGTCGTCGACGACGAGGATATGTAGGTCTGGAACAACGCAGTGAATTGCGGGAACAAGCGCGGAGATATTCTGCCGCTCATTATAAGTCGGAATAACGACAATCGCGTTCACTCAGTTGTCTCCCGAGCGGGAGCTCGCGGGATCCATGAAGATAAGAAAATCATCGCACCATCGAGTATAGGTACGGATTGCGGGAAGGTCACAAAAATGTGCCGGGATGCTGCTCAAGAAAGAACGAGCAGGCGCGTTGCGAGAATTGGGAACGTGAGTGAGTAGAGCGCCGGATGCAAGAGAGGCAACCGCAGAAGCTGCGATGGCTCAGCCGCCACCCACGAATTGCACGATTTCATAACGGTCGCCAGGCTCGATGCGCGTTTCCAGCCATTTCGGCCGCGGGAGGATTTCCAGATTTCTCTCGATGGCGACTCGCCCGGAGTTGAGCCCCAATTCCTGCAACAAATCGGCGACCGTTGCGCCGGGTTTGGCCCCGTGATTTTCTCCATTGACGATAATGCTGATGGTCGTTTCCATAACTAAGTCGCAGCTGGAACGCGTGGCTTTGCCCGCAGCTGAAATCGCAATTGCCCTTTGGCATCACCATGGAATGCTTCGATGACCAGGGCGGGGTCGGCGCCAGTCAGCCGCGGCATATCAAATTCCATTTGGGCGCGGCCGTCGATGCCCGTTTCGGCCGCAAATTCGTTCGAATCGGCGCCGTCGACGCGGGCCACAACGCGCGCGTGGTTCACGGCTTCGCCGCTCTCCCGATTCTGGACGGAAACATCCAGAGTTGCACGTTTCCCGGCGAGCCAGGTTTTCGCATTGATCAGCACGAGTGTGAGCACTTTAGGCACAGACGGGGCATTCGATACGACCGCCGCCGGCGGCTTGGTCTGCGGAGGCAAGGCAACATGCAACGCGCCTGTTCGAAGCTCTTCGACGATAGCGCGGTGTTGTTCATCCAGACGGAGCTTTAGCACCTGTTCGCTATCGGAGTTCAGAGGGAGAAGATCAAGATAGTTGTTGGTGCGGCGGTGCAGGACGCGCCCCTGGAAATAGACGGTGGTATCGATGAGCGCGTTGGCGGCGCCGCGGTCTTCCGTTTGGACATGGAAGGTGGTCTCGCCCACTTTTACGTTTGTGTTATGACCAAATAGCATCTGGCTGTTCGCCCTTGGCTGCGCCGCTGTTCGAGACCGTCGCGCAGGACTTTCCCCGCCGCATTTGACCGACCGGCAGTTGAGTCGTTATTATAGCAAGTCGCCCATGAGTGATTCTGGCTTACATACTTACGCTCCGCTTCTCTTACACCTGCTGATCGCCACGGCGCTTGCCGGTGCGCTGACGGCTATTTCGGTGCTGGTGGGCTGGCGGCGTCCGAGCCGAGCCAAGCAGCAGCCGTATGAATGCGGGATGGAGCCGACCGGCAGCGCCTGGGAGCCTTTCTCCGTAAAATTTTATCTCGTAGCCATCGTTTTTATTTTGTTCGATGTGGAAGCCATCTTCCTTTTTCCCTGGGCTTACATCTTTCGCAGTCTGGCATGGTACGGCTTTGCGGAAATGATGATTTACATCGCCATCGTGTTGGTCGGTTACTTCTATCTCTTAAAAAAAGGCGCGCTGGATTGGCATAAATAGTCGGCGCTGACGGGATTCGAAATCGTGACGGAGTCTTCCAATCAAAACGCTAATGTTGTAGCTGAACAGCTGCGTTCGTGGAACGCCAAAGCCGTCGTGGAAGTTATTGAATTTCGGGGCGAGACGACCATCGTGGTGCCGCGGGAATTGCTCCGCGCTACTGCCGTGCGTTGCCGCGAAGAAGGGGCGCTGCAGTACAATCTTCTGACCGACGCCACTTGCGTTGACCGCTACCCGCACGAGCCGCGATTCGAATTGAACTATCACCTGGTTTCCATACCGCGGCGCGAAAAAGTCCGGCTGAAAGTGCGGCTTTCGGGCAGCGATCCTGTGGTGGATTCGCTAGTACCCGTGTGGCCGGGCGCTAATTGGCTGGAGCGCGAAATTTTCGACCTCTTTGGGATTCGCTTCAACGGGCATCCCGATTTGCGGCGCATCCTGCTTCCTGACGATTGGGAAGGACACCCCTTGCGCAGAGATTATCCCGTGCAGGGCTATCGCGACGTGCCGAACACCGGAGAACTTTTCCGGAAGAGCACCACCACATGACGACCGTAGAAACCGCAACCGGCGCGGCGAAAACCATGGTGCTCAACATGGGGCCGCAGCATCCGTCGACGCACGGCGTGCTGCGCATCCTGCTGGAGCTCGATGGCGAAACCGTGGTGAAGGCGATCCCGGACCTCGGGTATCTGCATACCGGGATCGAGAAATCCTGCGAGGACAAGACCTATTCGCAGGCCATCACGCTCACGGATCGGATGGACTATCTGAATCCGCTGGGCAATAACTTGGTGTACTGCCTCGCGGTGGAAAAACTGCTGGGGCTGGAAGTGCCCAAGCGCGCACAGTACATCCGCGTGATGATGGTCGAACTGCAGCGCATTTCTTCGCACCTGGTGTGGCTGGGAACGCACGCGATCGACCTCGGGGCGATGTCGGTCTTTCTATACTGCTTCCGCGAACGCGAAGAGATCCTGAAAATCTTCGAAATGTTCGCCGGACAGCGGATGATGACCAGCTACATCCGCATTGGCGGGCTTTCCGTGGATGTGCCAACGGGCTGGCGCGCGGCCGTCGAGCGCTTTCTGAAAATGATGCCCAGCCGCGTGGATGAATACGAAAAGCTCCTTACGGAAAACCGCATCTGGATGGGCCGGACGCAAGGCGTTGGATACATCTCCGCGGACGATGCGATTGCGCTGAGCATGACGGGCCCGACGCTGCGCGCAGCCGGTGTTCCCTACGATAACCGGAAATACTTTCCATACTCGAGCTACGAAGAGTTCGACTTCGACGTTCCGACGCGCACGGAGTCCGACTGCTTTGCACGCTACCTGGTTCGAGTTTCAGAGATGCGCGAAAGCCTGAAAATCATCCGCCAGGCGCTGGGGAAGATTTCAAACGAAGGACCGGTGATGGCCGAAGCTCCGGGTGTCATTCCGCCACAGCGGGAAAAGATGAAGACGGAGATGGAAGCGCTCATCTATCACTTCAAGATTTTCACGGAAGGCTTTTCACCTGCGCCGGGAGAAGCGTTTGTCACCATCGAATCTCCGCGGGGCGAGCTCGGGTGCTTCATCGCCAGCGACGGTTCGCCGAAGCCGCTGCGGGCGCACTTTCGCGGGCCGTCGTACATTAATCTGCAGGCGCTGCCAAAACTGATCGAAGGCCAGTTGATCTCCGACGTGATCGCCTGCATCGGCACGATCGACATCGTGCTGGGAGAAGTAGACCGATAATCATGGAACTCACGGCCCAACTCTCGGCGAAATTCGAATTGCTGCAGAACCGCTATCCGGTGAAGCGCAGCGCGCTGATCCCCATGATGATGTATGCGCAGGATGAATACGGCTGCGTAAGCGACGAAATGATCGCGGAAATCGGACAGCGCCTGGACCTCAACAACGTGCAGATTGAAGAGACGCTGGCGTACTACTCGATGTTGCACCGCAAGCCGCTGGGCAAGCATCACGTGCAGATCTGTACCAACGTCGCGTGCGTGCTGAAGGGCGGGAACGAGCTGCTGGAGCGTGCAAAGAAGCGGCTGGAGATCGGGCACAAAGAAGTTACCAACGACGGAGTGTTTTCCCTTGAAGAAGTGGAATGCATCGGCGCTTGCACCGGCGCGCCGGCGATGCAGGTGAATTACGATTTCTATGAGAACCTGACGTCTGTCCGCTTCGACCGCATCATCGAAGACCTGGATGCAGGCCGTCGCCCTGAGCCCGAGAAAGTCATTTCCGGCGCGCTTCACGAGCGGCATCCCGCGGAAACACCACTGATCAGCAGGCGCTGGGGCATCAAGGATTCGCGCAAGATTGACGTATTCCTGCAGCACGAAGGTTATCGGGGCCTGGAAAAAGCGCTGAAGGAAATGACGCCCGACGGAATCATCGATGAAGTGAAGAAGTCTAACCTCCGCGGGCGCGGTGGCGCAGGTTTTCCCACGGGCATGAAGTGGTTCTTCGTGCCGAAAGATTCGCCAAAGCCGAAATACGTGATTTGCAACGCGGATGAATCGGAGCCGGGGACGTGCAAAGACCGGCCGCTGATGGAGATGGATCCGCATCAACTGATCGAAGGTATGGTGATTGCCGGGCGCGCCATCGGCTCGCACCAGGGCTTTATTTATATTCGCGGAGAATATCGCTACGTCCTGGATATCGTGGATGCGGCGATCGCAGAAGCATATTCGCACGGCTATCTCGGCAAGAACATTCTTGGCACCGGATTCGATTTCGACCTGCTGATTCATACGGGAGCGGGGGCATATGAATGCGGCGAAGAATCCGCGCTGATGGAATCACTCGAAGGCAAGCGCGGCTATCCGCGCATCAAGCCGCCCTTCCCTGCCGTTGTGGGACTGTATGGGTGCCCCACGATCATTAATAACGTGGAAACCTTGAGCGCCGTGCCGTCGATCATTCTTGAGGGCGGCGAAGCTTACGCGAATCGAGGCACGCCGAAAAACGGCGGCACGCGCATGTTGTGCATCGCTGGACACATCAATAAGCCAGGCATTTACGAAGTACCGCTCGGGATGAATATGAAAAAGTTCATCTACGAAGTGGCGGGCGGGATCCCGGGCAACAAGAAAATCAAAGCGGTAATTCCCGGCGGAAGCTCCTGCCCGTTGCTGACGGGCGAAGAAATTGACATCGCTATGGACTACGATGCAGTCGCCAAAGCCGGCTCGATGCTCGGCTCCGGCGGCATGGTGGTGATGGACGAGGACACCTGCATGGTGGATATGGCGCGGCGCATCATGCATTTTTACGCACACGAATCTTGCGGCTGGTGCATTCCGTGCCGCGAGGGAACTACCTGGCTGCGGAAGATTCTGGAACGCTTCCACGCCGGCCTTGGGCGTCCCGAAGACATCGACATCATCGCGGACCTTGCGAAAAATATGCTGGGGCGCACGTTCTGCCCGCTCGGCGATGCCGCGGCAATGCCGACGATCAGCATCATGAAAAAGTGGCGCGGGGAATTTGAAGAACATTTGAAGGGGCGCTGCGCGTACAAGTCCGCGGAATCGCAAGTCGGCTCTCGATAGGAATCCATGGCTGAGCAGAAACTGATCCACCTGAAAATTAACGACCGCGACGTGCAAGTGCCGCAGGGGACGCTGCTGATTGAAGCAACGCGGCGCTTCGGGACGGAAGTGCCGTCGTTCTGCTATTACCCCGGGCTGTCGCTGCAGGCGGCGTGCCGGATGTGCCTGGTGGAAATCGAAAAAGCGCCGAAGCTGCAGACCGCGTGTACGGTTATCGCCACCGAAGGCATGATCGTTCGAACGGACACGGAGCAGGTGCGCAACGCGCGCAAGTACATGCTAGAGTTTCTGCTGACGAATCACCCGTTGGATTGCCCGGTTTGCGACAAGGGCGGCGAGTGCGAATTACAGGATATGGTTTTTCGCTACGGCGCGGATACCAGCCGGTTCGTGGAAGAAAAGATTCACCGGCCGGAAGAAAAGTGGTCGGAGCTGGTTTATTACGATGCGCCGCGATGCATTTTGTGTTTCCGCTGCGTGCGCGTGTGCGATGAAGGCATGGACGTGAAGGCGCTGGGCGTGGGAATGCGCGGGGCCAATAGCGTGATCATCCCGAACCGCGAAGATCATCTAGAATGCGAAGAATGCGGGATGTGCATCGATATTTGTCCCGTGGGCGCACTGACCAGCGGCACGTACCGATACAAGACGCGGCCGTGGGAGATGCAATATGTCTCGACGGTGTGCACGCACTGTTCGAACGGCTGCAAGACCACGCTGAGCGTGCGCAACCACGAGATTCTGCGTTCGAATAACCGCGACTTGAGCGGCATCAACAAAGATTTTCTGTGCGTAAAGGGGCGCTTTGGTTTTGATTTCACCAAGCACGCGGAGCGCATCCGGCAGCCGCTGGTGCGCAAGGGCGAAAAGCTGTATCCCGTTTCATGGGAAGAGGCCGCGCAAATGGCGGCCACAAAGCTGAAGGCCATTTACGACGCCAACGGCAAGGATTCCATCGGCTTTATCGGTTCGAATCACACTTCCAACGAAGAGAACTACCTGTTGCAGCGGCTTGCCCGCACGACGTTTGGGACGAATAACATTGATCATCACCGCACCGTCGATTACACGGGATTGGTGACAGCGCTGGGCGATCGCGCGGCTGATTCCCTCTTGACGATGGAGCAATTGTACCAATCGAAGGCAGTGTTGCTGATCGGAAACGATCCGACGAATCAGAATCCGCTGGTGGGCTGGCAGATTCGCAGCGGCATCCGGCATTTTGGCACGAAGCTATTCATCATCAATGCCAAAGAGATAAAGCTGAAGCGCAAGGCGGCGCAGTTCGTAAAAATCGCGGCTGGACAGGGACTTGCCGCGTTCAAATGGCTGGCGCATGAAGAAGGGGAGCTTGCGACCGAGCTTGTCGAGCAACTGGTTCAATTGAAGGCCGCGCTTGAGGCGGAGTCCGATGTGGCTATCGTTTTTGGCGCGGAAGTTACGGGCGCAACGATCGCCCAGGTCGTGGCTTTCGGCTCGAAGCTCCCCGGCAAGACTCGTTACATGGCGCTGGGGGATTACGCGAACTCGCGCGGCGCTGCGGATATGGGCATTCTGGCCGACCGTTTGCCCGGCTATGCCTACGTGGATGATGCGAGAACGCGTGAAGCTTTTGAAAGGCTGTGGGGCGGCGTGATCCCGTCGAAACCGGGCTTGACTGTGCCGCAGATGGTGGAAGCCGCACAGAACGGCAAGTTGAAGGCGCTGTACGTCGTTGGCGCCAACCCCTTCGCGCATTTCGGCACGCTCGGTTACGGACGCGGCAAGCTGGACCTGCTGATCGTGCACGAAATGTTTTTGACGGAAACCGCGAAAGTGGCGGACATCGTTTTCCCAGCGGCTTCGGCGTATGAGAAAGACGGCACGGTTACGAACACTTCCGGCGAAATTCAGTTACTACACAAAGCTGCCGAAGTGATGGGGCCACGAAGCGATTTCGATCTCTTGCGGATCCTTTCGCACCAACTCGAAAAACTGGGACTGGGAAAAGCGTTTCATTACAAGACCCCTGCCAGCGTGTTCGAAGAGATTCGCAAGGCTGTGCCGGGGTACAACGTTCTGGCTGCGGGGTTGCTGACGGGCGGAGCTGAAGCAACGCGCGTGCAGTTCGCGCGCAACGGGCACGCTCCTTATGACGTTCCGGTGGGATTGATTCGCTCCGCGGAAGACACGCTTTTCACCAGCGGCACTCTGGGCCGCTTCTGCACGATGATGGAATCTGTGCCGGAGGCCAAAGCTAAGCCGTGAGCACCTTTTTATCCAGCAACGCCGAGCTGATCATCTCGCTGGTCAAGATTGCGCTGCTGCTTTTCATTGTGCTTACCGTGAACGCGTATCTCACTTGGTTCGAACGAAAAGTCGTGGCGCACATGCAGTCGCGCTGGGGTCCGCACCGCGTCGGCCCGCACGGCCTGCTGCAGCCGCTGGCGGACGGCGTGAAATTTCTTTTCAAGGAAGATCCCACGCCCGCAGGCGCGGACAAGTTCGTCTACTATCTCGCACCGCTTCTGGCGCTGGCGCTCGCGCTCACGTCCATCGCCATTATTCCGTTCGGTCCGGATCCCATCCATTTGTTTGGACACGATATTTATCTGGGCATCGCCCCTCCGGATTTGAACATCGGGATCCTTGCGCTCTTTGCAATCACCGCGCTTGGGGTTTACGGAATTGCGCTCGCAGGTTGGTCATCCAACAGCAAGTATCCGCTGCTCGGCGGCCTGCGCAGCTCGGCGCAGATGATCAGTTACGAGCTCTCGTTGACGATGTCCGTTGTGGGTGTGTTGCTAATCGCTGGCAGTTTTAACCTCAAGGACATTATTGCCAATCAGACTAGTACCAAGTGGGGGATTTTCGGTTGGAACATTTTTCCTCAACTGCTCGGCTTCATTTGTTTTTTCATCGCGGCAATCGCGGAGACCAACCGTGTTCCATTTGATTTGCCGGAAGCGGAATCCGAACTCGTCGCGGGTTTTCACACGGAATATGCCAGCTTCAAATTCGCGATGTTTTTCATCGCCGAATACACCAGCATGATCACCGTTTCGTGCCTGTGCACGATCATGTTTTTCGGCGGATGGCTGTCTCCCTTCCCTGCTTCGTGGACCTTCACGCATTATTTGCCGTCGGCGATCCTGCTTCCCTTCGGACTCTGGGTCATTTGGGACGGGATCCGCTACGAAACGATTTTCGGGCGCATCATTCTGCCCGCTGTGGGCACTGCGATCACTGCGCTGGGAGCGGTTTTCATTTTGTTTCCCGATGTGAATACCTTCATCCAGGGACCGTTCTGGCTGCTTTCCAAGATTTTTATTTTCCTTTTCATTTACGTGTGGATGCGCGGCACGCTGCCGCGATTCCGCTATGACCAGCTGATGGCCTTCGGCTGGAAGCTGCTGCTGCCGGCTTCGATCGTGAATGTGATCATCACCAGTTTCGTGATTCTGGCCAAGATGCAGTGGGGGCCGAAATGACGGCGCCGCTCGTGGTCTTTTTCGTGCTTGCGGCACTGGCCATCCTGGGCGCGCTCAGCCTGATCTGGCAGAAGCACCCGATCCACAGCGCGCTTTCGCTCATCGTCGTGATGGTCGCCCTCGCGGGCTTGTACTTGTTGATGGGCGCGGAATTCGTAGCCGCGGTGCAAATCATCGTGTATAGCGGCGCGATCATGGTGTTGTTCGTTCTGGTCATCATGCTGTTGAACGCGGGCATTGAAGAGCACACCAGCATCTCGAAGCTTGCCGGCGTTCCTGGATTGCTGCTGGTGATCGCGCTGGCGGGGTTCATCGCCGCGACGATTGCGCGCTCGAGCGAAACCGTTCAGGCCGCAATGCAGACCGGCGCAATCTCTTCCACAAAGGGCATCTCCAACATGGTGTTCCGGGATTTCGTGTACCCGTTCGAATTGACGTCGTTCCTTATTCTGGTGGCGATCATGGGCGCCCTGGTGCTGGCCCAGCGGGAGAAAAGCTGAAATGGTCCCGACGAATTACTATGTCATTCTCAGCGCGATACTGTTCGGGCTGGGCGTATTTGCGTTCGTATTCAAGCGCAACATCATCACCATTTTCATGTCCATCGAGCTGATGCTCAACGCGGTGAACCTGGCGTTCGTGGCGTTCAGCCAGGCGCTGGGCAAGCTCGACGGGCAGGTATTTGTATTGTTCGTGATTGTGGTGGCGGCCGCGGAAGCGGCGGTAGGCCTCGGAATCATCATCCTTATCGCGCGCAACCGGCAATCGCTGAATGTCGAGCGCGTTGATCTGCTCAAACTTTAATGACCGCCCATCCGATACTCGATTTCCTGTGGATTATCCCGCTGCTCCCGCTGTTGGGCTCGGCGATGAATGGGCTTTTTGGCGCGAAATGGCCGAACAAGATCGTCAACACCGTGGCCATCAGCTCGACGGGACTGTCGTTTCTCTGCGCACTCGAAGCGGTACGCGAATTCTTTCAGCTCTCGCCGGAACAAATTCCGTGGGTAAGGCAATATTTCACGTGGATTGCGGCGGGCAATTTTCGCGCGGGCTTCGACCTGCAAGTCGACCAGCTCACCGTGGTTATGCTCCTTGTGGTCACCGGTGTGGGCTGGCTCATCCACATTTATTCGACCGGGTACATGGCGCATGAAGGCGGCTACTACCGATTCTTTTCCTACCTCAATCTTTTCATGTTTTTCATGCTTATCCTGGTGCTGGCTGCGAATTACGTGCTGCTGTTCGTCGGCTGGGAAGGCGTTGGGCTGGCCAGCTATTTGCTGATCGGGTTTTATTTCCTGAAGAAATCGGCTTCGGATGCCGGCAAGAAAGCGTTCATCGTCAACCGCATCGGCGATTTCGGGTTCATGTTGGGAATGTTTTTGCTTTTCCGCGCCTTCCATACATTGGATTTCCAAGCCATCTTCACTAGTTCTACGCTGCAGGGCTGGCCCGTTGAATTGAGTGGGCATCTTGGCACTTTGACGTTTGCATCTTTGCTCATTTTCATGGGCGCGTGCGGAAAATCCGCGCAATTGCCGCTCTACGTCTGGCTGCCCGACGCTATGGAAGGCCCGACACCGGTCAGCGCTTTGATTCACGCCGCGACGATGGTGACCGCCGGTGTTTACGTTGTCGCACGGTCGCATGTTTTGTTTACGCACGCTCCGACGGCCATGCTTGTTGTAGCGACCGTTGGCTGCGCCACGGCATTCTTTGCCGCCACCATCGGCCTGGTGCAGACCGACATCAAGAAAGTTCTCGCATACTCCACCGTCAGCCAGCTTGGCTACATGTTCCTTGCGTGCGGCGTCGGCGCTTTCTCCGCGGGCATTTTCCACCTGATGACCCACGCGTTTTTCAAGGCACTGCTGTTTCTCGCGGCGGGGAGCGTGATTCACGCCATGGGCGGCGAGCAGGACATGACCAAGATGGGCGGCCTCAGCAAAAAAATCCGCTGGACGTACCTCACCATGCTCACGGCCACACTGGCCATTGCGGGCTTCCCGCCGTTCGCAGGCTTCTTCAGTAAAGACGCCATTTTGTTGAACGCCTTTGTGAGCGAGAACGGTGGACGCGGCGCTGGCTACGCGCTCTATGGTGTCGGTCTTCTCACGGCACTCCTCACTTCGTTTTACATGTTTCGACTGATCTTTCTCACATTCCATGGCGAACCACGTTACGACGAGCACAAAGTGCACGTGCATGAATCGCCGAACAGCATGCTGGTACCGCTGATGATTCTTGCGGTCCTCTCCATCGTCGGCGGCTGGGTGGCGGCTCCTGCGTTGTGGCACGGCCCTGATTATTTTACGAACTTCCTCTCACCGCTCTTTGGTCAGGGAGCAGCTCTAGCTGCGGAAGAAGCGGGCGCTTATAACCTCGAGCTCTGGCTGGTAGTTGTCGCGGTCACAACGTCGCTGATCGGGCTCGCGATCGCATTCTGGATGTACTTGAAGAGACCAACTAAGCCTGCGGAACTCGCGCAGTCGTTGAAGGGCGTCTACACGACCCTATTCAATAAGTATTACGTGGATGAGCTATATGCTGCGGCGGTAGTTAAGCCGCTGCTCTGGATCTCCACGAATGTTTTCTGGAAAGCAGCCGACGTTGCTGGCATCGACGGCGCGGTCAATGGGATCGCGGAGGGCATTACCGCCGTTGGCGACGGCACGCGTCACACGCAGTCGGGCAATACGCGCAGTTACGCAATGTGGATGGTCATTGGGGCGATCGTGGTCATCGCTATCATCTTCTTCTGGCCAGGCGTCGGCAAACCAATCGTCGGGATGGTGCGCTGATGCTGCCCGGCGGACACTTGCTCTCGGTTCTAATCTTCTTCCCTGCCCTGGGCGCGCTCGCGCTTTTGTTGCTCCGTGGCGACGACCACAAATACATTCGCTACCTTTCTCTTGCCGTCGGCGTGGCCGAATTCCTTCTTTCGCTCTTGCTTCTCACCAAGGTGTCGATCGGGGTTGCCGGCTATCCAGTGGAAGAGTTTTCGAAATGGATCAACCAGCCTCCCATCAATTATCACCTGGGCGTAGATGGCATCAGCATGTTCCTTGTGATTCTGACGACCTTCCTGACGCCGATTTCCATTCTGGCTTCGTGGAAGAGTATCGAGCATCGCGTGAAAGAATTCTTCGTCCTGCTGCTGATGCTCGAAGTCGGCGTCATCGGCGTTTTCCTGGCTCTCGATCTTTTTCTCTTCTTTGTTTTCTGGGAAGTGATGCTCATCCCCATGGCCCTGCTGATCGGCATCTGGGGCCACGAGCGCCGCGTCTACGCTGCTGTCAAATTCATGCTCTACACCATGGCGGGCTCAATTTTCATGCTGGTGGGCATTATCTGGCTTTACAACGCCACCGGGACGTTTGACCTGCTGGCGGTTCAACAGATGCTCGCGAATGGTGTGCTGGTGCTCACGCCGCAAACAGAAATGCTTCTGTTTCTGGCCTTTTTCGTGGCGTTTGCGATTAAGGTTCCGCTCTTCCCGCTGCACACCTGGCTGCCGGACGCGCACGTCGAGGCGCCTACCGCCGGCTCCGTGATGCTGGCCGGCGTGCTGCTGAAGATGGGTACCTACGGCATGATCCGTTTCTGCCTGCCGCTTTTCCCGGAGGCTTCGCACCGCGCGGCGCCATGGATCGCGGTACTCGCCATCATCGGCATCATCTACGGTGCGCTGGTTGCCATGGTTCAACCGAATTTGAAGAAGCTCGTCGCGTATTCGTCCGTCAGCCACCTTGGCTTCGTGGTGCTCGGAATCTTCGCATTCCACAATATCTCCATGCAGGGCGCGGTTTATCAGATGCTTGCGCATGGTGTCTCCACCGGCGCGCTGTTCCTGCTCGTCGGCATGCTCTATGACCGCCGCCACACATTCGAAATCAGCGAATACGGCGGATTGGCAACGCCGATGCCAAAGCTTGCGGCATTTTTCCTTTTCGCCGCACTCTCTTCGCTGGGCTTGCCGATGCTCAATGGGTTCGTCGGAGAATACTTGATCCTGCTCGGTACGTACCAACGGCACTGGCAATGGGCATCGTGGGCTGCGCTTGGCGTGATTCTTTCCGCGTGCTACTTACTGTGGTCCTATCAGCGAGTGTTTTTCGGCGAAATCACCAAAGACAAGAATCGAGCGCTTCCGGATACATCGGCGCGCGAAAAATGGATCCTAGTGACGATGGCGATCGTAACGCTGTGGATGGGCATCGGCTCCGTATTTATCACCCGGCGCACCGCAACCGCCTCTCAAACCGTAATCGATCAGGTCGAACCGCAGCGGCCATATGAAGCCGAGGTGCCCCGCAAGATACCCGGCGAAGCGCCGCGCAAGACTGCACCGCGAGCCCCATCGACTAGCAGCAACACTGCCATGCCATTGGTAACGGAAGGGCTCGGAGCCCGCTAAATGAATTCCGCGATCCCCAGCCTTGCTGATTTCTACCGCGTGCTCCCGGAACTGATCTGGTGCGCTTCCGGCGTATTCGCGATGCTCCTGCAGCCGTTCGTACGCAGCCGCAGTTTCTTCACGGGTCTCGCATTTCTCGGCGCGCTCGCCGGTACCGGCGCATCGTTCGTCGCCTTTCGAAACCCGGGCCTCGGCTTTTTCGGGCTGGTGCAATCCGACGCCTTCAGCTTTTTCTTTCATCTGCTCGTTGGGACGGTGTCCGTTCTGGTAATTCTCGCTGCCGGACCGTATCTCGATCGCGAGCGGCTGCCCGCGGCGGAATTCTATGCGCTGCTGCTTTTCGCCACGGCTGGCATGGGGGTTCTTGCTTCCGCTCAGGAATTGCTTACCTCATTCATCGGCCTGGAGATGAGCTCGATCTCCAGCTACATCCTGGCGGGCTACCGCCGCGATTCGCTGAAGTCCAGCGAATCGGCGATGAAATATTTCCTACTGGGCTCGTTCGCCACAGCGTTTTTCCTTTACGGCATTGCCCTCGTCTATGGTTCGACGGGCACGACCATGCTGGACAAAATGGGCAACGCCGACCCGGCGAGCACGCTGTTGAAACTGGGGCTAGCAATGATCCTGATCGGCCTCGGCTTCAAGGTGGCCGCGGCGCCTTTCCAGATATGGACGCCGGATGTCTACGAAGGCGCACCAACGCCGGTCACCGCGCTCTTTTCCGCGGGACCGAAGGCCGCGACATTTGCCCTATTGCTCCGAATCTTTGCTACCGTGCCCGCCGCCACGCACTTCTGGTTTTGGGCGCTTTGGGTTCTCGCCGTGCTCACGATGTTTGCGGGCAACCTCGGCGCGCTGGTACAAACAAACATCAAGCGGCTGCTGGCCTACAGTTCGATTGCGCACGCGGGATACATCCTAGTGGCATTTGCGGCCGTGACCGCCATGGCACAGGGCGAGGGTGGATCCGCCAACGCGGCGCCCGCCTATGCTGCAGTGCTCTTCTACCTGCTCAGCTACGCTCTCGTGAAGCTTGGCGCGTTCACCATCGTTTCGCAGCTTGGAGGGACGGGCGAAAAGAATCTCTCTCTGGACGATTACGCCGGGCTTTCCCAGCGCCAGCCGGTCGTGGCCGCGATGTTGAGCATCTATTTGCTTTCGCTCCTCGGGCTGCCCGTCACCGCCGGCTTCTTCGGAAAATTCTACATTTTTAAAGCGGCGGTGAATTCGAATCTGATCTGGCTGGCGGTCTTGATGGCGATCAACAGCGTCATCGGCGCCTACTACTATCTGCGGGTCATCGTGGTCATGTACATGCGCGAACCCAGCGCGGAAGCCGCTGTAGCCGCTCCCGTAAGCTTCCCGCTGCCGGTGAACGTCGTGCTCGCCATCACCGCGATCGGCACCATTCTGTTCGGCGTGCTGCCCAACCCGGTCATCAACTTCATCCTTCAGCCAACGCTCTTCGGCCGTTGAGTTTCTTAACGAGGCCTCACATTGCAAAAAGACAATGGCCCGGGGGCTTGTGCCTCCGGGCCATTGTAGTTCGAATCTGTTCTTAGACTTTAACTTTGATTAGGATCATCAAGAACGTAAACAGCACGAGTGTCTCGACGAACACGAGGCTGAGAATCATGGGTGTGAAGATGCCCTTGGCCGCGCCGGGATTGCGCGCGATGCCTTCGCACGCCGACGAGCCGATCTTGCCTTGCGCGAGACCGCAACCGAACGCCGCGATTCCCATTCCGAAGGCCGCTGCAATAGCTAGCAACCCGCCTCCTCCGCTTGTCGCGGGCTCGCTTCCCTGTGCAAACGACGCTGGCGCAAACACCATCGCGCCGATTAGTGCGATCAACAACATGCTCCACTTTTTCATTACTGCCTCCTTGTGAACTGCCGCCAGGGGGTGGTTCCCGGACACCGTGCAGCCGGGCTCACACTGGTTCAGCAAATTGCCGGAAATCCTTGACCGGCAAAATTGGATTAATGCTCGTGCGCTGTGGCCATCCCGAGATAGACGGATGGAAGAATTGTGAAAATAAACGCTTGAACAAAGGCCACAAAAACGTGCAACAGAACGAAAAGCAATGGAACGGTAGCCGGAAAGATTCCCATCGCGACTCCCAGCACGGGAGACTTATCCCATCCCCATGTAAATACCTGCGTCAAGAGACCGAGAAAGAGTACGTAGATCAAGTCGCTCGACAGAATGTTGGCGTAAAGCCGAACCGTAAGAGATAGAACTCGTGCCGCGGTGCTGATGATCTCGACAGGAAAAATGAGGGGAGACATCCACCAAACCGGGCCCGCAAATCGTTTAACGTATCCGCCAGGACCGTGATGTCGAATCCCTTGCCAATTGAAGAACAAAAACGTGATGGTGGCACAAGCCAGCGGCACCGAGACGTGCCCCGTGGGGGAGGAAAAAAGAGGAAAGAGGCCGAAGAGATTCGCTAGTAAAACAAAAATGCCCATCGACCCAATCATTGGAATGAATTCGCGCCCTCCGTGGGGAACGTTTTCGTCAAGAATGTCTCTTACGCCGAAGCCCAACGGGTTTGTGAGCAGCAATTCTGCGACCTGTTGCATAGCGCCGGGTTTTTCGACCGAAAGCCGGGACCTGAGGACCAGAGCTAAAATTGTGGCGAAGAGGAGAACCAAGACTCCCATGACGACATGCTGCGGAATAGGCAACTTGGGATCTTCAGGTGAAATGTGCAGTGCATGGAGCAGCGCCAGGGCAAAGCCGCCTAAGTAGTGGTTTACAAACAGCGTGATTGGGCTTATGTGCTCTTCCATTTGGCCTTTCTGCGCAGCTTCGGCTCGACTTGGATCAACGGCCTAATTCGCAGGGTGAATGACTTCCCAGAGGCTCGCGAAAATAGTCGCGGCTCCGAGCGCGCACAACCCTACTACCAAACTCAACAATGGAACGTGCAGATAAGTAAAAATAACATACAGGGCCAAGGCTATCAAGCCGTAGCGAAATGCCGCCGCAAGGTAAGTCCAAACTGGAACCTGCGGTTTCTGAAATCCCTCCTGGGCCACTGAGGCAGCCGCCAGGGCCTCCACGCCGCGTCGCAGCCATCGAAAGTTGAGCCAGGCTAGTACGGATCCGAATACCAATCCTTCGGCCCAGTCCCAACGTCGGGCCAGCACTGCCGCAATCCCTGCAGCCAGACCAATCGCCGGAGTCAACCAAGCAATCCTGCGCACGGAGTCCGCTCCGGGAACGCGATCCAATGAGGAACCAACTGGAGTTCGTTCCGTCATAGTGCCCGCTTCACTTTAGCCGCACACGTCGCACCACCTCCCGAACCCCTCCAGCAAAACCCAGGCCGCCACATAGCACCAACAGCCATGGCACGGTATGCAACCACTTGTCGAGAAAAAACCCGACAAGTCCTCCAACCACTACGGCGCCGACCAGAGTGAAGGGCAACTCCATTGCCATCGCTAGTTGAGTCGAATTGCTCTGCACTTCTTTGAGTGAAGGCTTTGGTGACTCGGAACTTTCCGGTTTATTGTCCAAAGGCATATTTCGCGAGCTTGTAGAACGGCTCAGGATACAACCCCGCGGCGAGCGACACAAACACGGCGACGCCGAGCGCAATGGCTTGCGCGCTGGTCATCAGCGGCTGCGGAGCTTCGCCCGGCTGCTTCAGCCACGCGTGCGCAACGATGCGGAAGTAATAGTACAGCGCAGGCACGATGTAGAGCACCGCAAACAGCGCCAGCAGCGGATGGTGCGATTCGATCAGCGACAGGAAAATAAAATACTTCCCCATGAATCCGGCCGTCGGCGGGATCCCCGCGAGCGACAGCATGAAGATCAGCAGCAGCACGGCGGAAGCGGGGCTTCGTTGATACAAGCCGTTCAAGTCTTCTAGCTCTTCGCCAATCAGCCCTTTTTGACGCAGCACGATGACCACGGCGAATGCTCCCGCGGTCATGAACACGTAGGCGAACAAATAGTATGCGATGCCGATGAGCCCGGTTTCATTCCCTCCCACAAGACCCAGAAGGATGTAGCCCACATGCGAAATTGAGGAATACGCGAGCAGCCGCTTGATGTTGGTCTGCGTCAGCGCGGCAAGGTTGCCCCACGTAAGCGACGCAATCGCAATGCCCGCGATGAGATAGATCCACGTCGGCTGCGAACTCGCAAAGACCAGCAGGAGCAGCCGCAAAAGCAGCGCAAAGCTCGCCGTTTTCGAAGCAATGCTGATGTACGCGCTGACCGGCGTAGGCGCGCCTTCATAAACGTCCGGCGCCCATTGATGAAACGGCACGGCCGCTACCTTGAAGAGCAGGCCCACAAGAACCAGCACGAAAGCGAGCATCGGCAAGATTTGCAGCGTAAATGGGTCAAAGTTCAGCGCCACGGGCAGCCGCGCGGCCAGAAGTTGCCGCATCTGCTCTCCCGCCTCGCCGGGTTGCTGGCTGCGCAAGATGGCTTGCACCAGTTGATTGCGCTGTCCCAGTGCGGCTCCGATCGCACCGATGTTCGTCGACGCGCTCAATCCGTACAGAAGCGAAAATCCATACGCAAGAATCCCGGAGCTGAACGCTCCCAGCAGAACATATTTCAGCGCCGCCTCATTCGAACGCTTCTCGCGCCGCAGGAATCCGGTCAGCACGTAGAAGCTTAGTGCCATGGTTTCCAGCCCGAGGAACATCACGATCAGGTCGACGCCGGAGGCCATCAGCATCATTCCCACGCAAGCAAAAAGCAGCAGCGCGTAGTATTCGCCTTCTTGTTCTTTCTCGATCTGCATAAACTTTACTGAAAGAAGAATGACCAGCGCAGTCGAGGCCAGAAAAAGTGCGCCGAAGAACAGGACAAATCCATCTACAACTGCCGACTCGTGAAATCCGACGAGGACGCCTCCGCTCGCCGCAACTCTTCCGCGCAGCATCCAAAGTGTCCCACCACTGAACAGCGTTCCTGCCAGCGCGAGGACGGCGTTCAAGTACTTATCTCTCTCTTCAATCCAAAAATCGATCAGCAGAATGCCTAGTCCAAATAAGACTAGTTCCATTTCCGGGAGGATGACGGCGCCGTCTCCCTGAAGATAGCTGCGAATCGCGTCCATGAATGGGATGCTCATGCGGGCAGGTTATTTCACCTGGACCCGGGAAGCCTGGAGTTCCGGCGCCGCTAAATTCGCGTGCTCGGCCTTGTAGAAGTCCGGGTTCACGCGATGAACGATTTCTTGCACCGGTTTATCGATCAACGCAAAGAACGGTTTGGGGTAGATGCCGATCCAGAACGCGAGGATCACCAGCGGCACGAGCGTGGCATATTCGCGCAAGTTCAGATCCGGCAGTTCTTCATTCGCAAACTGCGTCACCGGCCCGAACATAACGCGTTGATAAAGCCACAGCAGGTACGCCGCCCCGAGCACGACGCCGAGCGAGCCCCAAGCCGCCCACGCCTTGCTCACCTGAAACGCGCCCTGCAAAATCGTGAACTCTCCGATGAATCCGTTCAGCAACGGCATGCCGAGCGAACTGAGGCTCACAATTAAATAGATCGCCGCAAAATTCGGCATCGGAGTAGCCAGCCCGCCAAACTCCGAAATCAGTCGCGTGTGCCGCCGCTCATAGAGCACGCCCACAATCAAGAAGAGCGCGCCGGTGGAAATTCCGTGGTTGATCTGTTGCAGCACACTGCCCGCAAGACCATTGGGATTCAGCGCAAAAATTCCCAGCGTGCAGAAGCCCAGATGGCTCACCGAGCTGTACGCAATCAGGCGCTTCATGTCTTTCTGCATCAGGCAAACGATGGCGCCATAAATGATGCCTACCAGCGAAAGGAAGATCACAATGTGAATAATCTTGGCGCGCATCGCCGTATCCGCCGGCAGCAGCGGCAGCGAAAACCGGATGAAGCCGTACGTTCCCATCTTCAAGAGCACACCGGCCAGAATAACGGAACCCGCCGTCGGCGCTTCCGTGTGCGCGTCCGGCAGCCAGGTGTGAAACGGGAACATCGGCACCTTGATTGCAAATGCAAAGAAGAAGCCCCAGAAGAGCCACACTTTGAGCGGATCGGTAAAAGTCTGCGCGGCGGCCAACAGCGTTGGAATGTCAAACGTCCGCGTAGCGCCCGGCTCCACAGGCGCATAGAAATAAAGCGCCAGGATTGCCAGCAGCATCACCACTGATCCGGCAAGCGTGTACAGGAAAAACTTGATCGCCGCGTACAACCGCCGGTCGCTGCCCCAAACGCCGATCAGGAAATACATGGGCACCAGCATCACTTCCCAGAAAACGTAAAAAAGGAAGAAATCCAGCGACACGAAAACGCCAATCATCCCGACCTGCAGCAGCAAGAGCAGGATGTAGTATTCCTTCTGGCGCAGCTTGATGGCGCTCCAGGAGGAGAGGATCGCGATCATGCCGAGGAACGTCGTGAGCATCACCAGCAAAAGGCTGATGCCGTCGATGCCCAGATGATATTTCGCCCCGATCGAGGGAATCCAGTCCGCAGTCTCTTCGAACTGGAACCCGCCCCAGCCTGGCTTGAACCATCGCAAAAGTGGCAGCGAAACCAGAAAGCCCAAAGCGCCAAACAGGTTTCCGACGATTCGGTGAACGGCGTCCCTCTCGCGAGGCACGAAAAGCAGAAGCAGCGCGCCCACGAGCGGCGTGAACAGAACCACGCTCAGTATATGATGTGCAAGAAAGTCCATTCTCCGCCTCTCAGTGCACGCCGCGCAGCAGCGTCTGCATGTGATGCCCGTAATACGCCAGTAGCACTACCAATCCAATGAGGATCACCATCGCGTAACTCGAAAACATTCCGCTTTGCAGCAGCCGGACCGGAAAGCTGAGGAGCTGCAGAAACTTCGCACCGAAATTCAGCAGCCCATCGATCACCCACTTGTCCCACCACATGGACACTCGTGACCCGAAGCGCGCCAGCCATCCCGCTCCATTCACGCCCACGCCGTCAATCACCTTGGCGTCGAAAAGGCCGAACAGCGTGCTGAGATCTTTCACGCGATTCACGATCAGCGCGTCGTAGATTTCGTCTACGTAGTATTTGTGCAAAAGCAATTGATAGGCTCTCGGCCACTTCTCGGCCAGCAATTCCGGAGCGATGCGCTTCGACCGATAAAACTCGTACGCCAGCCAGATTCCGGCCCCGGCAATCGAGATCGACAACAGCATTAACAGATACTCCGTCGCCTTCGCGTGATGAGCGATTTTCACTGCGCCCGTTTCCGATACCGCGCCAGCCAGGACAGGCTCAAGAAACCGTTCGAAACGATTCTCTCCTCCCAGCGAACCCGGCCAGCCGATCCAGCCCCCAACGATCGAGAGTCCTGCGAGAACCATAAGCGGAACGGTCATCGACGGCGGCGATTCGTGGATGTGCTTTTCCACATGCTCATCCGCGCGCGAGTATCCGGAAAATGCCAGGAAGAACAACCGAAACATATAAAACGCCGTCATTCCAGCGGTGATGAAGCCAACGAACCACAAAGAACGATAGCGATCGAAAGAGTTTCCGAGGATTTCATCCTTGCTGAAAAATCCTGCAAAGGGAGGGGCTCCACAGATCGCGAGCGTTGCAATCAAGAAGGTCGTAGCTGTTTTCGGGATCTTGCTCCACAGTCCGCCCATCTTGCGTAGGTCTTGCTCCCCGGACATTGCGTGAATCACGCTCCCCGCGCCAAGGAACAGAAGCGCTTTGAAAAACGCGTGGGTCATCAAATGAAAAATGCCCGCCGCAAACGCGCCCACACCCAGCGCCATGAACATATAGCCGAGCTGGCTGATGGTCGAATACGCCAAAACTTTTTTGATGTCGTTCTGCACCAGCGCCATCGACGCTGCAAAAATGGCCGTGACAGCTCCTACTACCGCGATCACGTCAAGCGCGAATGGCGCAAGCTGATACACCGCATTCATCCGCACCACCATGTACACGCCCGCGGTCACCATCGTAGCGGCATGGATCAGCGCACTGACGGGCGTCGGCCCTTCCATCGCGTCCGGCAGCCACACGTACAGTGGAATCTGCGCCGACTTGCCCGCCGCGCCCACGAACAACAGCAACCCGATCGCCGTCAGCACATGCGCGCCATAGCCAAGCGTCCCCGCGTGCACCGCGGCCTCGAGCGACTGCAATATCCCCGAATACCCGCCAGCCTCCGGCAATCCCAGTGAAGTGAATCGAATGGTGCCCAGCGTCACTGCCGTCAGCAGAAGTCCCAGTAGGAATCCCGCATCACCAATCCTGTTTACGATGAAGGCCTTCTTTCCCGCATCGGACGCCGACTTCTTCAGAAAATAAAATCCGATCAGCAAATAGCTGCACAGACCGACGCCTTCCCAGCCCACAAACATCAGCAACAGATTGTTCGCCAGCACCAGCGTGAGCATCGCGAACATGAAAAGATTCATGTACCCGAAGAAGCGGTAGTAGCCGCCCTCATGCGCCATGTACCCGGCCGAGTAAACGTGAATCAGGAAGCCCACACCGGTCACTACCAGCACCATCACGCAGGAGAGCGGATCCAGGAGCAATCCCCAGTCCGCCACAAACCGCACCAGATGCCCGCCCGTCATTTGCATCGGGCCCGGCGTTAGCCACTCAAACATGATTTGCTGCGCGACGCGATGCTCGGGATCGGCGGCCAGCAACTGCAACACCGCACCCAGCGCGTAAATGAACGACAGTCCAACGCTCCCGACGCAGAACACGTTGACGCCAGCTTTCGGAAGCTGCTTGCCGAAAAAAAGCATCAGCGCCGCCGAAACCAGCGGAAAGAGCGGGATCATCCAGAGATGATCGAGAAAATAACCCGAGGGCGTCATTCGAATTCCGTTTCTTCGTTCATTCTTTCGCGCGCCTTGCTACCACTTCAGCAAATCCATTTCGTCCGCCAAGACCGTTTCGTGGTTTCGGAAAAACGCGATGATGATTCCCAATCCCACCGCGGCCTCCGCCGCGGCATCCGCAATAATAAAAAGTGCGAAGACCTGCCCCGCCACGTCGCCATACAACCGCGAAAATGCCACCAGATTGATATTCACGGCGTTCAAGATCAGCTCGATGGACATGAGCACGACGATCACGTTGCGCCGCGTAATCACCCCGATCACGCCGAGGATGAACAGCGCCATGCTTAGAAATAAATAATTCCCAATTGGCAGCATCGGCTCTCTAGGCCCTCTTCTTCGCCATCACCACCGCCCCAATCATCGCGACAAGTAACAAAACGGAAGCAATCTCAAAGGGCAAGAGGTATGTACCAAACAAGCTTTGCGCCACCGCTTCCGCATTTCCCGGCGGCAATTTTCCGACCGGCGCAGCATTAAGCCCCGGCCATACCTGCCCCTGCATTTTCCCCGTGGTCCAGAACATCACCCCAACCTGTGCAGCCAATGCCAGAACCACAACGAGCGCCACCCACTTCTGCCGCGCGAATTTGAGCTGGTGCAACGCCACATCCAGATTGACCAGCATGATCACGAAGATGAACAGCACCATGATCCCGCCGACATACAAAATAATTTGCACGATGAAGATAAACTCCGCGCGCAGCTGTAAAAAGATTCCCGCCGTTGCCAGTAGCGTAGTGATCAGAAAGATGGCGCTGTGCACCGCATTCCGCCGCGTCACCATCAGCGCCGCGCTGCTCACCGCTATCGCCGCGAAAAAATAAAAAATCACCTTATCCAGCATAAAAATCCGTCACCGAAGAAGTTTCCTGCCGCGCCTGGCTCTTCTGCTCCATGCCCAGAATGACAAGGGCCGCCACCAGCGCGAGGAGCGCCGCCGGCGTCGTAGCCAGCAGCAGCGCCCATCCCTGCAAATTAAAGTAGCTGCCGACAATTAAAGCCAGCCCAACCACCAGCACGTTGATAATCGATAGCGGGATCAAGAAGTGCCATCCCAGCCGCATCAACTGATCGAAGCGGTAGCGCGGTATTGTGAACCGCAGCCACATGAAAAAGTAAAGATACGCACTCACTTTAAAAATAAACCAGAAGCCGCCATGAATCCCGGCGTAAAAGGGCTTCACCGCTGCCGCCAACGATGGTTTCACAAACGGCAGGAGTACCGGTCCCGCCAGCACCAACGCCGCCACAAAACACAGCCCTGCCACCGCCAGCATGAAAATCTGCTGCACTTTCGAAGGCTGCTTCGGCATCCGAAGCACGCAGTAGGCGCCGATCCCAATCATCAGCAGCGGTGGGACAAAATCCAGAAAATTCAGCCATCGAATGCCAGCGAAGGGTCTGAGCCATCCGCCCAGGAACAAAGTTGTCGCCACCGACGCCACCACGATCATGTTCGTATATTCCGCCAGAAAATAGAGCGACCAGCGGAACCCGCTAAACTCCGTCATATATCCGGCCACCAACTCCGATTCCGCCTCCGGCAAATCGAACGGCGCGCGATTCGTTTCCGCAATCGAAGCCACCAGATAGGTAAAAAACGCCACCGGCGCGAGAAATCCAAACCACACGCCCTGCGTCGATTGTGCTTCCACGATCGATTTGATATTCAGCGTCCCGGCAAAGAGTAAGCCAGCGACCAGCGCCATCCCGCCGGCGGTCTCATAACTCACCAATTGTGCCGAGCTTCGCAGCGCACCCATCAGCGAATAGTGGCTGTTCGAAGCCCACCCGCCCAGCACAATTCCAAAAATTCCCAGCGCGCTGATGCCCACCACAAATAAAATCCCGATGTTGAGATTGACTCCGATCTGAAACGCCGGCCCAAACGCGAGCCCACCAATCGCCAGCAGCGCCGCTCCCACCGAAAACACCGGCGCCAGCCAGAACACCACTTTGTCCGCGTCATCCGGGATAATATCTTCCTTGATGAGCAGCTTCACCGCGTCGGCGATGGGCTGCAGTAATCCGTGCGGCCCCACGCGCATGGGTCCCAGCCGCGCCTGCATGTCCGCCATCAATTTCCGTTCAACCAGCACAATGTACCCGGCGATCAGTGGCAATACCGCAACGATCACCACTCCACAGAGCAGCGGCGCCCAATAGAGCTTCAGAAAATCAATCGTCGCTTGAGTCGCTGCCTGCATTACCTGTCGACTTCTCCCAACACGATGTCAATCGTCCCGATAATTGCCACAACATCGGCCACCAGGTGTCCTCGCACCATGCGGTCAAACGCCTGCAAATTAATAAACGACGGTGGCCGTATCCTCACGCGATAAGGCTGCACCGTTCCATCGCTAACCACGTAATAACCCAGCTCGCCTTTTGGCCCTTCGATCGCGTGATACACCTCGCCCGGCGGCGGCTTCAGCACTTTTCCTACTTTCGCCAGGATCGGCCCGGGAGGAATATTCTCAATCGCCTGCAAGCAAATCAGCCGAGACTGCCGCATCTCTTCCATACGCACCAGATAGCGGTCGTAGGTATCTCCCGTTGTCCCGACTGGAATTTCAAACTGGTATTGGTCATAAGCCGCATACGGCGCGGCTTTGCGAATGTCCCATTTCACGCCGCTGGCCCGCAGCACCGGCCCGGTCACCCCAAAAGCAATCGCGTCTTCCGCGCTCAGAATTCCAATGCCCTTGGTGCGCCCGATCCAGATGCGGTTGTTCGTCAACAGCGTTTCGTACTCGACGACGCGCGATTCGAAATCCTTGCAGAACCGCTCCACATCCTTTTCGAACGTGTCATACGCCTCGTACTGCAGCCCGCCGATTCGAAATGCATGCGTGGTGAGCCTCGCCCCGCAATATTTTTCCAGGATTTTCAGGATCTCTTCCCGTTCGCGGAAGCAGTAGAAAAGCGGCGTCAGCGCGCCGATGTCCAGCGCATGGGTACCCAGCCACAAAAGGTGGCTGGCGATACGCTGCAGCTCTGTAAGAATCGTTCGAATCACCCGCGCACGTGGCGGAGCTTCTACCAACAAGAGCTTTTCGATTGCCTCGCAATACCCAAGCCCGTTGCTCACCGCCGCCACGTAATCCATGCGATCCACGTACGGCGCGAACTGCTGATATGTGCGGTTCTCCGCGATTTTCTCGACGCCGCGGTGCAGATAGCCGATCACGCACTCCGAGCCAGTGACCCGCTCTCCGTCAAGCTTCAGTACCACGCGCAACACGCCGTGCGTCGACGGATGCTGCGGTCCCATATTTATGACCAGCTCTTCCGCTCCCAGCAGCGTCTTGCCGTCGTTTTTTACTTCAATACTCAGCGTCGTCTCCCCATCAATTCCAATCGCGTCTTACTGCCCGCTCTCGATTCCCAGGTTTTCCCGCACCCACGCCGTGTCCTGCTGCAAAATGTCGTAATCTTTCCGCAGCGGATACCCTTGCCACTCGTCCGGCAGCAGAATGCGCTTCAGATTCGGATGCCCGGTGAAAACAATCCCGAACATGTCAAACACTTCCCTCTCCAGCCAGTCCGCGGCCAGCCACACTCCCACAACGCTCGGTACTTCTTCTCCATCCGCGGCATGTGCCTTCAAGCGCAGCCGCTCGTTTCTTGCAAAGGAGTAAAGGTTGAGGACCACGTCAAAGCGCTTCTCGCGCTTCGGCCAATCCACTGCCGTCAAGTCCGACAGCATCTCGAACTTTTCTTCGTCCCGGGTGTAGAGCGCGATCTCCGCCAGCCGCGCTCGGTCAACGATGAGAATCGCCTGTTTCCGGTCCTCCATCGCTTCCAGAATGGCCCCGCCGAATTTGGCGCGAAACCTCGAAACCATTTCGTTGTCGAGCGGAGTCTGCAGTACCACGGGAGGCTTGGGAGGAGCAGGTGCCGACGGCTTTGCAGGTGGCGCAGGTGCGCCCGGAGCCGAAGTTTTTGCTGTGGGAGTTGAGACGGGGGATGGCGTGCTCGCAGGCTTTTCGCCCGTGGGCACTGCCGGTGGTTGTGGTTGCTTCGGCTCGTCAGCCATTGACCCTGGGTACAGAAGGTTGCAGTGGACGGCCCCGCGTTCACAACCTACAACGGCGGAGCAGCCTGAAAACCGAACGCCGCGTTTCTAACACACGCCGCGCACCTCGTCAATCAGAACAACTCGCGCTTCGAATGCCCCAGCGGGAGACTTGCATCTCCATTCGAATCAAGCCCATTCCAGCGCGCCCTTTTTGTAAAGCCAGAGATATCCGACGAGCAAAATCCCGATAAAAACCAGCATTGAAGATAGCGCGAAAATCCCCATGTGTGTGGCCACCCATCCCCGGTACAAAATCGCCCAGGGAATCAGGAACATCGTCTCCACGTCAAAGATCACAAACATCATAGCGATGATATAAAACCGCACGGAGTACCGCCGCCGCGCATCCCCTTCCGGCGGGATCCCGCACTCATAAGGTTTCAATTTCGCGCCGATACTCGTGGAATTCGGGCGAATGAACTTCGCCGCGATCAGCGTCACCGCAGGAAACGCAATTACCAGAGCCGCGTAGAGCAAAACTGGAAGGTATTCGCTCGGCATTACACCCTCACGCGCAGCATCCTATCATCAATCCCCGCGCAAGCAACCCCGTCATTCGAATGGATTGATTGCTCCACAGCTCGCTATTTATCGAACAGCAGCTCTCCCGCCCGGCTGGTTGCCTTTACCACCGCCTTGATCAGTGTCACTCGCAGCTTGCCCTCTTCCAGCTCCATGATGCCGTCGATTGTGCACCCTGCCGGCGTCGTCACCGCGTCCTTCAGCAGCGCCGGGTGATCGCCCGTCTCCAGCACCACGCTCGCTGCGCCTTTCATTGTCTGCGCCGCCAGCAACGTCGCCACATCGCGCGGCAGGCCCACTTTTACGCCCGCCTCCGCAAGAGATTCCAAAATGATGTAGGCAAACGCAGGCCCGCTCGCCGAAAGCCCCGTCACCGCGTCCATATTTTTTTCATCAACGACCACCGTTCGCCCCACCGCATTGAACATGGCCCGCGCGATTTCCAGGTGCTCCGCCCCCGCGTGCGCGCCGCGGCAAATCCCCGTCATGCCGCATCCAACGGTCGACGGCGTATTTGGCATGGCACGCACCACCGCTATTTTTCCTCCGAGCCGCTGTTCGATATAGCTCGTCGGCACCGACGCCGCCACCGAAATGACCAGCGTTTTCGCACCTATCTTCGGGCCGATCTCTTTCAGCACGTCTCCAACCACTTGCGGCTTCACGCCGAGCAACACGATGTCTGCGCCCTGCACGGCCTTGCGGTTCTCTGTCGTCACCGCAACGCCCAGCTCCCTCGCCAGCGCCGCAGCCTTCTCCGCGTGCTTCACCGTCGCGGTTACGCGCTTCGCCTCGAACAGTCCTTGCTTCAAATACGCCCGAAGCAAGATCCCGCCAAGCTTCCCTGTCCCCAAGACCGCCAATTTCATTTCTGATAGTTTTTGCGCCGTATTGCTAGCCATGATCCAAGCATTCTTGACGACCTGCGCCCCCGCGTCAACCGCCGTTTCACCCTGTCTTCAGGCACAATCCCGCGCGTGATGATAGCCGCCCACGCAAACCGCCGTCCTGCCATTCGGTATTCCATTCACTCGCTTTGTGTAATAGTGTTAGGAAGTGCGCTGCCTTTTCTGTCCCAGACTCCGCAACAGACGCCCGCCATTCCCTCCTTCAATATTTCAAAAGACGTAGCCGTACCAATGCGCGATGGCGTTGTCCTGCGAGCCGATGTTCTGCTCCCCAGCGGCGCCGGCCGCTTCCCCACACTCGTCTATCGCACTCCGTACAACAAAGAATCTGCCCTGCGCGGCTACAGGAGTTTTGAGAAAGCGGCAGCCCGCGGCTACGCTGTCGTGGTCCAGGATGTCCGCGGACGTTACGCTTCCGACGGAGGGTTCACGCCATACCAAACCGAAGGCCGCGACGGCTACGACACTATTGAATGGGCCGCGCAACAGCCTTGGTCCGACGGCAACGTTGGCACCTTCGGTTTCTCTTATCCCGGCGCCATTCAATGGCTCGCTGCCGTCGAGAATCCTCCGCACCTGAAAGCCATGGTCCCCGCCATGACCTTCTCCACTCCGCGTAATTTTTTCTATTCAGGCGGAGTCTTTGACGGATCCTGGCTCGATTGGATCTGGCTCAATATCGCCCCGGACATCCGTACGCGCAAGGGTCTCCCCGGGCCCAAAACTCACAAGGAAGCCGCAGAATCCTGGAAGATGGAACACCAGCGCAGGCAGGAATTTCTTCCTCTGCGCGACCTCCCCGACCTGAAAGACGTTGCCCCCTTCTACTACGAATGGCTCGCGCATCCGCCCGCTGACCCATGGTGGGACTGGGCCGAGCTCCGCAACAAATATGATCTCGTTCATGCCGCGGTTCTAAATTTCTCCGGCTGGTATGACGAGGCCTACGGCCCCGATGGCGCCACCACCAATTTCAACGGACTCCTTGGCGCCCGACGTGGCGAAAAAGATCCCCGCACGCGAACCGTCATCGGCCCTTGGACGCACGGCGGCCAGGAAGAATCCCGCTCTGGCGAACGCGAGTTCGGCCCCACAGCCGCCATCGATTACGACGAACTCATTCTCCGCTGGATGGACCACTACCTCCGCGACATCGACAACGGTGTCGACCGTGAAAAACGCGTCCGCCTTTTTGTCATGGGAGAAAACGCCTGGCGCGACGAAGACACTTGGCCTCTCAAACGCGCCCGTTCCGAATCCTTCTACCTATCTTCCAAATCCGCAGACGATAAGATCGGGACTCTGGAACATTCTCTAAAAGAAAAGAATTTCGCCAATTCCTCTTTCAAGTCCGATCCAGCCCATCCTCTCACCGATCCGTATACGGCTTATGGCGCACATGATTACCGCGCATTGGCCGGGCGCGAGGACGTGCTTGTCTTTGACTCTGACGCGCTCCCAGCGAACGTGGAAGTCACCGGCCCCATCCGCGCGGAGACTTATCTCTCTGCTGGTTGCCGCGATGTTGATCTGTGGGTGCGTATTCTGGATGTTGCGCCCGACGGCACCGTCTTCAATCTCATGAGCCCCGGCCTCGACGTTCTTCGCGCCAGCTATCGCAAGGAATCGTTGCAACCCGATTATCTCAGCGTCGAAAGCATTATTCGCCTGGATTTGGCTCGCATGCTCACCAGCAACACTTTTCTCACCGGGCATCGCATTCGCGTGCAAATCTCCGGCGCCTTCTTCCCTCACTTTTCCCGCAACCTGCAAACAGGAAATTCCGAAGTCACCAGTTCGCGCACGTTCCCATGCATGGTGAAGATCCTCCACAGTAAACAACACCCATCCCGAATTGTTCTTCCTGTTATTCCGCGCTAGGGAAGGATCAATCGTGCCGTGCGCCGTGGAGCACTTTCACCGCATGAGGCAACAAAGCAGCCACAGCCTCCAGAGATTCGACCGCGCCCTGGGGACTTCCGGGCAAATTGACAATCAGCGTCAGGTGGCGCACGCCCGCCGTGCCACGCGAAAGAACTGCCGTCGGAGTATGCTCCAGCCCCTTCCGCCGCATTTCTTCGGATATTCCCGGCACAATACGATCCGCGACCGCCTGCGTCGCTTCCGGTGTGTTGTCCCTCGGCCCGAGTCCGGTACCACCCGTGGTCAGCAGTACATCTACGCGGCCCGCATCGGACAAAGCCCGCAATTGTTCCCGAATATCCGCGGGATCGTCGGACACGCGAAGCGCTGACGCAATCTCCCATCCCAACCCGCGGCAGAATGCCACAAGTGCGGGCCCCGACAAATCCTCACGCTCCCCTTTTGCCACGCTATCGCTGATGGTAAGTACCGCTACACGCATGGGAAGGGTCGAAAGAAGAAGTTCACTGCGTCTCTACCGCATCGCGATTGGCCTCATCCATCAGCCGCATCGCTTCCATCAAAAGGCCCGTCGTGTTTCGAGTCGTGGTGGTCCGCGTCGAGGCATTCGCGGCATTGAAATCAATCTCAAACTCTCCCGCGGTCCATAACACCACCTTGTAAACCGCGTCGTCGCCTTCCACCTTGCCAACCTTGGCATCCCTGCACTGCCCGCTCGCAAAATAAAGTTCGCCCTGGGTGCCGCCCTGCCGCACGATCAACCGGCACGACTTCTGCCCCATCTCCAGCGACTGCATCAGGTCGATCATGCTCATCTCTTCGAGCCGCCCTTGAATAACGCCCGGCCGCGACGCTTTCTTCTGCAGCTTTTCAAGATGCAACCGGTCGACCACTTTTTTTGCTACGCGCACCAGGTCCTTAATTAAAAATGGCTTGTGAATGAAATCCTCAACACCGTCCACCAGTGGCCGTAGCCGCTCCTCGATGTCCGGCCGGCTGGCCATAAACAAAAATGGGATGTGCTTGGTCGCCTCGCGCCCGCGCAGTTTTTCAAAGAGTTGCCGCCCATCCAGCCCCGGCATTTTGTAATCGCAGAGAATCACATCCGGCGGATCGTCAATCACTTTCAGCAGCGCGTCGGCGCCGTCCGTAGCCGTTTCCACCTCGCAGAAGGCCTCCAGCCCTTTCACGATCAGGTCGCGAACCAGCGGATTATCCTCTGCCAGCAGCAACTTTACGGATTTTCCGCCCGCCGCACTCATTTTCTGCCCTTCAACAAGGCGCCCTTGCGGCGGAAATCCCCGCTCTTCCCGCCGGTCTTCTCGGCGAGAACAATGTCCGTGATCTCCATCCCTTTATCGAGGGCTTTGCACATGTCGTAGACCGTGAGGGCTGCGGCGCTAACGGCGACCAGAGCTTCCATCTCCACACCCGTCTGCGCGGTCGTCGTTACAGTGGATCGCACTTCCACGCCATTCTGGCACAGCCGCGCGGTCACATCAATGTGCGTCAGCGGCAGCGGATGACAAAGAGGTATCCACTCCGAAGTCCTCTTCGCTGCCGCAATTCCCGCAATGCGCGCCACTTCCAGCGGATTCCCCTTGGGATTCTTTAGCCGCCGCACGGCCTGCACCACCCGCGGCTTCATCTTCACAAATCCCTGCGCCTTTGCCGTCCGCGTCGTCACTGCCTTCGCCGACACGTCTACCATCCTGACTTCGCCCTTCCTCCCGTAGTGCGATAGCTTCGCCATCTCCGCGCGCTTAGACTACATCCTTCCTCAACCACACTGATACACTCTCACCCACTTCGATCTTTTCCCGATTAGCGGGCACCACCAAAAAGCAATTCGCCTTCGCCAGCGCCGCGATGTCACCTGACCCTTGCCATTTCAAGGCCTTTACTTCCGGCGCCAACCCGCGCCATTCCACCCGCGCCGGCAAGAAATGTGCCAGCCCCGGCTTTTCGTTGAGCGCTTCCCCGAGCCGCGCCTCCATTACAGGCATTGGCCGAGCTTCCGCTCCGCCCAACAAATCAATCGCCGGCGCCACAAACAATTCGAATGTCACCATGGTCGAAACCGGATTCCCCGGCAACCCGAATACCGGCTTCCCTTGGCAAAATCCAAACACCGCCGGTTTCCCCGGACGGATCGCCACGGCATCAAAGAAAAACTCCGCCCCCATCGCCTTCAAGACCTTCTCCACCAAGTCATACTCGCCCATCGAAACGCCGCCCGAAAGCACCATCGCATCCTCTTTCAGCCCGCGTTCGATCTTCTTCCCCAAGTCGTCAACCCGATCCGCCGCGTTTCCCAGAATCACGGGCTCTGCACCCGCAATTCGAATCTGCGCCGCCAGCGACACGCTGTTGCTGTTTCGAATCTGAAATGGGCCCGGCGTCTCGTCAACCAGCACCACCTCATCCCCCGTCGACAAAATCGCCACGCGCGGTCTCGTCGCGCACTGCAGCTCCACCGCCCCAACCTGCGCCGCCAGAGCCAGTTCCGCATATCCAAGCCGCATCCCGGGACTCAAAATAATCTGTCCCGCCGCTGCTTCGCTTCCCCTGGGCACAAAATTCTGCCCGCTGTGCGCCGCGCGTTCGAATCGCACCACATCGCGCTCGCGTTTCGTGTGCTCGATCATCACCACCGCGTCCGCGCCAGCCGGTATCGCCGCGCCCGTCATAATCTGCACGCAAGTCCCAGCCACAAGCGGTTCGCTGACCGTATCCCCCGCCTTGATCTCTCCCACGCACTTCAGGCCTGCCCCCGGCGCAATTTCCTTCGCTCGCACCGCATATCCATCCCGCGTCGACCTGTCGAACGGCGGATACTCGCGATCCGTTATGACCTCCTGCGCCAACACCCATCCCAGAGCATCCCACACGCTCACTCCCACCGCCGCGCGCGATGCTCTTTTCTTCCCGACTTGTTCGATAACAACCTGGCGGGCTTCTTCGTAGCTCAACATTAGGTGGGACTCCGCAGAAGTACCGGTAAGCGCTCCCTGCCGTTCACAGCCTTCTTTACTTCCTTATCTCATTGCCTCGTTACTTCTTCCCCTCACAACCACCGCGCCAGCAGCGTCCCCGCCGGCACAATCGTCGCATCCCGCTCCGGCCCAGTCGAAATCATCCCAATCTCCACCTGCAAAAAATCCGAAATAAATCGCAAATATTCCCCCGCGGCTTTCGGCAGTTTTGCGCCATCCTTCATTCCGTAGGTCGTCTCATTCCATCCTGGCAGAGTCTTATACTCCGGCGTCACGCGCTCGTACACTTCCGCCAGCGCCGGCATCTCCTTCATTGGCGTGCCTTTGTACTTGTACCCCACGCAAACCTGAATCTCTCGCTGCGTATCAAAAACATCCAGCTTGGTAATCACCAGCGAATCGATCCCGTTGATCATCTTCGCGTAGCGCAGCACCTGCAGATCCAGCCAGCCGCAGCGCCGCGGCCGTCCCGTCACCGCCCCAAACTCTTTCCCTCTCTTACGCACTTCTTGTGCATCCAGGTCCGGCATCTCCGTCGGGAACGGTCCGCTGCCCACGCGGGTCGTGTATGCCTTGGAAATTCCCAGTACGTTCTTAAGCTTTGTCGGCGGCACACCCACTCCTGTTGCGGCCCCTCCCGAGGTCGCGCTCGACGACGTCACGAACGGATACGTTCCATGATCGATGTCCAGCATCGTTCCCTGCGCGCCTTCGAACAGCACGGACTTCCCTTCGTCCAGCGCCCGGTTCACCAGCTCTGCCGTGTCGCAAATATATCCGCGAATTTTTTCTCCCAGCTTCAGCGTTTCATCCACTTCCTGCGAAAAATCAATGTTCGCGCCGTACGCGCCTTTCGCCAGGCGATTTTTTTCCGCCACCACGTGCGCCGCTTTCTTTCGAAACAACTCCGGCTCCAACAGATCGCACATTCGCAGCCCGCGCCGCGCCATTTTGTCTTCGTACGCCGGCCCGATTCCCCGCGATGTCGTCCCAATCTTGTCCGCGCCCCGCGCGCCTTCCGCAGCTTTGTCCAGCTCCCGGTGATACGGAAAAATCAAATGCGCGCGGTTGCTGATATGGAGCCGTCCCTGAACCTCGATACCAGCCTTTGCCAGCGTCTCAATTTCCGCCACCAGCGCCGCTGGATCCACCACAACGCCCGTCCCGATCACCGCCTGCTGTTTCGGCCGCAGAATCCCGCAAGGAATCAGCTGCAACACGTAGCGATCTTTCCCAATGATGACCGTATGCCCCGCGTTATGCCCGCCCGCAACGCGCGCAATGTAATCAAACGATCCCGCAAGATAGTCCACAACCTTGCCCTTACCTTCGTCGCCCCACTGCGCGCCCACCACCACCACCGATTTCATTCGGTCCCTCTCCTCAACGTAGGACAGGCATTCTTGCCTGTCCCCTTCCACGCAACAACCACACCCCAACGCCTTCTCGTTCACATCCTATAAATAAACTTCTTTGGAATGCACCCAGAACGGCAGGTTCTAATCGTAAGCTCGCCCCGGCCTCAACGCAAGCAAGCCTCAGGCTGACGCTAGCGGGATAAATCTGCATATCGGAAACAGCTCACCAGATGATCGTTCACCATCCCCGTCGCCTGCATCAGCGCATAGCAAATCGTCGACCCCACAAACTTGAACCCCCGCTTCTGCAAGTCCTTGCTTAACGCATCCGATTCTGCCGTCTTCGCCGGAATCTGCTTATGCGCCTTCCGAGCGTTTTGCTTCGGCCTCCCGCCCACAAATCTCCAGATGTACGCATCAAACGTCCCGAACTCTTCCTGCACTTTCAAAAACGCCTGCGCATTTCCAATCGCCGCCGCAATCTTCAACCGGTTCCGGATAATCCCAGCATCCACGAGCAACTCCCGCACTTTTTTCTTGTCGTACCGCGCTATTTTCTCCGGATCGAACCAGTCAAACACTTCGCGATACCGCGCCCGCTTCCGCAAAATCGTGTCCCAGCTCAAGCCCGCCTGCGCCCCCTCCAGAATCAAAAACTCAAACCACGTGTGCTCGTTGTGCACCGGCACGCCCCACTCCTCGTCGTGATACGCGACGTTCACCTCATTGCTCGCCCACGAACACCGCGCTCTGTCGCTCTGTCGGCTTCTCATCGTTGTCCTTTGACCTTACCATCCGTCGAAAATCACTTCTTCCCCGGTGACGCCCCAGAACCGGGCAGCTCCAGCACAAAATGGCGTGTCCCGGGAATCTCGCGCCAACCTTCCGCCGGATTGGCCACCGCGGCATTCCCCGTAACCACAATCTTTGCACCAACGGAGGAAAACAGCGCGAGAACTTGCTGTCTTCGCGCGTCGTCCGCCGCCACGAACCGTAGATCCTCTTTTTCCGGAATCTCTGCAATAATCCGCATGCCGCCGAGATGCGCCCAATAGGTGTCCCCCGCGCTTCCGATGACTCCCACTTCGGTTCCCGGCGGAATCCCCATAGTGTGAAGCTGTTGCGCAACGACCCACGGCTCGTACGGCTTGTTCGCGATGACATCGAACAGGTCTCGCGACACGGCCCACGCCACAGCGAGCGCTGGAGCGAGAATCATCACCAGATGGAAGCGTCCCACCCATCTTCGCTCGGTCCCCATCATGATTCTCACCCGTGCCAATGCGACGAGTACCAAAATCAGCCCGAGTGGACCGATGAATCGAAACTCAACATGAACCAGCGCATACAGCGCAAGGGCCGCCAGCGAAGGCAGTATCACCAGCCAGGTCGCCGCAGTAAGACGCCCCCCGGCGATTACCCTCTTGCTCGCAATCCACAAAGCCAACAACACCATCCAAAGCGCCCCACTCTTCGAAAATATCTTCAGATACATGTTGGCCCCCCGGAACAGGGCCCACAGTTGATCCTTCAGCACGAATTGCGGGCGCACCCCTTCATACCAATAAGAAGGGTCATACCAGGGCGGATACGAACCTTGAACCGGACTGGCAAACTCAAACACGGCCGGCTCGGAGAATATTTTCCGTGTTGGGTGAGCCGGACTACCTGTTCCCGCCGGCTCTCCCTGCCAATGAACCCATCTTGTCGCGCGATTGACATATTCTGTGTAGTTGATGCGCCCGGCATCGCCGAATGTCGCTCGTCCCTTAATTGCCGAGAGCGAAACGATGAGCGGCAGCGCGAATATGGCAAAGGTTCCCGTTGCCAGCAGCGTGCGGAGCGCCGCGCCGCGAAAAGAAACTCCGTCTCCGCGGCTCAGGCAGAAGGCGCTGAACAGAAAAACGAATGACACAGGAAACATCGCCGCCTTCGTCAGATACCCGATGCCCAGCAAGGCGCCCAACCCAGCAAACACAATCCAGCTACGCCGTCCGCGCCCGATCCGAAACAGCAGCGCCGAGGCAAGGTACACAACCACAGCAACACAAAGGTCCGGCGTCACCGCCGCCGGCCCCAACCAAAAACAACTCGCCCAAAGAAAGAAAACGTATCCCCAGATCCAGATGGTCCGATCGGAAACTGGTAAAGAACTCTCCGGTAATTCACCAGCGGTTAGCCGCGCCAGAATCAACTCCTTCAGGAACAGCTCAAAGCAGGCTAGGCTCCCCAGATACACTACAAAATTCAGGAAATGCACAGCGGCAAATTCCCACTCCGCCGAGGGATGCAGGAATCGAAAAAGGATACTCAAGAGAAACGGATAAAGTGGACTCCAGTAAGCGTTGACAATCTGGTGTAAACCGTCGCGCGCCGTCGCCCCCCCAATTTCGACATACGAGATGCTGTCGGGTGATACGTCATTGCGATGCGCCCAAACCTGAACGATCCCCACAACGATCGCCACACACCAGAAAAAAACTCGTGGCGGCCGGCTCGAAGTTTCGCTGTTCATAGTCCGACGGAGGGTCGCTTCACAGCTCGCCTCATTCTTGAAGTCTTGACTTTACAATGAAAAAGGCGCGCCGCGATCTTACTCGCAACGCGCCTTTATCCAAAAGTCTAGTCTGCGTCCGGCTTTACGCCAGGTGCCGGTCCAGCGCCTTGGTAATCTGGTCCTTCGGCACCGCCCCGACAATCTGCTCCACCACCTGCCCGTTCTTGAACACCAGCAGCGTCGGAATGCCGCGAATGTTAAAGCGTCCCGCAGAGTTCATCGCTTCATCGACGTTCAGCTTCATCACCTTGAGCTTGCCTGCATAATCGTGCGCAATCTCCGCCACCGTCGGCGCCAGCATGTGGCATGGCCGGCACCACTCCGCCCAGAAGTCCACCATCACCGGCTGCGCATTACTCGCCGTTAGCACTTCAGCTTCAAAATTTCCATCGGTTACTGCTTGTATCGAATTGTCAGCCATATTCCTTTTTTTCAGCAGCTTGCCCGCAGGCCGCCGCCAATCTCTCCTAGTCAGCTTTATTAGATGTTGCAACAGGCTTTTGGTTTCCTGCCGCCTTCCCAGCTCCCCGGCTCGCCGGCCCCGAACTTCGCGCCGCCCCTGCTGCTCCTCGAGCCGCCGTTTCTCCCCCTCGAACCGCCCGCGCAGCCTCGTACAGCTTCGTATATTCCGCCGCCGGCCCCTTCCACGAAAAATCCTTGCTCATTCCATTCAACTGGATACGCTTCCAGATCCGCTCATCCATATAATGATGCATCGCCTGCCGCACCGCGTACAGCAGCGCTTCACCAGAATATTCCTTAAACTTGAATCCCGTCCCGGTCCCATGCTCCAGGTCAAACGTCTCCACGCTATCGTCCAACCCGCCCGTCGCTCTCACAATCGGCACCGTACCATACTTCAAGCTGTACATCTGATTCAACCCCGATGGCTCGTAGCGTGACGGCATCAGAAACATGTCCGCGCCGGCCTCAATCTGGTGCGCCATCGCATTGTCATATGCAATCTTCACGCCCACCCGTCCGGGATACGCCGCCGCCAGCGCCCGGAACAAATCTTCATATCTTTTTTCGCCGGTCCCCAACACTGCCAGCAACAAATCTTCGCGCATCAGTTCGTGCGCCTTCTCTGCGATCAGGTCGAATCCCTTCTGGTCCGCGAACCGTGAAACGATTCCAATAATCGGCCGGCCCAGGTTCTCCGCCGAAAACCCAAATAATTCCAGCAGCGCCTGCTTGCACACTTGCTTCCCATCCAGATTCTTCGCCGAGTACCTCGCGGCAATCAGCTTATCCTTCTCCGGATCCCAGGCCGAGTAATCCACCCCATTCAAAATCCCCACCAGCCGGTCGCCGCGGTCTCGCGCCACTCCATCCAATCCATAGCCGAATTCCGGCGTCTGAATCTCCTGCGCATATTTCCGGCTCACCGTCGTCAAATAATCCGAATAAATCAGCCCGCCCTTCAGCAGATTCACGTATCCGAAAAATTCAATCCCTCCCGGAAAAAACACTCCCTGAGGAATTCCCGCCCGCTCCATCACCTCTTTCGGGAACTGCCCGTGGTACCCCATATTGTGAATCGTGAACACTACCGGAATATCTTTCACCAGCGGATCATCGCCATACGATGTCCGCAGCAGCACCGGCAAAAGCCCCGTCTGCCAATCGTGGCAATGAAACACGTCCGTCGGCCAGACGTGTTTCGCAATCTCAATCGCCGCCCGGCAGAATTCCGCGTACCGCTCCGCATTGTCCGGATAATCGCCGCTGCTCCCGCTATACACTCCATCGCGGTCGAAATATGCCGGATCATCTACGAAGTAATACCGCACGCCATTCAGCACCGTGCCATCCGCAATCGCCGCAAAACGCAGCCGCGTCCCGCCCATCGGAATCGTCAGGCTCGGCATCACCACCGCCGTCGCCTTGGTCCCTCGGTAGCGCGGCAACACGACCGCCACTTCATAGCCCTGCGCCACCAGCGCCTTCGGCAGCGCCTCCACCACATCCGCCAGGCCGCCCGTCTTCGAAAACGGCAGCCCCTCCGATGCCACAAACAGTATTCTCACAGTTCGTTCACCGCGCGCTTCACAATCATTTTACGCTATCGAACGCAACAGTGCGCGTCAAGCTGCCGACACTTGGAGATCTCGTCCGTATTCGAATCACTCCATCAATAATCGGAAAGAAGTTTCCGGGGCACCTGAAAAGATTTGAGGGAATTTACTCGTACCGCAGCGCCACGACTGGATCCACCCGCGTCGCCCGCCGCGCCGGAATGTAGCTCGCCAGCAATGCAATCCCCAGCAGAAACACCGGCACGCCAACGAACGCAATGGGATCGTGCGACCCGATTCCATAAAGAACTTTCGAAAGAATCTGCGAAACCGCCGCGCACCCCGCCACTCCTACGGCCGCGCCAATCATCACTGGCTGCATCGCCTGCCGCAGCAACAGCTTCATGACATCTTTTCCATCCGCCCCCAGCGTCATTCGGATCCCGATCTCGTGAATCCGCCGGCTCACGCCAAAGGAAACCACGCCATACACCCCGATCGATGCAAGCAGCAGCGCCAGCGTGCCCAACGCCCCCGAAAGTGCAGCCACAATCCGCGAAGGCGTCCTCCAGGTCTCCAGGTTGTCCTCCAGCCTCGTCACATCCACCACGACTTGAGGATCCAGCGCCCTCGTCGCCTCCCGGATTCCGCTCGCGACTCCCTCATATCCGCCCACGCTATGCACTAGCAACACCATGTGCGCTTGCTCTTTCGGCCCCGAGGGCAGGTAAACATAGACTTTCTCGGTCTCCCCCAAATGCGAAACCTGCGCATCCTTCACGACGCCCACGACGATCCGGTCCGCATCACCGATCTTGCGCAATACCTTCCCGACCGCTTCCTGCCCCGGCCACAGTGTTCGAGCCGTAAATTCCGTAACAATAATCTCCGCCGCACTCGCTCGCGCTTCCGCCGCCGTGAAGTCCCGCCCACGCACGATCGGTATTCCCAGCAAATTGAAATAGCCCGGCGTAACCTCGTTATACTCCATCTGCCGCCCCTCGGTCTCGCCGGGAAGCTGGAAAGAAGTTTCGCTATGGTTGTCGCTGAGAGGAGTCGCGCTGCCTTCCGCCACCGCGTCCACCCCCGGCAAGGCCGCCACACCCTCCATCATGCTTCGCTGGAACGCGCTCGCCCGCTCTTCGCTGTACCCTTGCGAACCCAGGTCGAACGATGCCTGCGTCACGTTCGCCATCTCGAATCCCGGATCGATGGTCCGCGCCGAGTACAGCCCGCGCATCAGCAATCCCGCCGCGATCAATAGAATCATGCACACCGCCACCTGCAAACCCACCAGCGTGTTCCGCAAGAATCCGCCGCCCCCCGTTTTCCCCGTCAGTCCCCCGCTGTCCTCTTTAATCGCCGTGCTCCGATCCGGCCGTGTGGCATGCAGCGCCGGCGCCAACCCAAAAACAATCCCTGTCATCACCGTCAATCCCAGCGAATACCCCAGCACCCGGTAATCCGGGCTCATGTTCAACGCCAGTTGCGGGAATCCGTGCGGCAAATGCGCTAGGACAAATTGCGTGATGGCCTCAAACGACCAGAACGCTAGCAGCGATCCCGCCACACCTCCTAGCAGCGCAATCAACAGGCTCTCTGTCAACAATTGCCGGACGATCTGCCACCGGCTCGCACCGATGGACAACCGAATCGCAATCTCCTTCTGCCTCGCCGACGCACGCGCCAGCAACAGATTCGCCACGTTCGCGCATGCAATCAGCAGCACCAACCCCACAGCCACCAGAATCACTCCTCCGATGGTGAACACGAACGTTCGTTCGGCCGGTCGCCCCAGAAACGTCGCCGTATGAATCGCGAGTGTGGTTGAACGCCCCGGATGCTCGTGATCGATTCGCCCGGCGATCACCCCCAGGTCCGCCCGCACTTCCCCAAGCGACACGCCGTTCTGCACGCGCCCCAGCAGCGCTAGCCAGCTCGTGTCCCCATCGCCCAGAAAGTCTCGCCCCGGCTCCAACCCGTCCAACGCGTGCTGCATCGTCAGCGGGGCCCAAAACGCGCTCGGCACTGGCTCTGTCCCTCCAAATCCCGCGGGCGCAATCCCGACCACCGTAAATTCGGAACGGTTCAGCAGAACGCTTTTGCCAATTAGCGCCGGATCCGCGTTAAACGTTGTGCGCCAAAGGTCCTGACTCAGCACCACCACGGCATTTGCTCCCGCCGCGCTGCAGTCGCCATCCACAAACCCGCGACCCAGCACGGGCTGCACTCCGAGCACTCCAAAATAGTTGCAGGACGTCACTGCGCCAAACAATTGCTGCGGGCTCGCTCCGCCCATCGTCACTTGCACAAACGGCTCATAAGCCAACAATCCGGTAAAAACGTGGTTGTGGTCCCGATACTCCTGATATTCCGGGTAGGAAAACAAGCTCCCCTCCCCATGCACGTTGCGATGAATCTTCCCGTGAAACATCTGGTCCACGCTAACCACCTGGCTCGCGGCTGGAATGGGCAGCAGTCGCAGCGCCGCCGCATTCAACACCGAAAAAATCCCCGTGTTCACTCCAATTCCCAGTGCAATCGCCAGTACCGCCGCCGCTGTGAACCCCGGATTTTTCCCCAGCGTACGCGCCCCATACCGCAGATCCCGCCATAATGTTTCCAGCCCCACGAAACTCCACGTCTCCCTGCAAATCTCCTTCACTCGCGTCGCATTCCCAAACTCCCGCCGCGTCGCATACCTCGCCTCTTCTGTCGCCACACCCCTCGCGCGCTTCTTCTCCTCACGCATCGCCAGGTGAAACGCCACCTCCTCGTCCAGATCCCTCTCCAGCTGCTTCCGCCTGAACAGCGCCTTCACCCTAGCCCACATTTTCATAGCCATCTCTCCAAACTCCCCAAGCTTCAATTGCCAAAAACCACCACCCAAACCTCTGATTTTGTTCTCCGATTCCTGCTCTCTGATCTCTTCCCATCACGCTGTCTGCATCACCCTCGCAATCGCCCCCGACATCCGCCGCCAATACTCCGCCTCCTGCGCCAGTTCCTTCCGCCCCGCTGCCGTCAACGCATAAAACTTCGCCCGCCGGTTATTCTCCGAGCTGCCCCATTCCGCAGAAAGCAGCCCCCGCAGCTCCAGCCGGTGCAATGCCGGATACAGCGCCCCCTCTTCCACCTGCAGCACATCATTTGAACTCTCATGAATCCATTCGGCCACCGCGTACCCGTGTTTCGCCCCACGCGCCAGCGCCTTCAGCACCAGCATGTCCAGCGTGCCTTGCACCAAATCGCCCTGTTTCTCCATTCGCTCCCCCATAACTTCCTTAGGGGAATGTACCACATTCCCCTAAACGTTCAAGGGGACCTTTCGTTTCCACCTCTTTCTCCGATTCCTCAAAGAGTCTCCTCCTAGCAATCCCCCATGAACTGCTCAGGACTCTTAGCCTTGCCGCTGGCGCACACTCAACCCTTTGTACGGTCGCAGCACCGCTGCGCCCTCCGACCCGCTGGCGCAGACCACAAATCCTAAGGCGATTTCGGGGGATGGTTGGCGAGTTCTCCTAAGCGCCGTAGATGCATCACACCTTAGCCCAGCCCGTAGTTGTGATGTAGACTCTCTCAATGAAAATGGGATAGAAAGTTGGGCTAGTCAAGACCACCAGTGAAATCTCAGGATGGGGACAGTTCTTAGAGATGACGGATCTTAGCGACAATCTGGTTGGCGCAAAATTCGTTCTCCGAAAACCACGAGAGGCACCCCTTTCCGGCCCGAAATTTCGGTTCTCGCGATTTCAAGTCATCATCGGAATCGTACTGTTTGCCTTGGGATTCAGTTCGGGGATGCCGTCCTACGGGGCCAGTGGCAGGGAGACGAAGAGAGTTTTGATCCTGTATTCGTTCGATAAGGATGAAGACTTCTTTTACCAGTTCGATCGGACTTTGCGCTCCAAATTGCAGTCCGAGTCACCGGACAGGATCGAATTCTATACGGAATTCCTGGACCTGGTGCGGTTCCCAAGTAAGCGCCATGAAGAATTGCTGGATAAGCTGCTAAACCTGAAGCTTTCCGAGCAGAAACCAGACCTGATCATCCCGGTGTCATATCCCGCCCTCAACTTTATGCTGGAGACCGGGAAAGATTTGTTTCCGGAGACACCGATTGTTTTTTCATGCGTTGGAGACAGCTTTGCCAATGAGCTGAAAAACTCCATTGCACGCGCGGGGAGACACAGTGTCGGCGGGGTCCTGCTGCGCAACCAGCAAGGTGATTCGCTCAAGCTGGCCTTCCAGCTGCAGCCGGATACGCAAGGAGTGGTCGCTGTGGCCGGTGCCACACCTTTGGAAAAATACTGGGTGGCCGAGCTGGAGAAGGAGCTTGCCCAGATTCGGCCGGGAATCAAGTTTACCTATCTAAGCGATTTGCCTATGGACGAAATTTTGAAGAAGGTGGCAGTCCTGCCTCCACACACGATTATCTTTTATCCATATTTTTTTCTGGATGGCACGGGGAGGTTTTTCACACCGGAGGAAGCATTGGATCTAATCAGCGGGGCAGCGGATGCGCCGGTGTATGGCAGTTTTCGTTCTTACATTGGACATGGATTGGTTGGCGGCCAGATGCTGGATTACGAGGACGTGGCCGTGATCACGGCTGAAGTTGCATCGCGAGCCTTGCGCGGTGAACAAGCGGCCGATCCCCAAGTTACGGTCGAGACCAAGAGCAATACAACAGTGGACTGGAGGGAGTTGCAGCATTGGAATATCAGTGAGAGCCGCGTTCCGCCGGGGACAATTGTCTTATTCAAGGAGACGTCGCTCTTTGAGCGCTACCGTTGGTACATCCTAGGGGTTTTCGCGATCTGCACCTGCGAAGCAATCTTGATTCTCGCTCTATTAATTCAGGGGGCGAGGCGCAAGCGAGCCGAAGAGGCGCTGCGTGAGAGTGAAGAACGGTTCCGGTTGGTGGCAGATACCGCTCCTGCGCTGATCTGGATGTCGGGCGGGGACAAATTGTGCACTTTTTTCAACAAGGGTTGGCTGAACTTCACCGGCCGATCAATGGAGCAGGAGTTGGGCGAGGGATGGACCACCGGGGTGCATCCGGATGACCTGGAGCAGTGTCTGGGCATTTACTCGGCAGCATTTGACGCGCGAGTGGATTTTGAGATGGAGTACCGCTTGCGCCGCTTTGACGGAGAATATCGGTGGATTGTTGACTATGGCGTGACTAGGTTTGGAGCCGATGGCACGTTCTGTGGCTATATTGGCTCGTGCGTCGATATTACGGATCGGAGGTTGTCAGAAGCGTCGCTCCAAGAGTTGAGTGGGCGCCTGATCCATGCCCAAGAAGAAGAACGCGCCCGTATTGCCCGAGAGTTACACGACGATTTGAGTCAACGGATAGCGCTCCTCTCGATTGGCCTCGAGCAGTTCGAGCAGGGTATGCCCGGTCTTTCGTCCAAGGCCCGACAGCAACTGCACAACATAGCAGAAGTAACGAGGGAATTGTCGTCCGACATCCACAACTTGTCCCACCAGCTTCACCCATCGAAGCTAGACACTCTGGGTTTGGTGCCTGCCGTGTGGGGCTTATGCAAGGAACTCTCCAAGCAGCACGAATTGCAAATCAAGTTTGTTCATGATGATGTTCCGAGCCAGATCCCTAAGGATGTGACTCTCTGCCTCTTTCGGATCGTGCAGGAGGCTTTGAGGAACGTTGTGAAGCACAGCGGGGCTATGGAGGCTAAGCTTGAGCTTTCAAGCAAAGCTGATGAAATTGATCTTTGCGTTTCCGATCCGGGCCGGGGGTTCGACCCCGAAGCAGTAAAGGGAGAAGCCGGATTGGGGTTGATCAGCATGCGGGAGCGGTTGCGGCTGGTCGGGGGACACCTTTCGGTGGAATCGAAGCCATCGCACGGGACACGAATTCGTGTTCGAATTCCGCTGTCCAGCACAAGCGCGCATGTCACAAGCGAGCAGAAACAACATGAAGCAAGTGTATGAAGATCAAGTGGAATGTGGTCCGTGGGGCAAGTAGCTAACCTATAGTCGCTAGGCAAGGTTCGGGTGCCGCATGCCGGGTGCGGGCTATGCTTGCAGCCCGCAAATAAAAACGACCCTCAGTCTACTTCTTTCTCCATCGCAAGACCGTCAATTATGAACTTGCCGCAGCCGCCTTTTTGAAAGACGCGATCGCATCTTCCACCGTGTCAAATATCTCAAACAACGTCATAAGCCTGGTGATCTGCAACAACTCTCTCGCATGATCGCCAATTTGAGCCAGCTTGATTTCACCGCCGACCTTCCGTGCCGACGCATGCAGAGATACGAGAGTCCCCAAGCCCCCGCTATCGATGTGCGTGACATCCTCGAGGTCCAGCACGATTTGCCGGGATATGTCCAACAACTCCTTCACCAGCACTCGTAGAGCGGTGGACTCTTCGCCGAAATAAATAGCGCCGCTCAGACGGACGACGATAACCCCGTCTTTACTGGTGTGAGTGGTTTTAAGCGCCATGCGAACCTCCTTCGACAAGGTGAATGCGATTCAGTTCCGCAGCCTCCATCGCCGCCAACTTTCGGTCAACATGCGGCTCGACCCGCAGACCCCCAGAATGCAGCACACAACCCTTGCCAGGACCGACCCGGCAGGTCGGACAACGCACGGAGTTAAACAGCTCGGGCGACATGTCTCTCATTTTCATGTTGGCACTATCCCACAACGGACACCAGGGCAACTGTTCAATTTGGCACACTCCCAAGAGCAAATCTGTTTGACGCCCGAAACAAGAGCGACTGTTTTGGCACTCAAAGCGTATACTAGGGGAGAAATGCGCCTCACGTTCCAAACTTTCAAGGCGGGATTGGCCACAGCAGTTTCTCTGTGGATGGCCGCCCTGGCCTGCGTCATGGGCTGCACCCAGCCAGTCCTCGCCAGTTCTCAGCAAATTGTGGGCGCATCCGCAACCCAGCGGAATTCATCCGACCACAGCCGGCCGGACCTGATGGCAGACATGGACAGCTGCCACCACTCTGGTGGCAATTCTCCCGCGCCACCCAACGACAAGAAACCCAACACCGCCGTCTCCTGCTGCCCTCTGGAGATAACTGTCACCCAGAAGTGGAGCGCACCCACGCCAGGAGCCGCCTCTCCGCAAGATATCGCTCTGCCCTCAGACCTCCATTTCAAGTTCACTCGCCTTTCCGGCCTTGCGCGACTTCCCCAACCCGTCCCGCACAGCGGCAGAGACACCCTCCTCGAAACGCACCTCCTTCGCATCTAGAAAGAACCATTAGAAGTGTTGCATCACCCCCGCACCGCTGGCGACGCCATCGGCTGACAAGAACCCTCACCTAAAAAGGAGAAATTCATGAAGATCATCAGAGCAATTCTGTTGGTAGCAGTGGTCGCTCTCGGTATCGCAGGAGCGGCAAAGGCGGCGAATGCAGCCCACGCAGCATGCTGCGACTCCGCCGACTGTTGCGCCTCCTGTACCGGGTGCTAGCAGTAGCCTGAGCAATGGAAAGACGGGAGGGGCGGGCCTCGCGGCCCGCTCCTCCCTTTGTTTCAACCCCACTAGCAGTAGCTCCGGTAATCCAACCAACCAGGAGTTGCAAAAACCAAAACAGACGCCTCTAAGTTTTTGCCTCTGCATCCGACTAGTAGATTCATCGAAATCGTATATACGGTTTGACTTAGCGAATCAGATGGTGATAATTCAACCGTGCGATAAACCCAGAACGCCGAGGTACATTAACTCGCGGAGTCGTTATGTCCTTGGAAGCGACACAAGAGGAACCAGAGAAACTATGGCGCTATCTTTTCGAAGAAGCATCCTTAGGTATCGCAGTGGAGGATACCGAAGGGAAGCTGCTGCTGACCAATCGCGCTTTCTCCTCGATGCTGGGGTATTCCAAAGAGGAGCTATCTCACATGCATTGTGCCCAATTCGGGCACCCGGAGGATTCCCAGGACGATTGGGCACTCTTTCAGAAACTCCGGACGGGCGCTATTGATCGCTACTCGCTTGAAAAACGCTATGTGAAAAGGGATGGCACAAAAATTTGGGGACGCCTCAACGTCTCGATCTTGAGGAGTAGTGGAGGGCCGTCGCTGGTCTTTGCTATGGTGGAGGAGATCACCAAGCGCAAGCAGACCGAGGAGGAACTGTCTCGGATGACGCGTCGGTTGCTCGAAACGCAGGAGCAGGAGCGAGCCAGGATCGCGAGAGATCTTCACGATGATTTCAATCAACGCCTAGCCATGTTAGCGATTGGGATCGAGCAACTTCGGGAAGACCTGCCAAATGCGTCCGCCGGAGTTCTGAGGCGCCTGGACCAACTACGAAAGCAAACACTCGAAATGTCGGAAGATGTCCAAGTCCTGGCGCACGACTTGCATCCTCCGAAACTCGACTATCTGGGAGTTGCTGCGGCTATGAACAGCTTTTGCAAAGAGTTCGCGGAGCGCCAGAACCTGAAAATTGAGTTCAGCGATGAAGGCCTCACTACCGTGCCGGGGGAGGTTTCGCTTTGTCTCTTTCGGGTTTTACAGGAAGCTCTGCACAATGCCCTGAAGCATAGCGGGGTGCGACAATTCACGGTAGAACTGCGCGGAGCACCGGACGCGGTTCAGCTCACCGTGCGCGATTCGGGAGTTGGCTTTGACCCCGACGTGATGATGCAGGGAAGCGGACTTGGACTGACGAGTATGAAGGAGCGGCTGAAGTTGGTCGGCGGGATCATGTCTATCGACTCACGCGCCAACCGTGGTACTACCATCCAAGCTCGTGTCCCTCTCAGTTCGGGAACCGATGCCATGCGCGCGGCTGGGTAAGAGAAGAGAAGAATCCGGACCTGGGGTTTTTGGCTTTTTTCCATCCCAATTCAACTAGACACGCTGCTAACCTTTCAACCTGCTAACCCTCCAACCTCAGACAACTGGTCAATCTCCTCCCCTGCTACACTGTTCCACCCATGGCACGCCAACGCCTCGGCCAGCATTTCCTCGAAGATCTCGACTGGCGCCAACAGATCGCCCGCGCCATCCGCGTCTCCCCTCATTCCACCGTTCCGCTCCCCCGCGATGACCAGCACTGCTGGATCGAAATCGGCTCCGGTCACGGCGAAATGACCGAGCACCTCCTCGTCACCGGCGCTCCCGTCCATGCCATCGAACTCGACCCGAAATTCATCGCCGGCCTTCGCCACCACGCGAAAAAATTCTCCAATCTCACCGTCGTCCCCGGCGACATTCTCAAAACCGACCTCGCCGCCATCGCCGCCGGCCGCCGCATCCGCATCTACGGCAATCTTCCCTACTACATCACTTCGCCAATCCTCCATCACCTCTTCACCTTCGCGTATCTCATCGACGAAATTCACATCGTCATCCAAACCGAAGTTGCCCTCCGTCTCGCCGCGCAACCCGGCACAAAATCCTACGGCTATTTTTCCGTCCTCACCCAGCTCTACGCCCGCCCCGAATTCGTCTTCGAAATCCCCCGCGACGCCTTCAACCCGCCACCCGAAGTCACTTCCGCCCTCGTTACTCTCCGCCTTCCCGGCGAGCGCGCAAAGCTCCGCCTCGCCGAGGTATCTCCGTTCCTTGATTTTGTGAAATTGTGTTTCTCGCAGAAGCGCAAAACTCTGGTGAACAACCTGCGGTCGATCGCCAAACCCGACGCGATTCGCCGAGCCCTCGCCGCGCTAGCTCTCCGCCCCGATGCCCGCGCCGAGCAGCTCTCCGTCTCCCAACTCGCCGCCCTTCAAGCCAGCCTGCCCGCCGGAAAGGTTTCGCGTTCGTGAAACTCCGAGACCATCGCTCTATTTGGCGAGCCTGCGCGTCAGGAAACCGTTTCGATCTCTTTTTTCAGCGTCGCTACCAGCCGGTCCGGATAATCGCTCATGATCCCATCGGCGCCCGCGGCGATCAGCAGGCGCATGTGCGCCGGATGATTCACCGTCCAGCACACCACTTGCAAATCCCTCTTTCGCGCTTCGATCAGCAGCGACGGCGTCACCAGGTCGCCCCGCACCAGCAGTTGCCGCGCGCCCACTTCCACCGCTTTTTCCACTGGATTTTCAATCTGCCCGTCGTACAGCAAACCGGTCATCAGTGTCGGCTCGATTTTGCGCAGGTTCAGAGCGATCGATGCGTCGAACGAAATCACCACCGCCCTCGGTATCTCTCCCGATTCGCGCAGCGCCCCGATCAGCGCGTGTTCCCCGCCCCACGATCCGCCGGGTTTCAGCTCAAGATAAAACACCACATCATTTTTCTTGGAGAAGACCAGAATCTCTTCCAGCGTGGGGATCCGTTCGCCGGCATACTCGCTGCCGAACCACGAACCGGCGTCCAGTTTCCGCAATTCCGCAAGCGTCAGGTCATGCACGCTTCCCTGCCCGTTCGTGGTGCGATTCAGCGTCGCATCATGAATGGCCACGAAACGCGCGTCACGTGAGAGATGCAAATCCGTCTCGATAAACGTCGCGCCCAGGGCTATCGCCTTCTTGAACGCCGCCAGCGTGTTCTCCGGCGCGTGCCCTGATGCCCCGCGATGTGCAATCACCAGCACTGCTCTGCTCCTTCTAGTGCATTCCTAATTTTCCAAACGCACCTGCTCGCGCGAAGTTTTTCGCGTCGGCGCAATTCTGCAATCCCAGCAGCTTTCGTACAGAATATGCTAACACCAGCCTGTTACCTGGAATGGTGGACCCGTCGCCAGTGCATCCTGAATCTAACTGCCCGAACCGTCAGCGGATTTCTCCGCCACGTCGCCGCAGCGGGCTACGCGGCCCCGGCCACTCCGCTCCGCAGCAGTTGCCGCGTAATGCGCCGCGCCATGTCCCGCAGCGCTTCAATGATTTTCGGCATATTGGCCTCATCCATTTGTGTGAGCGTGCCGCTCGCTCCGATCGCTGCGATTACATTTCCCAGCGCATCAAAAATCGGCGCACCCAGGCACCGCGCCCCCAAACTATTCTCTTCGTCATCCACCGCGTATCCGGTTTGCTTCACGTGCTCAAGTTCGGACAGCAGTTTGCTTACGGTCGTGATTGTTTTCGGCGTTCTCTTTTTCAACCCTTGCTGCCTTACCACCGTCTCCACATCCTGCTTCGGCAACCAGGCCATCAGGCATTTTCCCACGCTCGTGGAATGCAGAAACATGCGCCTCCCAACCCAGGTGTTCACTTTGAAAAATCCCGGCGCTTCCACTTTTTCGATGTACACCGCTTCGCCCTGATCCAGCACCGCAAGGTGCACCGTCAGCCGGAATTTCTCCACCAGCGCTCTCATAAAGGGCAGGGCCACATCCGCGATATCAAGATTTCCCTGCGCGTCACCGCCCAGACTCAGAATTTTCAAACCCAGCCGGTACCGCCCGGTCTCCGCATCCCGCCGCAAATACCCCCGGCGCTCCAGCGTTCGAAGGATGTAGCTCGCGGAACTTTTCGGGATTCCGAGTTTGCGGCTGATTTCCGAATTGGTCAGGCCCTCGCGGCGCTGCGCCGCCGCCTCGAGAATATTCAGTGCGCGTTCCACTGCGGTTGCGGGATTGGATTCCGTGGCTGGCATGGCTCCCCCGATCAAAAACGAGTCGTCCCAAGTATAGAATATTCGTTCAGGATATTGAACAGCCTATTGCACCCCGCTGAAGGCTTCGTTAAAAAGAAAGTGGGAGGCCTGAACATATGTTCAATATGCTGAACATGGACCGGTCCACCGGAAAGAACCCGGCGTGGATGTGCAAATTTCTCGTCACTTTGAGCGCCTTTTTCCACGGCCTCGCGGGTCAATTTCGGAAAACCGTTCATCTGCTTGAGAGCATGGAGCTTAGAAACGCGGCAATGGCGCTGAGTGGCCTTCGAATTGCCTTCTCTACTCTCCAGCCGGTTCGAATTCCACTGCGTTACGGAAAGGGCTAGACAAGACCATGGCAACCGCGACCTCCAGACCGGACCCGGCGCTCCTTCCCCGGCCTTTTTCGAATCGCGTCGTTCCCGTCAATTCCGCCCCAGCGGATTTCGATGCCGCGCGCGATCTTCCCGCGGGTTTTCTGGAATTTCTTGCTCCGCTTCACGCGGCGCTTACGCTGCGCCAGCGCGCACTGATTGCTCGCCGCGATTATGCGCTCGCCGAATCCCACGCCGGGAAGCTGCCGGATTATTTGCCGCCATCCGTGGCCACCACGAATTCCTGGCGTATCGAGCTGCCCGTGTGGTGCTCCGACCAGCGCAATCAGATGACTGGTCCCGCGGACGAAGCCGACCTCGTCGTGAAGATGCTCAACTCCGGCGCGCCCGGCGTCATGCTGGATCTCGAAGACTCCACGGCCAATTCCTGGGAGCACAATTCCCGCGGGATTAAAAACATTCTCGAAGCGCTCGCCGGGCGCCTCACCTATTTCGATCGCAAGCGCAACAAGACCGTCGGCATAAATCCGAGCAAGACCGTCATCTTTACACGTCCGCGCGGCCTGCACCTTCATCAGGCCGGAGTATTGCAGGGCGAATTGCTTCCGGCGCCGCTTTTTGATGTGGCCATGGTTGCCTATCAAGTTGATTTCTCAGCGCTCCAGCATCCGTTGTGCATTTATATTCCGAAATCCGAATCCTCCGACGAAGCGCTCTGGTGGCGCGATCTTTTCCAGATGATTGCGCGCCTCAAAGGCCTGCCCGCGAATTCCATCAAATGCATGGCGCTGGCGGAATCGCATCCGCTCGCGTATCAGATGGAAGAGTTCGCGTGGAACCTACGCGAGCACATCATCGGACTGAACCTGGGCCGTTGGGACTACATGGCCAGCCTGATCCATTTCAATCTCGAAAATCCGGAGTGGGTGCTTCCCGACCGCAACACCATTCCGCACAACGTGGCCTTTTTCCAGAATCTGCGAAATCTGCTGCCGGACATTTGCCACAAGCACGGCCTGCTGGCCATCGGCGGAATGACCGCGCTCTATCCCAGCCGCGAAGATGCCGAGTTGAACGCACGGGCGTTGAAAGTCCTCGCGGAAGACAAGAAGAACGAAGCCAATTCATTGATGGACGGCGCGTGGACCGGGCATCCGGACCAGAACGAAATCGCCGTGTCGCAATTCCCTCTTCCCAATCAGCTTTCCGCGCGGCCCGCGAACGGCAATAAGCATCCGGACCTGCGGCCGCTTCCAACGGGCGTCGGCAAACGCACGCTGGCGGGAACGCGCGCCGCGATTCGAACGGTGATCCGCTATCGCAATGGCGTGCTGAACGGCAAAGGCGCGAGCCTTCTCGACGGATACATGGAAGACCTGGCCACCGATCGCATCTATCGCTTGATGATTGCGCAGCGCGTGAAGCATTCGAATAGCGTGGAAGTTCTCGACGACTCTGGCCTGCCCATACGCCACACGCCGGAGCTCATTCACGAATTGTTCGACGAGGAACTCGATCGACTTCTGCGCGAATCTGCAAAGGACAGCGACCCGCAAGTTGCTGCTACGCTGCGAGAGGCTCGCAGCCTAAGCGAAGAGATGATTCGCCGGGCGGAATTCAATCCGGCTTGAAAAGAGTTTTTCGGTTTTTCCCCAGAACGTCAAGAAAGAACAGAAAGGCAAGGCACCTCATATGTCATCCAACGGAACGAACGGGGCCAACGGGAACGGTAACGGGAGCGGCAAAAAACATCAGCCGCTCACGCATTGGTCCAACGATCCCCGCTGGGCTGGCATTACCCGCCCGTACTCTTACTCGGATGTGCTGCGGCTGCGCGGCTCGATTCAAATTGAGTACACGCTTGCGCGCCTGGGCGCGGAGCGGCTGTGGAATCTGATGCACACGGAGGCGTACGTTCCGGCGTTGGGCGCCATCACCGGCAATCAAGCCATTGAAATGGTGCAAGCCGGACTGAAAGCGATTTACGGCAGCGGCTGGCAAGTCGCCGCCGACGGCAACACCGCCGGCGATGTCTATCCCGATCAGAGCCTGTATCCGAGCGATTCCGCCCCGAACCTGGTGAAGCGGCTCAATCGCGCGCTGCTCCGCGCCGACCAGATCGAATCCGCGGAAGGCAAAAAATCCGGCACGCACTGGTTCGCGCCGATCGTTGCTGACGCTGAAGCCGGATTTGGCGGTTCATTGAACGCCTACGAATTGATGAAAGCCATGATCGAAGCAGGTGCCGCGGGCGTGCATTTCGAAGACCAGTTGTCATCCGCAAAGAAATGCGGGCATCTTGGCGGCAAAGTGGTTGTGCCGATACGCGAGTTCATCGAGAAACTGGTGGCCGCGCGCCTGGCTGCCGACGTCTGCGGCGTGCCCACGATTCTGATTGCGCGCACGGACGCCGATTCCGCGGGCCTGCTGCTTTCCGACGCCGACCCGCGTGATAGCGAATTCATCCATGGCGAGCGCACGCCCGAAGGCTTCTATCAATTCCGCGGCGGCATTGACGCCGCCATCGCGCGCGGACTGGCTTACGCGCCGTATGCCGACATGATCTGGTGCGAGACGTCCCATCCCGATCTCGCCGAAGCAAAGAAATTCGCCGACGCCATTCACGCGAAATTCCCAGGCAAGCTGCTGGCCTACAATTGTTCGCCTTCGTTCAACTGGAAGAAAAAACTCGACGACGTCACGATCGCCAATTTCCAACAGGAACTCGGAAAGATGGGCTATAAATTCCAGTTCGTTACGCTCGCCGGATTCCACGCGCTGAACATGTCCATGTTCCACCTGGCGCGCGGCTACGCCCAGGCCGGCATGACCGCCTACTCGAAACTCCAGCAGGAAGAGTTCGCCGCACAGGAACTCGGCTACCGCGCCGTCACCCACCAGCGCTTCGTCGGCACCGGCTACTTCGACGAAATCGCCCAAGTCGTCTCCAGTGGCAACTCCTCCACGACGGCTTTGGCCGGCTCGACAGAAACCGCTCAGTTCCACGGCACGGTGACGAATGAACCTCTAAGCAAACTCGTATCAGAAGCGCACGCCTGAGGTTTTTGGCACCATCAAAAATAACTGGTCATGGGGTGGGATTAATTCCCACCCTTTTTCTTCGAAGAATTGTCGCAGCCGAGTAACGGCGTTGACCCTGCCTATCCGCGCAGCTAAACTCTGCGCAAGTCCTAAACCGCGGGAGCCTTCCGATGCTGAAATCTGCGCTCGCGTCATGTGCTTTGGTTGCGACCGCCATCTGCGCGATGACCGCGCAAAACGTGCCGCGCAGTGAAAAGGGCGGCCAGGTTGTTCTCCGATGGCTGGGCACGGCGGGGTGGGAAATCAGCGACGGGACCACAGTCATTCTGATTGATCCCTACATTTCACGAATTTTTGGACCACAGCCACCGGGCAGAACACCGTTTGCGCGACCACCGGGAGACACGCGGCCACTTTATGCGTGGGATGACGTGGCGGTCCCGGACGTCGCCGCGATCGACTCGCACATCCAGCGGGCAGATTTCATTCTCGTGACGCACACACATTACGACCATGTCCTGGACGTTCCTCATATCGCGCTGAAGACTCATGCCACGGTCATTGGAACCGAAAGCACCGAGAATGTGCTGCGGGCTTATCAGGTGCCTGAGGAGCAACTGATTACCGTTCGCGGCGAAGAGGATTACGAGTTCGGTGCATTCTCCGTGAAAGTGATTCCGAGCCTCCACAGCCCGCTGGACCATAAGCACTATTTCAGCTCAGAACAAGCTCCGGTGGGCATGAAGGCTCCGTTAACGCTGCGGCAGATGCACCCGGAGGGAGGCACGATTGCCTACCTGATCCGTTTTCATGGCCACCAGATTCTCGTGTTTGGCGGGATGAATTATATCGAGCGGGAAATCGAAGGATTGCAGCCGGATGTTGTCCTGGCAGGGGCTGCCGGTTCACGGAAGGAAATCTACGACTACTCGGGTCGACTCATGCGCAGTCTACATTTTCCAGCACTTGTGGTGCCTACACACTGGGATAATTTCACGGCGCCTTATGGGGCGTCTCAACAGCCTTCGATTGATGCTTTGCAATCCTTCGTACAAGAGATTAAAGCGGCGTCCCCGAAGACAATAGTCATTGTGCCAAAATATTTTGAAGCGATCCCTCTCGGTTCGGCTGTGCAGTGAGTCTGGGGAAAAGCAACTATCACACGCTCGGCCAAGACTGTCCGTCGGAATACAAACGGCGCCGGTTGAGCGATGGCACAAAGCCGGTCGTGGTCGAGCCCTTCATTACAGCTTGAAACGCCACCTGAAAGGCTTCCATCTCCTGCGGCAGTCCGACAGTGATGCGCACATGCGTTGGCCAGATGGGCCACGGGCGGCCAATATATACGTTGCGGGCGGCCATGGCATCGATCACTTCTTTCGCGGGACGTTTGGCATCCAACATGAAACAGTTCGACTGCGATGGCACGTAGGCATAGCCCTGGCTGGCGAGCCAATCAAAAGTCTTCTGCCGTGTGGCGGCATTCGACTGCTTGCGATCCGAAACGAGATGTTCGTGCTTCAGGCTCGCGGTCGCCGCGGCCACCGCAGTGATGGGCATGGCGCTCCAGCCGCTATAGGTTTCGAGTTTCGCCAGCAAGTCGGGGCGCCCGATCGCCATGCCGCAGCGAATCCCCGCCATGCCGTAAATCTTCGAGAAGGTGCGCAATACGATGACGTCTTGATCGGCTTTCACCAGGTCAATGGCGCTGACGCCATCGGAAAAATGGATGTAGGCTTCGTCGACCAGCACGATCGAGCCCTTCGGCTTGATCGCCAGCAATTGCTCGATGTCGGAGTGCGGCGTCATCGTGCCCGTGGGATTGTTCGGCGTACATACATAAAAAATTCCGGCATCCGGCGCGGCCGCGGCCATGGCTTTTACATCGTGCGAATAAGTTTTTGTCAGCGGCGTTTTGACGACGCGCGCTCCGGTGATTTTTGCCGCGCGCATGCCGGCTTCGTAGCCGGGATCCGCGGTGACGTAGCTGCGCGTCGGCGAAGTGTATGCCAGCACGGTGAAATGCAGCGGTTCGCTCGAGCCCGGAAATACGCGGAGGTATTCCGGCTTGATGCCTTCCATTTGCGTGAATGTTTTGACGAACTCTTCCTTCAACCAGTAGGAGTAGCGGCCTCCCTGCGGCGCCATGTCCACGATGGCCTTGCGCGCGGCGTCGCACGGACCCAAGGGATTTTCGTTCGCGTCAATTACTATCGCTCCGGGATGGTATACGTTGCGATCTTCCGCCGCGAGGTCCGCCTCGGTAACGACCCGGAAAGCCATCGCCGCGGTCGCCGCAGCCGACAATTGGAGAAACGTTCTGCGCGTGCCCTTCAGGATCGCGTTGCCGTCGCTCATGCCAACCTCCACAAACTTTTCGAACGCTTTGACTATAGCAAAATTTGACCGTTCAGACCGGATAGATTTATCGGCACGCCCGGATTCATAATTCCGTTCACGCAGCGGCCCGATGCAGAATGCGAGGACTCCAATGCCCCAGGCAACTCGACAAATTTCCCCGGCACCATCCATCGCGCAAAGGATTCGAACGCTGGATTGGGGAGTGGCCGCGGAATCGCTCTCGGAGCGTGGCTATGCGGTAACAGCTCCTGTTCTCTCGCCTGAGGAATGCGGCTCGCTTGCTGCGCTATACAGCGACGCCGACCGTTTTCGCAGCCACATCATCATGGAGCGCTATCGCTTCGGCATCGGCGACTACAAGTATTTCGCCAACCCGTTGCCGGAAATTGTGGCGCAGCTTCGAAGCAGCGCGTATCCGCACCTCGCCGAAATTGCGAATCGCTGGGCCGTCGCGCTGGGTGAAAAAGCTGCGCGATTTCCGAGTGAGCATGCGGCGTTCTTGAAAACCTGTCACCAAGCCGGGCAAACAAAGCCCACGCCGCTGATGCTCCACTACGAAGCCGGTGGCTATAACTGTCTGCATCAGGATCTCTACGGCGACGTCAGCTTTCCGCTGCAGATGGTCTTCCTGCTTGGCCAGCATGGCGTCGACTGGGAAGGCGGAGAATTCATACTGGTGGAGCAACAGCCGCGTGCGCAGTCCAAGCCGCAAGTGGGGCTCGCGGGTCAGGGTCAGGCGATCATTTTTGCAACGCGCTATCGCCCCGTGAAGGGTACGCGTGGCTACTATCGCGCCAATCTGCGTCACGGGATCAGCCGCGTGCACCGCGGTACTCGATACACTCTGGGGATCATTTTTCACGACGCTAAGTAAGCGCAGCATAAATCGCAAGTCCAGCTCCTGTCCGAATCCGCACTCAGCGTCCCATTAACGGGCACACGCGTCTTTTCCTGCCAAAACCTGCTTCGCTTAAGTCTTTTTTGCTCAGCAACGTAGCAAAATCCGCGGATGGGCTGCTACTTGCCTTTCCTTTTCAAATGCACTTGGAGGTTTGACGATGGGCTCACTCACGCAAAACCTGCGCTATGCCATACGCGCACTCTTGAACAGCCCGGGTTTCACTCTGGTTGTCGTGCTGACGCTTGCTCTCGGCATCGGCGCGAACACCGCCATTTTCTCCGTCGTTTATTCCGCGCTTTTGCGGCCGCTGCCCTATCGCGAGCCCGCGAACCTCTTCCACCTGGGCGAGGCGCGCACTCAGGCGGACAACAGCCTGAACGGCGCTCAGGTTTCTTATCCCGATTACCTGGATTGGAAGCACGCGGCCAAGAGCATTCAATCCATGGCCGCCTACAGCGGCGACGCGTTCACGTTGGCCGCCAACGGTGAGCCCAAGAATACTTTCGCCGCGCAGGTCACGCCGAGTTTCTTCTCCACTCTCGGTGTGAAGCCGGCGCTCGGCCGGGATTTTCTCGAGGACGAAATGCAGTCCGATGGCCCGCATGTCACCATCCTCACCGACGGCTTCTGGCGCACCGAATTTGGCGCCGATCCGAACATCATCGGGCGCGTCATCCACCTGGACGGGAAACCAGCCTCCATCATCGGGGTCCTGCCGCGCGACTTTATGTTCGCACCCGCCAACTCCGCACCGCTCTGGGTGCCCATTCATCAGACGGGCGATCTGATCACGCGCCGCAGCCTTCACTGGCTCAGCGTTTTCGGGAGGCTCGCTCCGGGCGTCTCACTCGAACAGGCCCGCGCGGAAATGCAAGGGATCAACACGCAACTCTCCCAGCAATATCCCAAGGAAAACAGTTCGGTCTTTTTTGTCATGGAAAGTCTCCGGGAGCAGGTTGTGGGAAAGGTCCGGCCCATTCTGCTGATTCTTCTGGGCGCCGTGGGATTCGTTCTGCTGATCACCTGCGCCAATGTCGCCAACCTCCTCATGACCCGCTCGATCGGCCGGCGTAAGGAATTTGCCGTGCGTTCCGCGCTGGGTGCCAGCCGCGCGACCCTGCTCTCGCAGTTGCTTACGGAGAGCTTGCTGCTCTCCTTCATTGGCGCTGCCATTGGACTTGTAGGCGCGCATTGGGGCGTGAATCTGCTCATTGCGGCGATTCCCGAATCTCTGTTGCAGTCCGCGCCTTACCTGCGTAACGCGGCGATCAACCTTCCCGTGCTGCTGTTCCTTTGCGGGGTCACGCTGCTGACTGGGATTCTCTTCGGCCTGGTTCCGGCGCTCGACGCTTCGCGGACATCTCTCAACGATGTGCTGAAAGACGAATCACGCGGCGGCACGAGCGCGGGTCAGGCGCGTTTGCGAAATGGGCTAGTCGTTGCTGAAATTTCCATTTCATTGGTGCTGCTCGTCGGCGCGGGACTCCTGCTCCGCAGCCTGCACGCGCTGCTCGCTCAGGATCCGGGCTTCAACCTCCACAATGTGCTGACCTTTTCCGTGAACTTGCCGGACGCTGCTTATCCCAGCGACAAAACTCCTCCCTATTACAGCGCCGCCGCAGTGCGCTTCGATCATGAATTCACGGACCGCCTGCGCGCCTTGCCCGGCGTGCTCGAAGTAGGGCAGACTTCGGGAATTCCAGCCAGCGGCGGAAGCGGCACCATCCGTTTCGTCGTCGAAGGTCGCCCCATGGCCGTAGGCCAGGAAGACGAATGTCAGATCGTCGCCGTCAGCACCGGATATTTTTCATCTTTGAAGATTCCGCTTGTCGACGGCCGTTTGTTCACCGCAAAAGATGCTCAGGATGCCCCGGGCGTCGTGGTCGTCAGCCGCGCGTTCGTGAAAGCCTATTTGTCGGGGGAGAATCCCATTGGCAAGCGCGTTCGATTTACGTACAGCGCGCAGAATCCATATCTTCAAATCGTCGGTGTAGCCGGGGATACTTCGTCGATCGATCTTGCCGCGCCTCCGCCCGCCATCATCTACACACCCAACGATCAGGGGCCTTCGACCTTCTTGAATTACATGGTGCGCACCGCAGCAGCGCCTGCCACATTCGTAGGAGCGGCTCGCGCGACTTTGAAGGAGATGGATCCACAACTGCCGTTGATCCAGCCGCAATCGCTCGAGGAAGTCGCCAATCAATCGCCCTCCATTTTCCTGCGGCGCTATCCTTCTTATCTGATCGGTTCTTTCGCCACGTTGGCCCTGATTCTTGCCATCGTCGGCTTGTATGGGCTGATCTCTCACCTGGTCTTGCAGCGCACTCGCGAAATCGGTATTCGCGTCGCGCTCGGAGCCCAGCGCCGTGACATCCTGCGATTGGTCCTGCGCCAGGGAATCCGCGCCACTCTCGCCGGCATCGCCATTGGCGTCATCCTCAGTCTTGCGATCACCCGTCTCTTGACCAGCTTGCTCTTTGGCGTCACACCGGCCGACTGGCTCACTTTCCTCAGCGTCACCGTCCTGTTGCTGGTCGTCGCGTTCGTGGCGTGCTCCATTCCTGCCCGGCGCGCTACGCGGGTCGATCCCATTGTGGCCCTGCGTTATGAATGATGGATGTTCGTTCGAACGAACTCACCTGGCGCGGCGGGACCGCAACAGACTGTAATTTGCGGGTTCGGGCTTGCCCGTTTGGCTGTGCTATCCTGCGGCGCATGATTCAACTTCATCGTCGACTCGCCTTCTGCCTGATTTTTCTGTTCGTGGTTCCAAACCTGCTCGCCCGCGTCACTCGCGTCGAGATCATTTCGCGCACAGACGTTCTGGAGGCCAAGCCCTTTGGAGACAGCGGCCTGTACGAACGCATTACCGGACGAGTCTACTTCGCAGTGGCCGTCGCCAACATCCACAACCAGCGGATCGTCGATCTTTCGAACGCGGTGAATCTTCAGAATGGCGAGGTGGAATTTTCCGCGGACTTCGTGGCCGTCCGGCCTAAGGATGAGACGAAGGGTAACGGCACGCTGCTGCTGGAGAATCCCAACCGCGGCAATCCCCGCATCCTCTCGCTCGTCGATGGCGGCGATGAGAATCTGGCACACAGCGCCGGCGACGCCTGGCTGCTGCGCAACGGTTTCACCGTGGTCGCGCTCGGCTGGCAGTGGGATGCCGCAGGTCCTAACGCACTCCGACTGTACGCGCCGGTCGCCAAGGATCACGGCAAGACCATTACTGGTTTACTGCGCGGCGACATCTCGCTCCCCGCGAAGGCTGGCGAGATTCCGCTTGGCCACGTGATGCCCGGCAGTATCGGAGGCTCGGAGTACCCCGTCGCCCTGCCCGATGATCCCCGCAATACGCTCACGGTTCGCGACTCGCGCGAGGGCCAGCGCACCTCCATCCCCCGCACCGAGTGGCAATTTGCAGAGATGGTAGACGGCAAGCTGACGCCCAGTAACCGCTCCATTCATCTCAATGGCGGCTTCGAGCCCGGCCGCATTTACGAATACGTTTACGTGGTTTCTGATCCCGTCGTTGCCGGGCTCAGCTTCGCGGCCGTTCGCGACTTCGCTTCGTATGCGAAGCACGCACCCGACAGCCTCACGCCCGCGTCCCGTGTGCTCGGAGAGGGCATCTCTCAGAATGGCCGCTTCCTGCGCGATTTTCTCTATCAGGGTTTCAACGCCGACGAGGACGGGCGCATCGCCCTTGACGGCGTACTTTCGCACGTCGCCGGCGCCGGCCGCGGCAGTTTCAACTATCGCTTCGCGCAGCCCTCGCGCGATGCGCAGCCGACCTCGTCAATATTCTTCCCCACGGACATCTTTCCGTTCACCGACCAGCCCGAGAGCGATCCGCTCACCGGGGACAAGGGCGGGTTACTCGACCGCGCGCAGTTCGAGCAGGTCGTTCCCAAGATTTTCTTCTCCCACACCTCTTACGAGTATTGGGGACGCGCAGCTTCGCTGATACACACGACCGCCGATGCCAAGCACGACGCCATCATTGGCCCCAACGTCCGCATTTACTATTTTACTGGCCTTCAGCATTACAGCGGACCGTTTCCGCCTGCGCGCGGAGAAGGTACGTTGCTGGGGCAAAACCTTCAGTCGCCACTACCCATCCGGTTCTTCTGGCGCGCGATGATCGCCAACATGGATGCGTGGCTTCGAAGCGGAACGGCCCCGCCACCCAGTGCGTACCCAACCATCGCTGCTCACGCCTTGGTACCGCTGAGCGAACTCGCATTTCCCCGGATCCCCCGTGTGCAGTTGCCCAGCGACGCCAACACCGCTTACCGCCTCGACTATGGTCCGAATTGGCGTGACGGCATTCTTGCCGTGCAGCCGCCGCGTGTCGGGAAACCGTTTCTCGTACTCGTGCCGCAAGTGGATGCCGATGGCAACGAGCTCGGCGGTGTCCACCTTCCCGAGATTTCAGTGCCGCTCGCGACTTACACCGGATGGAATCTTCGCGATCCATCCATCGGAGGGGCATCGCAGCGTTTGGGCTTCGAGGGGTCGTATCTCCCCTTCCCGAAAAACGCCGCTGAACGCAAGCAGTCCGGCGATCCGCGCAAATCCATCGCCGAACGCTACGCGGATCGCGAGGCCTACCTTGCGCAGTTCACACACGCCACCGATGAACTGATCGAGCAGCGCTGGATTTTGCTTGAGGATCGTGCGCTCTTGCTGAAGCGCGGCGCGGAAGCGTGGGACTTGGCTGCACACTAGATTTGCGATTGCCGGCCCGAGCACAGGCATCGCTTGAGCAATGTTGTAGCTCGGCGCAGCCTCCACGAACGTGACGCTGCATGCCGAACCGCGCGAGTGGCACCTACTCGTGCCCGCCGCCAAGTTCTCGCACGATCGAGCCGACAAAGGATTTCGCGTCTCCGAACAGCATCAACGTCTTGTCGAGATAGTAGAGGGGATTCTCGATGCCCGCAAAGCCCGCCCCCATGCTGCGCTTGATCACCATCACTGTGCGCGCCTTGTCCACATCCAGAATGGGCATCCCGAAAATCGGGCTCGCAGCGTCCGTGCGCGCCGCCGGGTTGGTCACGTCGTTCGCCCCGATTACCAGGGCTACGTCCGTTTGCGGAAAATCCCCGTTGATTTCGTCCATGTCCAGCAACTTGTCGTAAGGAATGTCCGCTTCCGCGAGCAGGACGTTCATGTGTCCCGGCATGCGGCCGGCGACCGGATGAATTCCAAATTTTACATCGACGCCGCGCTTCGTCAGCGCGTCGTACAGTTCGCGCACTTTGTGCTGGGCTTGCGCCACGGCCATTCCGTAACCCGGCACGATGACCACCTTGTTCGCCGCCGCGAGGATCGCTGCCGCTTCTTCCGGCGTCGCGCTGCGTACGGGCCGAGCTTCCTGCTTGCCCGCAACAGCAGCTTGCTCCTGCCCAAACGCGCCAAAGAGCACATTCGAAAACGAGCGGTTCATCGCTTTCGACATGTTCACCGAGAGAATGAGGCCCGATGCTCCGTCAAGCGCGCCCGCAATGATCAATAACTTGCTGTCCAGCACAAAACCCATCGCCGCCGCGGATAATCCAGCGTAGGAATTCAGTAACGAGATGACCGTCGGCATATCGGCGCCGCCGATGGGAATGATCATCATCACGCCAAACAAAAGTGGAATCCCGACAATCAATGGAAAGAGATAAGCTTTTTCGGGATGTGCCACGAGCATTCCCGCAATGACGATCGCCACACCCAGCAGCCCGAGATTGACAAGGTTCTGCCCCTTGTAGGTAATCGGCCTCTGCGGCAAAAGTTCCTGCAATTTTCCCGCGGCCATCAAACTTCCGGTAAACGTCAGCGAACCGAGAATGACCTCCAGTGAGAGCACGCCCATCATGAATCGCGGCACATCCGGCGTGCGCAAATAAAACTCAGCGGTTCCAACCAGGGTCACGCACAACGCGCCAAACGCGTGGCTCAGCGCCGTCCGTTGCGGCACCGCCGTCATTGCCACTTCGCCGAGCGGCACTCCGATAATCGTCCCCAGCACCAGGGCGATTACGATCCATTTGTATTCGACGATGCCGCGGTTCAACAAGGTTCCGGCAATCGCCAGCAACATTCCCAGTTCGCCGGCGAAAACTCCGCGTCGCGCCGTCTTCGGGGAGCTCAGCCATTTCAGGGCCAGGATAAAAAGCGCGGTGGCAATCAGGTAGGTAACTTCGATGATCTGTTCCAGGCCGGGCACGTTTCTCATGGTTTCTTCGGCCCGCTGGCTTTGAACATTCTCAGCATGCGGTCGGTGATCAGGAAACCGCCGACGATATTGCTGGTGGCGGCGACGATGGCGATCGTTCCCAGAATTTTTGCAAGCGTTGCGCCGTGCGCGTGGTATTCACCCGCAAGCAAGATCGCTCCCACCACGGCGATGGCGTCCAGCGCATTCGTCAGCGACATTAACGGCGTATGCAGGAGCGGCGAAACCCGGCGTATCACTTCGAATCCGATGAACGCGGCCAGCATGAAAACGTACAGGCTGGTCAGCAGGTCCAGCTTCATGGTTTTGCCACCTCCTTCGCGTCCGCCGGCAAAGGGGGAAGCGAAAAGAACTCCCGCACGCGCGCGTTGACCACTTCCCTGCCCCGCGTCAGCATCGTGTCGCGAATAATTTCATCTTCCATATTCAGTTGAAGCTTTCCGTCCTTGACGAGATGCAGCAGAAACGCCGTCACGTTCCGCGCATACATCTGGCTCGCATGATACGGCACGGTACTCGCCAGATTGAACCATCCGATAATCGTCACACTGTGCTCCACCACGATTTCTCCGGGCCGGGTCAACTCGCAATTCCCTCCGCGCTCGCCCGCCAGGTCCACAATCACGGAACCCGGCGCCATGCTTGCGACCATCTCCTTGGTCACCAGAATCGGCGGCTTCTTTCCGGGAATGACCGCCGCGCTGATCACCACATCGCTTTCCGCAACCACTTTGCCGAGCAAATCTCGCTGCCGTTTATAAAATGTTTCATCCTGCGCACGCGCGTAACCGCGAGCATCTTCCGCATCCTTGGCTTCAATCGGAAGTTCAACGAACCGCCCGCCCAGGCTCTGCACCTGCTCCTTCGCCGCGGGCCGTAAATCGTAAGCGGAAGCCACCGCGCCCAGCCGTCGCGCCGTCGCAATCGCCTGCAACCCCGCCACGCCTGCGCCAATCACCAGAACGCGTCCTGGCGTGATCGTTCCTGCCGCCGTCGTCAGCATCGGGAAAATCCGCGGCGACGTATCCGCCGCGAGCACCACCGCTTTGTAACCGCAGATGGTCGCCATCGAGGAAAGGACGTCCATGCTCTGCGCGCGCGTCGTTCGCGGCATCAATTCCACTGAAAACGAAGTCACGCCTTTCGAGGCGATTTCCTGAATGGTTTCCAGCGATCCCAGCGGCCTCAGAAATCCGATGAGCACCTGATCGCGTTTGAAAAATGGCACGTCCGCTTTGCCGGTCTTGTCATTCGAACCATAACAAAGGATCTGCACCATGATATCGGCCGCGCGAAACACTTCCGCGCGCTCCGCAATAATCCTTGCGCCTTTGGCCGTGTACTCGGCGTCCGGATAGCCCGCCGCCATTCCCGCCCCCGCCTCCACCACCACTTCCAGCCCTGCTTTTGTAAGATTGGGAATTGCCGCGGGCACCAGGGCCACACGCCGCTCTCCAGGAAAACTCTCTCGCGGAACTCCGACGATCATAAAGCTTTCTCCGCTTCTGAAAACCACGGCTGTTGTTGGGAATTGCAACCGGTCGGGAAAATAAATTCAATCGAGTTCAAGAAAAGACCAACCTCCGCCCGCTCAAACGGTTCAAATCATACACTCATAAGCGCCAGTTCTGTTAGGAGAGCTCACCGTGTTCGGAGCCGGGAGTCCCACTGATTGCCAATGGGCTCTCTCTGGGATTTCATGGCACCTTCTATCACGCATAAACAAAAAAAAGGGACCGCTCCGCGGCCCCTCCTTCTCTCTCTTGCGAACTCTGCGAACAGGAACGACGAGGTTAGTTGCTCCCTCGCGTCTGATCGGAAGGAGCCGTCGCCGCGGAACCTCCGCCCAAGGACAGCTCATATTTCTTACCGCCGAAGAAAATTTCCGTCAGCGCCGCGTTGCCAGCCGCGTCGGTGCTGGTGCCATATCCGCTCGAGGCCTGGGCTTTCTGCAGCGGAACAATCTGCGCCGGCACTTTGGCGATCGTCTCCTTGCCGTCGGAAATGGTCACTTCAACGTCGGATCCGCTTCCAGTCCACTCCAGCTGATACTTTCCGGCGGCGAGCTGCTTACCGCCGACTGTAACGGTCTGGCCGATGTTCAGCGTACCTTTGTTGGTGTTGCCGGCGAAGGCCGAGGCTGCGAGCAACAAAGATAGTGTCAGGAAACGTGCGGTGAATTTTGTATTCCTCATTTGACTCTCTTCCTTTTGTCCTTGCCGCATGGAAACGAATCGCGTTCCCTCATTCCCGCGAAGCAGGGCTTAATTTGACTACCTTTCATAGGATGAGGAAAGGAACTCCGGAGTTATATTTGTGGCAACAAAAATACGGCTTGAATGCATTAGAAAATCGATTTTGTATCTTACACATCGCTCAGGGCTTAGCGGATACTCAATGGGTAATCGCAATGCCGGGAATAAATATTCTGCCGCTCACCACCGGCTCGCCGCCCTGCAAATCCTGCCTACCCTTCATTTTCCTAGGGATCAGGCACGCTCTTTCTTTCGCAGCTTTATTTTCAGCGCTTTCCCTTCCACGCTATACTTCGTCATGCGCTTCCGAGACCGTTCGGCCTGCCTGATTTTCATCACACTTGCGTTGCTCCCTGCGCCCGCAGCTTCACAAGAGACTTCTTGGCAAAAAGATCTCGCCGCCTGGCGCGAACAGTACGTCGCAAATCTCTTGAAGCCTGACGGCTGGCTCTCCCTCTCCGGCCTCGAGTGGCTCCAGCCTGGCGACAATTCCATCGGCTCCGCCGCGGACAACAAGATCCACCTCGCCGGCGGCAGCCCCGCGCATCTCGCAATCCTCCATCTCGAAGGCGAAATCGTCGCACTGAACCCGCCGCCCGGTGGCTTCCCTCAGGATTTTCTCGTCTCCGGCGCACCCGCCAAGCCGCAACCTCTTCGTGCCGAAGCCAACAACGACAAAGTCTCTCCTCATCTCACCGTCGGCACTCTCAACATGTATGTCATCCGCCGCGAAGCGCGCTTCGCTTTGCGAATCAAGGATTCCCATTCTCCCGGCATTGTCGGATTTCACGGCCTCAAATTTTTTCCGCCCGATCCCGCCTATCGCGTCACCGCCAGATGGATTCCCTACTCTCCGCCAAAAACCATCACGCTTGCCACTCTCGTCGGCACCAATTACGATCAGCCCGTGCCCGGCGCCGCTGAATTTACATTGCAAGGAAAATCATTTCGCCTCGAGCCGGTTCTGGAAGACCCCGCCGTCGCCAAACTTTTCTTCATCCTTCGTGACACCACCAGCACCTCGACCACCTACGGCGCTTGCCGTTTCCTCTATACCGGCTTCCCCACCAACGGCCTCGACAAACCTGGCGAACTTATCCTCGATTTCAATCACCTCGAAAATCCACCTTGCGCCTACACTTCCTTCTCCACCTGCCCGCTTCCCCCACCCGGCAACCGCCTCCCCATCGCCCTCCCCGTCGGCGAGCAGCGTTATCACAATTGAAAAGTCTTCCTTCACCGCATTTCGCCTCTCGATTCTCCGTTCTCTGATCTCTGTTCTCTGATCTCTCACATCTTTCCGTACCCTCCTGCTAATTTTTTCCCACTCCAATCATTTTGAATTTCCCGCCCGCCTGTCGCACAATAGAGTAGTTCTCACAACAATGGCTTCTCCAAATTCCAATCTGTCCCCTTCGAACAACGATTCCGCCCCCCGCGAGAAATTAATCTCCCTTCGGCTCGCGCTCCTCAAACTTCACAAAACTCTTCTCAACATGGAGCGCCGTGATTACGAACGCGAGCACGGCTACGTCAACACCGGCGAGCTTTTCCGCTTGGTCATCGACCACGCCCAGTTCGCCTGGCTTCACAACATTTCCGAATTCGTCGTGCGGATTGACGAGACTCTCGCCGCCAAGGAGCCCATCACTCCGGAATACACCAGCACTTCCATTGCTCTTGCTCGAAAGATGTTCGTCCCCACGGAATCCGGCGACGCCTTCCAGAAAAAATACTTCGACGCCATACAACGCGACCCCGCGGTCGTCATCGACCACGCCGAGCTCGCCCGCCTCTTCAACAACGAACCTCCCGATTCTACCAGCGCGTAATTTCATAATTCCCTGATAGACTTTGCCGGTCACCCCGAGGTCCACATGAGCGATTCCGAAAAGGTCTACACCAACGGCGAAATCTCCGTCGTCTGGAAGTCCGGCCTGTGCCTCCACTCCGCGAAATGCGTCCAGGGCCTCGGCGAGGTTTTCAACGTCCAGGCCCGCCCTTGGATCAACATGGGCTGCGAATCCACCGATCGCATTATTCAGCAAGTCGAGCAGTGCCCTTCCGGTGCGCTCCGTTATTTCCGGAATGAAAAATCTGAAAAAGCCGCGGGTTGATTCGTGGACTTGGATCTCAGCAAGGTTGTCGTAATTCACGACGAAGAAGCGCACCGATTCGAATCGCAGGTCGTCGGCCTCCGCTCTTTTATGAACTATCGCCGCTTCCCCGATCGCATCGTTATTACTCATACGGAAGTTCCGCCGCCTCTTGAGGGCCACGGCCTCGCCGGAAAACTAGCGCGCACAGCGCTCGATTTTGCTCACGCCAACCAGCTTCGTGTCGTGCCGCTTTGCCCGTACGTCGCAGACTACCTCCGCAAACACGCCGAATACCACGATCTCCTCTCCCCCGAAGACCTGCAGAGCGTGATGTCCGTCTCGGGGGGTCCCGCCACTCCATAACGATTCGTCACCGTGAAGACACCCAGCGCAAAACTCTTCGTCCGCCGTCTGCGTCGTTCGGAAGTTCCGCAAGACACGATCGCTCTCGCGCGCTTTCTGATTGGAAAAGTCATCGTTCACGATTTCCCCCGGGGGCGGCTCGCCGGACGCATCGTCGAAACCGAAGCTTATCCGCCTGGCGATCCCGCCGGGCACCATTTCCGCGGACCCACTCCGCGCATCCGCTCCATGTATCTCAGCCGAGGCCACGCATACATCTTTTTTAATTACGGCGCGCATTTCATGCTCAACGTCGTCAGCGAACCGGCCGGAACCGCCGCGGCCGTCCTCATTCGCGCTCTCGAACCGCTCCAGGGAATCGAGCAGATGCAGCTCCATCGCAAGACCACTCGCCTTCTCGATCTCACGCGCGGTCCCGGCCGTCTCGCCGCTGCTTTTCAAATCGACCGCCGTCATGATGGCTCGGATCTGTGCGCCCCCGGGTCGCTCTGGCTCGGCGTCACCCGCCATCGAACTGGCCCCATCGGCAAATCCGTTCGAATCGGCATCACCCGCGCCGCCGATCGGCTCCTCCGTTTCTACGAACGTGGCAATCCTTTCGTCAGCGGGCCAAAACGACTGTTGCTTCCCGTTTCCTCTCGCAAGAAAAGCCCCCTTACTCGATAGGAAATCGCCGTCGCCTATTTTTTGCTGAGAATTCCTTCTGCCTCCGGAGCTTTCTCCGCTTTGTGCTTCGCGTATTTCTCCAGCACTGCATCGAGTTCCTGCGTTCGGATCGGCTTGCTCAGGTATCCGTCCATTCCCGCCGCCAGGCATTTCTCCCGGTCGCCTTTCATGGCGTGCGCCGTTAGCGCCACGATAGCCAGATGTTTCACGCCGCCTTTTTCTCTCGTTCGAATCGCGACCGTCGCTTCGAGCCCATCCATTCCCGGCATCTGCACGTCCATCAGGATCAGGTCAAAACTTTCACTTTCGCAGGCAGCCAGCGCCTCGCGCCCATTGCCGGCCACCACCACGATGTGGCCTCTTTTCTCTAATAGCCTCGTCGTCAACAGCTGATTCACTCGTTTGCAATCAGCGTTTTTTGAATCGAAACTGCGGGGACAATTTAGAGGGTTTACCGAATGAAGGACGTGTGTACCGGAGTGGAACAGGGTGGCTTCCGATTTCTTGCTACTCGAGGAAGAAAATCAGAAAAATTAAACAGAAAGGGAGTCGCGAAATTCTGGAAAACGTCTCCGAGGAAATTTCAAAATTCACTGCACCGAACAAATTTGCAACTGTCGTTTTCGTCAGTCGCCGCCGGCTACCGCCATTTCATCGCAAGCCGAACGAAAATTTTCGTACCACGTCTCCGTGAATTTCGTAATCAGGTGCTCCGCGGTTTGCCCCGCGATCGTTACGCCGGAATGCACGACATCTCCCCAGGTATGTACGCGCGTACCTCCTGTTACAGCTTCTTCGAAGCTGACCCACTGCGCCAGGACCACGCCCAGGGAGTGGTCGATCCAGCCCACCTTATGCGCGGGCTGGCAGTTGGTGATCACGTGGCTGACGACCGTTTTTACCGGCTGCAGCACTTCAATCTCCAGGCGGCTTCCCGCAGTCCACGGGCTTCCTTCGCGCCAGTGCAGTTCGCCGTAGATATTCGCGAACTCAGTCCAGCGGCGCCAATTGGAGAAGATCTCCCACGCGCGCGCGCGGCTGGCCCGGGTGGTCACGGAATATTGAAATCGAAACATGAATCCTCTTCGAGCGTACCAGTCTTGGGAGTTTGCTGGGGGACCAGCGAGGGGGTCGATCTGGGCTCGATTATTTATACATTGTTGGTTTAACGCTGTAAAGGATATAATTTCGCCCAAGCACGGTCCGGAGAATTCCGAATGCCACGCAAAGCGGATGCCCGCCTGGAAGGTCGTATCCTCGACGCCGCGTACAAAATCTGGAGCGAACGCGGCGAAAACGCGCTCACCATGCGCGCGGTTGCGCGCGCCGCGCGCACCACCACGCCCACTCTCTACGAACGCTTCTCGCATAAAAGCGATCTTCTCGTGCTGCTGCGCCGGCGCGCGCGCCGCAATCTTTTTTCCGCCATCCGTTCTTCGCGTTCCACCGTGGAGGCCTGCCGGCGCGCGCTCGATTTTTTTACCGCACATCCCCATGATTACCGGCTCGTTTCGGAGGATTGGGCCGTCGCCCTGGCCCGCAAGGAGCCGCTGCCATCGTTTGAATTCCTCGAGCAGCGGCTTGCGGCGCAACTCGGCGGAGCCCGCCACCGGCACATGCGACTGGCTCTCGCGCTGGTTGCGCTCGTCAACGGCACCGCCATCCTGTTGCACTCCTCGAAAGCACACACAAAAATCCATCGCGAATTCCGCCAAGCCTGCATTTCGGCTTGCGCGGCCCTGATCGGTAGCGCGGCTCAGAAAAAGAGCCGGGCGAAGGGTGCCACCTCTTTCCAGGGTAAGGCACGCCATAACCGATAGGAACGGGTCTCGCCGGGGGCCCCCATTTCGTGCCAGAATGAGGGCGACGAGCGCCCGGCCCCTGGCGCCTGCGATACACCCGGTTCGACGAGCCAGCCCTGCCACAGACGCCTTGGTGGTCATTTGACGGTCATAGACCGCGAGCGTGGGGTTGTCGCGATTCGCGGGCGCGCATGAATCCGCAAGCAGAGGTGCACCATGTCGGATGTATGGAGACAGTTCGAGGGGCAGATCGTCGACGAGGAGTTCCCGCTGAGGCAGCTTCTGGCGGGTGATGATCACAGCGCGGTATTTCTGACGCAGCGCGGTGATTTGCAGCCGCAAAACGCGGTGATCAAGCTGGTTCCCGCGGATCCCGCGACTGCGGACCTGCAACTTTCCCGCTGGCGTCTTGCCGCACAACTCTCTCATCCCAATTTGCTGAAAATTTTTGATTACGGGCGCGGCCGGCTGGAGGACACCAATTTTCTGTACGTCGTGCTGGAGTTTGCGGAAGAGGACCTTTCGCAAATCTTGCCGCAGCGGGCACTGACGGCGGCGGAAACGCGGGACATGCTGGGGCCGGTTCTGGATGTTCTGGTTTATCTCCACGCCAAAGGCCTCGTTCACGGGCATATAAAGCCTTCCAACATTCAGGCTACGTCCGATCAACTGAAGCTTTCGAGCGACACGCTCGCGTCGATCGCGGAATCGCAAGCGCCGATGACGCGGCCCAGCCTATATACCGCGCCGGAAGTCGCGATTTCCGGACTCACGGCGGCCAGCGATGTGTGGTCGCTGGGCGTGACGCTCGTCGAAGTGCTCACGCAGCGCCTGCCGGTTATGCCGGCGAACGCGCAATCTGATCCGGTGGTGTCGGATGCGATTCCGCAGCCGTTCCTGGACATCACGCGTCACGCTCTGGTGCGCGAGCCGAAGCGCCGCTGGACGATTGCGGAAATCGCGGCGCGCATGAATCCCACGGCGGTCGCGGCCGCGGCGGGGCAATCGATTTCGCCGCTGGCGGTGCCGCTTTCGTCGGTGCCCGCGGTTCCCGCGGCCAAGCTGCAAACGCCGAAGTATGATGCGCCCGCGCCGAAGGCGCCCACGCCTAGGGCGCCGGGAACGACTTCGGCGAAGCCAACTCTGGTTCTGCCCAACTACGCGATTCCCGTGTTCGCGGTATTTCTGGTGCTTGTTGCCATTGTCGCGCTGCCGAAAATACTGGGGCATCGCGCGGAGTCTTCGACTTCTGCAGCGAATGCAGCAGCGCAGCCCGCGTCAAAGCCAAAAGCCGTGGAACAGCCGGCGCATCGCGAAACATCCCCGGCGACGCAGCCGACGGCAAAGAATTCCGCTAAAGCTGCCGCCGAGAAAAAGCCTGCGCCGCCGGAAAAACTGGTTGCAGCGCCTGCGCAACCTGTGAATGCCGCGCCGGCGACGGCTGCTCTGCGCACTGACACGTTCCCGTCGGCCAACGCGCCGAAATCGTCGAGTGTTTCACCAGCTCACGGTGAAGTGCTCGATCAGGTCTTGCCGGACGTTTCCGGCAGAGCGCGCGGGACGATTCAGGGTAAAGTGCGCGTCAGCGTGCGCGTGCAGGTGGAGCCCGCGGGAAATGTTTCGCAAGCGGAACTCGATGCGCCCGGGCCGAGCAAATATTTTGCCGATCTGGCGATCCAGGCCGCGCGGCGTTGGGAATTCACGGCACCGGAAGTGGACGGCCACAGCGTGCCCAGCGAATGGGTCATCCGGTTCGAGTTCACGCAAGCGGACACGAAAGCGTTCCCCACACAAAAGACTCCTTAACGCAGACGCTCGGGATCGACGGACTGATCCAGATAAATCCACAGAACACGCGCGAAAAGTGTGAGTGTCGGCGCCAGCGGCAAAAATAAAACGATCGCACAGACGGTAACTTTGATGAGCCCCCACCCGGTGATGGCCCACAACAACACGGCCATGATTGCGATGAGGGCGACTCCCAGGAGATAGCTGATATACATGGCGCCGAGGAAGTAGCCGGGTTCGCGCTCGAACTTGAGGTCGCAGACGGGGCAGCGCTGGTGCATCTTCGGAAAGCCGCGAAAGATGGAAGCGCGGAAGATTCCTGCGAGGCGGCACCGTGGGCAGCGCTGTTCGAGGATGCTTCGGAGCATGGATGGGTTCGTGGCGGTGTCCATCGGATTGGCAGCGCCTTCCAAGGTACCAGAGATGAGCGAGGAGCGGCCCGCCTCCCGGACGGAGCCGGGTTAAGCTCCAGTGAACTGTCCAGACAAATACTCATGGCAGTCCCTTTTCTAGCGGTGTCCCTCGTAGGCGGGTTGAAGGTCGTTATGCGATTCGGGTTCGGGACCCGGATCGGTGGAAGCGGAGGGCGATGGGTAACGACCGGGCAGCATGTTGGCGCGGAGTTGGGCGAGGAATTCGGCGTGCCGTTCCGCGACCGTTGGCTCGGGGTTCTCGCGCTCGCGCTGGCGGTCGAGGGCGGGAAGGCTGTTGAGGAGCAACTGGCAGACATAGGCCTGGGCGATGGCGTCGCGGCGGTGGATGCGTTTGCGAGCGATCTGCTTGAGGAGATTGCCAAGGTAGCGATTGACGGAGGCGGCGGTGGAGAAATCCTCGACGCCACTGAGGAGCTCGTTGGCGACGGCCTCGTCGGTCTGGAGACTGGGCGTTGCATTGAGCGAGGTGATGGGAGCAGAGAGAATCGTGCCCCTGGGCAAGGAGCGAGCGGCAACGTTGACCGCGGGCGTTGATATGATGACAGTGCGAGTCAGAGTGATTTTGGGCAGACATAGGAGCACCTTTCCAAGTTGGAAGTAACAAAGTAAGGAAGTAAGGAGTTAATGATAAGAAAAGACAGAAGATCGTACCTGGAGAAGCAGGTAACGATCAGGCAGGCCCCGTCCCCCCTATGAATTCTGTAAGGATGTGATTCGATGGGGTTTATGGGGTGGGGGGCTGCTAAGGATGTGCGGGCAAAGGAGTTAGGGGAGAAGAGGAAATGGAAATGCGAAACTGGAACATGGTGGAGAAGTGGCAGGCAGGGATTTGAGCTGGGATACACGGGGAGATTAGCACAAAAGTACACTGGCTGTCAATTACTTTCTTGTTAGCATTCGAATGGAGTTGCAAAGTGTTGAAAAAGCAGAGGGTTGGAAATTCGAAGGCAGAAATCAGAAACCTGGGGAGAAGGTGCAAGCCCGGTACCGGGGGACGTGGCAAACCGGACCATATCACTAACACTTGCCGCTTCGCCGGAGACCGCTGCAGGGACTACACTCCTATACACGCAAAGCAGGATGGCACGCCTCATGAAGTTCACCGTCAAAGTCATGCTGGTTGCTTACGATGAACTCATCGAGAGCCGCGAGCATGAAATCACGGCGGACAATCAAGTAGCGGCGATCCGAAAGGCGCTGGAGGCCGAAGGAACCATCGAACTCCAGCCCTCCGAGACCCTCGTTGTCTTCGCCATCCCCCAGGAGCACAAAACCGTAGAAGATCCGGGCGGCGTGGACTTCACAAGCTTCCCGCATCCGAAGCGCGACGACCGCGATCCCTACGGCCGCATTGAACGTCAGATGCTCAGGGAGCGATGCGGCTCTGACGACCACGAAGCACGCGAGAAGTACCGCCAAGAGCATCCGGAGTTCGCCACGGAATATGAGGCGGAACTCCGACGCAGAAGTACCCTGAACAACTGACATATGTACTGGCGAAGAACCAAAAAAGAGGGGTTCCAACCATGGACACCCAAGGGCCGGTTCCGCCGCCAGCCGAGACTTGGAAATTTGAAAATCGAAATCGGAAAATTGGGAAGAAGGTGCAAGAAAAAAGATAGAGGAAAATTGAAGACCCCGGGTGGAAAACCGCCACCCGGGACCCCTGCCAATCCAGGCTAGTGAACTTCGAAGTGGAAAATGTCGACCACAATGTTCGTCTGCCTGTTCAGCAGGACAATGTGACCTCCTATCAGGACATTTGCGTAATCAGGTGGCGGGGGCGGTAACTGGCGTTCAAGTGCTTCCGGGCACGGCTGGATTCGTTTCTGCAAACCGGGAGGCAGCGTACCTCGTCGCACGAGTTGTTTTTCCAATCCCGGGGGCAGCTTGTCTTTCTTGGCCAGCCCGGGCGGAAGGTGTTTCTGATTCTGGTCATACCATCCCCAAATGGCCTCCTGATCGTGGTGCTCGTAATAATAAGTTCCTTGATCGTCCGCATCTCCGTGTTTGTTGTTGCCCTTGCCATGCCCCTTACCGTTTCCCTGGGCAAACGCAGAACTCCCCGTCAGCATGAGTATTCCCAACCCGCTGGCAAGTATCCATTTTCTCGCTTTCATTCTTCCCTCCCGAAGAAAAAAACGCATCTAGACAAGCTTAGCCACGAAAACGGCCGTTCACAATTTGTCCGGATAAGGCAGTGTCGGGTAGGTGACATGGCCCTTGGTACAGTTAGGTTCCGCGGCGTCTCTTTGCTCAGCCGCTGCCATTTCCCGAGTCCTGGTCTCGGCGCTTTGCAAACTCAGGAGCATCCCGTGAAATCAATGCGCGCAACATTCGTTGTCACAGCTGCTGTAACCCTTAGCGGCTGATTGTTCGCGTCCTTGGACGTCATCATCTCTGAAGGCGAGCAGTTAGGCGTTCCGCCGCTGGCGGGTACCGCAGCTATCGCATCAACAGTGAACAACACGTCCCCGCTAACGGGTCCTGCATAGCCAAACCCCGATGCAGAGAACACTCCAACGCTCGGATTGCTCCCCGGAACGACCAGCGTGTACGGGGCGCAATTCGCATTTGCTGGGCTGCCCGTTGGGCAGTTCGCGTTGGATTCAACGGATATCAGTCCCGTGGAGAAAATCGGTTGTGTCGTTGCTGTCGCCTGAATCGATTCCAATGGAATCGTCAGGTCGCGCGTTATCAGCGGGTTGGTTCCGAAAGTGATGGTTTGGAGAGCTGCAAGGCTCACATCGGCAGTCGGGCCACTGGATGCTCCGCTTGCAGTAACGAATCCCTGCAGAACTGCTGGCGATGTCGCGCCAGTTTCCGCAACCAGCGGAATCGCACTCAAATTCGTACCGTTCGGCACATTCATGACGGCCGTGGCGTTATACGGCAGATTGTTCGGTCCTACGGCGACAATCACGACGTCAAATGGGCCCGCCGGGAGCGGGCAGAACCGGAAATTCCCGTTCCCGTCGGCGCTCGCTTCCATCACGATCCTATCGATTCCCCTGGTATCCGGTTGCTCGACAGCCACGAGAACGCTGCCAACAATCGGAGCTTTGGTGACAGAATCCACCACCTGTCCTCCGATCCCGGAATTATTGGGACTCACTTGTCCCGCAGTGAGCGTCGGTTTCAGACGAAACTTTCCATTCCCTTGCTGCACAATGGAGGCGCACGCGTTGAAATCAATGTTCAGATCTACGCTCTGTCCCGCCACGACTTGAATCGGTCCTCCCACAATCTGTCCTGGCGGTATCTTCAAGCCGGTGTTGGCCTGGCTGCTAAGTTCCAGTTCATGAATTGAGCCGTCGCTGAGGACTGCGCAGTTAAACCCATTCGCTGCGCAAGCATTCGCCGCAGGAACCGGAGATCCCGCTGACGGGTTGTTCGACACGAGCAAGAGACGGATTTGCTGGTAGCTGCCCACCGGAAGACTTGCCGATCCCAACTGCGCCAGTACACAATTTGTTTGTGCCGGGGAGAACAGGTCGATTTGCATCGGCTGGTTCCCGAGTTGCGGCGCAAGCTCTTGCCAACCGGAGCTGCTGTCGTCAGCGTGCGGATCGATATGCGCCTGCACGGATCGGACTGTGACATAAACGTGCTCAAAACTACCGTTCGGCTTCTTACAGCTGGGGGGATCGCTGATGGTCACCGTGACTGTGCCCACCGCGTTCATCGGCATGGAAGAAGAACTTCCTCCCCCACAGCCCACCACGATCACTGTACCCGCAAGAAACCCCGCAACCCACAGGACCCCCACGGCCCGATTTCTGCGTGAGAAAATCCTCGAAACTTTCATTGTTACTCCTTGGATGGGAAGAAGCGGGTTTTCTTCCGGATCTGAACTCTTCATCGACGGGACAGAACTGTACCTTCCTCCATCGAGCAATACCTCTGCCAGCCATCCGTTTGCTAAGCCTCTTGATTCGAACGCATTACATTTCCTTCGAAGGTTTACTCGGAGCAAGAATTGCAAAGAAAAGGAATAATTGGCGTACTGTGGGTACTGGCATACGAACGCTCAGCGCAAACACATTTGTCGGGGTAGCGTAGTTCCCCATCAGTTGGATTGACTCCATGCCCGGGGGGACCAAGTCAGGGGCCGTCCGGCGCTGATTACTTACTTCACGGTTGGATTTGCTTTCGAGGCCTCAAGCTCGGCCTTCATACGCTCGACCTCTGCCTGCAGGGACTGGATCTGCTGCTGTTCGGCATCGAGCCTCACCTTGCCCGCGGTGTCTCCGGAGTAGCTAGGGCTGGAATAGAATGCGTTTTGATCCAGAGCAAACTGGCGCTGCAGAAGTTTCAGGTTTTGCTCCGCCTGATCGAGGCTCGCCTGGACTTCCGCATCTTTAGGAGACTGGCAGCTAATGAGTAAGGATCTCTTCAAGGACGCAATCTTCTCGTCGACCATGACTTCCGTCACGCGCGCAGGTGCCTGCGGCTGCGATTGCAGCAGTGCTGGCGATCCGACGTTAAACCCCGAGGAGCCAGGTTTAAAATTGGTCATATCAACATCACCGTCGGAGATAACCTTGGGGTGATAGGAAAGTTCGCGACGAAGCTGGTCCTGTTCGTCCTGGGTGGCCAGCAGGTCCGCCTTGAGTCTGTCGGCGTCCGCATTATCGCATCCCGCTGCCGCTGGTTTTGGTGGTTCATCAGTTTTCGTAGAGGGGGGTTCTGCGGGAGAGGCTGAAGCGCTTGGTGCCGAATACTGCATGGGGAGGTCGTCATTGGTGATGGTTTTCGAATGCTTCGTGGAATTTGGCTTTTGCTCGCGAAGGTTTCGCGCAGCCTGCGCGATCGCCCCCGCCGGAAGCGGTGGCTCTTGAGAGCGAGCGGGAGAAACAAGGATAAGAAACATAATGGTTAATGACCATGCCCAAGACGCCCCAATCGTTCGCCACCCCAAGAGTTCCAAGGACTCGCCGCGATTACGATCCATGCTCATATCGACCTCCCCACGCCGACATATTAACTCAGGTCATGAGGGTTGGATGATGGTCCGAGCCAGAAAGTTCCGGGTAGAAGAGTGGGCGCAGGAAGAGTTCTAGCTGTGGGAGCCTATTGATTGCTTAATAGACCATCCGGGGTTAGGGCGACCCCATCGTGCGCGGGCCAGCTCGTGAGCGACGAACTGGTCAGCAGGACGCGCATTAGTTGTGGCTGCTCGCATTGACCCGCAAGAGCATTCCTGTGCCACTTGGTAAACTGAGGCCACCACGGGCAGAAACCAGGACGATCACCCCAGTGGGGTCGGTCCTGCCAGCGTGCGCAATGCTAATGTGTTCGAGGCCGTAGGTCCCGCAAGCGTCGGAGGAGAATACCCAGAGTGCCTGGGGACTGTCATTGCCGTCAATAGCGCCTCGGCACTTTGTTCCTTCTTTAGCCCTGACTTGGCCCAGGACACCGCCATTGACCTTGTTTCCCACAACTTGGTTTGCGTTGTCGCCGGTCGTGACAGGTCCGCCTTCACCGTAAACAACATCGCCCCCCACCTGCACTGTCGTCAACCAGCGATAGACGTCGCTCTCTCCCGGACCCATCGTGGGTGTCTGCGCTTCCATTATTCGCATGAAACCAGCGATAGCTCGCAGGTTTGTGGTAATGGAGAATGTCTGATGCGAGGAGACCAGTTTGTCAAATTGGAGGGAGATGCGTGCCGGGGCGCCGACGGTTGCCGGGGTCACTTCGAGGATGTGACCTAAAACCTTACTTCCTTCCTTTATCTTCACCCCTGTAGAAAGGGGAACGTCCTGCATAATCCTGCCGGTGACCACCTGGTCCTTTCTGCATTTCGCGGAGGAAAGGTTTGAGTTCAAGCGGACAGGCAGTATCGTTCCGCGTGGAATGACAGGGTTGCTCTCCGGGGGAGTCTGGTCATCGGGAGCATTGGAGTGGACAAACGCTGGCAATTCGACAAGAGAGGGTTTAGGGCCGTCCTGCGGATTCCGTATTTGAGAATTGGCGTGCTGCACAAATAGTGTGGCGCACAAAAGCGTCCCCGCGATCAGGCATAGCTTCTGCATAGTAAAGTGAGCGAAACCGCTTCTGCTCATACTCAAATCATACTCCAACAGCGCTCTCCACGCAGTTGAGTCGATTGAAGATGAATCGCCAGAGGGTCTCCTACCCTTGCAAAACACTTAACGCGAAAGGGTAGGGACCCTGATTGTCGGAACGGATAACAGCTGGCCCACGACCACTATCAGAGACGATAAGCAGGTGCGGCTTGCATGGTTCCATGGAGCTAGGCCGCCGGCTTTTCTTTCTCGGCTGGTTTGGGAGCAGCCTTGGCTGGAGCAGGTTGTTGGCGCTGCTGCAACTGTTGTTGCTGCTGGGTGTGTTTTTGCGCGAGTTGCTGGGTCTGTTGTTGGTGTTGCTGCTCCAACTGCTGTTGTTTCGGTTCATTCGCGGGCTTTTGCGGGAGGCGCTGGTGATCCTGCTCCTGTTTGGTCTGCAGAGTCTGGCGTTCCTTAACTTGCTGCACTTGAAGCCTCTGCTGTTGCTGCTGGTATTTCTGGTCTTGTTTAGCGTTGCCAGTATTTGGAGCGGCGGCACGCTCGGCCGGGGGTAGGTCCTTTGCGTGAACAGTGGGGCTCGGGCGAGCGGTCTCAGCAGCTGGACGAGCCGTCTCTGTTACTGGACGGGTCTCGGCGGCTGGGCGAGTTGCCTCTGTCCCTGGGCGGGCGGTCTCGGCGGCTGGACGAGCAGTTTCAGTGGCCGGACGATTGGTCTCGGGGCTGGGGCGAGAGTTGTTGTTCGTGGAAGCGGCCGGGGCGGTATGAACTGCGCCACCTTCTTTGGCTGCTACTGCGCCGCTGTCTTTGAAGGCACCGGGGTTGGCGGTAGCAGCGATGGGAGGCTTGCCCTGATTGGCGGAAGCGCGTAGCTCGGGATTGGCGCGGGCAGACTGAACATGCTGAGTTTGCGCGGCGACAGGAGCGATGTGGCGCTCGCGTCCGGCAGCGTCTTCCTGGCTTGTGGCACGAACCTGCACGCCACCGTTGCCACCGTTGAAGCTGACGCGATTACCCCTGTTGTTGTCTTCGACTCGTGTGTTGTAAACGTTGCGATTGATCGAGACGTTTACATGGCTTACAGACTGGTTGTAGAAGAAGTGGCCGTTGTCCCACCGGCCGCCTTCGTAGCCGTGGCCGAAATAGCCATAGCCATAACTGATTCCGCCGTAGAAGCCCACTTGCGTTCCCCAGTAGCCTTCGTGGAAGACGTAGTCATCGCCATCGCCGCCCCAGTAGCCTGGAGTCCAGAGATAGCCGACTTCCGGGGCCATGACCCACGTGCCCGGGACCCAAAAGTAATCGTCGTTACCGTAAGCCCAGTAGCCGGGGGTCCAGATATAGCCGTCCTCAGGACAGATGGGCTGCTCATAGATGGGGAGTTCGGGCGGAGCGATTCTGATTGAGAGCGCTATGCCAACTTGGGCGGAGGATGCTGCGGAGATGGCCAGCAAGACAAGTGCGAGGAAGAGCGAACGAATGGACAACATAAAACGCATGGTAGTTCTTTCTGCCTGAGGATCCTTTGCATACGAGAGGTCCATCAGGTCAACTAAGCTCAGTCTCTACGAACAGCATTCGGACGGGGTTATGAGTGGCCGCAATGGGAGGACTCGACGATTCCAAGCCGAGCTCACCTTGCGACTCTTGTGCGAGTATAGGAATTTCCAATCTTCAATGCTGTACGGTATTGGACAAGTTTTTCTACTTTTTGAGGGCACTTAACGGGAACGCAACCCAAAGTTGAGGTCGATGGGGTGCGACCGCAACCCGAAAATTATTGACAACTGCGGCGATGCAACATACTGTTGCGCCAGCTAGTTTGCCCGGCCCGCAATACATACAGGTCACAACGAACAGAAAAATAACTACCCGAAGCTTGTTTAATCGGAACTGAGGAGAGAACTATGAAACGTCTATTGGTGTTTGCTGCTGTTGTTGTGTTAAGTGCTGTAGCTGCCGCGACGGTGGTGGCGCAAAGCAATCCGCTGGTGGGGACATGGAAGCTGAATGTGGCGAAGTCAACATTCAGTCCGGGGCCGGGCCCGAAGAGCATGACGCGGACGGTGGTCGCGGACGGCGATGGAGTGAAATACACGTTCGAAGGAACGGCCGGGGACGGAACTGCTCTGTCTTATAGCTTTTCCGTCCACTTTGACGGCAAGGACAACCCGGTGACGGGTGCGATGCCGGGCGGAGTGGACGCTATCTCAGCCAAGCGCATCAATGCCAACACCTATGAAGCGACCACGAAAAAAGGCGGCAAAGTGATTGGATCGTCCAAGGTTACAGTTTCCGCGGACGGAAAAACGACGACGGTGGACGCGAAGGGCACGAATGCGAAGGGTGAAGCCACGCATGACGTGTCTGTGTATGACAAGCAATAAAGAAGTTCGGTAAGAAAACCCGGAAGGGTACGGAAGGAGGGCGGCTCTTTATTGGGCCGCCCTTTTTCTATTCAGATGCGGCGGACGAGGCCCTGGTCGGTGGCGCGGGTGTTGCGGACGAGGAGGAGGACGAGAATCATGCCAATAAAGGGAATGAGTCCGGCGGCGATGACGATGGGGTCGAAGGAATGGGTGGCGGCGGACTGGCGGGCGTCGGAATAGTGGCCGATGAGGAGGAAGGCGAGGATAGTACCGATGCCGGCGCCAGTGCCGCTCATGCCGCTGACGGAAGCGACGGCTTCGCTGGTGAAGAGGTCGGTGGGGAGAACGTTGGCGATGGTGGTGAAAGAGCCGTAGGCGAAAGTGGCGAGCGCGAAGAGCAGGGTGATGAGATAGAGGTTCACGGTGAAGACAGTGGGAATGAGAAGCATGACGCCGAAACCTCCGAAAACGACCAGTGCTTTGCGCGCGGCGCCGAGGGACCAGCCGCGGCGAATCAGGTAGCCGGAGACGCCGCCGCCAAAGAAATTGCCGAGGTCGGTGGCGAGGAAAGGGATCCACACGGCGATCAGGCCGCTCTGGAGTGAAATCCCTTTGGTGATCAGGTAGATGGGAAACCAATCGGTGATGAAGAACCATACAGGATCGGTGAGCGCTTTGGAGACGATGGTACCCCAGGTTTGCGGGAGTTTGAGGAGATCGCGCCAGCGCGGGAGGGGTTTGACTGCGGAGGATTCGAAGGGCGGCTTGTCGTCGAAGAGCATCTGGAGTTCGGCGGGGCTGATGCGCGGGTGGTCCTGCGGCAAGTGAAAGAGGCGGCGCCAGGCGATGAGCCAGAAAAACCCCAGCACTCCGGGAATGACGAAGGCGACGCGCCAGCCCCAGCGGAGGTACACGGGCAAGATGAGAAAAGGCGCGATGGCACCGCCGACGGAGGAGCCGCTGTCGTAGAGGGCGGCGGCGAGGCCGCGTTCGCGCTTGGGAAACCATTCGGAGACGGCTTTGCTGGCGCCGGGCCAATTGGCGGATTCGCCGGCGCCGAGAAGGAAACGGAATGCGGCGAAGCTGAGGATGCCGTTCGCCAGCGAAGTGAGGAGCGAGACGATGGAGTACCAGGTGACGCTGACGGTGAGGCCGAGGCGGGTGCCGACGCGATCGATCTGGCGGCCGCAAACGGTTTGTCCAATCGAATACGCGATGCGGAAGGCGATGATGATGGCGGCGTAGTCGGAGTTGGTCCAGTGATATTGCTGTTTGAGGAAGGGCGCGAGGATGGAGAGAGTTTGACGGTCGATGTAGTTGATGACCGTGGAGGCGAAGAGCAGTGCGCCGATCCACCAGCGTAAGGAGTGGATGGGGCGTGTGTGGGGTGAAGGCGATTGCGTGGTTAGCGGCATGAAGTCTTAGGCTGCGGCAAGCGCAGCGAGCGTTGAGGGGCTGAGGAGGCTGGCGGATTGTTTGTCGAGATAAAGCGTGGTGGCGGGATGGGTACACAAAATGGAGGCGGGGGCCAGAGGACTGATTTCACCTTCGAGGCAGAGCTTGACGGCGAGGGCTTTGCGGGCATCGGGAACAACGGCGATGATTTCCTTGGCTTTGAGGATTTGACGAATGGACATGGAGATGGCCTGGCGGGGAACTTCGGAGATATTTGAGAACCAGGCTTCGCCGACTTGTTGACGGCGGCAAGCTTCGTCGAGATTGACGATGAGATAGGGAACTTCGGTTTGGAAATCGGCGGGTGGATCGTTGAACGCAAGATGGGCGTTTTCGCCGATGCCGGCGAAGACGATGTCGATGGGCGCGGAGGTGAGGAGCTGGCCGACGCGGAGCGCAGCTTCGTGCGGGGCGGTTTCGGCATCGAGCAGATGGTAATGCTGGATGCCGGTCTTGTGAATCAAGCGATCGAGAAGGTATTTGCGAAAACTGGCAGGATGGGTGATGGGCAGGCCGACGTATTCGTCGAGATGAAATAGTTCGACTCTTTGCCAATCGAGTTTTTCCGCAGCAGCGAGAGCGTCGAGAAAATCCAGCTGGGAAGTTCCGGTTGCAACGACGATGCGCGCGCGGCCGCGATCGAGGATGGCGCGGCGGATGGCGTTCGCGGCTTGATCCGCAGCGGCGGTGCTGAGAGAGCGCTTGTCTTCGAACACGCGGACGATCACTTTGTGCACTCCCCAGCGGCAGCTGCGTGCGTGACGAGGAGTAACTTTAGTGGGGGCGGGTTGTGGAGTCAATTCGGAGGCGGAAGAGCGGTGGCTTGCAAAGGCGGGCGGCAGGCTCTAGGCTACTGCGCTGAGGAATTAGAGGATCGTTGATGCCCAATATTACGCCGGAGATGCTGGCGTTTGGATTTATCTGGTACGTGGCGTTTCTTTTTTCGACGACTTGCCATGAGGCGGCGCACGCGCTGGTGGCCAAAATTGGGGGAGACACGACGGCGGCGCTGGGCGGGCAGGTGTCGCTGAATCCAGTGCCGCATATCCAGCGCGAACCGTGGGGCATGGTGGTGATTCCACTGCTTTCCTATGTGGTGACCGGATCGATGATCGGGTGGGCAAGCGCGCCGTTCGATCCCCTGTGGGAGCGGAGGCACCCGCACCGCTCGGCGTGGATGGCGCTGGCGGGACCGGCAGCGAATTATTCGCTGATGCTGCTAGCGGTGATTGGCATTCGCGTGGGCACCGCGATGCAGTGGCTAGGGCGCGATCCCGGCACCGGCCAGCTGACCTTTCCAACATTGGTACTGTTCGTTTTTTTCTCGCTGAATCTGCTGCTGGGAACTTTCAACCTTCTGCCGGTGCCACCACTGGATGGCAGTACGGTGATTATGTTGTTCATGAGCGAAGAACGAGCGCACAAATACCTGGATTGGCTGCGCGGGAACAGCTACGCGATGCTGGGGCTGCTAGTGGGACTGGTGGTGTTCCGGCAGTTCTATCAGTACGTCGAAGCGTTCGCGACGAACCTGTTGCTGGGGCATTAGGGGAAGATGGCCCAGACTGGAACATGGTTCGAAGGAATGTCTCACGGTTGCATACTTCTGGGCCTTTCCGTTTTCGGTAAATAATTTATTTTCATTCACATGGCAATGTTGCTGGTGGCATCAGGGCTGCACTCCGGGAATGCGGAGGCTGGCTATGAACTTGACCGTCGCGCAACTGGTGTTGGACACGCACCGCGTGGAAGTATCCGGCTGGGACATTTCGCAATCGTTCTTTGTGGAAAAGCCGGAACTCGAGTGGAACGAGGTAAACGGTAAACAGATTACGCTGAGAAGGGTGCTTCGGAAAAAGACGATGCTGTTCGTGAGGCTGCTGCAGTCGACGGCGGCGGACCGGTCCTCGCCGGTGGCCTATTGGGCCGAGCACATTGCGACGACTCCACAGGGATTCCACCAGTTCCGGCTAAACCAGGTATTTCCACACATTTAAGGTTAGGCAAAAACAGGCAATTTGTCAGTGAAGATCTGGATGTGTGAGCGAAAGGGCGGGAGAGAAGGAATGCGTGGATTTTGTCTCAAATTGGGAAAAGGGAGAGGGTCGTAGGCCGATGCGGGACAAAGAGGCTCTGAGGGCGAGGGTGGGCGGTTCGGACCGATGCGGGAGTGAAAAGAAGAGGACGCAGAGGGCTGTGCGAGGCGGATGGAGAGAGGGGCTAACCATCACAAACTGCTGGAGGTAGCAGGTTGAAGAAAAAAGCAGGCGAATGCTGGAGAAAATTTGGGAGGAGCAGAAGGAAAGAGGGGAGAGTGGAGTAAAAGTTGCGAAAGAGGAGTTATGGCATTGGCGTCGTCAAAGACGGTGGAAATTGCGGCTCCGAAGAGAGCGTTGACTCCGTGCATATTGGATGAGGATCCGGCGCAACTGGAGGTGCTGTCGGCGGTAATCACGGAGATGGGATATGAGCCGATTCCAACGTCGGATCCGGCGGAGGCGCTGCAACTGGTGAAGCGGGGGCGGTGCCGGCTGGTGCTGGTGGATATGCACACGCCGGGAATGGACGGGTATGAGTTCCTGGACCAATTGTCGCGGAGCGATCCCGGAGTACACGTGATTGTGATGACGGGGGAATACACGCTGGAATCGGCGCTGGAAGCGATTCGAAGGGGAGCGGCGGATTTTTTGCCGAAGCCGATTGATCAGGTGCGACTGAGGAAGGCGCTCGATGACGTGGCGGCGCTGTACGACCAGAGGAGGCGGGTGAAGGCGCTGGAAGAGCAGCTGCTGAAGGACCTGGAGTTTCACGGGATCGTGGGAAAAAGCCCGGTGATGCTGGAGGTGTTCGACTTTGCGCGGAAAGTGGCGCGGCATTATACCAATGTGCTGCTGGTGGGACCGACGGGAACGGGAAAAGAGCTGGTGGCGCGGGCGATACACCAGATCAGCCCGGTGAGCCAGCAGAAACTGGCGGTGTGCAATTGCTCGGCGATGGTGGACACCCTGCTGGAAAGCCAGCTTTTTGGGCATGTGCGAGGAGCGTTCACCGGGGCGACGGATACGCGGCCGGGCTTGTTCGAATACGCGAACGGGGGAACGGTATTTCTGGATGAGGTGGGAGAGACGTCGCTGGCGATGCAGGCGAAGTTGCTGCGGGTGATCCAGAACCGCGAGATCCAGCGGGTAGGATCGCCGGAAGTGCGGCAGATCAATGTGCGGCTGATCGCGGCGACGAACCGGGATTTGCGGGCGGAGGTGCTGACGGGGCATTTTCGCGAGGATCTTTTCTACCGGCTGAGCTCGATCCAGATCCGCGTGCCGTCGCTGACGGAGCGGCTGGAGGATATTCCGCTACTGATGCAGTTTTTCCTGAAGAAATACAATGCGGCGTACGGGAAAAATATTTCGGGGCTGACGCGGCGGGCACAGACGGTGCTGCTGCAACATCCGTGGCCGGGCAACGTCCGCGAACTGGAGAATGTGATTTCCAGCGCGTGCATCACGGCGACGGGCGATTTTATTGATATTGGTGATTTGCCGGAACAACTGCAGCACCGGAATCCGGGCGGCGCGGAGGGCGATGACTGGAGGCCGCTGTCGCTGGATGAAGTGCGCAAGGTGCATATTCAGAGGGTGCTGGAGATGTGCCAGGACAACCGGCTGCGGGCGGCGCAGGTATTGGGAATCGGGCGGACCAGCCTGTATCGCTACCTGAAACGCGACAAGATGGCATCGCGAAGCAAAGCAAGGTCGGGTGGAGCGGCGGCTTGAGGCCGGAGTTTTCGAGCGCGGATGGCATTCCCGAACTTCCTTCCGCTATTACCGGTTGCCGTTGCGGTGTTCCAACCCGGACCCGATTCCCGGCTTGACGCAATGAGGGACAGACTGTCAGCTCTCAAGCCATTGAAAGCGTGCGGAATAGGCGCACTGCTCTTTGGCATGAATTCTGCAGCTAGTACCTTCAACAGTCAGAGCAACGCGGACGCCGCGAAGAAATTCGGGGCACGCGGCCGTTCGAAGCGAGGTTCGCAGTGCGCAGCAGGATCATCGCAGACAGCAAAGATGCAGTGCGTGCCGGAAAGCGCAGGGCCGAAGGCATGATTCGAAAGACAGTTCCTACCCCAGTTAGTTCCACAAGGTAACCGCTAAAATCCGGCCAGAATCCTCTGAAGCGCCGCGTCACCCAACCCTGATGGCGACGCGGCGCTCTTTCCTCTTCTCTAGGAGTTGGCGGAAAATGAAAGCAACGCCAGCGGGAATACAAAACCATCCTGATGAAAAGTTGCGAAAATCAAGGAATGATGGAAGCTCGCTGGAGGGGCCCGTTCATGGAGGGTTTCGCAGGCTCCGACTTGAATACGCGTTTACAAATGAGGGTTACCGCTCCCCTTTGCTGGCACTACTCGTATCTCAGCGCAACCAGGGGATCCACACGCGTCGCGCGCCGCGCGGGAATGTAGCAGGCGGCAAGAGCCACAAGGGTGAGCAACGCGGCGACGGCGATGATCGTCAGCGGGTCGTTGGCGCGGACGTCGTAGAGCATGGAGGACAAGTAGCGCGTCACACTGAGGGCTACTCCAATGCCCACAGCGGCTCCGACAACGACCAGCACGATTCCCTGCCGCAGGACCAGCTTTAGAACGCTTCCCGCTTGCGCGCCAAGGGCCACGCGAATTCCGATTTCGCGTGTGCGCCGAGAAACTTCGTAGGAAAGCAGCCCGTACAATCCCACGCTCGCCAGCACCAGCGCCAGCAAGCCAAAGAAGCCCGAGAGCCGCGCCACCAGCCGCTCCTGGAATAGGAGCCGGTCGATTTGCTGGGATTCCGTTTTCACGTCGAAGAGCGGCAAATTCGTATTCACCTGCGCGACAACTTCGCGTATCGCGGGCAGAATGGCCTGCGGATCGGCCGCTGTGCGCAATTCAAAGGAGGCTCCCCCGGCGCTCTGCGGCGTGTACATCATGGCTTGAATCTCCCGGCGCAGGCTGTTGTATTTCGCGTCGCGCACGACGCCGACGATTTCGTAGCCGGGCCTCGCCGGCTCGTTTGCGTCTGCCGGAGACTCCCCGAACCGCTTCCCCAGCGGATTCTCCTTGGCAAGATATTTTTCGACGAAGGCCTGATTTACAATCACCGGAGTCGGCGCCGAAGTGGGGGTTTCTCCGCCGTTCGAAGCCGACAGCGCGAAATCGGAAGCATTGAATCCGCGGCCCCTGAGAAATGGAATGTGCAGCGTCTCGAAGAAATTTGGCCCCACGCCAAGCGTGTCCGCATCGGAGTTCTGATCCTGCGGCGTTCCCGGCCAGTGGAAGCTCGTGACCATCAACCCGTTATTCAACAGCGGCAGCATCGAGTAGCTCACGGACTTTACTCCGGGCGTCTCAGCAAGCCGGCCCTGCAAGTCGCGATAGAAGCTGTCCACCTGCGGACCTTTGTAGCCGACCAATTCCGGATTGATCCCGAAAATCAGGATATTGTGCGCATCGAATCCTACGTCGATGCTGCGCAGGTTCGCGAGCGTGCGCACCAGAAGTCCGGCGCCCACCAACACCACGATCGCCAGCGCCACTTGCGCCACCACCAGGGCGTTGCCGATGCTGAACCATTTTCCGCCCGAGTGTCCCGAACTCGTCGAGCTTCCTTCGCCTTCCTTCAGAGCCGGCGTCAAATCGACGCGCGCGCTCCGAAAGGTTGGTGCGATGCCAAAAAAAATTCCCGTCAACAGCGAAACCGCCGCGGTAAATCCCAGCACGCGCAGGTCAACGCCTGTTGCGAATCCCAGCGGACGCGCCTGGTTGCTCGACACAAACGAAAGGATCGCGTGTGCTCCCCAGTACGCGAACAGAATTCCCAGCACGCCGCCGAGCACCGAGAGCATTATGCTTTCCGTCAAAAGCTGCCGCACCACCCGGGCGCGGCCCGCGCCCAGCGCCAGGCGCACGGCCATTTCCTTCTGTCGCGCGGCGGCTCGCGCGAGCATCAGCCCCGCCACATTTGCGCATGCAATCAGCAGAATAATTCCCACGGCGAGCATCAGGACGTAGAGGGGATTGGAGTACTGCGAGCGGCTGCCGGTCAAGCCGGTCTGCGCGGGCAAAAGGGTAATTTCCGGGTTGTCGTTGGCCTTGGACAACGCTGCCGGCGCACTGGCCACTTCCGATGGACGCGGGCTTCCGTCCGGGGCTGCTCCCGGCGGCGCAGCCATCATAACCCGCCCCGCTCCCGAGGCCGGCAGCGGCGGCAGGCTTGCCGGAGTACCACCGCCAACAGGTGCTGGCCCTCCAACGCTTGTGATTTCGCGCCGAAACATGGCGTTGTCGCCCGCGGGTGCTCCTGGCCGGAGAACAGGCCCACCCGCCGCCTCCCCACCGTGGAATATCGGTACAGACCCATGCAGCATCTCGTTGCGGAACAGGCTGCTCGCGACCGCTTGCGCTTGCGCGAGAGGGGTTCCCGGCTTGAGCCGCCCCATAATCGTCAGCCACCAGAACGCGGCATCCGCCTGACGGTTTTGCCAGCGGAACGGACCGCTTGTGGAGATGCGTTCACCATCGGAGAGCGGCAGCCAAACGTCGTAATCGCTGCCCGGAGCAATTCCCGTGAATCGCTGTCCGGCTACGCCGATGATCGTAAATGCCACGCCGTTCAGTTCGATGGTGCGGCCGATGACGTCGCGGGAGCCGCCAAAGGCGCTCTGCCAGTAGCCGTAGTTCAACACGGCGACCGGTGCGGCCGACGGCGTGTCATCCGAGGTGTCCAGCAGCCGGCCCAGGGCGGGCTTGAGACCCATGGTGCGGAAGAAGTCGCCGGAAACGAGTTGGCCGTTGACAACCATCGCCGGGCCATTCCCCGTCAAATTCATTCTCCCGGCGTTGGCGAACGCGGCCGCCCCCGAAAAGACATTCGCTTGTGCTATTTCGCGAAACATGGGCTCGGAGAACGAGCAGCCAGACGGATTTCGAGCCCCTAAGCCAAACTCGGATATGCAATCGCCCGCGGACATGTACCCGTGAGTGTCGGGAGGCGCGCGCGCGCCCCACTTCAGCAGGACCAACTCTGACGGATTCTCCACCGGCAGCGACCGCAGCATTACCGCGTCGATCAAGCTGAAGATCGCCGTGTTTGCGCCAATTCCCAACGCCAGCGTTAGAATCGCCACCGCCGCAAAGCCTGGAGATTTCGCGAGCATGCGAAGCCCGTAGCGGACGTCCTGCCACAACTGCTCAAGCCAAAGGAAAGTCCACACTTCCCGCGTATCTTCCTTGACGCGCGTCACATTGCCGAACTTCCGCAGAGCGGCGTAGCGCGCATCCTCTGGCGACATGCCGCGCTCGACGTTGTCGCGAGTCTCCATTTCGATGTGTTCGCGGATGTCCTGGTCAAGATCGTCAAGCATGCGCTTGCGGCGGCTCATGGTTCGTCCTCCTGTTTCACCGGCCGGAGAATCCGAGCGATGGCCCCCGCAAGCTTGTCCCACTTGCTGGTCTCAACCACCAGTTGCCGCCGGCCGTTGTCCGTCAGCCGATAGAACTTGGCGCGGCGATTGTTCTCGGAGGTGCCCTCTTCGACCGAAATCCATCTGCGTTTGATGAGGCGGTGCAGCGCGGGATAAAGCGACCCTTGTTCGACCTGCAACACGTCATCGGAATTGAATTCGATCGCTTTCGCAATAGCGTGCCCGTGCGCCGGCCCACGAAGCAAGGTGCGCAGAACGAGCAAATCGAGGGTGCCCTGCAGCAACTCAATGCGTTTGCGCTGCTCTTTAGTAGACATTCTAGGTGAAGATACTGCGGTTTCGGCGGAGTGTCAATGTGAGCCGTCACGCGAGGACTCCCTAATCGCGGGAGATCGGGAAATTCCCGCGTTGCCTTTCGAAAAGAGTGACCAGTGAACAGAGATCAGAGAACTTCGGCTAACCGGTGAACTGGGGCTTGAAGCGTCTAAGGGGGCCTGGAAGTGGTGTAAACTGGCCGCAAAATATGCTGCACCGACTTTATAGTCCGCCGGCGCCGCTGGGCCACTTTGTGGAGTTGCTGTGGCTGTATGAAGGATTCCGACCGCCGCATTCGAAAGAGCGGCTGCTGCCGACGGGCACGATAGAGATCGTTTTTGACCTACGAGAGGATCGAATCCTGACGTATGGGCGGCACGAGAAGATGCAGCCGTTTTATCTGTCGGGGTCGGTGGTTTGCGGGGCACACTCGGAATTTTTTGTCATTGATACAAGTTCGCAAGATGCGGTTCTGGGTGTGCACTTCCGGCCGGGGGGCGCGTTTCCGTTCCTCAAACTGCCTGCCGGTGAGCTCCACAATGAGCATGTCGATTTAGGGGCGCTTTGGGGCTGGCAGGAGGTCCGAGACTTGCGGGAGAAATTGCTGAGAGCTGCGAAGCCGGAGCAAAAACTGCGCGTGCTGGAGCGCGCGCTGGTGGGCAAATTGCGGGAGGGATTCGAACGGCATCCGGCGGTGGCATACGCGCTCCGTGAATTTGACGCTGCGCCCGGGGCACGAACCATGGCGGAAGTTACCGGCAAGACGGGCTTCAGCGCGAGACGGTTTATTGATCTGTTTGAGAAGGAAGTGGGGCTGACGCCGAAGCTTTTCTGCCGGGTGCAGCGTTTCCAGAAAGTGCTGCACATCATTCAAAGCGGATGCGCGATGGATTGGGCGGAGATCGCGCTCACGTGCGGGTACTACGACCAGGCACATTTCATTCACGATTTCCGGGCGTTTTCCGGGATCAATCCGTCAACTTATCTGACAGCGCATACACCCCACCTGAATCACGTTCCGATTCTGGAATGAATCTAGCACGCTGCGGCGGAGCAGGACCGTTGTTGGTTATTAGCTGCGATTTTTTGGTGAACGAATGGGTGGATGTACAGGTGCTTCCCCCCGGGCCGCCACTTCAAATTTTTACAATACGATGCCCTGCCCCTTTGTCAGAATCTCTCGCGAAGCACCAGATAGCACACGATGGAAATCACGCGAGGTAAACATGAGCAGCCAAACGAATTACATTCCCGAAGGTTTTCATTCGCTTACGCCGTACCTGGTGGGCAAGGGAACGGCGCGATTACTGGAGTTCCTGAAGGAGGCGTTCGGGGCGGAGGAGACGTTTCGAATGAGCCGGGAGGACGGCACGATCGGGCACGCTTCGGTGCGGATTGGGGACTCAATGCTGGAAATGGCGGACCCGGCGGAAGAATGGAAGGCCATGCTCGCGGGACTACATTTATATGTCCCCCATGCGGATGAGGTGTACAAGCGCGCCGTGGAGGCGGGCGCGCAATCGTTGTACGCACCGAGCGACATGGAATATGGGGACCGCGAAGGGGGCGTGCAGGATCCATCAGGCAATCATTGGTATATCGCGACCCATAAGGAGGGCAAACATTTCGCACCGGAGGGTTTGCGCAGCGTGACGGCAGGGATGAGCGTGAAAGATGCGGCGAAGTTTTTGGAATTTCTGGCTAAAGCTTTTGACGCAGAAGTTGTACAGAGGAATGAGGCGGCGAACGGCGTCGTGGGACACGCCAAGGTGCGGATCGGCAACTCAATGGTGGAATGCAGCGAGGCGCACGGGAAGTGGGGACCTCGTAGCGTGACGATGCACCTGTACGTACCGGACGTGGATGGGACGTATGCGCGCGCGATGCAAGCCGGCGCCAACTCGGTGTCGGAACCCAAGGACCAGTTCTACGGGGAGCGCAACGGCGGAGTGATGGATGCGTGGGGAAACCAGTGGTATGTGGCAACGCACAAAGAGGCCGTTTCCAAGGAAGAAGTTGAACGCCGGGCGAAGAAATCGGCGGGCTGACGGTTCGAATGATTTTATGGCAAGCTACCGGAGTGCAGTTGCGGAGTCACTGACGTTCATCCATGAGCCCTCCGGCCGGCCACAGAACTGCCCTCTCTCGTCCTACATCCACGGTCAAAAGAGCCTTTCTTGCCGCGGCGACGTCGCTGTCTTTGATTTTTTTCGTGGCGCTGGGAGCACGGCTGGGATTTGGCTGGATACAGGAACGCAAAATTCCCAAGGATATGCTGGCGCCGGCATCGTTCGCGCAGGAGACCGGGAATATCGCGTCGGCGCTGTCGCAAGGAAAAGGATTCAGCTCGCCGTTTGGAAAAGAGACGGGACCAACGGCCTGGCTGACGCCGGTGTATCCGCTGCTGGTGGCGGGAGTGTTTCGCGTGTTTGGGATCCTGACGCGCGGGTCGTTCTTCGCGGTGTTTTTTCTCAATGCGCTATTTTCGTCGGCGGTGTGCATCGCGATATTTCATACGGGGAAGCGGATCGCCGGAATTGGAGCGGCGAGCGGCGCGGCGTGGCTGTGGGCGCTGTTTCCCAATGCCGTGATGGTGCCGTTCGAATGGGTGTGGGACACCAGCTTGACGACGCTGCTGGGAGCGACGATTTTTTGGGCGACGCTGAAGCTGGCGGAATCGCAACGGGTGCGGGACTGGTGCGGCTACGGGCTGCTGTGGGGATTTACGTTGATGACCAACCCGTCACTAGGGTCGCTGCTGCCATTTTTGCTGGGCTGGGCGGCGTACCGGGCGCGGCGGGAAATGAAGATGCGAGTCGCGAGGCCGGCGCTGGCCGCGGCGGGGATCGCGTTTTTGTGCTGCGTGCCATGGACGGTGAGGAATTACGTGCAATTTCACCGGCTGGTCCCGCTGCGTTCGAATTTTCCACTGGAGCTGTACATCGGGAACAACAATAACTATGCGACGCGGCAGTTTGTGTGGCCGCCGAAGATCACGAAGGAAATGGAACTGCTCCGCTACTTCAAGCTGGGAGAGACGGGGTTCATGGATGAGGAGAAACGGAAGGCGATGGAATTCATCCGCGCGCATCCGGGAATCTTTTTGGAGCTGACGTGGGACCGGATTGTGACGTTCTGGACAGGACTGCCAACCCCGGTAGAGTCCTTTATTCATGCCGAAACGCAACTGGTGCGCGTGCTGCTGGTGTGCAATACGTTGGCGGGTTTGGGAGGCTTGGCAGGAATCGTGGTGCTGATACTGAGACGCAGCCCATACGCATTTCCAGCCGCAGCTTATCCGGTTTTTTTTCCGTGGCTGTATTACGTCACTCATCCAAATCTGCGATACCGGCACCCCATCGATCCGGTGGTGTTGCTGCTGGCGGCGGTGGCGATCGGCAGGTTATTGGGATTCCGGCCGGCAACCGCAGGGTCCTCCAGCGAGCTGGAGGAAAGATAGACAGGGCCGGCAGTGGCTGCTACATTTTCCTACTGACGGCGTCTCAAGCCGCGAAAGAGCAAGAACAGTTCGTTGCGGCACGAGGTCAAGAGCAATGGGTTCTAGAACCTTCCCCCGTTTCCCAAACCGAAAAGAATAGAAAAGGAGAATAGAAAAATGAGAACGAGATCCCTGGCAGGGGTGTTGATTGCTTTGCTTTTAATGGCGGGGGCGACGGCGCAAGCGCAGGAACTGACGCAGGCGGACAAGGACCACGCGATGCAGTACCTGGAATCGACGAAGAAGAATGTGTTGGAGGCGACGAAAGGACTGTCAGAGGCGCAGTGGAACTACAAGCCGGCGCCGGACCGCTGGTCGGTGGCGCAAGTGATGGAGCACATCGCGGCAGCAGAAGATTTTATACTGAGCGTGACTAAGGATAAGGTGATGCTGGCGCCGGCAGGGGAGCCGGGACGCGACGTGCAAAAAGTGGATGCCGCGGTGCTGCTGATGGTCCCGGACCGCACCAACAAGGCGCAGGCACCGGAGCCCCTGGTGCCGACGAACCGATTCTCGACGCCGGAAGGTTCGATCAAGCATTTCGAGGCGAGCCGGGCGACGACGGAAGAGTTCCTGAAGAATACGCCTGGACTGCGCGAGCATGTGATGGAGAGCCCGCTGGGGAAGCTGGATGGGTATGAATTCATCCTGCTGATCGCGGCGCACAGCGAGCGGCACACCAAGCAGATCAACGAAGTAAAGGCGGATCCAAACTTCCCGAAGAAATAATGAAGACAAACTCTTAAGGCAGAACTCTCAGAGACAAAAAAGACTACAGACCCAGCGGGTTAAGCTCCGGGCCAACTAAACAGGAACAGATGCGCCGCGAGAGGCAGGCTGAGAGTGCCGGCGCGGCGCTTTCTTATTATTGGCGAACTTCAGCTACTGCCGGAGTGTCGGTGTTGCTGGCGCTAACGCCCGGCACGGTGATGGTGTTGTCCATGCGGACGAGGATTCCCGTTTGCGCCGGGAGTTCCACTTCCTTGCCCTTGCGAATCATGATGTAGGCGGCGCTGCCAGCGAGGCCGAAGCCGAAGCCTTGCACGACTTTACCGAAGATGGCGCCAACGATGGAGCCCGCGCCGGTGCCGATGGTGCCGCCGATGATGTCACCCTTGAAGTCATGCTTTTCCTGCACAACCTGACCTTCAGCGATCTTGACGTCGCTTCGCTGTTTGCCGTTGAACTGGCCTCGGGGAGGCTCGAACGCGATGATGCTCATCTGGATGGGGATGAGGCGGCTGTCAACTTCCATGGAATGAAAAGTGATGTTGATGTAGGCCTGGCCGCGGAACACGGAGAAGCGGCGGGCTTTCTCGACGGTGCCAACGACACCGTTGATGCGCGTGCCCGCGGGAATCAACATCTGGGTGCCGAGCATAACGGGATCGGCGACAGTGGCGATGAAGGGGTCACCATCTTTCGCGAGGCCGGTGTTGATGCTGTTCAGAAGGGTGAGGTGGATCTGGGTGCCTTGCAAAACCTGGCGAGGATCGGCTTTGGTCACCGGCGCGGTGGTAGCGGACAGCAATGCAAATGCCAATACGAACGACAAGACTGATTTCATTGAATTCCTCCTGCGTGCACGTGCGTGCAAGCTTGGCCCCGTATCGTGGGGTGGCACCGAGGCGATGCCTGGGTGCTGACCGCTGGCGCAGCGGACCTGCGTTCGACGCGGGCGAACACGAGGTGGACGAGGAGGAAGTCCGTCCGAGCGCAGGTTACCTGAATTCCGGAAGATGAATGGAGGGTGTTTGAAATTGTGTCCATTCGGTTAACGCGGTGGGCCGAGTGGAGCCGCTGGACGAGTACGAGTTAGCTCCTATGGTCTTGCCCTTCATGGGTCTCGGGAGTATGGTTTGCGGAGTTTGTTCCAACGGAGGAGAGCGACATGGGAGAAAGCAAGTTCATCAAAGCGTGTCTCGTGATAGCAGCGGCGGCAGTGTGTGCGGTATCCATTTACGGTCAGGACAAGAAAGAGGGTACGGAAGCGCATAAAATCGTCCGCTACGGCGATTTGAAATGGACGCCGATCATCAAGGGGTGCGAGATCGCTACGGTTGCGGGTGATCCGAGCGCGGAAGGAGCGCAGTTTGTCATCCGCTTCAAATGCGTGGATGGCGCAAAAGTGCCGGCGCACTGGCATCCCACGGATGAATACCTGACAGTGTTGAAGGGCGCGTTCTTAGTCGGAACAGGCGACACGCTCGACGAAAGCAAACTGCAGACGATGAATGTGGGGAACTTCATCCTGATGCCGAAAGAGATGAGGCATTTTGCCGTGAATAAGGGCGAGACGATCGTGGAGGTGTTCGGAGTGGGCCCGTTCAAGGTGAACTGGGTGAATCCGTCCGAGGTGCTGCCACCTGATACTCCGGCGACAGCTGCAAAACCAAAATCCTGACGAGCGAAATCAATCGCTTTTCAAAGATTTCAAATTCCAACTCACTCCTAGCGCACGCGAGGCGCGAGCGTCAGCGATTGCGCCTTCTGGCTGCGCTCCAGTCGCTATGCTAAACTTTTGCGTGCAGCCGCGAAAATGTGCGCGGCTGCCGGAGAGTGGAACTTCGGGCTCTGTGCAACGAGGTCCCGCGAACCCCGCCAGGCCCGGAAGGGAGCAACGGTACCGGGATCGCCTCGGGTGCCGCAGATCACCCGAAGTTCCTCTCACTGAAAAATGTTTAGAATGGTCGGTTGTTGGTTTTCAGCCGGAAAAGACACTAGTGTGCTGATGATTTCTCCCTGCGCTGTGGCTCAGAATCGTTGACGGCAGTCGATTATTGATTGTCAGTGTGAGAAATAGGAAGAGATGCACAGAGTTTTTGCTTTACCGAACGCTAGAAACTGAGAACGGAAAACCTTCGCATGAGCTACCAAGTCATAGCGCGCAAGTGGCGGCCGCAGACATTCAAAGATCTCGTGGGCCAGCAGCACGTGACGGAAACGCTGGCGAACGCGATCAAGAACGACCGCGTGGCGCATGCGTATATTTTTTCCGGCGCGCGCGGCGTGGGAAAAACGACGGCGGCGCGAATTCTGGCGAAAGCCATGAATTGCGTGAACGGGCCAACGGCGGAGCCTTGCGGAGTGTGCGATTCGTGCAAGGAGATTACCGCCGGGAATTCGCTGGACGTGATTGAGATCGACGCGGCCTCGAACCGCGGGATCGACCAGATTCGCGAGTTGCGAGAGATGGTGCGATATGCGCCGGCGGCTTCAAGAAGAAAAGTTGTAATCCTGGATGAAGCGCACATGCTGACGGGCGAGGCGTCGAATGCACTTTTGAAGACTCTGGAGGAACCGCCGGACCGCGTGATTTTCGTGATGGCGACAACGCAGCCGGAGGATCTGGCGGATACGATCCGGTCGAGGTCGCAACACTTTCATTTCCGGGCGCTGACGTTTGCGGAAATTACGGGACGGCTGGAAGAGATCGCGCGCAAAGAAAATCTGAAGATCGAGCCAGGCGCAATGGCGGTGATTGCGCGGATAGCGGAGGGCAGCTTGCGCGACGCGTTGTCTCTGCTGGAGCAGGCGCGGGCGTATTGCGGCGACACGATTCCAGACAAGGAACTGCGCGAACTGCTGGGCGTGGTGCCGGATGACGCGCTGGAAGAGCTGGTGGGCGCAATCGCGTCGGGATCGGCGGACCGGGCACTGGGCCTGGTACACACGTTTCAGAAAGAGGGACGCAACCTGCAACATTTTTGCCGGGAAGCGATCCGGCACATGCGGAATCTGCTGATTGCGCGGGTGTGCGGTGCGGATTCGGAGTTGATTGCGGCGACGCCGGACCAGCGGCCGGCGCTGGCAAAAGCAGCGGCGCAATTCAGCGAAGAAGACCTGACGCGATTTTTCCAAATTTTATTGCAGACGGATGATGACCTGCGGAGGAAGCCCGATCCGCGCGTGCACCTGGAAATGGGATTGTTGCGGCTGATCAATGCTTCGAGGCTTGCGCCGATGGAAGAGTTGCTGGCGGAATTGAAGAGCGGGGCGCCGGGCGGTGGGATGAATTCGGGAATGGCACGGGGCGCGGCGCAGTCTGCTTCCGCCATACCAGCGCAGGTGCGTCCCGGGAGTTCGCCAGCGGCGACAACCGGATTTGTGCCGCCGGGAAAAAGTTCTGTTCCAAATTTCGCGGCTGCGGCGGCAGTGGCACCCGCTCTTGCATCACCGATTGCTGCGCCGATGGCGGCAGAGATCGAACGTGAAGAAGAAAAAACCATTTCAGTGGCGAAGAGCAATGGCGCGGTAGCGGAAGTGAGCGGGATTACCGCGGAGCAAATGATGGAAATCAAAGCGGCGATCCAGGCGCAGCAGAAATTTTTGGGAGAGCTGATCGAGCAGAGCAGCCGGTGGGAGCTCGAAGGAGCGGAATTGCGAATTTATTTCCCAGCGGAGAAACGGCCGTTCGCGGAAATGCTCGAAGGAAGAGATTCGCTGGAGAAGATCCGTAGCATATCGAGCAAGACTCTGGGCCGAGCGGTGCGCGTCTGTGCTAAACTCGAAGGAGTTGCAGCGGCAGCCGCGCCTTCGTCGCGCGCGGCGAGCGCCACGCAGGAATTGCGCGCGCAGTTCGAGCGCGATCCGATGGTGCGATCGATGTTGCAGCGCTTCGGAGGAAAGATTTCCGAAGTAAAACGGCGGCAAGAGGAATCCTGATGGAAGTCAGCGCTCTCCAACAGATGCTTTCGCGATTCCGGCAACTGCAGGAAGACCTGCAGAGGCAGGTGAATTCCGTGACGATCGAAGCCTCGTCCGGAGGCGGAATGGTCACCGTAAAGATGAACGGCCAGAAGCAGATTGTTGATGTGCGCATCGAGCCGGACGTTTTCGCGAGCAAAGACCAGGAGATGCTGCAGGACCTGGTGCGCGCGGCGGTGAATGAAGCATCGCGGCGCGTGGATGAAGAACTCGCCAACCAGATGAAAAACCTCACCGGTGGTATTCCAGGAATTGCTGGGATGAAGATCCCGGGGTTGTTCTAGATTCGCTAACCGCTTTCGAGCAGTGCCTCTTTAGTTGCCCGCCGCGTTGTTGCCCGCATAGAAACTGAGAAATCAAAGATCGTGAATAGAGGTAGGAGATCGGGTGCAGATGTGTTACTATGGTTTTGCGCTTACTACCTCGGTTGTGTTGTGCGGTCCCTCTGGTGCAGTGCTTGATCTGAGTATCCCCGCCTCCAGTTTCCTCCGTACGTTTTACGCGTAATCTAAAATAAGACTGGCAAAGCAAGCCGCCGGCCGCCCGAGAATTCGTGTGCGCACCGCGACGGCTTCTGCCAGCAAGAAAGCAATATTGAATGTTGAATGTTTCTGAAGTTAAAGCAGAGCGCTCCTCGGAGCCTCTGACTGAACGCGCCGCGGCACCTGTCGTAGAGCGCGCTGCTGCACCTCTTTTGGAACGCGCTACCGTGCGATTCGCAGAGATGCAGATTTCTGCGTATGTGAAAGAGAGACTGACGGGATCACGGTTTAACACGCCGACTCCGGTGCAGGCTGCTGCAATTCCGCAGGCGCTGGAAGGCAAAGATGTAATCGCGACGGCGCAGACGGGAACCGGCAAAACGCTGGCCTTCCTGATTCCGATAATCGAGAAGCTGCTCGCAGATAAGACGCCGGGCATTACGGCGCTGGTGCTGGTTCCCACGCGCGAACTGGCGATGCAGGTCGTGGAACAATTTAACGCGCTGCGCGGGAAGCAATTGCTTCCGGCGGCGCTGGTCGTTGGTGGATTGTCAGAAGGAGCGCAACTCCAGGCGATTCGCAAAGGAGCGCGGCTGGTTGTGGCGACTCCGGGAAGACTCGAAGATTATCTTGACCGCAGGCTTTTCCATTTCAACGCGCTGCGCATCCTCATCCTCGACGAAGCGGACCGTATGCTGGACATGGGATTCCTCCCAGCGATTCGGCGCATTGTGTCGATCCTGCCGAAGGAACGCCAGACGATGTGCTTTTCCGCAACGATGGAAGGCGACATGGCGCGAGTAGTGAAGGACTATCTGCGAAACCCCGTACGGCTTACGTTCGGATCGACGTCGAAGCCATCGGAAAATGTACGCGTGCAGGCGTTCGAAGTGGCCATGCACCGCAAGCAGGAGATGCTGCAACGCCTGCTGACCAAGGAAACGGGAAAGTGCCTGGTGTTTGCGCGCACCAAGCGCGGGACAGAACGCATTGCGGAGAGCCTGAATCGCAAGGGATTTTCGGCGGCCATGATTCACGGCGACCGCTCGCAATCGCAGCGCACTTCGGCGCTGACGGGATTCCAGCAGGGCCGGTTCCGGGTGCTGGTGGCGACGGACCTGGCCTCGCGCGGGATTCACGTGCAGGACATCGCGCACGTTATCAACTACGATTTGCCGGAAGTGGCGGAGAACTTCATTCACCGCGTTGGACGTACAGGCCGCAACGGCGGACACGGAGTAGCTTCGACGCTGTTTGTGAAAGAGCAGCGGTCGGAACTGTTCCAACTGGAACGCACGCTGGGAATCAAGATGGAGCGGCTGCGCGCGGACGATGGCGCGGCTTTTCCTGAAAGACAGGAACGGAAGCCAGTGAACCTGCCGGCCGTGGAATCCGCTCCGAGGCCTGGAAGGTTTGTCCTGCCCGGCGAAGTTTTCCAAGCTCCGATGGACAATTAGTTCGGAATTGAATCCGTAGAACATCGCGTAAAACCGAAGTAGAAAAAGCCAGGGCCGCGAAGAAAGTCTTCGCGGCCCTGCTTTCATTTAGGAATTGAGAACGTCACCGGCCCGCGAGTGGCCGTCATTAGAAAGTGAAGCGCGCAGCAAATTGAAAGGCGCGAGGCCCGCCTGAGCCGAAGAACCCTCCGGCCACGCTCTGCGCCTGGTAGAAATCAGGTCCTATTGTGAGATCCCGGCCGGAGTAGCTGTTCTTGTTCTGACCCCGAATGTTTGTGGAGTTGAAAATGTTGAAGGCTTCGCCGATTAAGGACAGGCCCCAGCGCTCGCCGAGGCGAATGTTTTTGGTCAAGCGGAAATCGAGGGCACTGAAAGGGCTAAAGAAGTTGATGCCACTGGGCACCAGAGGAAGTTGCGGACCAGCATGGCAGGGCGCTGGGGCGGGACAAGCCGGCAAGTTATTCCAGGAAGTGATGACGGCATTGAGTTGATCGCTGTTCTTGATCCCGCGGCCGATATCGTTGCGCGAGAGGATGGGCAGCCGCGAAGAAGTCGTTTGATTGGCGGGATTGAAGAACACAGGTAGGGCCGAGATAAACGTGTCCGCGGGCACACCCGAGCCAAAAGTGTAGATGGGAGAGAACGAAAAGCTCCAGGGCATTTGCAAATTACCGTAGAGGGTCAGGCGATGGCGTTCGTCGGTAGAGGCGTAGCCTTTTTCCTTGGCAAGCCCGCTGGTTCCTTCAACGAGATTCACCTGTTCATCTATGTTGTTGTTGGTGAGCTGATCGTCGTCGGAATAGTCGAGCGTTTTAGAAAAGGTGTAGCTGATGTTGTAGAGATAGGTGAATTTGCCGAGCTTGGTCGGCCTGTGCTGGAGGCTGACAATCAGGCCGTCATACCAGGATTTCGCAAAAGAGCCGATTTCGGTGACGTTGTCAGAGATGCCCGTCAAAGGGTCAGTGGCTGTGCAGGGAATGTTATTTCCCGGGCACGAAATATCGGGAGAGGTGGAGTTTGTGGTGCGCAGCGCCTGGCCGATTAATTGGCGATTGCCGAAGACATGCAGGCCGTCCGCGGAAAGCAGCCAGCTGCTACCAAATTGCTGCTGAATACCGAGCGAGAACTGCTGAAACGTCGGATGGTGCGAAAAAGGGCTGAGCACGATGATGCCGACGCCGCCGGTTTGACTGGGCCCGTTGAACGGATTGGCAAGCGTGGGGCTACCCGGTGCAAAGTGAACGCCCGGGATAGGGGCAAAGCAGAAATCAAGACTTGGCGGAGCCGGATTACCCGGGAAGGTGCAGGCCGACCCGGCAAATTGCGTGACCGTCAGTGCGCGGTCGTTCTGCACCAGCTCTTCGCTGGGAGCTTCGAGAATAATGCGGTCGTAATAGATGCCGTAGCCGCCGCGGATGACGCTCTTGCCCTTATTGAAGGGATCGTATGCAAAGCCTATGCGAGGGCCGAAGTCCTTCCAATCGTTGCTGTGGTGGAGGTCGATGACATTGGCCATCCAGACGCACTGCTGGGTGGGAACGGTCGTGAGGTTGGGGCAAGGGCCATGAGCGCTGTCATTGCCGAGCAGGTCGCTGTCAAATTCCCAACGCAAACCCAAGTTAAACGTCAAGTTGGGGCGAATGCGCCAGTCGTCCTGAACAAATCCCGCGACGTAGTTATTGTGGACATGCGGAATGGGTACGGGACTTACCGGCGCACTGCTCTTGATGGCCACCGCGATGGGAATATCCAGGTCGTTTACAACACCATCGCCATTGAGATCGTTGAACCCAAAGTTCGTGGTCAGAATGACGGAGCCGGTACCGAAGACGTTGATGATGCCGTGCGCGTCGTAGTGCTGAAATTCGGCGCCGAGGCGCAGAGAATGTTTTCCGAGAGTCCATGAAAAAGCGTCGCCGAACTGGTAGCGATTCAAATAGGTCGCTTGGGGCAGATTGAAATTCGCGCCGTCGGCCACGCCGGGAAAGAGCAGCTCGTTGGTGGACGCCAGACCTGCTGGGTTTGTGGTCGGAGAGTTCGGCGAGAATGCGGGAAGATTGTTGTAGAAGTTATCGTAGTGAAAAGAAGCGTTGTTCACTTGCGAACTCGAAATCGTAGTGGTTAGACCCGCAGCGATAGAGCTGAAACGATTGAGGCCGTCCTGCCTCTCGGCGGCAGTGAAGCTTGGTGAAGGCTGCGCCAAGGAAGCTCCCGAAACGTCCGTGGAGCGGTTGAACGAGTAACGAATCATCAGCATATTCTTGGCGTCGATTTGGTAATCGACGCGGGTGGAAAAAAGAAAATCCCGGAGGGGTGCGGGCGCGGAAGTGTTGATAACACCATCGGTGGTGAAATCGCGCGTACCGGTCTGAATGGGAGCATTCTGATCGCGGTATTCCGCGGAAGCGAACCACCAGGCCTTGTCTTTGCGGAGCGGGCCGCCGACGGAACCACCGAACTGTTCACGGTTGAAGGGCGGCGCGGGAAGGCTGCGATTGAACGTGGCCGGAAGCCCTTGGAGGTGGCCGTTGCGTTCGAACAAGAAAGTCGAACCGTGATATGCGTTCGAACCAGACTTGGTAACGATGTTGATGATGCTGTTGCCAGAGCGGCCCACTTCCGAAGTAAACCGGCTGGTGGCGATCTGAAATTCCTTAACGGAATCCTCCGGAAAATTCGCCAGCGTGCCGCCGACGACCTCGTCATTGTTGTCGCCGCCGTCCACGGTGATATTGCCGCCGCGGCCGAAGCCGCCGGCGGAACTGACTTCGAGGGTGTTCGTCTTGGTGGGATCGAATGTGGGAGCAGGGCGATTGCCGGGAACCAGATAAGCGAGCTCGAGAAAGTTTCTGCCGTTGAGAGGGATGTTCTCAATGGTAGTGGAAGTGATTTGGCCCTGAATCATGGATTGCGTCAGCTCGATATCGGTGACGCCGCCGTTGACGTTGACTGTTGTGCCGAGTCCGGCAACCTGGAGCTTGGCATCGAGCGTGGTTGTGCGGCCGGCCTGCACTACGGCATTGGTGAACTCGGCGGGGGCAAAACCGGGAGCCTGAATTTTCAAGAAGTAGTCACCGGCGGGAAGATTCGGGAAGACGTAGACGCCGTCGTCGTTCGTGGAAGTCTCGCGGGTGATGCCCTGAGTCTTGCTAGTTGCGACGACTAAGGCGTTGGGGACGAAGGCATCGCGTGGGTCCGTGACGATACCGTTGATTGTGCCAGTGGGTACTTGCGCCGGGACAGCAGTGGTAATCAGAGCGACGAGCAACGCCACCGTCACAACTCTGCAACTCAGCAGCTTCGTCATTCACACTCTCCGTTTTGATCCATTGAATTCCGCGGGCAGCCGATCTCCATTCAGTTGACCGGAGGGCACGCCTGCCACCAGGAACTGAAAATTCAAAAAAAAATTACTTTTGCGATGCGACTTGCGCTTCGATTTTGTCGATGACGATGGCAGTAGAACCGCCGCGCTTATAGAGAGTGCCGGTGGCATTGACCTTCTGCCCAGCGAAGGGAAGTAGCTTGGGGTTCTGCCCGCTGGAGGGCGTCGTGCCAGCGATTGGCCAGTAGACCGTGCCGTCTTCCGCCAGAATCACGAGTTGTGACCCTGCGTTCGCGCAAGAGATAGCGCATTCTCTGCTAATGGGCTTGTCGAGACCTTTCGTGAAAGCACACGCTGAATCGAGAACATAACCCTTGACGGTCACGGGCGCGGAGAAAGCGCCGCCCGCCAGCAGCGCTGCAGCCAATATCAATAAAAGAGACGACTTCGCACTTAGACTAAAAGTTCCCACCGGACACCTCCCCTTATCAAGCGCAGTGGACTACTCATGACGTTTCGAGGACGCGTCAGAGAGCACTGAATTTGACGGGACTTTAGTTGTTGCTGGAGCGAGGGGCAATACTAGAAAAGTACTAGAGATTCGAAGATTGAGAATCCTGGCCGCACGCGAGGAGTTGGAGCAGGCACACCTGGCGGGAGTCATGGCAAGATACGGGAATGTTGATTCGGCCCGCGTCGGAAGATGATCGCGATGCGATCTGGCGGATCATGGAGCCGATCGTTCGCGCGGGGGAGACTTATACACTGCCACGCGACCTGGAGCAGAAAAATGCGCTCGCGTACTGGCTATCAGCGCAACATGAGGTCTTCGTGGCGGAAGAGAAAGATGAAATTATCGGAACGTACTTTCTGCAGGCGAATCAGCAGGGTGGCGGAGCGCACGTCGCCAATTGCGGTTACATGACGGCTGTTTCAGCGACAGGACGCGGCGTCGCGCGAGCGATGTGTGCGCATTCTTTGGACCGCGCACGCACGCGAGGATTTCGAGCGATGCAATTCAATTTTGTGGTAAGCACGAACGAGCGCGCCGTGCGATTATGGCAAAGCTTTGAATTTGAGATTGTGGGCCGCATTCCGAAGGCTTTCCTTCATCCGGTATTGGGCTATGTGGACGCATACATCATGTATCGCGAACTGTAGCGCGTTTGCACGGAGACGCGCGGCTATGCTACACATGCTGCATGCCTGATTTTGCCGCTCCTGTCGAACGACTCATCGATGAATTGAAACATCTCCCTGGAATTGGCCAGAAGACGGCGCAGCGGCTGGCGTTTTACCTGCTGCGTGCGGCGCCCGAGGATGCGCTGGCGCTGGCGGACGCGATTCGCGACGCCAAAGAAAAAATCCGCGCCTGTTCGGTCTGCCACAACATTACGGAATCGGATCCGTGCTTCTACTGCGTGGGACCTACGCGCAGCAAGAAGACGATTTGCGTGGTGGAAGAAGCGCACAACATCATGGCCATCGAGAAGACGCGCACGTACAGCGGGATGTATCACGTGCTGGGCGGATCGCTTTCGCCACTCTCAGGACGCGGGCCGGAACAGCTTCACATCAAGACATTGATTGAGCGACTAAAGGGCGGAGCGGTAGAAGAAATCATCGTGGCGACGAATCCCACGGCGGAGGGGGAAGCCACAGCGGTGTACCTATCGAAACTTTTGAAGCCGCTTGGTGTGCGCGTTTCGCGCATCGGCGTTGGGATTCCAGTAGGTGCGGACCTGGAATATGCCGACGAAGTGACGATGCTGAAAGCCATGGAAGGGCGAAGAGACCTGTAATCTGGCGGCCAGGAAACACTCGAAATCTGTTTCGCACTTTGCTAAATCCTGCTGACGCAATGCCTTCCGGACAGAGGTTTTCGAAGCCCTGCTAGTACGCCTAGAACGCTCTAGCCAATTTCGTGATTTGGGTATAGAGTCCGAATTCCACGGTGGTTGTTCCCCCGCCGATTACATGGCAGCCGCCGCACGGCTGACAGGAGGTGCGCTGATGCCGAGCTTGGCGCACTACATGGAGCAGTACGATCACGAGCACGAATCCGGCTGGAATAAATTCCTGCATGGCGTGGGCATCCCGATGATTTTTGCCGGGATCATCCTGTTCCTTTTCACAAAATGGATTTGGGGAGCGGGATTTTTTGTGGGCGGATGGGTGCTTCTGTTTCTCGGCCACCGGATTGAAGGAAACCATCCGGCGTTTTTTCAGGGACCAATTTATTTGCTGGTCGGGCCAATCTGGGTCGCAAAAGAAGCATGGATGTTCCTGACCGGAGCACACCGCAGGCCGACCTCGGAAGGTACCCCGTAGGCGCGGCAAAGAAGCCGTGGCAATACAGCCACGCGCTTGAGAAAATTCAGGGCAAACTGAGGGACGGCGGCGGCTTGTATGGACGATTCAGGCGGCAATTTTGCCGATGAGAGAGCTGAAATGGTGTCCGAAGACTTAGCCAGCGCGAGCACGGAACTAAGGAAGCGCCGTAGCACGCGAATTGTGCAGGCGGTGCCACTCGTAACGACGGGTGTAGATGCGCTTGGGCGTCCGTTTGTGGAACGAACCTCTTCGCTGATCATCAACTGCCACGGTTGCCGCTACCAGTCGAAGCATTACGTCTTGAAAAATATGTGGGTGACGATGGAGATTCCACACCCGGAGGCGGGCCAACCGCCGAGAAGCGTGCGCGGCCGCGTGGCGTGGATTCAACGGCCACGGACGGTGCGGCAGCTCTTTCAAGTGGCACTGGAATTGGAAATTCCCGGGAACGTCTGGGGCATCGCATTTCCACCGGAAGACTGGATCGCGTTTCCGGACATGGCGCAAGGTGGGGCGAAGGCAGAAAGAGTGGAGGAGTCATCCCATTCGGCATCGCCCGCAAATGAAATTACGTTGCCTCTGGGCGAGCCAGAGCTTCCCTCTTCGAGCGGCCCGGACAACGTGCGGGTGTTCCCTTCTCCAGCGAGCACGACGGATGCGTCGCTGCAGTTGGCACGACAGGTTGCGCGGTTGGTAGCGGACGCCAAGCAGCAGATTCAGGCGGCGACGCGGGAAGCGGCTTCGCAGGCGGTGTCAGCCGAACGGCGGCTTTCTTTCGAACAGTGGGAACAAAAGTTTGCCGCAGGGCGCGCGGAAATCGCGAATGAGGCGTCCCACGCGATTGCGCGGCTTCACGATGAAGTTGACGACCGGTCGCGCGCAACGCATGCGGCAGCAGCGGAAGCGCTGCGGAATGAATTGCCGCGTTGGCTGGCGCCGCAACTCGAACAGCTCACGCGAGAGCTGACGTCGCGACTGTCAAGAGAAGGCGCGGCGCAGCGCGGCGAACATATCGAGCAAGCCGAAAAAATGTCTGGAACACTGCGGACGCTGTGCCAGCAGGGTGAAGAAACTGCGGCACGGGTGAAGGCCCAGACTGAGTTGTCGGAAACACAAATTTCCGCGCGGGCGGCCGCGGCGGCGGAATCCGTGGAAGAAACCGCGAAAAAACTCGAAGAGACGGCAACAAAGCGGCGCGAGTCGCTGGAAGCCGCGGCAAACGCGATCCAGCAACAATTCGAGGTGGCGACGCTAACGGCAGGCGAAGCGGCGACCAAACTGGAAGAGACGACAACCAAGCAACGCGAGACTTTGGAAGCCGCGGCCAGAGAGATTCAGCGACAGTTCGAATCAGCGGTGCGAACCTCCGGGGAAGTCCTCAAACAACTGGATGAGGCGGTTGTGAGCCAGCGCGAGGCGCTCAGTTCTGCGGCAAACGATGTGCAGCAGCGGGCCGCGGAGGCACTCGCGGCGGCGCAGTCCTCCTGGCACGCGCAGCTTGCGAGTGAACTGGAAGCCGCACAAGCACGGTGGCGTGCGGCGATGGACAGCACAATTGCGGAAGCACAGGATCGCGCGGCGGGCGGACTGAACGAGCATGCGCGCAGCTTGCTTTTGCACCTGCAGGAAGAGATGGCCCGGCAAACCGCGGCCATGCGGGAAGCAGCGGCAGGCACGGCAGCCGAATCGGAGCAAAAGACGGCCGCGCTGCGGGACACGCTTCAGCAGGAGGCACATCGGCTGGAAGCAGCGCTGGCGCGGGCTGGCCAATCCGCTGAACAGATGGAGAGTCATGCATCCCAGCTTGAAAATGCAAAGCAGCAGGCGCTGGCGGGATTTCACGCGCAGTTGGATGACGTGCTGAACATTCACCGCAACGAGCTGCACCGGCGCTCGGGATCGTTGATCGAGGAGATCAACGATCGAATTCGTGCGACGTTTGAAGAATCCACGCGGCAGGCGCTGGCCACATTCAATGGGCAAGTCGAAGAAATGGTACAGCCGCACATCTCGCGGACGGAGGAGGCGATTCACCGGCTGGCGGGAGGGCGTTCGCTGCTGGATGCGGCGCTCACGCTGCAACAGGACCGCATCCGCAACTCGGCGGATGAAGCGTTTGCGGAATCGCTGGGGCGCTTCCGGGAAAACCTGGGAGGCGTGGAACAGATTCTGCAGGAGGCTTCGGAAACGGTCACCGGGCGCAACTTGACGGAACTGGAAGGAAAAATCAGCAATCTGAAGCACCAGGTGGTTGAGGAACTTTACAAGTCCGCGGAATGGTACGAGAAAAAAGCGCAGACACAGATTCAGAACCAGGCGGACCGCGCGGTGGAGCAGGCTGCGAATCAGCTGCGGGAGAAGGCAGGAGAGGTGTCCAGCGTGTTTGCAAGCGAGCTGGATCATTCGAGCCGCAGCTTTGTGGGGCACACGCAAACGCAAATGGAAGAAGTGGTGCGGGAATCGTTCGAACGAGCGCGAGCGCTTTTTGCGGAAGCAGCGGACACCACCGCGGCGGCGTTTACGGATGAAGTGCAGCGCACGGGGCGTCAGGAACTGGATGGGTTCGGCCAGGAGCTGAGGCGTGCGACGGAGGAAGCGCGGGCGGAAATGGGCGCGGCGCGCGTGGATCTGGCGCATCAAGTGACCGCCGAGCAGCAGGAATTCCTGCGCCGGTTCCAGTCGGCGATGGCTGGAGCGCTGGAAGCCGGCGTGGCGGACGCACGGAAACGCGTGGAAGAAGGATTCGAACCGCTGCTGAATTCGTGGAAGTCGATGACGGACGCGCATCAGAAGGAAATGGAACGCGTTTACGGGAAGATGGGCGAGGAAGCCGCGGACCACTATAAGAGCAAACTGGAAAATGTTTCGAATCAGTGGATGCTGGCTACCGTGGCGTCCTTGGATCACCAGTCACGCGACATGATTTCTGGGATCGCCGCAACCGCGGAAGAAAAACTGCGCGAAGCCTGCAGCCAGGTTTTTGCCGGTATCGGAGAATCCCTGCGCGAACGGTTGAAAGAGATTGCTTCGGGGTTCACCCTGCCGGAACCTCCCGAGCGGGCAAAAAGTGCGAATTCGGGAAACTGAAAGACATCCAACGGAGCTACATTCAGCGCGGTGCCCGCTGATTCGCCTCTTCCCTGCTGGCCCGGTATAATCCCACAGGTATCAACCTTGATGGCCAATCATGCTTACTTGCGCGTATGGACGCGCGATTTTTCCCTGGAAACGATGCTTGCGGAGTTCGCGCGGTTCCTGACGACCGCGCCGCTTTCCGCAACACAAGATACATTCAGCGAACTGATTGTGCAGGCAGTGGACGCGACGGAAATTCCGGTAGCGGAATGGGATCTGCGTCCGCTTAAAATGGGTCCTGCGGAAGTTACCGCCATGGCTGTACAGCACCTGAATACGGACACGGCGTACGTTGTGAACGCAAAATGGGATTTGTGGGGCTTCGATATTGAGAGCTTGAAGTGGCAGCACAAGCCAGAGCCGCTGGCCTTGGCGTGCCACGGGCTAGAGTATGACGACGGTCTTGCGGCGACGTCGGGACACTTTATGGCCGACCTGGGCTTCGAACATTTTTTTACGGGGCACGGCGGGCTGCTGGCGCCGGGAGCGGCTTCGAATCCGTTCAACTCGTCGGATCATCCGATCGAGCACACTTTCCGGCAGTGGATGACGGCTAGCGCAAACTTAAAGGAATATCACGCCAAGACGCGGGAAAACATCCAACAATTGTTCCGTTGGGTGGAGGCCGTCGAGCGGGCGCTGCCAGTCGAGCGCAGCGAATTGTGGTCCGAAGGTGAGGAAAACTTTGAAGCGCGGCTGGATGCGATCCTGGCCCAGAGGTAGTGCATTCCAAACTACGACAAGCCGGACACGACCCGTCCTTCCACCGAAGGCGGGCAACAGATAGAATTGTTGCATTGCGCATAGGATTCGGGGTGTCCGGCGGTGCCGCGGTGATTGGTTACTTGGCACGCCGGAGAAGGATGGCAAGCCGGAGCAAGTTGAAGAAATAGCGCTGCGGCGACAAGGCTCTGATGGAGAAAAACTCACAAAGCGAATGTATGCGTGCTAACGAGGCGGGAAGCGCCCCGTCCTTTCTTAAAGAAGGCTGGCGCGCAAGCGAGGCCCGCAGGTGGAGTATCCCCCTGAAATTCTCACTGGGAGTTTTGTCCCTGGCTGTTTTTCTTGGCGGGTGTGGCGCAGATGCGCCAGCGCCATCGCCAGCGGCGGAAGCCAAGCCTGCTGAGCCTGCTGTTCCAGAAGACATGCAGGCGGCAGCCAAGGCCATGTTGGGAAGCGATTCGCAGGTATTGGCCTTTGGAGATCTGGCCAAAAACGGGAAGCAGGAATTTCTTGCGGCGAACGTCGTGCCAAAAACGCCGACTAATAATTTGCCGGGAACCATCGTGACGCGCGTGGTTGTGGCGCAGGAGAACGACGGGAAGTGGGCAGAGCTACTGCGTTGCGACGAACATCTGAAAAATGAGAAGGGCTATCTGGGATTGACGCCGCTCGTGCCGGTAACCGGATGGCGCTTGCAATACGAGCAAAATACCGACAAAGGCTTGCAACTTTATTTCACGCCGCTGAAAGGCGCGGTTGATTCGCACGTGCTGCCGATCGGCGTGCGCTGGAACCCGGCGACAAAGCGCTACCAGTCGTTGGACCGTACATACGAACACTTTCTGCTGGAATCACCCTCGCTGCAGGATGTGAGGTCGACACTGCGATGAGCTCGGCCCCTTCAGCCACTGACAAGAAGTCGTCCACGAGTGCGTCGCCATCGGTCCCGAAAAAGGACTTGAGCGGCCTGATGCCTTACTTGCGGCGCTACCCAGGCGGGATTGTTTTCGGGCTGCTGACGGTGGTGCTGATGGGAATCGTCGGAAATGTGCTGCCGCTGGCAACCGGCGTTATGACGGACACGCTTGCAGGGAATCCAGTGCCTTTTGAGCATGCCACGGCGACTGGTGCTCCGCCGGTTACTTTCGGCCTGAACCCGTCGACGCTCAGCCGCTCGGTTCCGTATTACGCACCGAGCAGCCGGCGCACGTTGGGTATCTACTGCCTGATCGTCATACTTTGCGTGGCCATTAAGGGTGTTCTTTCTTTTTCGGCGCGGTGGACACTCATCGGGGTATCGCGGGATATCGAATTCGACATTCGAAACGATCTGCTGAAGCGGCTGCTGATCCTCGAGCCGGAATTCTATGTGCGCAATCGCACGGGCGAACTGATGTCGCGCGCCACGAATGACCTGAACGCGGTGCGCATGGTGCTCGGGCCCGGCATTATGTACAGCGCGACGACGATTGTCACTATGATCTTCGCAATCGTCGTCATGGTCGCGCTCTCGCGTTCTCTCACGCTATGGGTTCTGATTCCTGCGCCGGTGGTAGCCTTCGCTGTGTGGTTCTTTGGCAAGACGATTCATGATCTTTACGAGAAAATCCAGGCTGCGCTCGCCACACTCACGGCGCGTGTGCAGGAGAATCTTGCCGGCGTGCGCGTGGTCCGGGCTTACGCTCAGGAAGAAGCGGAAATCCGCGGGTTCGACGCGCCCAACCGTGAATATGTCTCACGAAACATTCGCCTAATTCGCACCTGGAGCATGTTCATGCCTTCGCTCACGTCGCTCGTGGGCACATGTTTCCTTATTGTGTTGTGGCAGGGTGGTCACCAGCTCCTCCGCGGTCGGATTTCGCTGGGCGCACTCATTGCGTTCAACGGCTATCTCACCCAGCTCGTCTGGCCCATGATTGCTCTCGGATGGGTCACCAATATCTTTCAGCGCGGCGCAGCTTCCATGGGTCGGCTGAATTACATCCTCAGCGCCCAACCGAATATTGATGACCGCAACGCGAAAGTTTCGGAAGGCACCGTACCTCGCGGTGAAATCGAATTCAAACATCTTACGTTCAAATATCCAACGACGCTCTCGGGAGCTGGTTCGAACGGTGCGGCAAAATCGAATGGCAGCGGGCCTCATACGGTCCTCCATGACATCAATTTAAGAATTCCAGCAGGCTCTACGCTCGCCATCGTCGGCCCCACGGGCAGCGGCAAGACGACGCTGGCCGCGCTGATTGCTCGCCTTTGGGAAGCGCCGGATGACTCCGTGTTAATTGACGGGCGCGCGATCCGCGAGTGGCCGCTCAAGACATTGCGGCAGTCCATTGGCTACGTACCGCAGGACACTTACTTGTTTGGTGAGACCGTGGGCGGCAATATCGCGTTCGGCTTGCCGGAATATGAAGAGGCGCGCGTCCTCCAAGCCGCCGAAATTGCCAGCCTGGATGATGACGTCGTGGGCTTTGGAAAAGGCTACGAGACCATGGTCGGAGAGCGCGGCATCACGCTCTCCGGCGGACAAAAGCAACGGGCAGCGATCGCACGCGCCGTCGTCCGTGACCCACGCATCCTCATCCTGGACGATTCGCTTTCTGCCGTGGACACGCAAACCGAGGAGCGCATCCTCAATGGACTGCGCGGAATCATGGGAGGCCGCACGACGGTTCTGATCTCGCACCGGACTTCGACGGTACGTGACGCCGACCAGATCGTTGTATTAGTCGCCGGTGCCATCGCTGAGCGCGGAACGCATGACGAGCTTCTCGCGCGCGGCGGCTATTACGCGGATTTGTACCAAAAACAGTTGTTGGAAGAAGAGCTCGAACGCGCATGAGCAATCTGCACGAAGAAGAGGCCCTCGGCAAAGCGTACGATTCGCGCTTGATGCGGCGGCTGCTGCAGTACATGAAGCCGTACAAATGGCGCGTGGCGCTTGCACTCGTCATGGTGGCCGTCGTCACGCCGCTGGAGCTGGCGCCTCCCCTGATCTTTCTGAAGGCCATCGATAGTTACTTTGTTCCCGCGCTGAAGCACCTGATCCCGGAAACATCGGCATGGACAGGTATCGGCTGGCTTAGCCTGATTCTTCTGGGCGTGCTGGTGTTCGATTTCCTTGCGCAATACATCCAGATTCGAATTATGCAGCGCGTCGGCCAGCAGACGATGTACGACATGCGCGGCGAAATTTTCAGCCACATGCAGCGTCTGCCGATGAGCTACTTCGACCGCAATCCGGTCGGGCGGCTGGTCACGCGCGTGACCACGGATGTCGATGCGCTGAACGATCTCTTCGCGGCCGGCGTCGTCACCATGATCAACGATTTCTTTCTCCTTGTGGTTATGGCCGGCCTGCTCTTCAGAATCGACCGCCGCCTGGCGCTGGACACGCTTGCTGTTTTGCCGGGGATTTTGATCGTCACCATGATTTTCCGCAAATTCGTGCGCGATGCAAATCGCCGCATCCGCACAGCGATTGCGCGCATCAACGCCTTCCTCCAGGAATACATTTCCGGCATGAGCATCGTGCAGCTCTTCAACCGCGAACGGAAAGCCATGGAAGAATTCGAAAAGCGCAATCGCGACAATATGCTCGCCTGGCGCGATGCGATTCTTGCCTATGCGCTTTTCTATCCAGCAGTCGAATTTCTCAGCTTCGCCACTATTGCGTTGATTTATTGGTCCGGCGGAAATCGAATTCTACACGGCACCCTTAGCCTGGGTGTTCTCACCGCCTTTACGATGTTTGCGCAGCGCTTTTTCCGGCCGATTCAGGACCTCAGCGAAAAATTCAACATTTTGCAATCCGCCATGGCGGCTTCCGAGCGCATCTTCAAACTGCTGGATGAGCCGGTGCTGGTGGAATCCGATCCCAACGCCATTCCGCTGGATCATCCGCGCGGCGAAATTGAATTCCGCAACGTGTGGTTCAGTTATCGCAACGTCGCGGAGCCTGCCGAAGAAGACTGGGTTCTGCGTGACGTCTCGTTCCGCGTAGAGCCGGGGCAAACCATCGCCATCGTCGGGCACACGGGCGCGGGGAAAACCACGCTCATTTCCCTGCTCTTGCGCTTTTACGACATTCAGCGCGGGCAAATCCTGCTGGACGGCAAAGATATTCGAACGATTGAATTGCAGGATTTGCGCCGGCAATTTGGAATCGTGCTGCAGGATCCGTTTCTTTTTACCGGAACGATCGAGTCTAACATTTGCCTGGGTACGCCGGGTATTACGCGCGCGACCGTGGAAAGCGCCGTAGATGAGATCGGTCTTGGGGATTTCGTGCGCTCTCTTCCGGAGGGAGTCGGCGCAAGCGTCAACGAGCGAGGTTCGACGCTTTCGGTCGGGCAGCGGCAGCTCATCAATTTTGCGCGCGCTCTGGCGCACAATCCACGGTTCCTGATTCTGGATGAAGCTACCTCGAGCGTGGATACAAAAACGGAATTGCTCATTCGCGAAGCGCTTGGACGCTTGCTCTCCGGGCGTACGGCGCTGGTCATCGCCCACCGGCTGAGCACGATTCAGCACGCGGACCGTATCCTGGTATTTCACAAGGGCCGTCTTCGCGAACAGGGCGCGCACCAGGAATTGCTCGCCGAGCGCGGAATCTATTACCGCCTTTATCAGCTCCAGTACAAAGAGCAAGAGCTGCACCTCCCGCTCGAAGCGAACGGCTCCGTGGAACCGTCGCCGCTGCCGGCCAGCGATTGATCGCCGCGAAAACTCTTCATGCCACCGACACAGCTCCTTCTCTCCGCCGGCGAAGCCTCGGGAGACATGTACGCCGCGCAGCTCGCGACAGCGCTAAAGCAGCGCATGGACGTGGCTATTTTCGGAATGGGCGGCCCACAAATGCGCGCCGCAGGCGTCGAGATCATCACGGATTATTCCGAAGTTTCCGTGGTGGGCATTACGGAAGTCCTGAGACGGCTGCCATCGCTGCGGCGCGCCATGAGGCGGCTGGTGGATGAAGCGGAACGCCGGCGGCCACCGCTCGCGATTCTTACGGACTTCCCTGGTTTCCATCTCCGGCTGGCGCGCAAATTGCGTCCAAAAGGCATTCGAAACGTCTACTACATTTGTCCGCAATTCTGGGCCTGGCGGCCGTGGCGCGTGAATCTGGTGCGGCGGCGCTTTGCGCAAGCTCTGTGCATTTTCCATTTCGAGGAAAAGTTCTACGCCGACGCTGGCGTGCCAGTGAAATTTATCGGCCACCCGCTTGTCGGAAACGTGAAGCCCACATTGACGCGGGAATTTTTCTGCAAGAAATATGGTCTGGAAAATGAGGAACCGATCCTCACGCTTCTTCCAGGAAGCCGGCGAGGAGAAATCGCGCACCATGTGCCGGTGCTGGTGAAAGCGCTCACGGAGATGAGACGCACTTTGCCAGGCCGATTCGAAGTTGTGGTGGCAGTAGCACCGGGACTTAACCTGGAAAAATTAAAAGCAACGTTTCCCGCGCAGCTGGAAGCCAAATTCGTTGAGGAAGATACCTACAACGCGCTGGCTGCCGCGGACCTGGCCATTGTCTCCAGCGGCACGGCGACGGTGGAAACGGCGCTGCTCGGAAAACCAATGATCGTAGTGTACCGGCTATCGCCCTTGACCGCCCGTCTGGCAAAACCACTGGTAAGAACGAAGTTTTTCAGCATGGTGAACCTGATCGCCGGCCGCGGGGTGGTGCCGGAACTGATCCAGGACGATTTCACGCCGCAGCGCCTGGCTGAGGAAGTCGCAAAGCTCTTGTCTCCGTCAAAAGAGGGCAGACAGCGCGTGAACGACATGAAGCTGGGGCTGGCAGAGGTGCAAAAGCTGCTAGGTCCGCCGGGAGCCGTGGATCGGGCGGCAGACGCCATTGCCGCGCTTTTGCGCGCTGGCGAAAGCAACGCGAAGTGATGGGTTTGGTATCCTATAGAGGTACATGGCTGCGCGGTTGAACCCAATTGAAAGGGGTCCGATGGCCCTTCGTCGAGGAATTTCCGCTTTATCTTGCCTGTTTGTGATGCTGCTGATTGTCTGCGTCGCGCCGCTCCGCGCGCAAGCGCCCCGTCCGGTAACGTTTCTCGCCCAGCATTACGACGTTTCAGCCACGCTGGACGCCATCGGGCAATCGCTTTCTGCCACTGCCAAGATTGATTTCAAGGCCGTGGAAGCCTCCAGCAGCGTGCGCGTGGAACTGCATCCGAATCTCATCGTTAAGGAGGTGAAAGGTGCGGATGGCAAGCCGCTGACATTCGAACGCGACAATCAAAATCCCCTGATTGTCATCGTGCAGCTCCCCACGCCGGTGGCGACGGACGGCAAGCTGACCCTGACGTACACCTACGCAGGCCTGCTGTTCAATGAAGAAAACAGCCCGGTGCCAGGTAGCCGCGTGGCTTCCATTAACAAGGACGGTGCGTATTTGCTGCTGCCCGCGCGCTGGTTCCCGCTGACAAACTATCCGGCGAACCGCTTCACCGCAACATTCCGGCTGAATGTTCCGGACTCGTTTGCAGTGGCCGGCACCGGCAAGGCCGGCGCACCGACGCCGATGGCGGGAAGGAACGCTGTCGAAGGAGGACGGCTTCTCTACACATTCGAATGCAAGAATCCGGCCCCTAACGGAACGTATGTGGCAGGCAATCTGCAGCTCAATCCAAAGCAGGCGGAAGGAATCAGCGTTGCAGTCTATGCTCCACGCGCGGCATCGGCGAATGCGGAAGATTTTGCAACGGACGTGGCGCGGTCGGTCATTATTTTCTCGGATATGTTTGGGCCTCTGCCCGATCCGTCCATGACCATCGTTCAGTTGCCGGATGGAACGCTTCGTGATTTTGCGGCTCCCGGGCTCCTGCTGCTCAGCCAGCGCGGTTGGGATCCCAAAGCGAGCGACCGAACGATCGCCAAGCTGGTGGCCGCGCAATGGTGGGGTGTGCAGGTTCTCCCTGCGACGCCGGGCGACGTGTGGATCACCGATGGATTGGCGCAATATTCCGAAATTCTATACGCCGAACAGAATGCCGGCAGAGAAGCCGGGCTGAAGACCGTGGATGAATTTGCGGTGGGCGCGCTGATGTATGAAGAGGCTGCGCCCGTGGCGCAGGCCGCGCGGCTGGCTCCTTTTTCTCCGGATTACCGTTCGGTGGTGCTGAACAAAGGCGCGATGATCTTTCACATGTTGCGCGCGATGATGGGAGACGCAGCGTTCAAAATGACGCTGCGTGACTTCTACTTTCAATACGCGGAGAAAAGCGCGCGCATCGAGGACTTTGAACGCATTGCCGAGCGCCGGGAGAATGCCTCGGTAAAGCCCCCGCAGGAGCCTGCCAATCTTAGAAGTTTCTTTGCGCAGTGGCTGAACTCCACGGGCGTGCCGGAATTCACGCTCGAGTACGTAGTGTACCGGACGCCGAAGGGATTCCGCGTCGTCGGGAAAATCAAACAGCCGCTGGACACGTTCCACATGCCGGTGGAGCTGCGCATCGATACGGAAGGAAACCCGGAACTTAAGACCATTGATGTGATCGGGACGGAGTCGGGCTTCACGGTGGAAACGTTTGGACGGCCAAAGCCGGGCGGGATAAAAGTTGATCCCAACAATTTGATTCTCAAGGGCAGCGTTTCATTGCGCGCGCGCGCCGCCGTAGCGCGCGGCGAGGAGCTCGCCGAACAGGGCCGCTTCTACGACGCCATCGCGCAATACCAGCGAGCGCTCGCCATTCAGCCAAACCGACCGCTGGCTAATTTCCGGATGGGCGAAGCGTTCTTTTATCAGAAGAATTATCAAGCGGGGGCGAACGCGTTCCGCGAAGCCCTGCAGACCGTGCCTGAACCGTCGGAGAAATGGACGGAAGTCTGGAGCCGCATCTATCTCGGAATGATTTTTGATCTGCTGGGGCAGCGTGAACGCGCCGTCAACGAATATAGCAAGGCCAAGCAAACGAACGATGATACCGGCAACGCGCAACAGATCGCGGAAGCTTATCTGAAAAAACCGTATACGGAAGGCGGGGTCCTGATTGCAACGCCCGCGGCGACAGAGCCGAAGCCCAAACCAGCATCGACTGTGCCGGTGCCGGCTTCCGGCGAACGGCCGGTGCTGAAAAAGCCGAATCCTTACGTTGGCAGGTAAGCGAGCGGCAGCTGCCGTGGAACAGCGGGCTACGAGATTCCCGCCAGACCCGTGAGCTGCGAAGTGGCTGTACCCTTTTGCTGAATCAAAACCTGGAATCGCTCGCCCATTCCTTCGGGATAAATTAACGTCTTGAGCTGCAACCGGGCGCGGGCGCGTTCCACTTCTGTCTGACCCTCACCGTAGAGATCAGCGAATTCATTGCCACGGCCGAGCGCGAGCAGGAAAGCGGTTTGCGAAACGAGACCTGCGGTCTCCAGGCCCGCACGTTTTCCCCATGTTTCGAGGGCACTGAAATTGACATGCGCGGTCAGGTCCTGCTCACCGGGTGAATCGTAATAATTTTCCGTCGCGCGATGGTCGCGATAGGCCAGCAAAGTACCGCGCATATGATGATCGTCGAACAGCTCCGCGGCACGGTGGCCGTAGTCGATGGTCAGAACGTAGCCGCGTTCGATGCGGCGGCCGACTTCCGTAATCCAGTCGCAGGCCTCGAGTCCTGCCTCGGCTTGCTGGCCTTCTTGAAGAGAGACCCCCTGCGCCGCGAAATATTCGGTGATGGCGCAAGTTGAAAGTCCAGCGACGTTATCCACAAATCTGCCATCGCTTATACCGACGAAGATTTCTCTCAGCGCGCCATCCTTCATTACCACGCGGTGGACAGCCAGCGCATCAGCCAGTTCGTTGGAGAAAAGGCAGCCCATCGGGATGCGCGGCGGAATTTCAATGGAGGCTTCGAAGTGGCCCGCATCGGCGTGGCGCTTTGCGCGGACTGATGCCTGTTCGCGCCGCGCCGCCGAGCGCTCCACCGCAACGTATCGCAGCGCACCATAAAATGGAGGAAATTTCGATTCACTGAAATCGAGAATATGTGCCGCAAGTCGCCCTACGCCTGCACCTGCTTCGACAAGAGTGAATTCCGGGGGACGGTCGAGGCATTCCCACATTTCACTGAACTGCCGCGCGAGCAGCCGTCCAAAGATGGGATGAACATCCACGCTTGTGTAGTAATCGGCGAAACGCGTGGATTCCGTCATGCTGTAATAGCCGTGAACCGGGTGATACAAGCATTCGCGCATGAAGTCGGCGAATGTGATGGGGCCATAGCGGCGGATACGGTCGGCAAGTAATTCGGCGAGCGGCGTCACGCGCCTTTGGCTCCCGCGGCGTCGGACGTGGGTTCGACCTGAATCTGCTTCCACATCCGCGTGAATATTCCTTCCGCGACTTCGTCGAACAGCACGAAATAGATCGTTTCGAGCGAGGTTTCACCTTTCAGGTGGCGTGCGGCTTCTCGCAGCATAATCTCTGCGCACTCTTTCAATGGAAATCCGGCGATGCCGGCGCCTACCGCAGGAAACGCAATGGATTTCAGGCCGCGCTCGTCGGCAATTCTTAGAGCGTGAGCCGTGGAACGCCGCAGCGTGTCCGCACTGGTTTTCCCGCCCAACTGCATGCTGGCGGCGTGAATCACGAAGCGCGCTTTCAGTTTTCCGCCGGTGGTGATGGCCGCATAGCCTACCGGAATGCTGCCGATGGCATCGCATTCGCGCTGAATTGTGTCTCCGCCTTTGCGGCGGATGGCGCCGGCAACTCCCGCGCCGAGTACCAGGTCATTGTTCGCGGCGTTGACGATGGCGTCGGTGTCCATTTCGGTCAGATCACCTTGCTGAATCACGATTCTTTCCGCCAGTGATTTCATCGTGCGTTCTTTCCTGCCTCGTATGGCCACGCTTTCTCTTCTGCCGCATTTTCTTCAGGGTAATTGTAAACGCCGCGGCCGGTCTTTCGGCCTAAGCGGCCTTCCTGAACGTATCGGCGCAACAAGGAATTGGGCCGGTATTTTTCACCGAGCGTGCGATGCAGATAATCCAGAATATTGAGGCGGACATCGAGGCCGACGAGATCAACAAGCTCGAAAGGCCCCATGGGATGGTTCAGTCCAAGCTTCAGCGCTTTGTCGATGTCTCTTGCCGAGGCGATGCCTGCTTCGAGCATATGGAAAGCTTCGTTGCCGATGAGCGCGTTGATCCGCGTAGTGATGAAACCGGGCGCTTCGTTGACCAGCACTACTTCTTTGCCCATGCGCCTCGCGACTTCTTGGCAAGTGGCGACCGTTTCATCAGATGTATGCGGCGTCCGGACGAGTTCGATGAGCTTCATTTTCGGAACGGGGTTGAAGAAATGCATGCCCACGCAGCGATCGCGTGAAACGGTGACGTCCGTGAAATCCGTGATCGAAAGAGAAGAAGTATTGCTCGCGAATATCGCTCCCGTCTTGGCAAATTTGTCGAAGATGGTGAACAGTTCGAGCTTCATTTCCAATTCTTCCGGGACGGCTTCGATGATGAGATCTGCCTCGCGGATGGCATCCTCGACGTTGCTGGCGGTGGAAATCAAGGCGAGTGCTTTGTCGCTTACCGCGGTCTCCACCTTCCCGCGCGCAACGCCTTCCTCGAAGGCTTTCCGGATCCAGCTGACCGCCTGCTCCAGCCTGGGCCGGGAAATATCCTCGAGGACGGTTGCGTAGCCGCCAAACGCAGCCGCGTAGGCGATTCCTCGCCCCATGGTTCCGGCGCCAATCACCGCGATGGTCTTTACATTCATCCTTTGATCTCCCATCGGAGAATCATCACTTCACCAGTTTCTTGAAGGCTTCCTCATCAAAACCCAACACCATTTCCGATCCGCGCAGCACCACAGGCCTGCGGATGAGATTCGGATTCTTGGCCATCAGCTTGATCGCTTCCGCGCGCGTAGGTGGATGCTCTTTCATGTTTCGCGCGCGATAGAGCTCATTTCGCGCATTCAGAAATTCTTTATAATCGCGGCTTCCCATCAGCTCATCGAGTTCGGCTTCGGAAAGCCGCTCTTTGTCCAAATCGCGCGATTCAAGATCGGCGCCGAGTTCCAGCAAGAGACCTCTTGCTTTGCGGCACGTGGTTCACGTCGGCTTCTGGAGAAACTTTATTTTCACCTTTGGCAAGCAATCTCCCCGTATACGCAAACTCTCAAGCCCTGAGCGCCCGCGAAAAACAATGCCCTAGTAGCGCGGAACTTTTGGATCGATCTCCACGGACCAGCGCTCGATTCCGCCAGCCAAGGATTTCGCCTTCTCAATTCCCTGAAACCGCAGCCACGCCGCCGCGTCCAGACTGCGCATGCCATGGTGGCAATAGCAAATCAGTTCGTCCACATCCGGAAGCATCTGCAAGTTGGCCGCCAGCGAACCCAACGGAACGAGTTTTGCGCCTTCGATACTGCAGAGCTGATGTTCCCAGGGTTCGCGCACATCAATAAGAACCAGCTTTTCGCCGCGGTCCAGCCGAGCTTTTACCGCCGCCGGCGTTATCTCCAATTCATCCATCTATTTTCCCTTCCAGATTGGTTGGCGTTTTTCCAGAAATGCGCGGATGCCCTCTTGCGCGTCGTGGGTCTTCATCAGCCCGGATAAGTATACGCGTTCTACTTCCTGGAGTTGCCTCGCAAAGTCAGCAGCGTGCAGATGCCAAAGAGTTTTGCGCGCCAATTGGAGAACCGCCGGGCTCAGCGCGCCTAATTCCTCAAGGAGACCTTCCAACGCGGCGCGAAGCTCGTGATCGGCAACGACACGCGTGATCAGGCCGAGACGGTGCGCCTCGCCGGCACCGATTTGCTGGCCCGTCAGAAGGAGATATGTGGCCGCGCGCATGCCAATAAGCTTCGGCAGTGTCACCATTGCGATAGGTGGGAAGCAACCTAGCTTAATTTCCGGTTGTCCAAACTGCGCGGACTCAGTGGCCAGCACAAAATCGCAGAAGCTGGCGAGCTCCATTCCCCCGCCTAGGCAATATCCGTGCACTGCGGCAATTTTCACGCAGCTGGCTTCCGCAAGGCGGCGAAACACCGCGTGAAATGCGGACAGCATTTTCTCGACGCGCTCAGGAGCGTGGTCGGCAATCTCCGCTCCAGCGGAAAAAGCTTTGGGGCCTGCCCCCTGAATTACAATGAAATTGCATTTGGGAAGCGCGCGCACCAGGACAGCATCCAGCGCTTCCATCATCGGAATGTCCAGAATATTAAGCGGCGGGCGGGCAAGCGTAACCCACGCCGTGCGATCATCAAGCAGAAGTTGAACGGTTTCTTGCGGGTCGGTCACAATGGTTGGAGCGCTTGTTGAAAGAATCTATTTCCCCTCAAATTTCGGAGCGCGCCGCTCGAAAAACGCTCGAATCCCCTCGTTGCAATCTTCGGAGAGATAGCAGCGAATCTGTTCCTGGACCTCTTTCTCGAGGGCTCGCGAGAGCTCCTTCCCCTCACTGCCAAACAGCGCCTTTTTCACCGCGCGGATCGGGAGCGAAGGTCCGCGCGCGATTTTCTCCGCCAGCGTCTTCACTTCCGCTTCAAGCCGCACCGCAGGGACGACGTGATTCACGATGCCAAGAGCCAACGCGGTTTTCGCGTCAATCATGTCCCCGGTGTAAAAAAGTTCGGCCGCTCTCGAAGGGCCTATGAGTTGCGGCAGAAAATGAGTCCCGCCGAAATCTGGAAATAGGCCGACTTTTGCAAAATTCTGTCCAAACGTCGCTTCTTCCGTGGCGATGCGAATGTCCGCAGCCAGCGCAATGTTCATACCCGCGCCCGCCGCTGCGCCGTTTACCGCGGCAATTACCGGCTGCGGCATCGTGCGCATGTTCAGAACCAATTGCATTCCTGCGCGCAACAGCGGTTCCAGGTCCTTCATTGTGCCGGTCTGGCGGCCCTTGCCCAGCGCCGCAAGATCCCCTCCCGCGCAAAAAGCGCGGCCCGCTCCGGTAATCACCACCACGCGAACGGCGCTATCCGCCGCTAGACGCCCGAGGGCCTCATTGAGGGCAATGCCAAGCTCATTGTTTAACGCATTCAACCGGTCGGGGCGGTTCATCACCAGTGTGGCGATGCCTTCGTGCTTCCGTTCCAGAATTACAGGTTCTTCTTGCGCGGATTGTGCGGCGTTACTCATCATTCCTCAGTCCTAGCGGCTCTTAACTTCCCGATCTTTCTCGATCCGTGTGACGAGTTGTGCGAGCTTTCGAAAATGCCGCAGCTTCTCGCTCTTGCCCTGGGCGTTTGAACCGCTGGTGGAAGGCAGAACATAGACACGCGCGCCATAGAGCAGTTCCTTCTGCATTCCGTATTTACATTTGCGCTGGGAAAACTGCTCGTAGGTAAGCTTGCCGTTGAAGGCCACCACGTGCGGAGCAAATTCTTCGAGCTTCTGTGAAAGTACAATGCGCCCTTCCGCATAGTCCTCCCGCTTGAGCTCTTCGATGCCTTTGGTGGGGCGCTTCACCAAATCGGTCAGTCCGATTCCGAATTCGATGACGCGCTTGTCGTCGTGATAATCGAATGGCTCCGGCACCACTCCGCCCTCATAAAGCATAGGCCAGAACTGGTTCGCGCGTCCTGCATAATAATGACCCACGCGCACCGAAGACTCGCTCGGATTGCAACCGACGATCACCAGCTTCATGCCTTTGCGGAGATGATCTGGAAGAGTTCGCATTACGCCAGCTTACTACGCCTTTCCGTTTGCGCTGCTTTCCCTTGGTGCGGGCCGCGCGTTTTCGACATCGGCCGCGAGGATTTTTCTGGTGTCTTCGCCGGTAGTACGGCCGGCAATCCGACGAACTCATTATCCCGCAAAGACTTACGAAGGCAAGCCTTCCGGTGGGAGCCGGCGCGGGATGGCCTTCGGTTCGAGACTTTAGGTGGCCAGAAAACCGTTGTCAAGACCCTGCAGCCCAGGTCTGTAACTTAATTCATTTTTCTGAATCTGACAGTCAGCGCCGTCATCCAAACAGGGGGACATCTGAGGTGTAGCGGTGCTCTGTGGTACCTTTATGGCTGCGAAAGCGAGGCAGTGGCCCTTCCTGGGCCCATCTCATCCGTTGAACGCACCGAACCCTCATCGCTTGCCTTCCACCGTTGCACGGGAGGATGAACACCTGCTTGTGGCTGCAGCCAAGCGGGGCGAAACGGCTGCGTTTGAAGAGCTTGTAAGCCGCTACGAGAAAAAGATCTTTCGCCTGACGATGAACATCACCCGCAATCGCGAAGATGCGGAAGACGCCATGCAGGATGCTTTCCTCAAATCCTACGCGCACTTGAAGGATTTTCAGGAAGATTCGCGTTTCTATACTTGGCTGGTGCGCATCGCCGCGAATGAAGCGCTGATGCGCCTGCGCAAGCGCCGACCCAACCAGTTCTCCCTGGATGAGCCGATTGAAGGCGATGACGACCTGATGCCGCGGGAGCTCGAAGACTGGGGTCCAAGCCCGGAGCAGCGGTTTGCGCAAACCGAAATGCATGAAATCTTGTCCGACGTCATCGACAAGCTGGAACCCGATTTTCGGGTTGTTTTCGTTTTGCGCGACGTGGAAGAACTTTCCACCGAGGAGACCGCCAGGACTCTCGGCATTTCTGTACCGGCGGTAAAATCGAGGCTCTTGCGCGCGAGGCTCAAACTCCGGCAAAGACTGGATCGTTATTTTCGGCAGGGTGGAACCAATTGAACTGCAAAAGCGTTATCAGCGAGCTCTCGAACTATCTCGACGGTGAACTCGAGCTGGCGGCGAAGCGGCAACTCGAACAGCATCTCGTGGATTGCCAAGAGTGCAATTTGGTAGTCAATCAGACGAAACTGACAGTGGATATCTTCTGCGATTCCGAACCGGTCGCGCTTCCCCCTGATGTGCAAACCCGGCTGCACGAAGCCTTGCGCCGCAAGTTTAGCGAAAAAAGAACTTAGAGTTTGCCTTCAACCTTTAGGTGCGTCCGCCCATAGCGGCAGTTCTCTTCCAAGCTTTTTCTCTTTCGCCAGCGCAAAAACTTTCATCGCCACGGCCAGATCCCACGACGCGATTCCGTTGGATTTGAAAAGTGTTACTTCCGTGTCGCTGGTCCGCCCGGTCACTTTCCCCGCGACAACTTCGGAGAGCTTTTTCACCCCGGTCCAGCAAATCTCGTCTCCATGAAACGCGATGATCAGGTCTCCTGCTTCCTGCCGGGACTGCTCGATAGAATCGACCACGATCACGTCTGCGCTGGCTACCGCCTCATCGTCGAGCTCGCGCTTATGCGCATGATTCGCGCCAATTGCGTTGATATGGGCGCCCGGCGCCAGATCCGCCCCGCTCACGACCGGCTGCGAAGCGGTTGTTGCCGTGGACACGATATCCGCGCCGCGAACCGCTTCTCCCGCGGAAAAACATGGGCGCACGGGAATGCCAAGCCTTTCCGACATTTCGGAGCTGAATTTCTCGCGCTTGGCGGCGTCGCGTCCATAGGCGCGAATCGTTTCCAGCTTGCGGACGGCGGCAACCGCTTCGAGCTGCGTCCGCGCCTGGCCGCCTGTGCCGATGATTGCCGCGACTCGCGCGTCTTTGCGCGCCAGAAATTTCGTCGCGACTCCGGAAGCTGCGCCGGTGCGCAATTGACCCATATAATCGGCTTCGATCAAGGCGAGCAATTCTCCGGTGGTCATCTCGTAGAGAGGAACCAGAAAGCGAAGCTTGCCCCGAACATAGGTGTACTGCTTCATGGCCACGAAGCCCTGTGCGTAGTCCGCTGCGGCCATGTAATGAAAAAATCCTCCGCCAGGCAATTCGAATCGCCGCCGCGGATGCACCACCACTTCTCCGGTGGCCTGTTTGCGCGAAATCTCTTCGACAGCCTCCACTGCCAGCGGCATGGTCAACACTTCCCGCACTTCGGCTTCGCTGATGTGCAGCGTCATCGTTCGATTCTCCGCCTTGGCCCCTTGCTGGAATGTCTGCGAGGGAAATTGCGATGCTCAGAAATCCACGTCACCCTGGTGTTCGCTAATCCATCGCTTGAGCCATCAAACTACCTGGTCGCTGGTTTAATTGGTTTCGCCGAACCACGCTTGACGCCGGACTCGCCTTCCTCGCGAACCCGGCGAACAACCGTCTGGTTCAAACGATAGACGCGTTCTTCTTTATTGCCATCCAGCACGCGGAATCGAAATTCCGGCTCGCCCTTCGGCCCTTTGCCGACGCGCACCGGCATCTGGCCGCAAAGATTATTTTCAATGTACGCGGTCTCATAGCGATCTTTCTTCGCATACCAGGTGTACACGCGAAGCGCAGCGAAGTCGCACGCCTGACCTTCCGGCCCGCGCGCCGCGGCAAGAAGATATTGTGGCTTGTCATCAGGGGGAACCCCGACGCGGTTGAGCTCGAACCATGCGATCGGGCGCAGGTTGGCGGAAGCGGCTCCTTCGCGAACCGGATCAGGAAGGTCTAGTTCGACGAATCGTGCGATCACCCAACCTGCGATGGGCACGGTTTGATCGCCAGGTTGCGTCGTTGCATTGGATTCAGCTGCGCGCGCCGCGTTTTCACCCGGCGGCCGGGTGGCCAATCCGCGAACAAGGAACCAATCTTCCCTCTTTGTTTCCTCCACATCGCTGGACGAATCCTTCTCGTCCGTGCCCTGCACCCACTCGGCCGTGGAGCGGCCAACGATTTCAACAGGAACACCGCGTCCAAACTGGTAGAGGCGGGACGCGGTGCGGCCGGGTTCAACGCGTAGATTCGTGGAGACCTTAGTGCGCCCCCGTGCCTGCACCGGCATCGTGCGCACCTGGGTCAGGAGCTTGATGCTGCGCTGCCACAGCGCGGGGTCCATCAGGAAGCGGGCGTCGACCCATCCGACAGCACCGGCATCCGTCCGGACTTCTACGTTGTCATTGCGGCGGGCAATAATGGAAACGCGATCGCCATAATGCAGGGTTGCAAGCGGCTCGCGTACCTGCGCAACCCGGCCCCACAGTGTGACGCTCCGTTCGCTGATAAAGGCTTCGCCCCGCGTTTCGTGCTTGGGCCGAAAGATCCAAGCCAGCAGTACTACGAGGCCAAGCAGCGGCACTGCAATGAGGAGCTTTCTTTTCATGTGCCGCGAGCCACACCAACCGTCTCAACCGTCGTCATCATTTCCCGTTTGTCTTTCGAGGTTCTCTAAAGATTGTACCTGAAAGTTTGGCGCCGCCGGGTGCGGCAGTGAGCTGTTTGCTTTTCTGCTAGAATGCCGCAGCAATCAGAAACAATTTTTGGACAACCGCGGAGGATTTTCATGAAGTCTCCCAATTCCCTCCAGCCGCTGGGCCTGCTGGTCCTTCGCCTGGCTCTGGGGCTCATTTTTTTCTCGCACGGCTATCCTAAGCTGGCGCACCAGGGCGGCGGTATGGAGGGCTTTTTCGTCCAGCACGGACTGCCGGGATATTTTGTTTACATTTCAGGGGTATTGGAAGTTTTCGGAGGCATGCTGTTGGTGCTGGGCCTTTTCACGCGAGGCACGGCCCTGTTGCTGGCCATCGAAATGGGCGTGGCCATCTGGAAAGTGCACAGCAGCGCAGGCTATCTAGCGGTTCACAATTACGAATTCCCCATGGCGCTGTTGACAGCATGCCTCGCGCTCGCCACCGTGGGAGCAGGAACAATCTCGCTGGATTACCCGCTTTTTGAAAGCGCTAAGAGTGGCAGATCAAGTCCGCCGAAGCCGAAAAAATGACCGCTCCCGCCGTCGAGAAAAGGAACTTAGTACCTCGCTGGCGCTGACGTCGACGTCACTCCTGTCAGCCCCTCAGGCACGGCGATCCACAGGATAATGTAAGCAAGAATATTCGGTCCGGGAATCAGGGTTGCCACCAGCCACACCACCCGGACGATCGTTGGATCCAGATCGAAATAGTCTGCTACGCCGGCGCAGACACCTGCTATTTTTCTGTCATTTGTCGAGCGTACCAGTCTCTTCTCTGTTCCGTAGCGAGGAGGGACGCCGGGAGCCGCTGTTTCCGGCTGCTTCGCGCCGCAGTTGTAGCAGAACTTCGAACCCGCCGCGATATCCTTTTGGCAGTTTGGGCAATTCATTGGACCACCCCCACGGAGCAGATGAATCATGCTCCTCTACTTAGGAATACGAGCAAACCCCGAAAAAAGTTTCGCGATTCGGCAGTCTAAACCCAATGGACTCAATACTCCAGAAGCTGTTTCACAGCGGAGGTGATATGGCTGGTCTGCGGCAGGATTACGTCCTCGAGCTTCGGCTGGTACGCGCAAAACGTATCCATGGCCGCCACGCGCTTCACCGGAGCGTCCAGTTCCTCGAACAATTCGTCCGCGATGCGAGCCGCAAGTTCCGCGCCATAACCCCAACTCAACATGTCCTCGTAGGCCACGATCACGCGATGCGTCTTTCGAACCGTGGTGGCAATCGCTTCCCAGTCGTACGGCGAGAGCGAACGTAGATCGATAATCTCCACCGAAATTCCCTCGCGTTCAAGTTGGGCCGCGGCCACCTCGGCCCGATGAACCAAGGCGCCATACGTGACGATGCTCAGGTCCGTGCCCTCTTTCACCACGCGTGCCTTACCGAATGGAATCGTAAAGTCCGGCCCCGGATTTTCAGAGCGGTTGTACGGCTGCCGGTAAAGGTGCTTGTGCTCCAGAAACATCACCGGATCATCGCAGCGGATCGCCGTTCGCAAAAGTCCCGCAACGTCGAGGGCTGTCGACGGCATCACCACGCGAAGGCCCGGGCAATGCGTGAAGATCGATTCGCCGCTCTGGCTGTGATATACGCCGCCACCGGTCAGGTAGCCGCCGATGGGCACACGAAGCACCACCGGCGCTTTGAACGCTCCGTTCGAACGCCAGCGCATCACGCACAGCTCGTCGCGAATCTGCATCATCGCCGGCCAGATATAATCGAAAAACTGTATCTCAGCCACTGGCTTCAACCCGCGCGTGGCCATCCCGATCGCTCTCCCAACGATGCCGGCTTCCGCCAGCGGCGAATTGAATACCCGATCGCTTCCATACTTCCGTTGCAGCCCCGCCGTCGCTTTGAAGACCCCGCCCTTCCCTTTCACTTCCTTGAGGCTGCTTTCCCGGCTGGCATCGGCCACGTCTTCGCCGAATACCGTGATGCGTTCGTCGCGCGCCATCTCGTCGGCAAGCGTGGCCGCTACCATTTCCACCATCGTTTTCGGCGCGCCGTGAAAATGGGGTTGCGTTTCGAACGCGGAGGACGCCGGATCAATCTCCGCGGAATAAACATGCATCGGAATGGACTCGACGGAAGGCTCTTCGGCTTCAAGCGCCCGGTCGGCGGCCTCGCGGACCTCGATGTCGATCTCTGCTTCGAGGGTTTCAATCTGCTTCTGGTCCAGCACGCCTTCGCGAACCAGGACCAGCGCCAGCTTCGAAAGCGGATCGCGCCGTGCCTCTTCTTCTCGCTCCTCAGGCGATTTGTAAAGTTTTTCGTCGTCGGAAAGCGAGTGAGAATACGGCCGCGTCACGTGCGCATGGATCAGCGCCGGCCCGCGCCGCTCGCGGCAATACTCCACTGCATCCTTACACACGGAATAGCTTTCGAACGGATCCGTGCCGTCGCACTCCGCGACATGCAAATTCGGAAAGCTGCGCACCAGTTTCGAAATACTCCCCCCGGCGGTTTGCACTTCAACAGGCACGGAGATGGCGTAGCCGTTGTCTTCGATGAGATACAGCAGCGGCAGCTTCTTGCCGCACGCGACGTTGAGTGATTCCCAGAACTCGCCCTCACTCGTTGAGCCGTCGCCGCCGGAGACGTACACGATTTCATCGCGCTCGTGGTTGACGTATTTTCCCAGCGGCGCTTTCTTGGCTTGCGACAGGGCCTTGGGCCGCCCTTGGTAATAAAGCGTTGCCTCGGCCGCGCCCACGGCTTGCACAAATTGGGTTCCAGTGCAGGAAGACTTGCTGACGATATTCCACTTGGGATGGCCCCAATGTGAAGGCATCTGCCGGCCGCCGGAGCTGAGGTCATCCTTTGCTCCTACCGCCGCGAGCAACGTCTCCAGCGGAGTGACGCCCAGCATTAGGCAAAGCGCGCGATCCCGGTAATACGGATAGAACCAGTCCACGCCCGGGCGGAGGAAGAGCCCCATTACGGCAGTAATCGCTTCATGTCCGGCGCTGGAGATTTGAAAGTAGATTTTGTTCTGCCGCTTGAGCTGGATTTCGCGGTCATCCAGCCGACGCGAAAGGTACATCGTGCGGTAAAGGCGAATCAGCGTTTCGTAATCGAGGCCGTGAACCTTGGGGGCGTCAAGCTTTGCAAGTCTGACGCGCGTTTGTAACGCCATTCGTTCTGCCCTCGAGTTGAAGTTCGGAATTTGCCTCTGCGGAATTTAATTATAGCGGATTTTCGCGTTCGTCTGGTCTATTTGAAATTTCCCGTCCGCCAGGGGTTGGCCAAAAACCATCCAAATTGGCCTATCGCGACGGAGCAGTAACCCAATTCTCTCCACCGGCTGCCCTTAATCGAGGGCTTCGAACTGTTGATCCGCTTTTTCGAATTCCGGATCGCTTTGCAAAATCACTTTCGGAGACGCGCTCTTGAACGGTTCCTCCGAGGGAATTCGTGCGACCCAGCGCTGCTCGGAGAGCTTTTCGTGCGAGCTGAAGTACAGCCGCACCAGCAAACTCACCTTACCGTTAGGCGTTGCTGCAGACTCTTCTGTCCCCGCCACGTGCGATTTACGTTTTGTTTTGCCTTTAGTCTTAGCGGCAGGTGCCGGTTTGTCGGCCGCCTCAGCCTTCGGAGGCGCTTCCCCAGCAGCGCTCTCGGGCCGGTCGAGTTTGTATTGCAGTCTTTTGTCCAATCGAAACGCTTGCTTCCAGCCGTCGAGCTTATGGCGCGCGAGCTGCGCCTTCTCTTCATCCGTGCCAAAATCCAGCTTGATATAAATGTGGGACATGAATTCAGTCTGCGACGCGCCCCATTCTAAGTCAAGATGGCTTCTGCCGCAAAAGTTCGCCATGGCCACTCTGAAAACTCCGGCGCCTTTCGCGAGTATGGGAACGATTTGGTATGGAAGGCGCCAGTCCCCGAGGACTTATCTTTTCGGCTTGCAAACTATGGCGTTTCGCGCCATAGTATCCTACGTTAGGATCCGGCTCGCGTAACTCATGCAAACTGCACGCCAACGTCGCCGCCGCTCATTTTCCGCGAGCATCTGTTTGCTCGTCGTCGTCCTGCTGTATGCGCCGCTCGCCGGCGCGGCGTGGTCCTCCTATCAATCCGCGTGTTGCACCTCAGATCAATGCCCAATCCCGGAGCATAACCACCATAAATCTCCGGCCGCACCACCTTCGAATCACATGGATTGCGGACATGAAATGGCCGGCATGATGGCGTGCTCTATGTCCTGCTGTCATGATTCCGATCGCTCGGCAGTTGCTTCTATCGCCTTTGTGCTGCCCCCAGTCATAGTGGCCCGCGAATCGGCCGCCATCACCTCGCTCGTGCAATTTGCGACCACTTTGGATTTCTCGCGTTCGATCGAACCCCTCTCTCCTCCTCCTCGTCTTGCTTCTGCGGTCGCTTAAATACCGCCATCGCTTCTCGACTTAGCTGATTCACCCAAGCTGCAGCCTCAATGCTGCACGCGAACTATTCTTACCAGGAGAAAAGTTTTCCATGCGCAAAGTTTCGTCTTTGTTGTTGGTTTTGCTGTTACTCGGCGGCCACGCGCTTGCCACGGTCTTCGGAACTGTCCGCGGTATCGTTCACGACCCGCAGCACCGGCCGGTTGCAGACATTGAAGTGGTCCTTAAAGCGAAGTCCTCGGAATATACGCAAACCGCGAAAACGGATGCCAACGGCGAATTCCATTTCGATGCCGTGCCGCTCGCCGAGTACATCGTCACGGTCTCGCATCAGGGATTCGCGACTGTCGAGCAAAGCGTCACCGTACTTTCCGGGTCGGCCCCCGTCCTGCATTTCGAATTGCAGATCGCTACGCAGAATCAATCGATCCTGGTGTCCGCCCCTCCCGCCCAGACGGAATCCGCCACGCCCACAACCATCGTCACTCGCTTGGAAATCCAGGAAACGCCCGGCGCGTCGCGGACCAACAGTGTTGCCATGATCACGGACTATGTGCCGAGCTCCTATGTCACGCACGATCAACTCCACGTCCGCGGGGGCCACCAAGTCAGCTGGTTGATTGATGGCGTGCCAATTCCCAACACCAATATCGCCAGCAACCTCGGCCCGCAAATCGACCCCAAGGACATCGACGTGTTGGAGACCCAGCGCGGCAGCTACACAGCCGACTATGGCGATCGCACTTACGGCGTGTTCAACGTCGCGCCGCGCACCGGATTCGAACGCAACAACGAAGGCGAACTGCTTCTGAGCGCGGGAAATTTCTACCAGACCGACGATCAGATCAATTTCGGCGGCCACACCAACAAATTTGCTTACTACCTGAGCGCCAACGGCAATCGCACCAACCTCGGCTTGCAGACCCCGACCCCAAACGTCATCCACGATGCCGCAAACGGCTACGGCGGGTTCGGCTCTTTGATCTACAATCTGGGTTCGCAGGATCAATTGCGCTTCGTCGGACAAATCCGCCGCGATTATTATCAGGTGCCCTTCGACCCTAATGACCCCAACTTCCCGGTCACGACTCCTCCCCAATATCTAAAGGACGCCAATCAGGAGAGCGATACGATCGCCACATTTTCTTGGGTTCACACCTTTAGCCCTGGACTTTTGCTGACGGTCTCGCCTTTCTACCACTACAACAGCGCCAACTATGAAAGCAGCCCCAACGACATCCCCTCTTCGGCAACTCAAAAACGTTCCTCCTACTATGAAGGCGGCCAGGCCACCGTGACCTGGGTTAAGGACCGCAGCAATTTTCGCGCAGGGCTCTTCGGCTTTGCTCAGCAAAATGACGAGCTCTTTGCTCTCGTCTATAACGACGGCAGCAACCCGCCGCTGGAGCCGACTCCGGTTAACTCGACAGGTGGCTTGATTGCTGCCTACGCCGAGGAGCAATTCCGCGCCACCTCCTGGTTGACCTTGAGCGCGGGAGTGCGCCAAACGCATTTTTCGGGAGGAGTCGTCGAGAACGCGACGAGTCCCCGGTATAGCGTTGCGGTCCGCGTTCCCAAAATCAACTGGGTCTTCCGCGCTTTCTACGGCGATTTCTACCAGGCCCCGCCGCTCGTCACCATTTCCGGTCCGCTTCTGTCTTTCATCACTGACGTACAGCAGCTGGGCTTCATCCCGCTTCATGGCGAGCGCGATGAAGAGCATCAATTTGGCGTCACCATTCCTATCAAGGGCTGGGCCTTTGATGCCGACAATTTCTTAACTCGCGCAACGAATTTCTTTGATCACAACAATTTCAATAACTCGGACATTTTCTTCCCCATCACCATCCAGGGCGCGCGTATCAGTGGCTGGGAACTGACCCTGCGCTCCCCTCGAATCTGGAATCGCGCTCAGGTCTACGTGACCTATTCGAATCAGCTGGCTCTTGGTTTCGGGGATATCAACGGCGGCCTCACCGACTTTTCGTTTGGCAATGGCTTTGGACCGCTCGACCACGATCAGCGAAACACTCTGCATGTGGGTGGAATCGTGAACCTGCCATGGCGGAGTTACGCCTCCACCGATGTCTACTATGGATCGGGTTTCTCCAACGGCTCTCCGCCGCCCTCGCATTTGCCAGGCCATACGACGTTTGACCTGACCCTCAGCAAGAGTTTCGGGGAGCGCTTTTCCGTCTCTCTGACCGCAACCAATGTAACCAACAGCCGCGTTCTCCTGGATAACAGTTTCACCTTTGGCGGAACCCACTACATCGATCCCCGCCAGATTTACGCCCAGGTGCGCTATCGTTTCCATTACTAAGTTTCTCGGGTACTCGAGTGAAACTAAAGCAAGAAACCAAAAACCTGTTCCGCCTGACTCGCTTCGGCATGGTCAATTGCTTCTTGGTCCGTGAAGACGATGGCTTCACTCTCGTCGACACCGGCATCGCAGGCACAGCCCCAGGCATTCTGCAAGCTGCTCGACGTCTCGATGCGTCTATCAAACGCATCGTCCTGACGCACGCTCATATAGACCATATCGGGGCTCTGGAGGCCATCGTCCGGGATGTTCCAAATATCGACCTCAGCATTAGTCAGCGAGAATCTCGCCTCCTCGCTCGCGATTTCTCTTTGGATGTCGGAGAATCCGGGAAGAAGCTGATTGGTTTTCCCGGCGCGAGGTCTCGCCCCACTCGACTTCTCCTGGATGGCGATCGCGTTGGCTCCCTCCAAGCGATCTTCTCTCCCGGTCACACGCCAGGGCACATGGCCTATCTGGACGTCAGAGATGGTTCACTGATCGCCGGAGATGCGTTCACAACGCAGATGGGTGTCGTCGCTGCTGGTGTTTTCAAACTCTTCTTTCCATTCCCTGCTCTGTTCTCGTGGAATCGCGAGTCCGCTGCCGAAAGCGCAAGAAAACTTTGCAACCTCAACCCCACGCGCCTAGCCGTCGGCCACGGAATGACGGTCCAATCCCCCTTAGCAGCGATGGGCCAAGCCATTGAATTGGCCTTCCAGCAATGCGGGAAAACAACCAACTAGCAAACAGCCAAACTATCCCTTGACACGCTCTGTATGTTAGTTACAATTTCACTTGTAGATAACTCCATTTGGAGTGCGGCGGCTTGCCGCCGCTTTTCCTCCGGCCAGACCTAACGCATCCGAATCTCAAGCTCTTTCACGCGCAACCAGATAGGAGCCTCTAGTTATGTTAACTTATAAGTCATTTATAATGAACACCCACAAGATTGCCCGTAACGACACATTCTAAACCACTTACAAGGACGCTAACTCCTTTAGAATGCGCACTTACAAAAAAAGGGGGGATGCCTTGGACATAGCTTTCCATTTCTAGCTCCGCCTTGATTCTTGCCTCTCTGCTTACCACCTGCGGCCCTTTCCTGGATTTTGCATTTTCGCGCTCCGGAATTTGTTAAACTTAGTCGAAATCTCGAATGGCGATGGAGTTCGCCATAACCGCCCCTGTGAAGTCCACTTGGGCTGATGACTCCTGGCAGCCTGCCGGCTCCAGGAGTTTTTTGTTGAACCGGCCGCAGGTTATTCTCTGGTGTGCCCTGCTGGGCCATGGATTGGAGCGACATTGCGGCTTGCGTTGATCGCCATTTTCGGTGCCGCCGGCACTCTGGCGCGCTACGGTCTTCAAGGTGTTGTACAAACGCGTGCCGGGAGCACCTTCCCGTACGGCACGCTGCTCGTTAATTTGACCGGCTGCTTCCTCCTCGGCCTTATCGGACAATTCACTCTCAGCCGCATGGTCATTTCGCCCGACTGGCGGGTAGCCATCGGCGTCGGTTTTTTCGGCGGATACACCACCTTCTCCAGCTTCGGCTGGGAAACCGCTAAGATGCTCGAAGAAGGCGAATGGGCCTGGGCCACCGCCTACGTAGGCGCCAGCGTCCTCGCCGGTCTGCTCTTGACGATCGTCGGAATTCGCATTGCCAACAAGTTCTAAGCATGTGATTGTCGGGCTAGGTTTTTGTAAATCACCAGTCACGAGTCACCAACCCGGAGCCACACATGACCCACGAAAAATTCGAAGGCGAGCGCACCCTGATGCGCATCCACATGGGTGAATCCGATAAATGGCACGGCAGACCGCTTCACGAAGCCATCGTCGAGATGCTCCGCAAAGACGGTTTCTCCGGCGCAACCGTGCTCCGCGGCGTCGGCGGCTACGGCGGCTCCAGCGTCTATCACACGGACAAGCTTCTGCGCCTCTCTCAGGATCTCCCCATCATCCTCGAGGTCATCGAATCCCAGGAGCGCATCGAAAAAATCCTCTCCCGCCTGGACGAAATGGTCGAAGGCGGCCTCATCACCCTCGAAAAAGTCCGCGTCATCCTCTACCGCGCCGCAAAGAAATAACTGGGATGTTAGCCATCTCTAGTGGACTCCGTGTGATTTCAGCGCCCAGGACCCTCGTAACCAGGTCCCCTTGCCGTTTTGGTTCCATCTGCTATGAATCTCGTTGGTTGTGATAGAGTTTGGGAAATTCCAGGTCCGGCGCTCTGAACAAACTCTGCATAGGAGAGGATCATGACGCGGATTCTGCTTACCACCCGCTGCCGGGATTCGGGCTTATACGACTACTTTCGCGAGAATGCGCCTCGCGATTTTCGCTGGCGCTTCGGCATGCCGCGGCGCATCTCGTTCGGCCTGCGTTTTCTGCGCCAGAATATCCCTGGCATCTCCATCCTGGAATACCCCTCCCAAGCAGAGTATCGGGAGCACCTCAAGAAAGGATGGGACGCCGTCGGCTTCTCTTTTTATCTCGAAGAGACCAATGACATTCTGCAGATGGCAAAAGAGGCGCGCGAAGCGGGCGTGCCGAAACTCTGGGCTGGTAACTACGGCGCTCTGACTCCCTCCATTCACCAGCACTTCGATCACGTTTTTACCAGCTACAGCGAAGAAGCCGTCGCGGAACTTGTGGGTGTGCCCCTGGATGAGATTCAACACCCGCCCCTGGTAACGGAGTTCCGCTTGCCGGGCGGCTGGTCGATTCCCTTTGGCGTGCTCTTCACCTCGCGGGGATGCAGCTTTCGCTGCACCTTCTGCCAGACCACTGCTTTCGCCCCGCAGCCGAAACCCATCACGCTGGAGTCCCTGGATCGCGTCCTGCACTTCTACGTGCAGCACGGCATCCGGTTTGTGCTTATCCTCGACGAGAATTTCGGCAACCTGCCTTCGCACTCGGAAGCCGTGATCGAATTGCTCGCGCGCCATGGCGTGCGTTGGATGGTGCAATCCCGTGTGGATCTGTTCCTGCGAAATTTTGCAGAGTGGCAGAAATGCGGAATGGAGGGCGCGCTCTTCGGCATCGAGAGCTTTCATCAGGAATTGCTGAAGCAGATGCACAAGAACGAAAAAGTCCAGGCGACGTTCGAGCTGGCGGAACGGTTGAACCGCACGGGCCTTTACGCCCACGGGTATTACATTATCGGCCTGCCTTCGGAAACGCCGGAATCCATCGCCGAAGATCTGCGAACGCTCGCTTCGCTCAAGCTCGACGTCACGCAAATCACCATCGTTACTCCGCATCCGCGGACCGAGATGTGGAGCGAATTGGACTCGCGCTTTGGAGTTTTTGAGAGCGACTGGTCGAAGTTCGATACCAAGCACCTGGTGTGGAACCATCCACACTGCGCCCCAGGGGTCCTGGAATCGCTCCTCGAACAGGGCTTTCGCGGCTGCTACGGCAGCGACTGGCTGGTGCGCACCTCGAAAAAGTTTCTCGCCATGCGCCGCCTGCAGCGCGACTTCTCCAGCGTCCTGATGGGGCCGGTGCGCGCACGCTGGGCCGCTCCACAGCGCTTGCCCTACTTGCCCCGGCGCGAACCATGCATGGCTCCGCCACAAACACTCGGAGCAGCAGGCCGGCTTGTGCGCACCGGCCTCATCGAGAATTCCACCGCGAATTCTTTGCAGGATTCTTGAAAAAGTGGCCGATTGACACTTTTGGAGTGCGGTAACTCAGCTACCGCTTTTGCAATCGCTCCCGTACTTCAATTTGAGCGTCGCGCTAATCCGCTATCCAAGAAAAGCCATAAACTTTTAACTGGGAACATTCGACTGTAAACTGCTCTCCCATGGCCGAAGCCGCAGAAAAAAAATCCTGGCTCAACCGCACCGTTCTCGGCGTAGGCCTGACCAGCCTCTTCAGCGACTGGAGCCACGAAACCGCCACGGCGGTGCTCCCCGCATTCCTCGCCGCCATTGGCGCAGGTCCAGCCTGGCTCGGCGCCATCGAAGGCATCGCCGATGGTCTTTCCAGCTTCACAAAGCTTGCCGCCGGTCACTACACCGATCGCTTGAAACACCGCAAGCCGCTCGCCGTTTTCGGCTACGCGTTTACGGCCTTTGCGACCGCATCCTTCGCCTTCGCCACGCACGCCTACTACGTCCTGCTCGCCCGCGTCGCCGCCTGGCTGGGCCGTGGCGTCCGCTCACCCGCAAAAAAGGCGCTCCTCGCCGCCGACGTGCCCCCAGGCGCCTACGGCCGCGCCTTCGGTTTCGAGCGCTTGATGGACACGGTAGGCGCCATCGCTGGCCCCCTCACCGCCCTCTGGCTGCTGGAAGCCACCGGCCATTCTTACCAAAAAGTCTTTCTCTGGACTCTCGTGCCCGGCCTCATCGCTGTAGCAGCATTCTGGCTGCTGGTTCGCGAACGCCCCATCGCCGCCCGCCCACAAAGATCCTTCCTCCTTGGTTTGAAAGCCCTGCCAGTCCCCTTCCGCCGCTTGCTCATAGGCGTTGGCGTCTTCGGCGCCGGCGATTTCTCCCATTCTCTGCTGATTCTTTACGCCGCTCGCGTACTCACACCCAGCCACGGGCTAGCCCGCGCCGCAAGCCTCGCCGTCGGCCTCTACACGCTCCACAACGTCTTCTACGCCGGCTCGGCCTACCTGAGCGGCTGGCTCAGTGATCACGTCCCCAGCCGCAAAGCCGTCCTCGCCGCTGGCTACGCCCTCGCTGGAGTCACCGCACTCCTTCTTTGCACCGGAACGAGTTCCTTGTGGCTGCTCGCCGTGATCTTCGTCCTGGCCGGTCTGTATGTCGGCACCGAAGAAGCCCTCGAAGACTCCCTTTCCGCCGAACTGGTCCCCAAGGAACAGCACGGCATGGCCTTCGGCACCCTCGCCGCCGTGAACGCCGTCGGCGACTTCGTCTCCAGCCTCCTCGTCGGCTTTCTCTGGAGCGCCTTCAATGCGCAAATCGCCTTCACCTCCTCCGCCATCCTCTTCTTCTCCGGCGCCCTCCTCATCCTCCGCCTGCGCGCCTCGCAGTAGCGCTGGCGTCTGGCTGCCGCTGGTAAAGAGAGCACGCAGAGGCATTTCTAGCACTCAGATTGGCGGGGCATCCGTTGCACGGCTCAGGAAAAGGGATTCTCCACGGGAATGCCGAAATAATTCGGCCCCGCATTGAAATCTTCGGACCAGATTTTTTGGCAGCCACCGCGCTCGGCCGCGGCAACAATCATTCCATCGTAAAAATGTAATCCGTACTGAGCGCGTGCCTGCACCGCACGGAGGACAACATCCCCATCAAGCGGGACGAGCTTGATTGGTCCGAGCGCATCGAGCAGAGCAATCAAACTTTCTGGGCTGGCCGGTGGGGTGAGCTTGTGAAGAAGCGTCGCCGCGAATTCGGCAATCACCTGGCTCGAGGCCGCGATCTCACCCGCCACCGCCTTGCGAACCAGGCTCTGTGCAATCTGTTGTTTTCGTCGCTCGCTGGGATCGTAAGCGTAAACCAGGACATTCGTGTCCAGGAATTCAAGAGCGCTCATAAAGGTCTTCGCGCTTCCAGGTTTTCTCTCCGACTTTATATTGGAACTGTTCGAAGGTGCGCTCCAACGCTTCCCTCTCCCGACGTTTACGGCCCGCCGCGGCTTCCTGTCGCGCAACTTCGTTCAGGTATTCTCGAACGAGGCCCGTCAAGGTGGTGTCACGATCCACGGCAATTTTGCGCACTCGTTTCACCAGGTCGTCGGGCAGGGAAAGCGTAATATTCATGTACCCATAATACGTGAAACCCTTATTCCGTGCAACCCGGTTCAGAACCCAACTGTGCGCACAAGACTTCTGCGAGATCTGTGTTCTCGCCTGTCCTCCACTCACCGCCTCTCGTTTTCCTTCTTGCACCGCAAAACGCCCCATGCTACCGTGAGCGAATAAAAGGCGAATCACTGAAAGGGGCCTGTCATGCCCGACGCGCTAGCCGTCCGCCACGCCGCCATCCCCACATCGGTTACACGCGTCCACCGAGTCCTCGATGCATTCGCCTCCCGCGACGTCAATGGTGAGGTCCTCACCGCCGTGCATCATATTCCGGCCCGCGAAGCCCAATGGGCAGACTTCCCGGCCTGGATAAATCCTGAGCTCGTCTCAGCCTACATTGCAAAAGGCATTCGCCGCCTGTACACCCATCAAGCCGCGGCAGTGGAGGCGGTCCACACCGGCAAGAACGTCGTCATCGTCACGCCTACCGCTTCCGGAAAAACGCTCTGCTACAACTTGCCCGTCTTAAACGATGTCCTGGAAAATTCCGACACTCGCGCGCTCTACCTCTTCCCTACCAAGGCTCTCGCGCAGGACCAGCTCGCCGAACTCCACGACCTGAACCAGCGCCTCGACGATCGCTTCGGCGTCTTCACCTACGACGGCGACACTCCCGCCGACGCCCGCAAAGCCATCCGCGAAAAAGGCCACGTCGTCCTCACCAACCCGGACATGCTGCACACCGGAATCCTGCCGCACCACACGCGCTGGACACGCCTCTTCGAGAACCTTCGCTACATAGTGATCGACGAACTGCACACCTACCGCGGCGTCTTTGGCAGCCACTTGTGCAATGTATTGCGGCGGCTTCGCCGCATCGCGCACTTTTACGGCCGCGATCCCCAGTTCATCTGCTGCTCGGCAACCATTGCAAATCCCGGAGATCTCGCCACGCGCCTTCTGGAATCCGAAGTGGAAGTTCTCAATTCGAATGGGGCGCCCGCCGCCGAAAAAACTTTTGTTTTCTACAATCCGCCCGTCGTAAATCGAGCTCTCGGCATTCGCCGCAGTTACATCAACGAATCTTCCCGTGTCGCGCAGGAATTCCTGAAACACGATTTACAAACCATGGTTTTCGCCAACTCGCGTTTGCACACGGAAATTCTCCTCACCTACTTACAGCAAGCCAATCCAAATCTGCCAGGCAAACCCCAGACGATTCGTGGCTACCGCGGCGGCTATTTGCCCAACGAGCGCCGCGAAATCGAACGCGGCCTCCGCGATGGAAAAATTCGCGGCGTGGTTTCCACCAGCGCCCTCGAGCTTGGCATCGATGTCGGCTCGCTCGACACCGTGGTCATGGCCGGCTACCCCGGCACCATCGCCGCCACATGGCAGCGCGCCGGACGCGCCGGACGCCGCAGCGGAAGCTCCTGCGCCGTGTTGGTGGCTTCCTCCTCACCACTCGATCAATTTATCGTCCGCCATCCCGATTATTTTTTTGGCAATACGCCGGAGCACGCATTCATCCAGCCGGACAATCTCGAAATCCTCATCAACCATCTGAAATGCGCTGCATTCGAATTGCCCATCTCCCCCAGCGATAAATTCGGCGATGTTGACCTGCCCGATCTCTGCGCCAGGCTCGCCGAAGCCGGATTTCTGCATCTCGCCGGCGATAATTATCACTGGACCCACGAAGCTTACCCCGCCGACACCATCAGCTTGCGCTCCATCACCAGCGATAATTTCATCATCATTGACCTAAGCGGCGAACCCAACGTCATCGCCGAAATTGATTTTCCCAGCGCACTTGTCTTTGTCCACGAAAAGGCCATCTACCTCCACGGCGGCCGCCAGTATCACGTCGAGCATCTCGACTTCAAGGAACGCAAAGCCTACGTCAAGCAAGTCGACGCCGACTACTACACCGACGCCGTCCGCTACACCCAGGTCCGCGTCCTTGAGATCGCTGCCACTTCTCGCGGCGCGGAATCGGAGTTTTCCTCTGCGATATCTTTCTCTCACGGCGATGTCCTCGTGCGTTCCCAGGTCGTCGGCTTCAAAAAAATAAAATTTTTCACCAACGAAAATATCGGCGACGGCAAACTCGAACTCCCCGAAAACGAAATGCACACCACCTCTTACTGGATTACCCTCGAGCGCCCGCTCCTCGATTCGCTCCCGTTCAGCGTGAGCGAGCGACAAAGCGGCATGTTCGGCCTGCTCCACGCCCTCGAATCCGTCGCCACCCTGCTCCTGATGTGCGACCGCCGCGATCTAGGCACCGCCATCGGCGAGCGCCCCCCGGACGCATCCGTAGGACAGACATTCCTGTCTGTCCGCTCCTCACTCGATCCGTCCTCAAGCTCTGATTTCAGTCCAACGCGCATGCAAGACGCCGTCTCCGCCAACGCCAAAGAATTCTTCGAACCAAATCTCTACCTCTTCGACGCCTACCCCGGCGGCATCGGCTTCTCCGAACCTCTCTTTCGAACGCACGCTCTCCTGATGCAAAAAACGCGCGAACTCATTTCCGCCTGCACTTGCGAGCAGGGCTGCCCCTCCTGCGTCGGCCCCGCCGGCGATCTCGCTCCCCGCGCAAAAGAGGCCGCGCTCGCCATTCTCGACAGGTTGTGTGCGTAGATGTCCGCAACTGCCGACAAATTCGCGCGACTCGCAGCGCTAAAGCCAGCGCGCCCTGCGCCCGCGCGGCCTGCCTCGCTGCGCGCCCCAGGCGAAGAGGATGCTCTCGGCCGAGTCCTCGGCGCAGGGGTTGCGAGGAATCAGTTTGGTGAGCACCTCGCCGTTCGAAACTGGTTCTCCACTCCGGAATTTGTGGATCCTCATCCCGTCTCACTGGGATTACTTTCGCGCACACGCGATGAATTGCTTTCGCGACGGGCGCGCGCAGCCCTGGCCGATCCTACGAAATGGCTCTTCCTGGATACCGAAACAACGGGCCTGGCAGGAGGCACGGGCACTTACGCGTTCCTGATAGGTCTGGCGTGGTGGGATGCTGGCGGATTACAAATCGAACAACTCGTCATGCGCGATTTCACGGAGGAATATTCCCTGCTTTACGAACTCTCCGCGCGCATCGCCGCGCGTCCCGTGCTGGTAACCTTCAATGGCAAGTCCTTTGACTGGCCGCTGCTCGAGAGCCGCTTCACCATGACGCGCTCCATTGCCGCGCCGACACTCTCCTCTCATCTCGACCTGCTACATCCCGCCCGTGCGCTGTGGAAGTTCCGTCTCGGCTCGGTGCGGCTCGTGGAGTTGGAACGCCAAGTTCTCGACGCCCCCCGCCTCGGCTGGCACCGCAACGATGACGTAGCATCCGCGCTGATCCCGCAGTACTACTTCGATTATCTCCGCGGCGGGCCAGTGGAACCCATCGCCGGCATCGTTCGCCACAACCAGATGGATTTGCGCGGACTCGCCGCGCTCTTCTGCAAGATCAATGGCCTGCTTTCGGAAACGCCCAGCGCTACCAATGAAATGGAAAGCCTGGACCTCTTCGGCCTATCGAGGTTTCTCCAGCGTCGCGGAGAACCCGAGCGCGCGCATTCCGCGTGCGCGCAGGCGCTCAACTCCGGGCTGCCTGCCGAATTTCGCCCCAAGGCGCGTCGTGATCTGGCCCTTATGGCAAAACGCCGCGGCGAGCACGCCCGAGCCGCCGAGATCTGGCAGGAACTCGTCACCGACCCGCAGGATGGCGTTTATGCCTGCGAACAATTGGCGATCCATTACGAGCGCCACGCCGAAGACCTGAACCGCGCGGCGGAGTTCGCTCTGCTCGCTGTTTCGAAACTCAGGCGCCAAAATGGCACCTCCCGCGATCCGTATCTCGCAGCCCGTTCCGCCCGCCAGGAGCAAAAATTCCTGCATCGTCTCGCACGTTTGCGGCATCGAATGAAAATCGGTACTGACGTGCCAGAAGCGCTCGCTATTTCACGATTGGCCGGGGAATTGGAAGCAGAGAGCCTATACCGTCAGCGCTAGAGCACTTCCTGTGTTCCTCGTTCAAAGGAGGAAATCGGATGGAAAGTTCAGCCGCGAAACAGCAACCTATGGCAGGAGGTTCTATGATCACTGCCGAACAGACCTATCTTCGCTCCGAACTGGAACAGCGCCGCAAGCGCCTTCATGCAGCCTTGCATTCGCCCGCCGCAGACGCCTCGCTTTCGCAACTCCTGGCAGCTGTGGACACGGCGCTCAGTCAAATCGATCAGGGAACATTTGGAATCTGTGAGGAGTGCCACGAAAGCATCGAAGCGGAGCGCCTGCTCGTTGATCCCCTGGTGCGCTTCTGCCTTGACCATCTCTCGAACGCTGAGCAACGCGCGTTGGAGAGCGATCTATCCCTGGCCGCGCGCATCCAGCGTGCACTCTTGCCCAAAATCAGCCTCGCCCCGGCAGGCTGGAACGTTCGCTATCATTATCAACCCGCGGGAATGGTAAGTGGCGATTACTGCGACCTTCTCGAAACAGAAGCGGGACTGCTTTTTATGCTTGGGGACGTCTCCGGCAAAGGCGTCGCCGCATCCATGCTCATGAGCCATCTTCATGCGACGATCCGCAGCCTCGCCGAGGCCGCCCTCCCACTCGATCGCATGGTGGAAGACGCCAACCGCATTTTCTGCGAAAGTACCCTTGCCGGTCAATACGCAACGCTCGTCATCGGGCGCGCCGCGTGTGACGGTTCCGTGGAGTTTGTCAGCGCGGGCCATCTTCCCGTGCTTCACATCCACAGTGACGGAGCGACACCGAAGGATTCCACGGGTGTGCCCCTGGGAATGTTCTGCAGCACGCGCTTCCCTGTCCACCGGCTTACTCTGGCTCAGGGCGACACACTTTTTCTCTATACCGACGGCTTGACGGAATCGCGGAATTCCGCAGGCCAGGAATACGGCCTCCAGCGAATCCGCGCTTTCGCGGCGCGGCACACCGGTATCGAGCCTGATGGCCTAATCTCCAAGTGTCTCGAAGACATGCTCAGCTTTGGGGAGGGGTCGAAACAAACGGACGATTTGACGCTTCTCGCTGTGCGCCGGGCGAATTAAAATTCTATCGTGCCGCCGAGAATTGTGACCGCAAGCCAGCCAGGCTTGCGGTCACGCGGTCTTCGGAAAATCCAATATCCCTGGCAGTCTTCTCTGGAATGGAAGAGCCGAGTCGCTCTGTCGGCTGAGGCGCCATCGGCCAGTTCAGCTCTTTGATCAAACCATCGAATACCTTGCGCGTCGTGCCTTCCAGGGTCACACATTCTGTTCCGAAACAATTCAGGAATACGCTTCCCTCCGGGCTATCAAATGAAAAGAAGCTGGAGCGGCGCAGCAGGTTTGTGCGCTCCGAATATTTTTTCTCCAACGCTTCCGAGTATTGGCCAAAGAATCGCTCGGCATGTTCCTCGCTGTCGAGCTGCAAGCGCGTCACTAAGACCAGCCGTTTGCTCTGCTTCTCTTCGTAGACCGAATACCAGTCACCCGCCCAGGCCGCGGCCATGGTTTTAGCGCGGTCGGCGTCGAGAAATTGCTTCAGAACTTCCTTCCACCCAAATTCTCCCATCACGTTCTCATCGAGCTTTGACCAGTTGCCGCCAAGCAGCTTCTCGATGCGCGGGAGCGTGACGGTCTTTGGAATTCGTCCCGAACGATAAAGGGCCGGGTGCATGATCTGTTGCGTGGAAACCGGCGGCTTCGCAAACACGCCCGGAAGTCCGGACCAGCCGGTGTTCTTCAAAATCGCGGCCGAAAAGGCCATTCCGCTCAGATAGGGAAAGATCAGCGCATCCTTGATGAAAGGCGGCGCCTTTTGCAGAGTCGGCGTGCTGCCAAGGTCTCCGAGCAACATCGAGGGGTCGAATTCCGGGAGATCCTTGATCGATTTCCCGGTGTCGCGCATCAGGTAATCGACCATCGCGGCGGTAGCACTTCCTTCAATCACGGCATCGCGCGCCAATTCGGCGTCGTCATTCGGCCTGGCCGCTTTCTCCCAGGCGTCGATATCGAAATACTGGTCCTGCAGCGCGTGCGTCAACTCGTGGGCCATCACCATGCGCTGGTCTTCTAGCGGACTCCAGTCCGCGATATAGAACTCGCGTGCTTTGGGATCGTACAGCCCTTCGACCTGTTCGGTGAGCACATTCACCATGAAAGTATCGAAGTCGAATCCCTTAGGCAGCAGGCCGAAGGCTTCGGCGCCGCGAGCTCCCGCGTAGCGTTCGGCGGCATTCTTGTCTTCGTCCATCTGCTTGATGATGTAAGCGCGGATTTCCTCGCGCGACCGCAATGATTTCTTCAGCGGCGTGCGGAGTTTTAATCCAGTTATTTCGCTCATTTGTCCGAGGACTTCATCGGCTGCGGCAACGAAGTCAGCGTTGGATGTGCTTCTGGAATCCCCGGGTCGCGGCGCAACCGCGGCTTCCTGAGCTTGTGTATTGGCGCCGGCGAGGAGACACCCGACCAGCAGGAACAGGGATGCAAGTCCCGAAAAGTTGCGCTTTAGCAACGAGGTCATGTCATTTTCAGGATAGCAGAATCCTGATTTGGCCGCCGGACGGCTAGCGGTGCGGGGCCATTGCTCACTTCCCAGCTTGTCCGACAAGGCCAAGTCGAAATCACGGAGCGCAAAGAATGCCTCAGGCGCAAAGGAACTGCGGGAAGGCAACGCAGATTTTTTCTGGCTCGGAACCGTCGGCCGGTCTTGATGGTTTAGCCGGTTTTTCGGGTGAGGTGGAAAACCATGGGAGTTTCTTTGCCATCCTGGCGCCACGTCCAGGTCTCAGTGATGTGATCGGCATCGACGAAGAGGATGACCAGATGATGCTGGTGGCCGGCGGCGGGTGTTTTCAGATTGCCCGCGCCCTGAAAGTCGAAGCTGAGCTCCTTCATATCGTCGGAATCGGGAACCACGCGCATGCGCGGCTGATTGTTCGTGGGGCAGTAATGGACTAGTGCGATTCCATCTCCGTCCATGCTGTAAAGGGTAACCATCTCCTCCATCCCCGAAGGGGAGAGTGTCTCCATGACAGCCGTCCCGGAGGCGAGAACCTTAAAGCTGGTTTTCACGAGCATGCCGTGGTCGTCTTTCCCTTCCCAGTCTCCGGAGAGCGATTGCAGCTTCTTGAAGACAGCGGCGGAATGCGTGCCAGCCCACGCTGGCAAAGCAATGCACAGTGCAAGCACCAGAAGTTTAGCCAATCTGTTTCGGTTCATGCATGCCTCCAGGCAAGAAACCGCCAGGATCTGGACTCCTCAGTACTATGTCGCCCCACGATATACAGGCTTTGACGCCGAAGATGGAGGAATGGAAGCAGCCCTGAAAAACCGAATGTTTCACGGGGCCAGGTTTCAGTTTTAGAACATGTTCAAAATTGTACAGACTGCCCTTCCTTGCCCGTCTACGATGAGGAGGAATGGGGCCTCTCGGGTAACCTCCGCACGCTGTGGAGGGCTTGGTGGCCCATGTGTGGGCCCATGGCAAGCTTGAGAAAGAACGAATACCTGTTTGGCGAGCGGAATTCTCGCTTCGAGAACAAGGTTTTTCACCGGCGCCGTCCTCTCCGCGTGCTATTCATCCACCGCGATGCCGACGCGGTTGACAGCTGCCTGCAAGAGCTCAAAAAGGCCCAGTTTGCCGTGAGCGCCGACACCGTTTTGACCCTCGAACAGGGCACCGAACAGATCCGCTCCGGCTCCTACGACGTATTGGTCGCAGAATACCCCAGCTCCGGCTGGAAAGGACCGCAGGCTTTGCAGCTCCTGCGGCAGACCGCGCAGGAGACCCCTCTTTTGTTCGTAACTTCTGCTCCCGGAAAAGTGTCCATCACGGAATTAACCGCCCATGGCGCCTTCGATTACGTTGAAGAGGAGCGCGTAGCCCAATTGCCAATGGCCGTTCGCCGTGCCCTGAACGAAAAGGAGCTGCGCACGGAATTGCAAGAGGCACGGATGGCCTTGCGGCATTCGCAATCGTTGTATCGCGCGCTGGTGGATAATCCCGCCTATGGAATATGCCGGTGCAACGCGGAAGGAAAGTTTCTCGACGTCAATCAGGCTTTGCTAAACATGCTGGGCTACGAGAGCAAAGCGGAGCTACTGGCAGTCAAACCGCCGGCGGAGATTTTCACTACCTTCGCTAGTACCTCGCCCCCGGCGCGACAAGTCCGCACCACGGCACAAATCGATCCTATCGAGATCGAGTGGCAGCGGAAAAACGGCACAAAGCTCAAAGCCAGGGTCAGCGGCCGCGGTATCTATGACGACCGGGCGGATCTTACCGGGCATGAATTCATTGTTGTTGATATTACGGAACAACGGATGCTCGAGGAGCACCTGCGCCAGCAGGCACTCAGCGATTCGTTAACCGGGCTGGCCAATCATCGCCGGCTTTTCGAAGTGCTGCATTCCGAGATCAGCCGTTCGAATCGCACCGAGCGGGAATTCTCTCTGGTCTTGCTGGACCTTGATGGATTGAAAGAGATCAACGATCGATTCGGGCATCTGACCGGAGACCGCGCGCTTTGCAGGCTGGCGCAGATTCTCTCCGATTGCAGCCGGTCCATTGATACCGCTGCGCGGCATGGCGGGGACGAGTTCGCCCTGGTCTTGCCGGAGACAGGGCTCGGCGCGGCCACGATGGTGGCGAGGCGAATTTGCGAGCTTCTGGAGCAAGATGCCGAAAAGCCGGCGCTTTCCGTAAGCGTTGGAGTTGCCAGTTTTCCAAAGGATGCTGAAACCATCGGAACGCTGCTTTACGCAGCGGATAAGGTCCTCTATGAGATGAAAAGCAAGCGGCCGCGGGCTGCGCGAGCGGGGCGCGCTTCTTAGGCGCTCCTGGTTGGTTTGTTCCAGTGAATTTGCCCCCGCCTACTGGGAACGCGTCGGATGACGTCGGTGTGCGGTAACGAACATCTCTGGTGCCGCCTTGAATGCATACTCCTTGATAGCCTGGGTTTCCGAACTGGAAATCTCGAGGCAGGAGGAACACAAAATGCATCGTACCTATCGATACCTTTTCAGCTCACTTTTTCTCACTGCAGCCCTTGCGGCCCCAACGGCAATCATCGCGGCCACCAGGCCACAAAACAATGGACAGCAAGAAAACCATCACCAAAACGATAATGAGAACCACAAAGTCTACGACCGCAACCACAAGGACTACCACGACTGGGATGCGAACGAAGACCGCACCTATCGCCAGTATCTCGGAGAGAAGCATCGGGACTATCGTCCCTTCGGCGAAGAGAGCCAGAAACAGCAGAGCGCTTATTGGAATTGGCGCCACAGTCATCCAGACAACGGGCATAACGGAAGCTAGCCCGCAATTCGAATCCAGCCGAACCAGGATGTGCATACATCAGCCGAGGGAGCGCGGCGACCTGGCCGCTCCCGCTATAAGGCCGTCCTCACATGACCCGGAAATGGGAACACATCCCGAAATGGAGGGCTCTCATGAATGAAGATCGCTATAGTTCGTGTTGGAACTTGGAAGGACAGCTGCCGCATCGCAATTCCGATGACGAATTCCAATATTTGTTGAGCAGGGAGCAGCAGCTTCTTCAATCCATTTCTGCTCGGGCTCCCCTTCCGGAATTGCTGAATGGAATATGCGCCGCTCTCGATTGCCAGATTGGCAATGTAGTTTCTAACATTTCCCTCCCGCAAGACGATGCCAGCGAAATCGCCGCCATTTCCGATGACGCTGCACTTTTTGGCCTGTATGTATTCTGTTCTACCGGTATCGTTGCCGAGAGTGGCGAACTCCTTGGCTCTCTGGATATGTACTGTTGCCCTCTTCGCCGCCCATCCGCGAGCGAATCTCCACTGATTGAGCGGGCCATCTGTCTGGCGGCGATTGCCATTCAGCGTCACAATGAATCGAGCGGCCAGGGCTCCAGCCGCGTCCCCGAGAGTTCACCTGTCCAACCAATCAGCCCGGACTTGCCCACATTGTTCAACTAGCGGTCTGACGCAAAATCACCTCGTGCTTCGAAACGAGGCATAATTCCCATTTATTTCGAATGTGCTGGCATCTGCTCTAGTCAGCACCAGGGGAAGCGCAGTACCAATAAAAAAGAACCGGCTCGGGGGGCCGGCTCTTTTGTTTGGGTAGGACTACTGCGGAGATGTTGCTGCTGCTACCGGCTGCAGGCTGAGCGAAACGATCTTCGTCCCGATCACTTCGCCTGACACGATCAATTCCACGCGCCGGTTTTGCTGACGCCCTTCGGAGGTATCGTTTGACGCGATTGGCCGTGTCTTGCCAAAGCCAGTCGCGCTTGTCGAAGATTCCGGCACGCCTTGCTGCGTCAGATAAGTGCGCACACCTTCTGCGCGCTGCTCCGAGAGTTCCTGATTATAGGATTCGGTGCCGACACTGTCCGTGTTGCCTTCGACCGCCAGCTTGAGTGACGGGTAGGCAAGCACGATACCCGAGATCTTGGCCAACTTCTCACGGGCCAGCGGCCGCAGCGAGTATTTGCCGGAATCAAACAATACGTCCGACATATTCACGACCAGCCCGCGCGCTGTATCACGCGTTTCCAGGATCAGGTTAAATTGCTGCAGCAGGCGCGCGCGAAGCTCTTCGCGATCTCGCACGGCTTGTTGAAGCTGCGCGTCGGAAGAGATGGCCGCGGCTCGATTGCGGTCGGAATCCGCTTCGGCGGCCTGTTGCTTTCTCTGCGCGTCGTTGCGGTCTCGCTCGGCATCCGCCTGTGCGCCGGCGGCGTGTTGAGCGGCCGCCTGCGCGTCGAGATTCTGGCGGTCCGCCTCATTCCGCTCGCGAACGGCGTCCGCGGTTGCGGCTTCGGCGTTGTTTGCACGATCCTTCGCGGCCAATTCACGGTGCGATCCCGCCCGGCGTTCCGCTTCGACTCGTTCTTCCTCGATGTGCTTCATGGCGATTTCGCGCGCATCTTCCGCAGTTTGCACGACCTCGCGGGACAAGGAGATCAGCGACTTCTTGTTTTCATGCTTCTCGGTCGCGAGCCCATCCGCTTCGTTCATCTGGCGGACGGCCTTTTGGTAGCTGCTGGCGGCGTATCTTTCCGCACCGGCGGATTGTGCTATCCGCACCGCATTGCGCGCTTCAAAAAATTCCAGTGGCAATTTCGCGTTCAAGACCACGGGGTCGAGCTTATAGCCCGTCGGAATGTATCCGCCGCGATCGATCAATTCATACTTGGCATTCACCGCTTCCGTTGAGCCCGCGGTATCCGAGCGAACCGCGTTCTCAAGGACCACCACGTTGCTCGGACGTCGCACGGCATAGTAAGGCTCCGCCGTTACGATCATCGCGAAGGCCTGCAGGTCCGTGGTCACATCCAGCTTGCTGCGGTGGTTATCGCCCACCAATACTTCGCCGATGTTCACCGGCCGGCCTTCCGGCGAAATCGCCCACAACACATATGTCAAATACTCATTCCCAAAGCTGGTCGGCCTGTCCAGTCCGGAAAATTCCACCTCGATCTCCAGGGCCCCGCGCTTGCTCTCGACTTTGGCCTCGCCAGCCGCCCCAGGCATCAGATCGGTGCCTTCAAAGTTGATCTTGGTCGCGCCGCTACGGTGTCTATAGCTGACCGCCCGCGTCGTTCGGCTTACCACATTCATTCGAAACGTCGGCGTCGGGTTACCCGAATCCGCCGGCACTTGCGTCTGGGCCTGGGCTATCACCGATGCCCCAAGCGTCATTACGATTGCCAGGGTGAACTTTGAAGTCTTGAACATGAGTCTCCTTCGAAAAACTGCGAGCCCCAAGTATCAGAGTTCGGGATGCGTAATACTGTGCGTTTGTGGACATTCAGTGAGAAAAACTTGGTCAATCGAATGTCCCTTTCTGGTTCACTGTGGGATTCCCAGAGCCATTTCGCCCTCCAATTCGGTTTGCCCGTTCCGAATCCTTAACAAGATGGTAATTCTGCTATACTCTGCTGGCGGGGCGTCCACTTCAAATCTGAGGGTTACATGCATCCCGGTCTTCGTCTGCGGCAGGCCCGCGAACGACTTGGGCTAACCTATCGAGAGGTAGAACGGGCTAGCTATGAGCTGGCGGCGCGCCGGGGGCGCTCGGAATTCATTCTGCACATCAGCCGTCTGGCAGAGATTGAAAACAGGGGAGTTGTCCCAGGTCTCCACAAACTATATTCGCTCGCAGCCATCTATCATTTGAGTCCTCAGGACATCCTGCGCTGGAATGACGTTCCCCTCGAAGAGTGCTTCCATGACGGCGGCGCCGTGCAGTCCCCGCAAACCCATCTTCTGGCGCCTCCAACCTCTCTCCGGATTCCCATGAGATTCGACCCCGGGTTCTATCCACGGCGCACGGAGTTCTTATCGCGAATGGTCGAAAGGTGGGGGCACTTTGAGGGCGTGCTCACGCACGGTAGCGGCCACCATGTGTATGGGTATATTGGCATGTCGGACCGGCGCATGGTGCCCTTGCTGCGCCCAGGGAGTATCGTCCTGGTGGACGCCTCGATCCGGAAGATCGATGATGGCAACTGGACGACGGAGCACGACCGGCCCATGTACTTTGTGGAAATTCGCAATGGTTACCGCTGCGGATGGTTTTATCAGGACGGTTCGCGGCTGGTGATGCACCCTCACCCTCTTTCCCATTGTTTGCCGGAAGCGTGGCGCATGCCGGAGGAAGCAGAAGTCGTAGGACGCGTAACCGGAATGGTCACGCGCTTAAACGGGCCGGGGAGTATTCCTCCCGGAGAATCTCCAGCAGAGCACGCAGATTCGAACAGAAAAGATCTTTAAGATATTCCGGCGACCGTTCCGGCATTAGTACGCGGTAGGATTCGAGGCCCGACCAGTGCGTGACCGCCGCTTTCAAACCGCCCTCCATGGCCGTCAGGCAAACGCGCAAATCCTCTAACTGGCCGGCAAGCGGCATTTCCAGAACCCCCTCGAAGATTTGTTCGTGACACAACTGTAAGGCCTGTTGCAAGCCCTCGTCTGGGTACAGCGTCGCCAGCCCGGCGTGCTCGTATCTGCCGCTGGAAAGGTCCCGCAAGGAAGCCATATAGGCCAGGCGCGCAAAGTGCCCGGGGATCCCCGCCAATGTCGTCAGCGTGAAATCCTGAACAATTCTGCGATTTTGCTGGAGCTGCGTCAGCGTTCTCATGCAGTCCTGTGTTCCGTAGACAGAACGTTTTGAACCCAAAACCGCCGTCTTAGTCGCCACTCCTCATCCTGCTGCCGAGGAGGGCCACGCCCTTGAAAAAAAATGCAGCAGGTCTGGTACTTTTTGTTTTTGCAGCTTTGATCCTACTTCCCGTTGTCCACTCCGTCAACCATTTCGCCGATGAAAGTCCGGTCATCAACCACACGCTTCGCGCCGATGGCGACCCGTTGCCGCCACCGATCCCCCCGAAACCAATGCCGCCGGGCCTGGCTTCCTGAGATTTTTCTAATCTTTCGGGGCACCGGCATTCAACTGTTTGTTCCACCTCGGCCTTGCCGTCTTCGGGCACAGATGAACTATTTACCGGGCAGTAATGCACGTGTTAGGATGCGCCCGGAGATGGCTGAGATCGCTACCTTCGAGAGAGTGCTTTGGGGAATCATACTTTTCCTCAAGCTAGCCCTCTTCCTTCTTCTCATCTACCGCAAAAACTATCGAGTCTATCCTTGTCTTTTTGCTTACATTCTTCCGACGCTGCTGCAAAGCCCTGTTCTCTTCTTTTGCTACAGAATCTGGGGATTCAGTTCCCAAATGTCCGTCAATATCGCGTGGAGCACTCAGGGATTGGTGGTGGACGTCCGCGCTCTGGCCGTCGGGGAGATTTGCCGTCGCGTGCTGCAGAGGTATCGAGGCATTTGGGCGCTGGCTTGGCGGATGCTGCTCGCAGCGGCTGGCCTTGTTCTGCTCTATTCCTGGGCTGTCGGAAGGCCTCACTGGCAATTGGCCATCTTGAACGCCGACCGCGTGTTCGAATTGGCCATTGCCCTCACGATCGGCATTCTCTTTCTCTTTGTGCGCTACTACGAAATCGAAATGGCCCCGGCGGAGCGCTTGCTTGCCATCGGCTTTTTCCTCTTCTCCTGCTTTTCCTTCCTCAACGACACTATCCTAGAGCGCAGGTTATATGACTATGACGTTCTCTGGAATCTTGCCGGCACCGTCGTCTTCATTCCCTGCCTTTTGCTTTGGATTTGGGCCCTTCGTCAGCCACAACCGGAGACCGTTTTTCAGCCGCAAATGCTCCCGAGTAACCTTTATGCTGAGTTTGCTCCCGAGATCAACTTTCGCCTTAAAGCTCTCAATGAACATCTGAACCAGTTCTGGTCCGCGGAGGCGAGAAGACCGTGAGTCTATTTCTCTACGTATTCTTCGCAATCGCCGGCCTCCTCCTGTTCCTCTTTCTATGGTCCATGCGAAAGCCACACCGGCGAGGCGGCGCTCTGCCCGATGCGGGGATTCTGGAAGAGCGCGGGCCCGGAAGTGTCGCGCACTTGCCTCAAATCCAGCAAGCCTTCGCTGACTCGGATTTCGAGTTCCTATTTGAAAGAGCCCAGAGTTCCCTGGTGCGGCGAGTGCGGCGGGAGCGCCGGCAAGTCGCCTTGGCCTTTCTATCTGCGGTGCGAGAGGATTTCGATCGTTTGTTGCATACAGCAACCATCATTTCGGTGCTTTCACCGGAGGTCGCGGCGCTGCATGAATTTGAAAGGCTTCGTCTGATCGTCAAATTTAATTTGCGCTACCGGATCATTCGCATGCAACTGCACCTGGGACTCGCTCCGATTCCGCGCCTCAGCCGCCTGAGCGACCTTGTGAGTGGTCTGAGCGTTCGTATGGAAACAGCGATGAAGGAGCTGGGAGAACGCGCCGCGCTTGCCGCGGAATTGGCCTCATCGCTCGATAGGCGCGGCGGCGACGTTGCTTAGCAGCAGTTCATCCACCGCCGCAAGCAGTTCGCTGGCTTTGAATGGTTTCTGCAGAATTTGACGCCCCTTCTCGGCGCTTTTTTCTCCTGCGCTTCTCGATGGTGCGACCGCATACATCCAGATTACGCGGCCGGTAAGCGCGGGCTTATGCTTCGCGAGCCATTCACTCAGGCTGTCTCCATTCGCTCCATCCGATACCTGGAGATCCGCAACCACCATGTCGAACTCGTGTTTCTCCAGCATCGCACGGGCTTCCCGCGCATCTCTCGCCGTTTGGACCCGATGATCCCGCCCGCGCAAGATTGTTCCGACTGCCTCTAGGACGGAATCGTCCTGATCCACCAGAAGAATCCGCCCATCTTTTCCCGCAGCCGTCGTTCGCCCCGGCGCATGGGACGGCAATGCCACCACAGATTGGAACGGCAACTCAATCGTAAATGCCGCACCTCGCGTCGGGATATTCCGCACGCGAATCGTGCCGCCGTGCTCTGTGATGATTCCATAGCAGATGCTCAATCCCAACCCGGTTCCTTTGCCCACCGGTTTCGTCGTGTAGAAGGGGTCAAAGACTCGGGATGCGTCCTGCACACCCGGCCCGCTATCTGTGAACTCGATGAATAGTCGATCACCGTTGGTCCCTGTGCGTACCCAGAGGTCGCCGTCCTTCGAGTGCTCCAGAATTGCGTCCACCGCGTTGTTCACCAGGTTCAGAAAAACTTGCTGCAGTTGGTAAGGATCCGCCGCCGTTACCGGCAGGTCGGCAGCGAGGTCCAGATGAACCCGGATATTGCTCATGCGCAGGTCGTAATCGCGAAGCGCCAGCGTATCTTCAAGGACCTGGTTGATTTTCGCGGCGATTCGCTCGGGCTTGTGTTGACGCGCAAAGCTCAGGAGATTCTGCACGATGCGGTGCGTCCGCTGTGCTTGCTTGTAGAGTTTTTCGGCGTACTCGATGCCCTGCTGTCCCATCTGTCCGTTGGAGGTCAGCAATTGGCTGTAGCCCAGGATCGCTGTCAGCGGGTTATTCAATTCGTGCGCCACGCCCGAGATGAGCTGCCCGACTGCGGCCAGCTTTTCGCTATGGAGCAGTTGCTCCTGCGTGCGGCGCAGATTTTCGTAAGCCTGGCGAGTCTCTTCGTAGAGAATCGACCGCTCGATGGCGCTGGAGATCTGGCTGCCGACTGCAATCAACAGGTTCACGTCCGCTGGAGAAAATTCGCGCGGCGTCCGGCTGCCGACGACAAGACCGCCGATGACGCGGTCTTTCGACCACAGGATGACAATATAGGCCACAACGATCTCTTCCTTCTGTTGTGCCTCCCGGAAAATCGGTGGCAACGGCAAACCCTGCACAGATAGGAATGTCGCGTGGACGGCCTTGATGTGCTGCATCAGTTCCGGCTTGACGGAAACCGGCGGAAAATGCCGCGAGTATTCCGAACGGTGGCCCACGGCGGCGATTCGCCGCAGTTGCGTGCCGTCCTGATCGAACAGGTAAAGGGATGTTGTGTCCAGGCTGAATAGCTCGGACATCTGGCGCAGCGTGCGATGCAGCGAATCGCTCAGGTCAAGCGATTCCGTCAGCGTCTGCGCAATCGAGTTCAACACCATCAGCTCGCGATTGCGCCGCCGGATTTCGTACTCCGCTTGTTTTCGTTCGGTGATATCCAGCAAAAATCCTTGATAGGCGGTGACGTTGCCGGCTGCATCGCGGATGGCGATGGAGGACTCCAGCATCGTGCGCATTTCCCCGTCCTTACGTTTCATCTCGAATTCGAAATCGGCCACCGCCCCGTGTTGTTCGAGAAGTTTCTTCAGCCTTTCGCGGTCGGACTGGTTGCCATAAAACGCGCTGGGGATGTCGATGGCCATCAATTCATCGCGGCTGTCGTACCCCGTCATGCGCAGCAAGGCATCATTGAAATCGAGAAAACGCCCCTGCGGCGTGGAAATAAAGACCCCTTCCTGCACGCTGGAGACAAGCGTGCGATATTTTTCCTCCGCGCGCTTGCGGTCGGTAATGTCTTTCAGGACGTGTACTGTTCCAAGCTGATGGCCTGAGGGATCGGCAAATTTCGAATTAGAGGACAGGAAGTAGCCCTGCAGCCACGGATCGGGTTCATCACCTTCCCCTGCGACTCCCTCGCAGTAAGGGCAAATCTTGTAGGCTGAGTTTTTCGCGGAGAGAAGTTCCGTCACGCTCCGCCCCACAAGCAGCCCTCCGCCTTCGCGGCCGAGCAGATGGCTGAGCCTGTGATTGCTGCGCAGGATTCGTCCTTTATCGTCGTGGACAAGTATGGGATCCCCGATGGAGTCGAACGTATACTCCCATTGTTGCTGAACCGTATTCACTTGCTCGAATAAACGAACATTCTGCAATGTCATGCCCAGCAGATTAGCTATGTTCACAAGGTAGGAGATTTCGTCCGATTGGAACTGGACTCCACGAGCGGAACCAACCGCAATCACCCCGAGCGGCCCGTCTTTGCCCGGCAGCGACAGTGTCACCAGCGATCTCAAGTCGGCATCTGCCATTCTTTGCCGCGCGATCGGATCCTGCTCTTCTTCAGCCTGCAGAAACTGGCACTCCCCCTTCAAGACCTGCTGAGCCCAAGGTTCCGTTACCGACAGTTTCGCGTGCCGCAGCAAATAAGGCTTTTCAAACCCTACAGAGGCCCTCGCCACCAGCATCGCCGTTTTACCTGCCCCTTCCACCAGCCGGACGATGCCGTGCGTCGCTCCCAGGCTCTCCACAAGGTTTGCCAACACCTGATCGATCACTTCCTTCACGGAGAGTGTTTGCGTGCTGGCGGCCGTCAGCAGCGTCAGGCGGTGCATCTTGTCATTCAATTCTTCCGTGCGGCTGCGAGCGCCCTCCAGCACCACTACGACCATCGAAATTCCCAGTGCCACCGCCAGCAGGTGGTCAAAAGCTACCCGCAGGTGGAACAGTGGGTTCTCTGGCCAAGCCGGGCGGTCCAGACCGTGCAGCCCGCTGAGGATGAAGATCGCCGCAAGGAGCTGGGCGCCATGTCCGCGGCGCGCCATCGCCGGCCGCAACATCAACCAGCCCGCAAACAGGCAGATGGCGCTTTCTAGAATCGAGGTTTCCCAATGGAGCGACGCGAACTGCTGGGGACCGCCGCGCTCGACATAGTAAATTCCCGCCAGGATCAAGCCAATCAGAGGCAGAACCGACCAGATACGTCGCTCCACCCCCGTGGCGCACTGCATAACCGAAATGAGGAAGAGCAGTAGAGCAGCGGCCTGCGCCGCCAATAGCGTCTGGTGCAGTCCCGGGAACTGACGAATCAGGAACGCGACTTCGCACAACGCGGAAAACGTGAGGCAACACCATCCAACCAGCCAAAAGCGGAAATAACCCGCATGATGATCGCGCCGGAAAAGAAAAAACAGAACCAGTATGATAATGAAGGCGGTGGCTTCGAAGAACGCGATGCCGAGCAGGCCCTGATTCTCCAACACGTTGCGTGCCTCCCGGCCGGAACTGCCGTCATTTGCGGTGTTGCTGCTCCCGAAAAGTTCGATCTGGACGGCGTGAACTCTTGAGTGGTAACCCTTTCATGACGCTAACATGCTATTTTCTGACTGGGCAAGCCCACCCACATTCCCCTGTGCCGTCACATATAATGCCTACTGGGAGCTAATCCACGTGGAGATTGAAAACATACTTGTCGTCGATGACGAGGAAGCGATTCGAGAGGTCGTTTCGACCATGCTGGAGTCGAAAGGCTATCGCTGCACCGCCGTGCAGAATGGCCGCGTCGCCCAGGATCAGGTGAAGAAGCTGACCCCCGATCTGGTCTTGAGCGACATGATCATGCCGGAGATGGACGGCATCAAGTTCCTCGAATGGATGCGGCAGTATGACCCCGAAGTCCCGGTGATCATGGTCACCGCCATCCATGACATCTCCACCGCTTTGGAAGCCATCCGCCGCGGCGCGTATGACTACATCCTCAAGCCCTTCGAGAAAGATCAGCTCTTTCTCGGCGTCGGCCGTGCCCTTCAGCATCGCCGCCTGATCATTGAAAACCGCAGCTACCAGAGCAACCTCGAGCAGCTTGTAGAAGAACGTACCGCCCAGCTCACCAGCGCCATCGAGCAGCTCGAACGGTCCTACGACGACACCTTGGAAGCCCTTGGCAGCGCCTTGGACTTGAAGGACGCCGAGACCGAAGGCCATTGCCAGCGCGTCACAGCGTTCTGCATCTCCATTGCCAGGGAAATGCCCGTGCCGGCCCCCTATTTGGCGATTCTCGCGCGCGCCGCTTTTCTCCACGATATCGGCAAGATGGCTATCCCGGACAGCATTCTCCGCAAACCGGGTCCCCTGGACGACGCGGAAAAAAAGAAGATGCGCGAACACTGCCAAATCGGGTACGACATGCTGACGCGCATCCCATTTCTTCGCGACGCCGCAGAGATCGTTCTGGCTCACCAGGAGTTCTACGACGGCTCCGGCTATCCACGCGGCCTGAAGGGCGATCAGATCCCCCTCGGAGCCCGCATATTCACGATCGCCGATTCTCTCGACGCCATGATCAGTGACCGCCCCTATCGCCGCGCGTTGCCGATGTCCCACGCCCGCGAGGAAATCAAGCGCTGTTCGGGCAGCCAGTTCGATCCCAAGGTTGTTGAAGTTTTTATGTCCATCCCGGAGCAGCATTGGCTCGAGCTGCGCGAGAATCTCGGCTCGCCCTTCCGCTTGGCGCATCTGAAAAACCTGTAACTGTAAAGACGCCCATCCCTGAATCCCGCTGCAACCCGCGCTTGCATAGAGCAAGCCGAAAACGTAATATTTGCCTGTTATGGCGCTTATCCCTATCAAGACCGCTTCCGAAACTGGCTACTGCGATTGCATCTGTGGCTGCTACGAACTGGCCAGCCTCCGCGATGAAGACACCGGCAAAGGCTACTGCCCTGCTTGCGCCAAAGATCACGTTGACCTGAACGTCGGCGCAGGCATTCCCCAGCCCTCGCCCGTCCACCTCACCGCCAACTCCCCCGGCAGCGGCAAATCCGCCTCTATGCCCTCTCCCGCCGATCCCCCCGGCCGCCTGCGCTAGCCGTTCGAACACACTCCTCCGCCAGCGAATCATCGCCGCGATCTTCCTTTTTAATTTCCCTTTTAGTTTGAAGTCTTTTTGTCGTCCGGAGTCACTGCCGCCGTCTTCTGTTTGGGTACATCGCCGATCTTCTGCTTATCGTCAATCGAGAAGAGGATGTAATCCGTGAAACTATGCCGCTGGTGAAAACCTTTGCCTTTGCGGATTGCGTAATATTCCGCGCTAGTGGGCAGCCATAGCTGTTCATTTCTGCTCTTGAACATCACCGGTCCATATTCCATCGTCAAGTGCTCGGCATTCAGCTTCAGCTCTGGACGCGGCTCGCGCAGGTCCGTCTCCAGTCGCACGATCTGATACGTATTGGCGTCAATCCACGCGCGGCCCTTCAGCGCAATGGGATAGCTGGTCCCGGCGATACGATACCGTCGAATCCGGCTTTCCTTGTCATCTTTCTGACGAAAGTAAATCTGCCACGCAAAGTTCCCGTGCGCCCGGCTCAAGCCTTCGCACTTCATATCAAAATCGCCGATCAGCAGCGGGTGAAAAATCAGCACGATCGACGGCAGTCCCACGCTTGCATGATGGTTCGGAAACATTTCCGTTCCCGTGCTTCCGTTACGGTATTCCTGCACGTCCAGCGCTTCGCCGTACTTCTGGCTCTTGATGTCCCGCACGGATGCCAGGTAGTTGAAGGACAAATCCGCAACGGCCTCGGCATTTCCCGCATTGTTCACATCTTCGTGATGCAATTTTTCCGTGGCCGTGTACCGGTCCACCACTTCCGGCAATTCCTGCACGCGCGCCGAAGTCTTTTTCAAAACGTCTTCCAGTGAACAGCTGACCCCCGGCTCAACCGGCGGCACCGCCGTATCAACGTCCGCTGGCAGCCAGTGCAAAACCGCGGCGCTCAGCGGCGCATCCCCGCCGCCATCAGCCTGTCCATTCGCGGAATTCGTTACAGAAAGATCCACGACGGCAGTTCCTCCGTCGGCGGAGGAGGTGCTCGGATTCTTCAACCTCGTAATCATGTTCTGCGCCGCATCAATCATCGTCTGTGAAGGCCTGCCCGCTATATAGGCCTCAAGCGCCGTGATGGCCTGCTGATTCTGATGCTGGAACGCCAGCGCCTGGCCCAGCGTCAGCCGCGCCGAATTGGCTTCCGCTTTGCCCAGTTCTACGGCGCGCTCCGCGTTCCGCACCGCTTCCACATACGCGTTCTGTTGCAGCAAGACCGCAGCCAGCAGCGCGTGCGCTCGCCACGAGTTCGGCCCTGCCTCAACGGCCTTCTCCAGGTATTTCCGCGCCCCTGCCAGGTCCTTCTGACGTACCAGCGAGTCCCCGTAGGCGACTAGCGAAGCCAATTGCTTTGGATCAAGTTGAATGGCTTGGTCCCAGTATTTGCGCGCGGTAGTGATATCGCCCTTCTTTTCGTACGCCATCCCCAGCAGCGAAGGGATCTCCGCCTCTTTCGGCGCCATGTGTTGAGCGGTTTCCAGGTGTTTGATGGCTTCCTCAAATTTGCCCGCCCGCAGCAACTCGAGTCCCCTGGTCACTTCTTTCTGCGGCTTCGGCGGCAACACCACATTGCTGGTCACCACGGAAGTGACTTCACTCCCCGTATCCGGCCTGACCTTTACGATGAGCAGCTGATCGCCTTCTTCTGCCGTGATTTTCGCTTCGACTCTGGCCTTCCCGTATCCCGGAGCATCTACGTCAACGATGTAGGAGCCGTTATTCAGGGCGGGAAACGTCGCTCTCGATTCGGAAGTCGTCTTGGAAGTTATGGTTTGGCCTGAGGAGTCGTACAGAGTAATGACCGCAAGCGCCTCAACGGGCGTTCCATTGGACGTGCGCACCATCACTGACAGGTCCGGCTTGTTCGCCTGTTCGGTTTCCGGCTTCGCTGGCGCGGAAGCCTGGGCCGCACCGGCCGCGGACTGTGCGTACCCACTAGCGGTAATGAGAAGCAAGAGAGGAGATAAGCGAGCAATCCGGCGAATGACTGGGCACAACCCGTACATCTATCCTCCCCAAGCCTGAGTCCTTGATTAACGAGCGGATGGACAACCCGGACTACCCGTGAGACGCGGGAACCACCCCGTGCGGATACATTCAAGTCTGTCGCAACTCATCTTCGCCGTCAATCCCCATATCCCGTAGAAATCGCGGCCGCCGGAACAAAAAAGCGCCGGGCCTTCCGTCAATACATGAGCACTCGCATAACGTTGCCCAAGTGCAATCGATTGCCTTCCCTTTTCTCTTCCTCCCCACCAAAAGAAAAAGGGCGTCTCGTAAAAGACGCCCTCTCTCCCTAAGAGCTGGTTAAAGGTTAGAAGTAGAACTTCCCGGCCAACTGCACGATGCGCGGGCCAATGTTGCTGTCGCTGGTGATCCGGCCAAGCTGGCTGGAGTTGACGTTCGAACTCGGCAGGTTGAAGTTGACGTGGTTGAAGGTGTTGAACGTTTCCAGCCTCAACTCGATCTTCATCTGTTCCTTCACCTGAATGTCCTTCATCAGCGCGAGGTTGGTGAAGTTCAGCCCGGGCCCGTGGAAGGAGTCTCTTCCGGTGTTGCCGAACGTACCGAACGGCGCATGGCAGAACGAAGCCGGTGCGAAGTAGTAGTTCCCTGTGTGTGGCGTGCCTGCGCAATTGTCCAATGTCTGGACTTGCCGAGCATCGAACTTCACGATTGGAGCCACCTGGTTGGGATTGTCCGGGCACCCGTAGAAACTGAATCCCCAGCAAGTTAGGGAAGTCAGGTTGGAGTCAGACAAGTTGATGGGGAACCCCCCTTGGAAAGTGGTATTCCCCGCCACTCGCCAGCCTCCCAGGACTCGCTTCCAGATTCCATTGTTCCACTGATGCGGAACCGGGATTTCGTACTGGTAGCTGGCCACGAACCGCTGGCGAGCGTCAAACGCCGAATCGCCCCAGTTCAGCGAGTTAAGGAATGGATTCGTTCCCCGCGTTCCGAACGAGGTGTTTTCGAAGTTGGACCCGTCGTCGCGTGCATGCGCATACGTGTAGGCGAGCAGGAACGACAGCCCGTGCGATACGCGCTTGTTCAAGCTGACCTGCAGCGAGTTGTAGTTCGAGTCGCCGTCTGTCGCCTGTTGACCCACGGAACCGAAGACCGTCGGGTTATACTTGAAGTTCTGCGGCGCGACGAATCCCTGGATGTTTCGATTAGCGACGCAATTGGGGTCAGCCGCGCAAGCCGTAGGATTGAGCCCAGGATTCAGTTCAAACGCCCGCTCCAGGTGACGAGCTTGCGATCCAACGTATCCCACCGACAAGATCATCTGCGCGGGGAGTTCACGCTGGACTGTTAGGTTGTAGTTGATGGCGTAGGGCACCGCGAATCTCGGGTCAAGCACGTTCAAAGAAAACGGCTCGAAGAACCCAAAGCCCACATTGCTCCCTGCCGCTGGCGGGAAGAATGGGTACTTGTTGTTGATCGTGGCAGAAGGAACGGTTCCCGGCGAAGTCTGACACACCGGCTGATTGGGTCCGTTGCAGGGTGTCGTACCCCCATTTGGCGGAGCAAGAATGCCGTTATAGTTCGTAAAATTAACCGTTGCTGGGTTCACAGAAGTGAATGGGGCGGCCAAGCTCGGAATGCCACCCACGTCTCCAATTCCACCGTCGGTCAGCGAGAACGGCGGTGCCGTCAGGTTCTGCAGGGTTAGCTCTTCTTCCACCTGGTTAAAATAAACGCCGGCACCGGCCCGAATCGAGAACTTCCCCGGACCGCCGGTCAAATGACCCAGCATTCCACTGCCAGTTGGCGACCAGGCCAGTCCGAGACGCGGTCCAAAATTCTTGAAGCCCGTATAGTAACCCGAGGAACTGCAACCATTGTCTCCCGGGAATACCAGGCCTGCCGGTGCTGTTGGGAAGACGAACGATTGCTGACCGGGTCTGAAGCAGTTGATGGCTCTGCCGCCGTTGAAGTGGTCCGTGAGCGGCGTATTGATTTGCCAGCCAATCCCGTAGTTCATCGTGAAGTTCGACGTGACCTTCCACGAATCCTGAGCATAGGAGTAAATTCCCTTCGCCGAAGCGTCGATGAAGCCTCCGCTGCTTTGGGTGTAGCTGTCTGGGAAGCCTAGAAGGAAATCGGCTCCAGGATCCCCCGTGGAAAACGTGCCAGAACCGCCGAAGCTGTAATTGCCGGAATTGAGAAAGGAGAACGGGTTGCTTACCAGGTAGCGCCGACCGTCAAACCCGAACTTCAGAGTGTGCCTCCCGATGACATAGCTCAAGTTATCATCGAGTTGGTAGGTCTGGTCGATGCGCGGTTGCGGCCCGTTCTGGCTGAATCCAATCGTGAACAAGCCAGTGACGACTTCCACTGGAAGGCCCGCGCCTGCGGGATTTTGCGGCGTGATCTGGAATCCCGCAGAGGAAGGCAGTGTTGGCGTCACGGGTTCGACCGCCACGAAATTGAACCGTGTGTAGCCGAACCGCAATTCGTTCAGGACGTTTGGATTGAATACGTGGTTCCACGACGCGGTGAATTGCTTCGCGTGCCTTTGGGCCAACTCCGGGAAGCCCGGTAGCGTGGCACCCGTAAAAGGCAACGTGTCCTGCGTGGGATTCGTCTGAATGAACCCGTAAGAGCGAAGCGTATCCTTCGCGCTGAGCGTGTAGTCGACCTGCCAGAGGTACTGGTTTTGCGAGCCTGCCGTAACGGCTGTGAAGGCATACTGATTACCCGTGATATTCGGCAAAGGCACGAACTGATTCATTAGATTGACGTTGATGCTGTTCAAATCCTGCGAAGGAATTACGCCTGTGCTGAACAGCCCCTTGGTAACCACGCCTCCGGTGTTGTTGTACGTGGTCCCGAAAGGGGTGCCCGCTGCGCACATCGGTGAGGCAGTCGTAACAAAAGGACACGGTGAACTGGCGTCTCCCCACATCGCGGTTGGTGAAACGTGTGGATTGCTCGGTGCGCAGGTCGGATTACTCGTCGGACAGGTAAGCACCCCGCCAACCAATGTCGGCACCGGCCCCGGCGTTCCGTTAAAATCGTTATCGCTGAAATCGCCGCCTCGTTGGGCTTGCGAGAAAACGGTTTGGTTGGAGTTCGCCTGGGACTGCCGGAACTTCTGTCCCTGATAAGAGAAGAAGAAGAAGGCCTTGTTCTTCCAGATCGGACCGCCGATGGTCCCGCCGTATTGGTTCTGATGGAAGACTGCGGCAGCGTGTGTGAAGAAATCCTTGGTATTGAGCGAGGTATCACGGTAAAACTCAAACCCGCTACCGTGAAAGCTGTTCGTTCCAGACTTGATTACCGCGTTCATGATCGCGCCAGAGTTCCGTCCGTATTCCGGGTTGATGGTGTTCGTCACCATGTTGAATTCCGCAATAGCGTCTGGGCTGGGGATAATCAGCGGCGTGTTTAGCGGCAGGTCGTTCGAATCCTGTCCGTTAATCAGGAAGCTATTCTGCTGGGTCTGCGCGCCATTCGTCGAATAGGTTCCGAACCGGTCGGAAGAAGACATGACTCCGGGCTCCAACAGTTGCAGTTGGGTCCAGTTCCGGCCATTCAAGGGCATGTCCACAATCGCGTCCCCATTGATGACTGTGCCGAGCTGCGTGTTGCTCGTTTCCACCTGGACGTTCGAGGCTTCGACGAGAACCTGCTCTGAAACCTGGCCCAGTTCCATCTTGATGTTCAGCGCGAAGATTTGATCGAGTACCAGCGTAATTCCCGTCGCCGTGAACGTGCGGAAGCCGGAGTTTGTGGCCGTCACTCGGTAAGTCCCGATAGGCAGGTTCAGGAATACGTACCCGCCGTCGCCTTTACTCTCCGCCGAATACGCGATGTTGGTGCCGACGTTCGTGGCGGTCAGCTTCACGCCAGACAGCACCGCACCTGTTGGGTCCGTCACCGTTCCTTGAATCTTTGCATACAGGTTGTCCGCCTTCGCCGTTGTTACTCCCAGCGGGCTGAACAACAGCACTGCAATCGCGACCACCGACAGACACAGAGGCAGTAGAGCGCTACCCCGCAAGAAACGTTTCATATTCATTTCCCCCGTCAACATCGATCTCAAGAGTTTGAAATCCCGATGGACCACCACAGGTCCGGCGAGAAGAGATGCAAGGTGCTTTCCAATCTATGCTTTATGTTGATTTTACGTGAAAACCGTCTAACTTCTTTGTTTGACTCGCGGTACTAGGACTGCGTGCATCTCAATTTTATCTAAATCTTCCATAAACTGTAGGTCATCTCCCCATCATCTACTAGATTATGAAGTCCCAAACATTCCCTTATGCTTGTTCTCGCCCGGGCTGCCACCGCGGATCTCGCCTGATCATCCGATCAGCTTGAGCGTCCCAGCGACTCCTCGCGCGAAGATTTCCGCCGGCGTAATGAGACTCAAAATCAGGAATCCTTCGGACGAAAAATCATAGAAATGACCGGGATGAATACTGACGCCGCTTGACTTCAGGAGTTCAAGGGCCAGATCCTCGTCGGAACGAGTCGCCGGGACGCGCAGCACTGCGTACCAGCCGCCCTCAACCGCCAGTCGGCTGCAGGATATCTGCTGTGAGAGCTGTCGATCCAGCTCGGAAAGATTCTGCCGAACCCGCGCCAGCAGTTGCTCCTGAAATGTCCGCCGTTGATCGAGAAAGACTGGCATCGCCAGTTGTACAGGCGCATTCGCGGAGAGATAGGTGTCCGCGACGACTTCGAGCCGCGCGAGCGCTTCCCTCTTTTTTTCGCGAGACCCGCTGACAGTCAGCCAGGCAGCCTTCATTTGCGGCAGCCCGGAAATCTTGGAGAGTCCGCTCAACCTGAAAGCGAGTGACGCGGAATTCGCGGAAAAGCTCGCAACGCGATTCCCCTCCAGCCCGAAATCGAGAAACACTTCATCGGCTATGACCGCCATATCCCCCGCCGAACAGATCGCATTCAGCTTGGCCATCTCCGAAGCTTTCGTGAAATGTCCGGTCGGATTATTCGGGTGCACCACGATCACTCCGCGCGTCCGGGGCGTGATCGCTTGCTCCAGGGCGTGAAAATCCATCTGCCACCCATGGTCGTACAGCAATGGATAGCGCACCAGCTTGACGTCCTGGATCTCCGCCAGAAAATCGAACAACGGATAACTCGGCGAAGGAATCAGTACCTCGTCGCCGGGATCGCACAGCATTCGAAACACGTACGAATACGCTTCGCTCGTGCTCGTGGTAAGAAAAATGTCTTCAATCGCTACGCTTTCGCCGCGTTCCGCGTAATAGGCCGAAACGGCGCAGCGCGCTGACTCCATGCCTCTTGGATTTGGCTCATATGAAAGCGCCCCTGGATTGCTCAGCGCTCGCAGGATTTCCGCATCCTTATAGGCGAAGCCGCATTCCGTGGGATTCGAAACCGTCAAGTCCAGCAACGGCTTCCCCGCAGCTCGATGCGAAGCCAGTGCTTCGCCGAGCCGGTTCGGCGTCAAATCCCAATTAGTCCGTTTTGCAAACATGTGTGCAGTCGCATCATTATATGGGAACGCCTGCAGGGTCGCACTTCAACGCCACTCGCCTGTGATCTTGTAGGGGCGCAGCATCGGTGCGCCGTCTTCAACCCGCACTGCAACCCCCCACGCGAACCCAAAACCAATTGACGTATACTGAACCCGTCACAAGACCATGACGCCACAACCTCAAATTTCTTCCTCGCCTGACCCCGTCCCCCAACTCGATCTCGCCGCGCAATACACCGCCATCGGTGGCGAAATCCGCGCGGCCGTCGAGAAAGTCCTCGCCTCTCAGCAGTTCGTCCTCGGACGGGAAGGCGCCGCGTTCGAAAAGGAAATCGCCAGCCTTTGTGGCGTGGCTCACGGCATCGGCGTTGCTTCCGGCACCGACGCCTTGATCCTGGCCTTGCGCGCCTGCGGGGTGCAAGCCGGCGACGAAGTGCTCTTGCCTGCGTTTACCTTTGTGGCTACCGGCAGCGCCGTAAGCGCGCTCGGAGCAAAACCCGTTTTCGCCGATATCCGGCCGGAAACCTACAACGTCGATCCCGCCGAATTCGAACGCCGCGTCACGCCGGGTACCCGCGCGATCGTGGTTGTCCATCTCTATGGGCTCCCCGCGGACATGGACCCGATCCTGGCTTTCGCAAAAGCGCGCGGCCTGCCGGTCGTTGAGGACAACGCACAGGCCATCGGCGCATCTTATAAGGGCGTTCGAACGGGTGCGCTTGGCGACGCGGCCTGCTTCAGCTTTTACCCAACAAAAAATCTGGGCGCCTGCGGCGACGCTGGCCTCGTAACCACAAATTCCGCCGAACTCGCCGCCCGCATTCGAACGCTGCGAAACCACGGCCAGTCCGGAAAATATCTCAGCACCGAGCCCGGCTGGAACAGCCGCCTCGACGAAATCCAGGCCGCCATCCTGCGCGTCAAGCTTCGCCATCTTTCGAATTGGCAGCGCGCCCGCCAAACCAACGCCGCCGAGTACACCCGCCTGCTAAATCAAATTCCCGGCGTTATGCCGCCCGCCGTGCCAGAGGGATTCGAACACGTCTTCCACCAGTACACCATTCGAATCGAGCGTCGTGATGCGCTTCACCAATTCTTGAACGAGCGAAAAATCGGCAGCACCGTCTACTATCCTTATCCATTGCACCTGCAGCCGCTCTACGCTTCGCTCGGCTACAAGCCGGGCGATTTCCCGCATGCCGAGCGCGCCGCGCAAGAAGTGTTATCCCTGCCGATGTATCCGGAATTGTGCAAGGAACAGATCGCGCGCGTGGTCGAATGCATCGCCGAATTTATGAAGTGCTGAATTTACCGCCCGCCGGTTCGAATCATTTCCCCAGGTAGAGAAGCGCCAGAAGAAAAACCCACAGGCCGTCCATGAAATGCCAGTAGTAGGAAGTAATTTCCGCGGCGGTCGAAAGCGAAATTCTGGCCGCATCCAGCTTTCGAATCGAAACGTAAAGAAGCGCGCCGACGCCGCCAAGAAGATGGATCGCGTGCGCGCCCGTGAAAATGTAAAAGAAGCTGCTGGCCTGATTGCTGGCAATGAACACGCCTTGGGCCACAAGCTGGCGCCAGGCAACCAGTTGTCCCGCAACAAATAAAAGCCCCAACGCGGTGGTGAGCAGCCAGAGCTTTCGAAAGTCCGCCGCGTTCGAATCAGCCAGCTTCCGCCGCGCCGCTTCCAGCGTGAAACTGCTCGCCAGCAGAATCCCCGTGTTCAGCCACAGAATCGGCGGGAGATGAAAATCCACCCACAATTCGCTGCTGCGCCTGAGAACAATGAAAGCGCTGGTGAGCGCCATGAAAAACATGAGTATGGAAACGAGCCCGAGCGTAATGGCCGTCGAGTAGCGTCTCGGCGATGGAGATTTTTTTTGGCGGCGGCGATCGTCGTCTCCGCCTCCACCGTCACCGCCCGCGGGCGGTTCTCCGCCGCCGGTACCCCCGCCAATATCTTCGATGACGATTTCGATTTCTGCAGTTGTGCCCGGCATGTCGATCTTTCTATTTTCTATTTTCTATTTTCTGTTTTCTATTTTTTGTTTTTCTATTTTTCTATTTATTCGCTAACGCGCTTTCACTACCTGGTCCGGCGCGAGGTGCTGCGGAACAAAATCTTCGGCGACGCCGGGAACGCTGAACTCGTAAGCCCCACGATACACCACCGGGTCGGCGGGGCCAAAATCATCGGCGGGCGGCGGCGAGGAGACGCTCCATTCGAGCGTAGTGGCGCGCCAGGGATTATTCTCTTCCACTTTTTCTCCGCGCAAAAGACTCCACAGAAAATTGACGAGAAAAATTCCTTGCGCGAAAACCATGAGGATTGCAGCAACGGTGATGAACGCGCGAACCGGAGCGACGAGTCCGGCGATTGCGGCGAGGCGGCTGCCGGAATAAATGTTGGCGTGCGTGAGAAGGCCCAGCCAGTGCATGGGCATAAAAACGAGATAGGCGCCGGCAAACGTCAGCCAGAAATGAAGTTTGCCGAGCGATTCGTTGAGGCGGCGGCCGAAAAGTTTTGGAAACCAGAAAAACAGCGCGCCGAGAATTGCGAAGGTGGCGGCGACGCCCATGACCAGATGGAAATGTCCGGTGATGAAATCATCGCTGACGGCGGCGGAAGCAAGATCACGGCGCGCGAGAAAAATTCCGGAAAGTCCACCGGCCATGAAGAGCGAAACAAAGCCAATGGCGAAAAGCATCGAAGTGTTGAGCTGAACGCGGGCGTTCCAAAGCGTGCCGAGCCAACAGATCAGCAAAATCGCGGCGGGCAAACCGAGCGAGGACGCGAGCAGCGAAAAGACCAGCGGTGAAAAGGGATTCATGCCGCTGGCGAACATGTGCTGGCCCCAAACGCAAAATCCGGAAAGGCCGACGGCGCACAAAGCGAGAACGACGAGTCGTTCCATCCAAACGGGCTTGCGCGAAAACGTGGAGATGAGATGGGTGACGAGTCCGAAGCACGGGAGCATGGCGATATAGACTTCGGCTTGGGCGAAAAACCAGAAGAGGCGCTGCCAGAGCACGGGCAAAGTATTGGCGGCGAGATTCGCGGGCTGGCTGCTGAGGAAACTGAATACCGGAAAAAAGTTTGTGCCAGCGAGGCGATCGGAGAGCAGGCAGACGGAGGCGGCGAGGAGGATGCTGAAAATTAAAGTGCTGAGAATTCCGTTGATAAACCAAGCCCAGACGGTGAGCGGAAGCCGCGGCAGGGTCATGCCCCTGGCGCGGAGATCGATGGTGGTGACGCTGAAATTGATTCCGTTCAAGAGTGAGGCGGAGCAGAAAAGCGCGACGCTGACGATCCAGAGGGTGAGTCCGGTTTCGGGCGCGGCCAGGAAGGCAGCAGTCAGGCCGATGAGCGAGGCTGCGGTGGACCAGAAGGCGAGCCGGTTGAGCTTGGGAAAGGCCATTTCTCGAGCGCCGATTTGCAGCGGGAGAAAATAGTTGCCGAAGCCGGCCTGCGGCGCGGCGGTCAGCACCAGAAAAACCATGAGCGAGCCGTGGAAGGTGGTGAGAGCGGCGTAGCGTTCGAGCGAGAAGCCGACGCCGGTCAGGAACGGGAGCCGCATGCTCGGCCAGACGATGTGGATGCGCATGAGCAGCGACATGGCCAAGCCGAGAAAAACGCTGAAGAGCGCGAGCCAGAGATAGTTGAGGCCAATGGCTTTGTGGCCGGTGCTGGAGAGAGTCCCCGCCAGAAAGCCGGGTGGTGGCGGCTCGGGGGGATTGGCGCGGTTGTGGTCGGTGGCCATGGAAGCGGTGAACGGTGATCCGTGAACAGTGACCCGTAAAGAGAGATCGGGGTCCGGAGATCAGGGAATGGTGAATTGAGACCTGCGATTCGCGACTCTGTCCCAGCCCTGTTCGGGACAAATAGAATACATTGGATGGGAAAAGGCAAGGGGACGACGGCAGCGGGGGAGAAAGCCGTTGGAAGGTTGCGGCCCCCCCTCCCCCATGGTTATTGTAAGGATGTGATTCGATTGAGGTTGCAAGGTGGGGGCTGCTAAGGATGTGACAGAAAAGGAGTTACACGTTTGAACGTTGAAAGGCAGGAAGGTTGAAAGCTGAAGGGCGACCCCCACCCCCGGTTCTTTGTAAGTGTTGAATCTAAAGGATTTAACTTTGGCGTAAGTCTTTTGTTTGCAACACTTGCGGGGAGATCCGTAAGTATTGCGCGTAAAGGACTTACGGGGGCGGAGTGTTGGCGAGAAAGTAACTGAGCGGGGTGGGAGGATTTTAGAGAGGTTGGAAGGACTACCTGGCGGGCGCACATGGTTCCAGGGCACGGAGGGTCGTGCCAAATACATCTACTATTATGGCATATTGGTACAGTTGGTCAAAGGTTACTTTAAGTGGTTTGGATGCCTGGTGATACGGGCACAGGACTCGGATCGGAGGGGAGGTTTATAGTCGACAGCTAGAAGTTAAAGGTAAAATTCTTGGAAAGGACGGCGAGGCGGCGCTCACCGTACGCCGGACTTCCTCAGGCGCTCCTCAAGGCGGAGATGCTTTTCTTGCCAGTAAAAAGGTCCAACTTCGAGCGGGGTACCGGAGTTGAGGGCTTCGAGGGCGAAAGAATCCAGTTCTTCCGTTCCCTGCTGATCGGCACGAAGAAGGCGCTCCAAGTAGGTCTCGATGGTGAGTCCCTGGGCCTCCGCTTGTGCGCGGATTCTGGATTCAAGCTCAGGATAAATGGGAATACTCATGAGGTCTCCCTATTGGCAGGTTCCAAGAGTGATTGTACGCCGGGCACAGTGGCTTTTCTAGCGAAAAGGGGTTGTCCTTGGCGGGCGGTTCCCGGTAAAGGAACCGGGATGCAAAACGCACACATGGTTCGCGGGGCACGGAAAGAATCGTGCCAGGCTGATGAAACATTATAACATATCGGTACCTTCTGTCAATAGTTAAAGGGTTTGGATGCTGCGGGATAGGTGGAAGGGTCAAAACCCGCACGCTTCAAAACCGAAGCATGCGGCACCCGAACGTTGCTTCGTGACTATAGGCCTGCCACCCGCCGGAAGGGCGCGGGATGCGCTCCAGGATCAGGAAAGACCTTGCGTGGCGTGTTTTAGTTTCACTAACAGGGCGATGAACAAGGCGAGGAATCCTGCGGGGATTAAGCCGGTGACCAGCAAGGCGATCCACAGAATCGGAGGACCGGACCAGGAGCGGGCAATGGCATAGCCGAGAACCAGGCAGACCACAAGAGCAGTCCACCATAAGGGATTGTGTGTCGTTAATCCAGTGATGCCTCTTATGTCCACGGAGGAGTTGGGCGGGAGGTGGCGGAGAAAGGCGAAGTAGAACCGAGCGAGAGTTCCAAATCCGAACAGCCACAGTCCGAGCAACGTGCCCTTCAGAATCCACATGGCGCAATCGTCAGGCAGGCGTGGGGGTATGTAAAGGACATTGTGTAAAACAATTGGAGTACAAGACTATAAATTAGAAAGCAAAAACCAGAAATTGGAAAAGCGAGGAGGAGACAAAGGCTCGCGCGTTAAGCGCTCTCTACACGCTACAAAAGAAGAGAGGCGCCCGGTAGACTCACAAGCGCCTCTTCTAATACATCAACGTAATCCGTACCTCACAGGATCACCTCCTTCTCGGCGGGAGCGCCGATGTCGACAAGAATGTCGAGTGGCGCGATTATAGCGCAGGACCGGGAGCTGTAAGAACAAACTTTTCCCAAACCTTTAGGGTTGAGCGGGCGAAAGCAAGTTACCGATAACCGCGTTAATCAGGACTTAGACGATTAGTTCCGAGTTGCCGACAGTACTCCCGGAGCTTCCTCTTTGGCATAATTGGGCGCGATACCTGAACAGTCCTCTCCTGTGGACTCATTGCGTCTTGCGCGATGCCCGCTCAGGACAGAGGAGGTTCCGTGGATCGTTTGCTCGACGAACTCGTCGCCCTGGAGCGTTCTGCCCTTGACCGGTGGATTAGGTCGTACATGCAGCCGGAGCTAAAGCAGCCGGTTCTTAACGTTCAGTTGCGGGCGGAGCTATTGTCCATTGAAAGGCGCAGCGAAGGCTAGTCAGCATGACGGCAGACCTCATGACGCTGCAAGTTCGGAGTCGCCGACAATGGCGGGCGTGGCTGGCAAAGCACCATTCGTCGAGTCCAGGGTCTGGCTCGTCTTCCACAAGGCCCACACAGGAGTGAAGTCGATTCCGTACGAAGACACCGTTCGTGAGGCGCTTTGCTTCGGATGGATCGACAGTCTTATCAAACGCCTCGACGACGACCGATACGCCCTCAAGGTCACGCCGCGACAGCCCACGAGCAAGTGGTCGGACATCAATCGGAAACGATGGGTGGAACTCAAGGCGGCGGGCTTGCTCACGTCGGCCGGTCTCGCGGCGGCACCAACGAGCAACACCTACGCGCCACGACCGGTGATCCCCGACCTGCCGGTCTACATCGCCAAGGCGCTGAAGGCAAATTCCAAAGCGTGGGAGTTCTTTCGGGAGCTGGCGCGCACCTACCGACGTGATTTCGTCGTTTGGATTCATGCGGCTAAACGACCGGCAACGCGCGAGAGGCGCATTCGCGAATCGATCGCACTGCTGGCGGCGGGAAAAAGGCTTGGCTTGAAGTAGAGGGAAGCCGGGAGGGGTTCTCGGCGGGATCGTTTTTGGCAAGTTCGCGATCGCTCCCGTATCACGGGCCATCCGGAAGTTAGCGAATTACTTCCGGTTTGCCGACCATCCAGGAGTTGAGCAACTTTGTTCTACCCGAATTCGCTCGTCTTACCCTTCAGCTTCGCATTAGTTCGCTCGGGAGCCTAGCCGAGAAATCTGCACGACTAGCGCGACCGTCTCCTTCGATTAGGCGGCTTCCCCTTGACTCGTATGTTCGGCCGGCATCACCGGCTGCGGCGCAATTGACCGAGGATCGCCATCAACAGCGTCGCGACGAAGGCAGGGATGGCGGCTGCGACGAAAATATTCCGCGCACGAAATCCGAATGCCAGCAGCACGCCACCCAGAAGCGGCCCTGCGATGGTACCTACACGCCCCGCACCCAATGCCCAGCCCGTGCCAGTCGAGCGGATGGCTGGGGGATAAGCCAGGCCTGAGAGCGAGTTGATTCCGGCCTGGCAGCCGGCACCAATCCCAGCACCGAAAATGATGACCGACAGCAACCAGAACTGGGGATTGAACAGGCCGATCGAAAGCACACAGAGAGCTCCGAAAGCCAAGCCGCAGGTCAGGACACGCTCGATCCCGAAGCGGTCGACGATGGGCGCGGTGAGCAGTGGACCGGCGAGGGTGCCAAGAGCGTACATGGTCGTGCCCAAAATCGCCCGGGAGGGACTCACGCCGCTGGCGTGCAAGATAGCTGGCGTCCATTGAAGGATGAAGTAAACGACGAGCAGACTGAGGAGATTGATGGTCCAGAGCAGGACCGTAGTGGACGCGAGCCCGTCCTGAAACAAAGCCGCAACCAAATGACGCTGGCGCGTCGCTTCGCGTAGCGCAGGTGACTCCGGCAGCCACACCGCCAGCGCCGGCACAAGCCCGAGCGGGAGCACGCCACCTGTCACGAAGATTGCAGACCAACCGAAAACACGTACAAGCTGGCTTGCGAGCAATCCCCCTACGGCAAAGCCCATGCCGACACCTAGACACATCATGATTACCAGCCGCCCCCGGACCATCGGGGGCGCAAAGTCCGCGGCGAGAGCAACCGCCAGAGGGATGCCGCCGCCGAGTCCCAGGCCGGTCAGAAACCGCAGCTCCGCCAAGTGAAACGCCGAGCCCGCAAATGCCGAAAGCAGAGAGAAGATACCGAACACCACGGCACAGCCGATCAAGACGGGCTTGCGCCCCAACCTGTCTCCTGACAGTCCCGCGCACAGCGAACCGAGCAACAGGCCGACATTGCCAGCAGTCAGAACCGGCGTGAATGCCTGCGGGTGAACTTTCCACGCATCGACGAGCGATGGGAGTGCATAGCCGACGGCCGAGATGTCATAGCCTTCGAGAAACAGTACCGCGCCGCACAGCCAAGCTACGCGGAGATGTACGCGCTCGGTTGCTACCGCGACCGCTGTTACTGCCTCCGCGGCCATGTTGCCTCCAGCGCCCAGACGCTCATTCAATTCCCAATCTCAGAGTCGGAAACTCGCGACTGTCCAGAGCTAGCCATCCTTGGTGAGAACGATGGTCTGCACAAAAGAGTGCGTCGGTGTCGGTTGACTCGCGAGACGCCGCTTGAGGCGGCGCTCAAGTTGGTCTCCGAAGGTACCAAGTGCCTCGGCGTCGCCCGCGCGTACGCGGTCGAGGACCGACGCTAGCGTCGGCACAAAGATCGGGCGGAAGAATTGAGCCTGTTTCGTCGCCAGAGATTCCTTGTTTCCGTCCCGTTCGTAGTCTGCCCAGGCTTGGTCCGGGAGCTCGGCGACCTCAACTTCCTTCACGGTCAGATGCTGGAAAAGTCCGTCGCGCGCGAAAGGCGCAAGGAGTTCCCGTTTCCGCCGGGGATAAGCGCTGAGGACCATTCGGTCGCGTTCTTCGGATGTGATCGCGTGATCGGCCACCATCTCCTCCAGGACCTCATTCGCCTGGTCCATAATATTTTCGAGGCCCGCCAACCCGTCATCCGCGAGAGCCGGCAGCACGACGACCAAGCGCCCTCCAGCGCGTAATTCTCGCGCGCGCAACTTGAGGAAGGCTTCCCAATCCTTGGCTCCTTGGCGTTCGAATTCTGCGTGCGTCTGGCCTGTACTGCGGAACGAAATGAAGTGGCCAGGAATCAGTGCGGGGACTCGGCTGAGCCACACAGCCGCATACGAGGACCATCCGAGATGAACTGAGCCAGGCGGCAGCACGCTCTCATAGAATGATCTGCCAATGGCAGCAGGAAATACATTGGGCTCATCCAGCACATATCTGTCCGGGTCAGCATCGAGAACGCCGAAGAGTGTGGCGAAATCGTTCGTTGGTTGATCAATGTGGAATACAGAGATTGGGCGATTTGGACCGATGCGGCGTCGCAAGCCCCGGATGGCGACTTGCATGGGAATCATCGAGTTTTTCCCTTGGGACGATCCATAATCGGCGATGACGACGGGTTGGTTGCCCGAGTCGAGTTCTACGTCTCTAACCGCCTTTTCTAGGAACGGCAGCGCCAGAGAGGCGCCGCCTGCAGGCAATTTTGCGTACTTATTGTAGGCGCCCTTACCTTCCATGACGCCATGCGATGGCGCATGCTCATTCGACATCTGATTTCCCTTTTCCCTTCGGCGAATAGGCTTGGTTGATTCGGTCTTGAGGGACCCCAATGTAAGTCTGCTACCGGTCGCTCTACAAGTTCAAGGGTCGTCCAAGAGAACCGAGACGTGCCGTCCGAGAAATAGTGCGAGTCAGTTCGATATCGTTACAACTTACGAATTCGGATTGTCGCGCGGGGGTCGATGCGCACCGAATTAAAAATTATTGGCCGTTCCTATCTGCAGCGAGCTTATCCATTGCCCTGCGCGAGTCTCACAAAGTGAAAGCGGATGCTTCAGGTAGTTACTTCCGGCTTGCCGACAGTGCAGGAGTAGTTTCTGGCCTAAAATATCCGCGCAAATTGTTCATAGACGGAAATCTCCGCTAGGTGGAAAGTTTGAGTTGGTGTGCCAGTCGCCTGAATCTTGCTTGCTCGCGTATAGCGTCGTAAGCGGGGAATACCATTGCCGATCCCAAGAACGGGTCTTGTTCTGCCAGAGCGGTCTCCAACCAGTCGAGGGCTGGGGCTGTTTCACCCAAGCCGAGATAGGTCCACGCAATGGGCAAGGCGGGGCTGTAATCCTTTTCGCGACGGGCTTCCAAGTCCCCGACTAGGCTTCGAGCCTCGACTGAGTGTCCCAGCACCCCGGCAAGGTAGCCAAAATAGCCTTCGCCAAGAGGCAGCCTACCGTTGAGTTTTTTGCCCGTGTTCGCCATGGTCCAAGCTTCGTCCTTTACGCCCACCGCCGCCAAAGACATCGCCAAGTAAAAATACGTGTACGGAGAGTCTGGCGTCAGCTCGATGGCCATGCGGCCGCAGCGGACAGCCTCTTCATAGCGGCGCGAATAATAGTTCGCCTGCAGCACACGGAAGTTCGTCATCAAATCCAGCGGCTCGAGTTCGACGGCTTTGCCGGCATGCAACAAGGCTTCTTCATGCCGGCCAAGGAAACTGCAAAGAATGGGGTACGCCATGTGCGGAAAGGCATTCGTGGGCTCCAGGCTGATCGCTCTCTTATACGCCTGGTCTGCCTCGGCCCAGCGCCACTGAAAAACACGTAGCATTCCCAAGGTGCTATGGAGTCTTGGTGAATTCTCGTCCAGCGCCAACCCCTTCGTCAGCAAGTCTTCCGACTCGGGAAGGGCAATGCGGGGAGGCAACGCTCCATACGCTGCGCTCACGTTGTAAAACATTGCCGCACCGTAATAAGGCTCCGCGTAACCGGGCTCCAGTCGGATCGCCTCCTGAAAGTACTCGAAAGCACGCCGCACATCGTCGGGCCGTCGCTTCTTAAGGAGGTGGGCTCCCTTCAGGTACTGCACGTAGGCTTTTATATTGCTTGGGCGTTTCTCTCGAACCTGGACTGCGAGGCGAACGTGCAGCGCCTCCGCGATAGACGCGCAGACCTCATCCTGAATGCTAAATAGGTCTCCCAAGTTGCTATCGAAGTGCTGTGCCCACAGATTGAATCCATCTTTAACGCCGACCAGATTCACGGTGATGCGAACGCGGTCTCCAGACCTCTGTACCGATCCCTCCAAGACCGCTTCGACGCCTAACTCCCGGCCGACTTGTCTGGCATCGCACCGCTGCCCCTTGAAGCGAAAGACCACACTGCTCGCGGTGACTCTTAACCCTTCGATACGCGACAACACGCGGATCAGTTCGTCGGCCAACCCATCATTGAAGTACTCATCTTTTGCATCCGCCGTTTGGTTCACGAATGGCATTACAGCCACGGCAGGCCGCTTGGCTATGGGGACAACAAAGCGGTAGCCGCGCTTCGGAATGGTTTCGATGAAGCTAGGCGACTCGGCGGAATCGCCCAGGGCGTCACGCAATCGGCTGACTGCGGAATTCAGCGCTACTTCGAAATCCACAAACGTGTCAGACGACCATAGCCGCCGGCGCAACTCTCCCCGGCTGACGATCTCGCCGGGTTGTTCCATGAGAGCAGCAAGCACCTGGAACGACTGCTCCCGGAGGGCAACTGGCATTCCCCTCTTCAACAGCCGGCGGCCTTCCAGATCGACCTCGAATTCTCCGAAGCGCACGGTCATGGCGGTTCGAACATTCTTGCTTTCAGTGATTTGCGTGTCAACATTTTGGTCAGGCGCAGACCATTGTCATGATTGCTGTCGCGGTTAAGCTGCAAGACGATAGGGAGGTACACATGGCAAGAGTCCCTAGCAATGTTTCGACCGCGGTCGAGGCGGCGACGATCCGCAAGCTCAGGATTAAACTCCTGCCATTCCTGTTTGTACTTTTTGTGCTTGCCTTCATCGACAGAATCAACCTGGGATTCGCGGCGCTAACCATGAATCGGGAGCTGGCGATCACCAGCCAGCAGTTCGGATTTGCAGCAGGAATTTTCTTTTGGGGTTACTTCTTGTTCGAGATCCCCAGCAACCTCATCCTTCACAAGATTGGCGCGCGTGTCTGGATCGCCCGCATCCTGATCACCTGGGGCGCGGTTGCCACCCTAACGGGGTTTGTGCAATCCGTCCATCAGCTCTATGTCGCCCGCTTTGCGCTTGGTCTCGCGGAGTCTGGATACTTTCCGGGCATCGTTCTGTACTTGGGCTACTGGTTCCGGCAAAGAGAAAAGGCGCAGGCGATTGCTTTGATTTTGATAGGCATACCCTTGGGCAGCGCATTGGGTGGCCCAATTTCAGGATTCATTCTGGATCACGCGCACTGGTTCGGCCTCAGTAGTTGGAGATGGCTGCTCATCCTGGAAGGTTTGCCGGCCGCAACGTTCGCGTTTCTGGTGCCTGTCCTGTTGCCGAGCAAACCGACAGAGGCGAGTTTTTTGACCGAAAATGAAAAGGCGTGGATCGCCGACCAATTGGAGCGAGAAGACCTGCTAAAGCTCGGTGCAAGGAAGCAATCCGTTTCCGTGGCACGGACTCTGGTGAACCGCAGAGTCTGGCATCTGGCTTGTATCGGCTTTTGTCACGGCTTTGCCTCCTACACCTTTGGCTTCTGGCTGCCGCAGGTCATGAAGTCAATTTTTGGCGGACAGTCCAACACGGTGATTGGGTTCGCGGTCATGGTCCCCAATCTGGTTGCTCTGATGGCCATGATCCTTGTGTCCCGGCACTCGGACCGCACGCTGGAGCGCCGGTATCACATGGCAACCTTGGGCGCTCTAGCCGGAATTGCCTTCCTGCTGCTCGGAGGGCCTCGCTCGCCCTTCTTCTCTGTTGTTCTTTTTTCGATCGTCGCTGTCGGAGCCTACAGCTTTTTGCCTATCTTTTTCTCGTTGCCCGGCGAATTCCTGACCAGCTCCTCAGCAGCTGCGGGCATTGCGCTAGTGACATCGGTCGCCAACTTCGGCGGTTTTGTCGGACCTTACACGGTAGGTCTGATTCGCCAAAAGACCGGTAGCTTTTACAACGGCCTCATCTGCGCCGGCATTTCCTTCCTTATCTCCGCTTGCTTGTCATTGCTTTTGCCAAGGCGCGTCACGCCCACTTCTGAGCACGCCTCCGGAGCAGGCGGTGTGGCGTTCAAAACGAGTTCTGAAGCATTCCAGGGGGAATCATGACACTCATTCCTAACGCCATTCGTATCGAGCCCGCATTCGACGAACCCGAGCAGGTCCGCGACATGTTTGAGCGACATGCTCCCTATCGAGCGCTCGCTGCTTACGCTCCTGAAGGCGTTAAAGACGAAACGCGCGAAGAAGCCGAGCATCCGGTTCGTCCGTGGTTCCGCGGAGACTGGGCCTTGGACGGCAAAGCCCTCGTCGAAGGCGCCGAAGCGATTCTGCACAACAAGACATTTCTTGAGGCCGCCAGAGCCGCCTTCGGTACCGCACTCGTCTATCCTGAGTTCGTTGCCGTCAACATTAATGGACCTAGTCCGGCTGGCACAACTCACATCGACAACCCATCCTTCTACGGTGCAACACGCGTCGACTATCCTTTGCCGTTTCTGAGAGTGATGGGTAGTTCCGGGCTGTTCGAGGCATGGCGGGTCGTTCGCGCCAGCACCCTCACCTGGTTTTATGAAGGATCTGGCGGCAGTTTCGATTACTGGCCGGAGGGGCTCAATGGGCCAATGCGGAGCGAGCAGCCGCCCTTCGGGAATGTCGCTCTCTGCGCGGACACTGACCGGATGTACCACCGCATCGGTCCCATCGGAGATCCTGCTGCGGCGCTACCTCGCATGTCAGCCGCCGCGCAAATTCAGCCGGATGGCCGTGGCCACTGGTCAATCCTTGAAAATGAAGATGTTCGCGCCACGTACCCAAGCCATGCCATTCGCTTTTCCATTCTCTGGAAAGCCGCTATTGGGGACCGCGCATCAAACGCTGACAATCTGACTCTGGATCGCATTATGTCGGTTTTCTCGGCGGACCTCCGCCATCAGGGCGTGGATTTCCAGGTGCCTTCCGATCCGTTTGCCGACAGCGCGTGGATTCTTCTGCTTCAGCGGATTTATGCTGACCCAACCGATTCCGGGGGAAAGCAATAAGGCCCATTCAGGCCTGCTCCTTGCTCATCCTTCCCGAGTGTGACAATGTTCCGGGCGGATCAGGGGGTACCAGAAGTTAACTTTCCAATTGCCTACCGGGCTGGCTGTTTCAGCAGGCTCGCCGAGAGAAGAACTAATTCATCCTCTTCGCAGGACCCGGGTCATCTGGCCCAACGAAATTCACTACAAAAGGCGCAATTCCATTCACCTGTACTACGCCATCCCCCTTGCACTGGGCATAGTGCCGCATTTGCGCAGGCGCGGACGCGAAGCCTCCCACGGGGATTTCTTTCAGCGTGGCGTCATCCCACTTTGCGCCCATTCCCAGCAGAAACGCGCCTTTAATCACCGTCACATTTTCCGTCGTCGGATGCCAGTGCGGCGCAATCTTTGTCCCGTCCGTGCAGGAAAGACGAAGCGTGTACGAACGCCCAGCCGTCATCGGGTCGCCCTGTAGCACCGCAATCTTTACCGTTCCGCCCATCTGCACCGACGGCGTCCCTACCAGCGCTGCCGCGGGAATGTCCATCCATTGCTCCGAGCCCGGCATCACCAGCGCGCTGCCAGCCGCGCCCCCACTCTTTTTTTCAACGGCCATCTGCTTTGCCGGCGGCGTCTGCCCCATTCCCGCAGCTGCCAGCAGCAAGAACACAGCCAACACACCAATTCGCTGTTTCGTCATGGCTTCATTTCCTCCGTACTTCAAGTTCTGACGTTGTATTTTGTAGCCGGACCTCGGGCGGTCCTTCCGCTGGGCGGAGATTAGCACTAACAGCGTACTACCTTCAATCCAGGCACCGGTGCAAGAGAGCACGGCCAGCTCACGTGCTATCCGGAAGTAATTCCCAAGAGACCCGATTGCGCCATTACTTCCGGGTTGCCGACAATACGGCCGGAATGTGCCGGCGACTTCTACGTGCATCGAGGTTTTTGTGCCCCACTCACTGCCGAAAGACAGGGTCTCGTTATACAAGGGCTGATACACTGCACGAAGTTTGGCATTGGA